>ENA-UOWE01000369-UOWE01000369.1-activated-sludge-metagenome-genome-assembly--contig:-NODE-369-length-65936-cov-7.784475_pt1 | contig 65936 bp, 55 predicted proteins | sample MGYA00249841_ERZ761562 | MGnify/ENA primary metagenome ERZ761562 (study PRJEB28883, sample SAMN05720200) | activated sludge metagenome | isolation source: Anaerobic digester | place: Japan...
TTGAGCTGTTTGGCAAAAACTTCACAAATTTGTTTTGTTCTACATTTTCCTGGGTTTTGTTGATTTCGTCTTCAGCAAGCTTTTTATCGGTAACCAAAATGTATAGCTCATGCTTAGCACGGGTAAAAGCCACGTATTGCAGGTTTATATCGTCTATCTCTTTGCAGAATTGTTCATCGTAGTAATCGGCTTCAAAGTATGTTTGAGCCAACGCCTTTTTTGGTTTTATTGGTAAAAGCGGATAATTTTTAAGGATTTCGTTAGGTGTATCGGCCGGAAGCTTGAACCACATTATGCTGTCTTGTTGCTTCTGCTGGTTCTGCAGGTCGGCAAAGGGGAATATGATTATAGGGAACTCTAATCCCTTTGATTTATGGATGGATAGGATGTTGATGGCATTTTCGGTTTCGGCCATAAAAAGATGTTTGCCTTTTCCATCCTGCTCATACCACTCAATAAATCGACTTAGCGAAGAAGTACCCCTGTACGAAAAATCAATAGCATACTCATGCAGTAGCGATAGGTAGGGTAGGTGGTCATTAATATCGATATCTTGGTCATGGAAGTACTTTTGAATTATTGCTTCAACCATATAACCCAAAGGGTAGAATCGGATAGAGCTCAGCCAATCAAAGGTATCGTCACTATCGGGAAGGAAGACACTTGGCCAGTGGATGCTTGCGTGCTGATTTTTAAGCGATGCAAATTCCTTACGGAACTGAGCCACGGCAAGGGTGTCCTTTGGGTTTAGGGCGATTTTAAGTGCAGCAACGCACAGCCTTACTGCCGCCGATGAGTTCAGTATTAGCGCATCCTGCGAAACTATTTTGATAAACCCCGATAGCTGGGTGTCGCTCTTGCTTAGCTGAAGCAGGAGTTCGGCCAGCTGTCGTCCTTGCTCGTTTTTACGAACCAAAAAGGCAATATCGCCTGCCCTGTATCCCCTGTCTTTCAAATCAACAAGTATATTTCTAATGTGATTTGTAAAGTAATCGTTGGCTTCATCGGTCTTTGGTGGCATAAAAGCTACCTCTACATAGCCTTCCGGCTCAAGTTTCTTTACCTCCTGCTTAACGTCGGAATAGAGGTTTTTTAGGTTGAAGGCTGGGTTTTGTGGATTGATAGTTTCCCATTCGTTGATTTCGATTGCTTTTTGAAAGAAATGGTTGTTGAATTCAACAATCGTTCTTGCGCTCCGGTAGTTAACCGTTAGCTGTTTAACCTGTGGGTAAAACTGTCGCTCGGCCTCAATTCCGGCCATAATACGCCAATCGCTGTTGCGCCAACGGTAAATTGATTGTTTAACATCGCCTACCACCATGCTAAGTCCGCTGCTTCCTAAGCTGTCGGCAATGAGTGGTTCAAAGTTGCGCCACTGCAGCTGCGATGTGTCCTGAAACTCATCGAGCATGTAACTGGTGTATTTAGTTCCAATCTTTTCGTAGATGAAAGGGGTGTCCGTTTGCGAAACAAACTCCTTGAGCAACGCGCTACTGTCCGATAGGAGCATTACGCCATCGTCGTTAAGCTTTTCCCTGAGCTTTTTGTAAAGCTCGTTGATGATGTAAAGCGTTGAAATGTTTACATTTATTGCCAGGGCAGTATTGTATAACCTGTAGTTGGAGTTAAGGTAGCTATAGAGTTCACGGTATTTTGGCATCAGATGTTGCTCAACAAAGCCCTTAAGCATACTTATTTTTTCCTTGGTCAGCCAAACCGATATATCGGAAAGCGCATCTTCCGCAATGCTTTTATACTCTATGGGTGTAAGTCGTTTTAGCTCCGCTAGCTTTGCTATCACTGGTATAATTCCGCCTTTTTTCTTGAAAAAATCGCTGTAGTTGTCTTGGTTAATACCATGTATGCCAGAGCTGTAGATTTGTTCCAGCAAACTTGCTGCTCGTGTTTTTAGCTCATTGTATGTTTCGGAGATAATTCGGTTTACCTCTGCTTTAAGTGCATTGAGCGTTTCCTTGTTGTGCATTAGTTCCCGCTCTTCGGAGCTAAGTAGCTTGTAGCGCTCATGGAATAGCATGTTGCCCAGGTTGATGAGGTCGTTTTGAATGTTGGGCGATTTGTTCTCGTCAAGCCTCTCCTCAATCAACCTTTTCAAATGGTTAAATAGTTCGGGGTGTTTGGTAAGCTCATCGAGCAGCGCATCGGAAGCCTTCTCAATATAGGGCTTGTGTTCCAGAACCAGTTCGTTGTTCCCGTGTTGGCCTAACTCCCAGAGCAGGTTCTGGATTATGCGTTGCACAAAGCTGTCGATGGTGCTGATGCTAAACATTGAGTAATCGTGTAGAATGTTGGAAAGGGCTACTTCCGCCCGGCTTCTTATTGAATCTTCGTCGATGCCTGTTTCGGCTTTAAGGGTTTGCAGCAAATCGGGCTCTTCACTCCTTTTCAGCTTGTAAAGTTTTTCAATAATACGACCTTTCATTTCGGCAGTGGCCTTGTTGGTGAAGGTAACCGCAAGTATTTCGCGGTAAGCCTGCGGATTTTCAATGAGCATTTTGATGTATTCGGCTACAAGTCGATATGTTTTTCCCGAACCCGCCGATGCTTTATAAACCAATAAACCTGCCATATGTGAAAAGAAAATTGAATTTGGAATTTAGAAGTTACAGAAAATTATTCATCAATTGGTTTTTTAATATCCTCTAACTCCCTCATATTCTTTGTTCCTTGGGGTAATGGTTAACGAATCTCTTTTAGCTGTTCACTTTTTCTAATCCTTTTCAAATATAAAAAAAAGCCGCCCAAAAATAGGCGGCCTGTCAGAAAAATACTCGGAAATTATCGGAAAACCAGTATGTCGTCGCCAAAGTAGTCAACGGTTATGGTTTGTTCCTTGTTTATAGTCCCAGCCAGCAGCTGTTTGGAGAGCTCGTTAAGGATTTTCTTTTGCATTACCCGCTTAATGGGGCGTGCTCCGTAAACAGGGTCAAATCCTATATTGGTTATCCATTCCACTGCGCTCTCACTAATTTCAATGCTTACGCCGTTTTGAGCAAGCATCTGCTTGATTCGTTCGAACTGCAACAGAACAATCTGTTTTATTTCCTCACGGTTAAGCGGTGTGAACATTATTATCTCGTCCACACGGTTCAGGAATTCGGGCCTGATGCTCTGCTTGAGCAGCTCAAATACCTGGTTGCGGGTTCGCTCAAATACTTGTTCAGCATTGTTCTTGCTAAGCTGAGCGTAGTTCTCCTGGATAATATGCGAACCAATGTTCGATGTCATAATGATGATAGTGTTTCTGAAATCGACCGTGCGGCCCTTGTTATCGGTAAGCCTACCATCGTCGAGTACCTGAAGCAGGATGTTGAACACATCGGGGTGGGCTTTCTCAATTTCATCGAGCAGAACCACCGAGTAGGGTTTATGCCTTACCGCTTCAGTGAGCTGGCCACCCTCTTCGTAGCCAACATACCCTGGGGGTGCGCCAACCAGACGCGATACCGAGTGGCGCTCCTGGTACTCGCTCATATCTATGCGGGTCATCAGGTTCTCATCGTTGAAAAGGAACTCGGCCAGAGCCTTGGCAAGTTCGGTTTTACCAACACCAGTAGTGCCAAGGAATATGAATGACCCAATTGGGCGTTTGGCATCCTGTAAGCCGGCGCGGCTACGTCGAACGGCATCGGCAACAGCGGCAATGGCTTCGTCCTGCCCAACCACGCGCTTATGCAACTTCTCTTCAAGGTGAAGCAGCTTTTCCCTTTCGCTCTGGAGCATGCGGCTAACCGGAATACCAGTCCAGCGCGATACTACCTCGGCTATATCCTCAGCATCAACCTCCTCCTTGATTAGGGCAAAGTCGGCCTGAACCTTCTTGAGTTCCCCCTTTAGGTGTTCAATCTCGGCCTCGGCCTGTTTGATTCGCCCGTAACGTATTTCGGCAACCTTGCCATAATCGCCATTACGTTCAGCATCCTCAGCCTCATACTTCATCTGTTCAATACTTTGCTTGAGCTGCTGAATTTGGTCAATAACGTTCTTTTCGCTTTCCCACTTAGCGCGCAAACGGGTACGTTCCTCGTTTAGCTCAGCCAGGGTTTTGGATAGTTCCTCGAGCTTAGGTTTATCGCCCTCACGCTTAATGGCCTCGCGCTCAATTTCAAGCTGCTTGATTTTACGCTCAAGCTCGTCAATCTCCTCGGGAACCGAGTTCATCTCAAGCCTTAGCTTCGATGCGGCCTCATCAATAAGGTCAATGGCCTTATCGGGAAGGAAACGGTTAGTGATGTACCTGTGTGAGAGTTCCACAGCAGCAATAATGGCCTCATCCTTTATGCGCACCTTATGGTGGTTCTCGTATCGTTCCTTTAGCCCGCGCAGTATGGAAATGGCATCGGCGGGTTGGGGCTCATCAACCACAACGCTCTGGAAACGGCGCTCAAGCGCCTTGTCCTTTTCAAAGTATTTCTGGTACTCGTTGAATGTGGTTGCACCAATGGCGCGTAGCTCGCCTCGTGCAAGGGCAGGTTTTAGGATGTTGGCTGCGTCCATAGCTCCCTCACTCTTTCCAGCACCCACAAGGGTATGTATTTCGTCGATGAATAGGATAACCTCGCCCTCCGATGCAATTACCTCCTTAACCACCGATTTCAATCGCTCCTCAAACTCGCCCTTATACTTGGCTCCGGCAATGAGTGCACCCATGTCGAGCGAGAATATCTGTTTGGTTTTAAGGTTTTCAGGCACATCGCCGTTAACAATTCGGTGGGCAATGCCCTCCGCAATTGCGGTTTTACCCACGCCGGGTTCCCCAATAAGTATGGGGTTGTTCTTGGTTCGGCGCGATAGGATTTGAAGTACACGTCGTATCTCCTCGTCGCGACCAATTACGGGGTCGAGCTTGCCAGTCCGTGCCATCTCGTTTAGGTTAATGGCAAAGCGGTTAAGCGCATTGTAGGTATCCTCAGCGGTTTGCGAGTCAACCTTAGCCCCTTTTCGAAGTTCGGCAATGGCTTGTTTCAATTCCTTTTCCGTAATACCAGCATCCTTCATCATTTGGCCAACCTGCTCACCGGCAGCAACAAGACCCAAAAGGATATGTTCAACCGACACAAACTGATCGCCCATTGCCTTGCTGAATTCAAGGGCTTTTTGGAGTACCCTGTTAGCTGTGTTGCTAAGGTATTGCTCACCACCCGATACCTTGGGCATGGAATCGAGCATGCGGTTTAAAACCGCATCGAAAGTGCCCGGATTAATACCTAACTTTCGAAGCAAAAATCCGGTAATACTTTCTCCCTCGTCCAGAATAGCCCTGAGCAAATGCGCAGGCTCTACAGCCTGATGGCTATAACCCTGAGCAATCTCTACCGCTTTCTGGATTACCTCCTGCGATTTAATTGTAAAATTATTTAGATTCATACCAAATCTCCTTTCTTTTCTTTTCATTGAATCGAAAGAAGAGCATCAAAAGGTTTGCCGTTGATTAAAATACGTCAATATGACCGAATATAATTGGTTTTAAATGCCAAAATGACGTTAAGCATTATCTTTTACACTGGTGGCGGTTGTTTCGTAAGGGTAAGTTTTGTAGGAATATTATATGCTCCGCATTTTACCGTTTGGAATGGAACAGTTTCAGTAGCAATTTTTTATCTAAGTGATAGTATAAACCCTTGATGGTAAAAAATAGCAACGGTCTTTGCATAGGAAAAGTGCGGGAATTTTGCCCAGCGTTCCAATCAGCCGTTATAAAAATTAAAGATATTAAAAATGTCAAAAAACCACTGAACCCCGCATTTTTTCTGATGTAATGTTGTGCTTTTGTGCTATTTTATTCTTTTCTTCCATGATGTTTTTGCCGTGGCACATACTTTATTGTTCTTTTGAGTCTTAATGGTATGGATAAAAGAATTATCACTTATATCCCTTTCAGTAAAAGACAAAATTGTGTCACCATATTGAGCCTCCGCAATAAACCGTCCATCAATAGAATGTAAATAATAATTATCAATAAAATAATCTGGAATCGACTCTATTAACCATTGCAAATATCTAATATTGTTTACATGCTGGTTCGAGTCAACATCAAACCGATTGACTTTAAATTCCTTAAAATGTATTCCAGAGTCAGTTGGTTTAATCTTTTTAGTAATGTCATGATTTATACTTTCATCATTACAGTAAGACCATCTTTCTTTAATAGAATCAAAAATTTGAATAGGTCTTCTCCTCATAATATCAAAGAAAACCCAAAGACCTTTAGCTTTCCCTATAATATTCCGTTTTTCATCATAAATAATATTTTCCCTAATTCCTTTAATCATCGAATAACTAGACATCCATGTTCTAATGATGATTTTTTCTTTATAACTTGGATAGCGATCAATTGTCATAATTCCAGATAGTAATACCCATCCAATATTTTGCTTTTCGAGGTCATATAAACTATGATTTATTGAATAGCAATGATCAGCAGCTGTTTCTTCAAGTAAAGTTAAAATTGTAGTTGATGCAGCTTCTCCGAACTTATTCATTTCGAAATATCTTAGTTCAAATTGTTTTTCAAAATAATTTTCCAAAAGCTATCTTTTTAAAATGATTGTTTAAGTGTTCAATTTATCTCTGAGCATGACGCACAACGGTTTGCGGCTTGGCGTAGTGGCGGATTTTTAGCACAAAAGTTCAATCGAAGAACTGCACTTGAACCTACCACAAAACTGTCATACGAAGCACTGCACCCGCCATTACGCCAAACCGCTGTTGGCGGTAGTTCTTCTTCTCATTCGTTCCAGTGTATTGCTAATTGTTCAGGTCGAGTTTGCACTTTAAGTCCGTGATTATGTGTTTCAAAGTTGTTTATGTCGAAGTTGCAAACCAATGCTTCTACAACTGTTCGTCTGTTCTCAATTTTGCCACCGTTATGATAAAAATGGTCTTTTGTAACAATGTTGAACTTGCGCCAAAACTTGCTTATCATTTTGTTCTCTCTCCAGTCGTTGTGATGCCAAGTTGAAAGAATAAATTTTGCTTTTGTTTCGGAAAGTAAGTTAAATAAAAGTTCTTCGTCCTGCTCTGTCCAGCCGTTATAGTAGTCAACGTGTCTGCCGTAATACGGTGGGTCGCAATAGATAATATCGTTTTCTGTCGCAAGTGGAATAATGTCTGCAAATGATTTATTGTAAAAAGTCCAATCTGGTTCTGGCTGTATGATTTTTGAAATGGCTGCAACCTGATTTGTTATTTTAGTAATATATGCTTGTGAAAAACGGTCAGGTTTTTTACAAAAAGGAATGTTCCAGTTACCTTTACTCCCAAAACGCATCATTCCGTTGAAACCTGCTCTTGAAAGGAAAATAAAATCGTAAGGCGAAAACTCTCCACTATTGAAACGTGTCCGAACTTTCAAATAATGTTCGTAGCCATTATTCTCTGCTTTGCTCAATAACTCGCCTTCTTTTTCAAGGTATTGTTTCATTAAAGGTGCAGTTATTGTTTTGTCTTGGATGCCTTTGTAAAAATTTATAATGTGTGGATTGATGTCGTTGAGAATAGCTTTTTTGTAGCCCGAATTAAAAGCAACAACACCTGTTCCAAGAAATGGCTCTATCCACTTGCCCGAAACTTTTGGGGCAAGATCCATAATCCAAGGAACTAACTTGGTTTTTATGCCTTGACTTTTTATTGGTGGAACGATTACTCTCATTTCGTTTTCTTGTTAGAAGTTTTAGAAACGATTTTATCCCAAAGGTCAGTTCTGCCTTTAAACTCCAAAAAATCTTTAAGTGTGGTTATTTTGGTCGGCTTTCCGTCTTTTACTATTGTGGCTGATCCGTAATTTATCCAATATTCGTCAAACCATTCCTCACCTAATTTGCTGAAAATTCCGTTTTCGTTTTTCAAATCTTCAATATCTAAAACTGAACCAATGTTTGCAGTATTTCCAGAACCTTGCCTATCACTTGCAATTTTCCATTTCTCTGCTGCGAAAAATTCAAAGTCCTTAATTACAGAGGTAATGGATTTTAAGTTCTTAACTGTCGTAACTGAACGCTCGCCAACCTTTTTGTTTGGTGTTTCATATTCTTCTTGTAGTTCCTGAACTTGATAAATCTCAGTTTCAGCAAGGTCGTCTGAAACATCTGTCCGAGTGTAAATAACACCCAAGCAATAATGCCCTGTGTATTGATTGTAGGGGAACTGAATGTTCTTATCCTTATCTCTCTCTTTAAAATAACCACCGTGACTGCCAAGCGTAAAACCTGCTGTTTTATCGTTTCGTCTGAAAGTAGTTTTTATGTCAAGTGCAAATTTTACTTCTTCATTGTCCTTTTTAACAAAAGTCAAGTCAGGATACCAATTTTGTTTTTCGGCAAGAATTATATTGTAGCCGATGCTGTCGGCAAACTGCAAGATTTGCGGGAAGATATGTATCTCAAGAATTTTTGATACTATTTTGGTGTCAGAAGAAATCGTGTAGATGTTCTTGTAAACATCAATAAAACCCTTTACAGTCCAGTCGCCATTGTCGGTGGAAACGTATTTTTCGAGCTTGTCAGCAAACTTGTCAAGCTCCTTTTTGAAGTCCGATTTATACTTGTTTTTATCCTTTAAATTCATCTCTCAAATGTAATTAAAATTGTCGTCTGTTTTGCAGTCCTTTCAATGAAGCACCGTCATTTTAGAATTACCGCCAACTTACTTATAACCATGCTAAAAGTTAGTTTATACAGCCATTTTTGGGTGTATAACCGTACCTTTTGGGTTCGGTTTTATATTCAAAAATAGTTAAAATTTTTCACAAATCATCAAACGGACTTTTTAATTTTTTGTTTACTATTTTACCTAATACTTGAATATATTTGTTAATGATTGAATTTGAGATTGATAGAACGCAGATTACGCTGATTTAATTGATTTACACAGGATAAATTAACCAAACACCAAACACTAAACTCAATCTCCCCTGCACACTGCACACTGTACACTGTACACTGCACACTATATTTCCATTACCCGCAACAGCTGCAACCCTTTTGCCCCTTACTCTCCTGCTCCTGTAAGGGTGGGCATTTTACGCTGCCGTATGAGCAGAATACACAGCAGTCGCCAGGCTTGGGTTTTAGCAGCTTCCCGCAGTTGGTGCATTCGTAAAAGTACTGGCAGGTGTCGGTAGGCATGGTTTCAACCTTGCTATATCCACAATACGGGCATGTGATGGTTGATTGCAGGATTATATTCATACTAACATAGAATTATTTTTTGAACGTAATGTTCTCAATTTTGTTCAATATTTATAGGTTTGGTTAGATACCAATACAATATTGCTTAAACCCACAGTTGCAAACCTTAACCGTTAGGGCTATCTTTGAAAATAAAAATTTTATAGCATGAAGTGGTTTAACCGTTTATTTATCAGCATTTTACTGCTTGTTGCAGCATTTACGGCTTTCGCACAGCGGCAGGTAACAATTAAAGTGCTTCAAACCAGCGATGTGCATGGTACTCTTTTCCCATACGATTTCATTAGAAATACTCCAACCGATGGTAGTTTGGCGCGTGTTTACACATACGTGAAGCAGGAGCGCAACAATCCCAACCAGCAGGTAATTCTGCTCGATAATGGCGATATTCTTCAGGGTCAACCCACTGTTTACTACTCCAACTTTATCGATAGTACAAATCCGAATATTGTTTCGCAGATGTTGAACTACATGGGTTACGATGCCGCTACGGTTGGAAACCACGATATTGAGACTGGCCCTGGGGTTTACCGAAAGGTGGAACGGGAATCGAATTTCCCTTGGCTGGCGGCCAATGCGGTTAGCACAACCACCGGCAAGCCCACCTTTAAGCCATACGTGGTGTTGGAACGCAATGGTATTAGGATTGCAGTGCTTGGCCTCATAACGCCGGGCATCCCCAAGTGGCTCCCAAAAATTCTTTGGCCCAACATGCAGTTCAACGATATGGTTGAGTCGGCCAGGTATTGGGTGAAATACATTCAGAAAAAGGAGAAGCCACAGGTAATCATTGGCTTGTTCCATTCCGGGCACGACACTTCGTATGGTGGAGCCGATGCAGCCGAGAGCCATAACGAGAACTCATCGCAGCTAGTTGCGCAGCAGGTACCCGGATTTGACATGGTGCTCATTGGGCACGATCACGACCGGGTTGCCCGTAAGGTTATTAACGCAAATGGCGACTCGGTGCTTATACTTGACCCCGGCGCCTCGGCACGCTTACTCTCTGAGGCTACCATTACCCTGAACCTGAATAAGCGGGGTAGGGTTGAGTCAAAATCCGTTACCGGTAGGTTGGTTGAGATGAAAAACTATGAACCCGACCCTGATTTTATGAACCAGTTCTCAGATTTTTACAAGCGGGTGAACGACTTTGTGAGCAGGCCCATTGGAACAATTACAGAGACTATATCGAGCGCAAATGCCTATTTTGGGCCAACCGCATTCATGGACTTGATTCACGATGTTCAGCTCAACATTTCCGGTGCCGATATATCGTTTGCCGCACCACTCTCATTCGTTTCAAAAGTCGACTCGGGTACAATTACCGTTAGCGATATGTTTAAGCTGTACCGTTTTGAGAATTTCCTTTACACCATGGAGCTAACCGGTAAGGAGATTGATGGATTCCTGGAGCACGCGGCATCGCTTTGGTTTAATACCATGACAGGTGCTGATGACAATTTGCTACGATTCAAGGAAGAGAATGGCAGGAAACGTCTATATGCCAACTACTACAACTTCGATTCTGCAGCGGGTATCTACTACACCATCGACGTTAGTAAGCCTGCTGGTGATAGGGTTACCATTACTGGAATGGCCAATGGCTTGCCCTTTGATGAGAATAAAACCTACCGGGTGGCCATAAACTCGTACCGAGGGAATGGTGGAGGTGGCCATTTAACTGAGGGCGCTGGCATACCTCACAATAAGCTTCAACAGCGTGTTGCGAAATCAACCGACAAGGATTTAAGGCTTTACATGATGAAGTATATTGAGGGTCAAGGCAAAATTAGCCCGCAGTGCCATAACTACTGGACTATTGTTCCTGAACCCTGGGTAAAGGCAGCCATGGAGCGCGACAAGAAAATTCTTTTCAGTAACAGGCCAAACGACTAATTCCCATGAACTTTTACGATACCGTTAAACAGTTTGACGATGGCCGGATGCTCCCGCTTGTGGAGGAGTTTTATACCCTACAGGGTGAGGGCTATCAGACTGGTAGGGCTGCATACTTCATTCGCATTGGTGGTTGCGATGTGGGTTGTTCCTGGTGCGATTCCAAGCTGTCGTGGAACCCGGAGGTATTCCCTCCCGTTAGGGTTGATGAAATAGTTGAGCGGGCAGCAAGTTTTCCTGCAAAAGCAGTTGTGGTTACCGGAGGTGAGCCAACCCTTTACCCGCTCGATTATCTATGCACTGAACTCAAGAAGCGGGGTGTTCAAACCTTTATTGAAACTTCCGGGGCCTATACCCTTACCGGCCAATGGGATTGGATTTGCCTATCGCCTAAAAGGCAGCAGCCACCCACTGAGGGCATTCACATGATGGCCGATGAGCTAAAAGTAATAGTATCCACTCCTGCCGACTTTGAATGGGCTGAGGAGAATGCCGCCAAGGTAAAAGCAACCTGCCAGCTTTTTCTCCAGCCTGAGTGGAGCGTTTACAATCAAATTATTCCGGCCATTGTTGACTACATTATGCTCCATCCCAAGTGGCGAGTTTCGCTTCAGGCGCATAAGTTTATGAGGATACCTTAGCCTGAAATAAGTAAAAACTAAATGCTCTTCTGAATCTTTTAACATCACCGCGGAGCATACTAATTTTTACCCTTTTGGGAAAATGTGTATTTTTGACTAAAAAGTCAAAATGAACGTTTCATTTACCATCCTTTCCATTGGAGCAATAATCTTTTTAGCTCACTGGTTTTCCGGGATTTTCGACCGGAAAGGGATTCCCGATGTGCTACTTCTGATGCTTGTGGGTATTCTGTTTGGCCCTATCCTGAAATTGGTAAAACCCGATGATTTTGGAATTGCCGGGCCCATGTTCACATCGTTAACGCTGGTAATCATACTTTTTGAGGGTGGAATTGGTTTGAATATAAGCGAGTTAAGGAAATCGTTGGGAGGTTCGCTAACGCTTACTGCAATAAACTTTGTTGTAACTACCATTGCTGTATCAATTCTATCATACATGCTGTTTCATCTTTCAGTGTTAGAGTCGCTAACACTTGGTGCAACTCTGGGTGGAACCTCATCGGCAGTGGTTATTCCCATGGTAAGGCAGATATCGATGCAGGAGATATCCAGAACCTATCTGGTATTGGAGTCGGCACTCAGCGATGTGCTTTGCATTGTGTTTGCACTGGCTTTTATTGAGGGAATTGTTGGAGGCGAAGTTCAGCCAGGATTAATAGCTGGCAAGATAATTTCATCGTTTGTTCTTGCATCGTTTGTTGGTTTTGCTTCAGCCGTGGTTTGGGCTGTTCTGCTAAACCGGATGCGCTCAATCAAAAACTCCATTTTTACTACGCCGGCTTTTGTTTTTATAGTTTACGGATTGGCTGAGATATTAGGATATAGCGGGGCTATATCATCGTTGGTTTTTGGAATAACCCTTGTTAATACCGAGCAGCTTAGGGGCACATTTCTAAACAAGTATTTGCCGCAAAATCCTGTTTCGCTCAACGAAACCGAAAAGGTCTTCTTCTCGGAGATTGTTTTTCTGCTTAAAACCTTCTTTTTCGTATATATAGGCATTTCAATTCGCTTCGATAATCTGATGATTCTGGGGCTAGGTTTGCTGGTTGCATTATCGCTTTACATAATCAGAATTCCGGTGGTAAAGCTTACAGCCCATAATGGAATTCAGGTTGCTGATAAGGTTACCATGTCGGTAATGATACCTAAAGGGTTAGCCGCTGCCGTAATGGCGGGAATACCGTTGCAAAAAGGGATTCCGGGAGGACAGGTCATCCAGGACTTAACTTACTCTATCATCTTAATTACTATCATACTTACTAGCGTGCTAATTCCTCTTTTAGGTCGATATAAAAGATTGAACGCTATTTACGGTTGGATTTTTAGGATTCGGTTTAATAAACGTTAAGCAACTCCCTGGTCATTAAAAAATATTCTCAGGTTTACAATCATTTTTTTACTTTTGCTTAATTTTTTTGATGTAAATATGGAACAGCGCGAATTTTACGTTGAGCTGCTAAACAAGCATGTTTCAAACCCTAAAATGATAGCCCATTGCCTGGCTTCGGAGGCTGTGTTGCGCGAGTTGGCCCGGAAGTTTGGTGAGGATGAGGATGTTTGGGGTATAGCCGGTTTGCTTCACGACTTGGATGTTGAAATAACCAACGCCGATCCTAAAAGCCATGCGCTGGTAGCTGCTGAAATGCTTCAGAATATATTGCCAGCCGAGGCTGTTGATGCTATTAAAATGCACAACGAGGAGGCAACTGGCATGCCTCGTACTACCCGTTTTCAGCATGCCCTGGCCGCCGGCGAAACCATAACCGGCTTAATTTTTGCCACCGCACTGGTTTACCCCGATAAGCGAATAGCAAGCGTGAAGCCAAAGTCAGTGGTAAAACGTATGAAGGAAAAACAGTTTGCAGCCTCTGTAAACCGCGATACAGTAATGGAGTGCGAGAGGATTGGGCTTAGTTTGGATGAGTTTGTTCAGCTCTCGCTAAACGCTTTAATCCCAATTGCACCAACTTTAGGTTTTTAATGGTTCGATGATGAATATTGATATAGTACTTCCTCAGGTAATTGGTGCTGCACAAAGGGCAGGTGAGTGGGCATTGTCCGAAAGGGAAAAGTTTACAACCGATATGGTTGAGGTGAAGGGAAAGCATAACTTTGTTTCGTATGTCGATAAGCATTGCGAGGCCATGCTGGTTGAAGCATTGGGCAAAGCGCTTCCACAAGCAGGTTTTATTGCCGAGGAGGGAACCGGTAGCAAAAATTCCAGCGGTTTAAACTGGATAATCGACCCGCTCGATGGCACCACAAACTACATCCATGGACTATCGCCTTTTGCTGTAAGCATTGCATTGATGGACAATGATAGGGTTGTTCTTGGTGTAGTGTATGAGGCAAGCCTAAGGGAGTGCTTTTGGGCAACCGAAAGTGGTGGTGCTTTCCTGAACGGAAACCCCATTAAGGTAACCACTACACAAAAGGTAAACGATTCGCTTATTGCAACTGGTTTCCCGTACTACGATTACTCCCGCATCAGCCCCTTTTTCCAGACCATGGATTACTTCATGCGCAACTCGCACGGCTTACGCCGTCTGGGTTCAGCTGCTACCGACCTGGTTTACGTTGCTTGTGGCCGTTTCGATGCGTTTTACGAGTATGGCCTCAGCCCCTGGGATGTTGCTGCTGGTGCTTTTATTGTTGAAAGGGCTGGTGGTAAGGTGTGCGATTTTAAGGGCGGAAATAGTTACATTTTTGGAGGTGAAATAATTGCAACTAATTTAAACATTCATCAAGAGTTTACATCCGTAATTCGCGGTATTATGTTTGGCTAGCCTATGAGAAAAGTGATTCATGCCATATCGTTCTACACTTTTAGTATACTAACATTCCCTTTCAAATTCATGCCCTTGCGCTGGCTTTATGGGATATCGGATATCATGTACCTTATCATTTATAAAATTATAGGGTATAGGGTTGATGTTGTGAAAAAAAACCTGAAAAATTCTTTCCCTCAAAAAACAGAAAGTGAGTTGCTGGAAATTGAAAGGAAGTTTTACCGCCACTTCTGCGATTTGTTTGTGGAGCAGTTTTACATTCTGCATGCCAATGCTAAAAAAGCCAAACGGTTATGTAGTTTTAAAAATTTAGAGCAACTTGACCGGTATTACAATGAAAACAAAAGCATTGTTGTGGCTGGCGGACATTATGGGAATTGGGAATTGTATGGTTTGTTTGGGCTTTTTTTAAAGCATCAAGTTTTTGGTGCATATAAACCATTAGCTAATAAGTACTTTGAGAGTTTTGTAAATGCTTCGCGAGAGCGATTTGGTGCGCTGGCTGTTCCCATGAGAGACACTCCCAGAACCGCAATGCAATTTGCCAGGGAAGGGAAACTATTCTTTCTGGGATTAATCGCCGATCAAACCCCAGCTAAGGGCGAAATAAGGTACTGGACAACCTTTTTAAACCAGGATACACCTGTTTTCCTGGGTACCGAGAAGATTGCCAAGAAACTCAACCAGCCGGTTTTCTTCTGCAACATGCGAAAGCTTAAAAGGGGTTTCTATGAGGTTGAACTTGAACTCTTAACCGATAAACCTGCTGAAACCAAGCCCTACGAAATAACCGAAATGCACGTAAGAGCATTAGAGCGATTGATTAACGAGGCTCCTGAATACTGGCTTTGGTCGCACCGACGCTGGAAACACTCCCGTAACTTAACTCAAACTCCCAATGAGCAGTAGTAAAGTTGCGGTGGTTATTCTGAACTGGAATGGGGAACATTTCCTGAAAAAGTTCCTTCCTACGCTTATTGAGAACACTCCAAGGTCTCAGGTTGAAATAGTGGTTGCCGACAATGGTTCAACCGATGGCTCGCTTTTGATACTTAATGATTACCCAACGGTTCGGACAATTCTGCTCGATAAAAACTTTGGTTACACCGGTGGATACAACCGTGCCCTTAGCCAGGTAGAGGCTCAGTATTACGTGCTCCTGAACTCCGATATAGAAGTACCCAGTGGATGGTTGGAGCCCATGGTTACATTTATGGATAAAAACCCCCAAGTGGCCGCGTGCGCTCCTAAGCTAATTGATTTTAACCACAAGGAATACTTTGAGTACGCTGGGGCAGCAGGAGGTTTTATCGATCTGTTTGGTTATCCATTCTGCCGGGGACGTATCCTTTCCGAGATTGAAGCCGACAATGGCCAGTACGACGATCCCATGCCAATATTCTGGGCAAGCGGAGCTTGCATGATGGTTCGCTCATCATGTTTCTGGGAGGCTGGAGGTTTCGATGACGATTTTTTTGCCCACATGGAGGAAATTGATTTGTGCTGGCGCTTGCAGAATAGGGGCTACATAATTTACTCCATTCCCAGCTCGGTGGTTTACCATGTTGGAGGGGGAACACTGCCTAACAATAACCCCTTCAAGCTTTTCCTGAACTACAGGAATAACCTTTCCATGTTGCATAAAAACCTTTCACTTAGGGCGCTCCTTGTGGTTATCCCTGTAAGAATGGTGCTTGATATTCTTTCGGCTTTTGTTTACCTTGTTAATGGTCGCCTTTCGTTTACTAATGCTGTGTTTAAGGCTCACAAACAGTATTTAGCCAACATCTCTACTTTAAATAAGAAACGGAGACTCCTTAAACCTTTCAATCAGGCTACCCGCTACAGGGGATTAATTCTAGTTGATTTTTTCATACTCCGTCGTCGTAAATTTTATAGCTTGCCAATTTCTGGTAACAATTATTAACCATTCAAAAACCCACATTTCAAACGATTGTTCCAATCGCTTTGTCGTTTATCACATGTAAAAAACGAACATTTAGTTAGATATTGTCGTTAATAGGTATATATTTGCATCTTGGATATCGATGCATTGCCTTTAGAGTTTTACGTAACACATATTTATGGTTTCATTTAAGAAGTTAACAATTAGGGATATACTGTTCCGTTCGCGAATGGCATATTCCAACAAGCCATCATTAGCATTTGTTGGTCAGGAGCCTGTAACCTATGCCGATATGGCAGTAATAGTCCGAAATGTTTCGGGCATGCTAAACACCCTTGGTATAGGCAAAGGCGATAAGGTGGCACTAATTGGCGAGAATAGTCCCAACTGGGGAATGGCCTACCTTGCCATTACATCAATGGGTGCAGTAGTGGTGCCAATTCTTCCTGACTTTTCGGGGCACGAGATGGAAAGTATTATTAACCATAGCGAAGCTAAGGTTGTTTTTGTCTCAGCCAAGCTATATGGTCAACTCGATAGAAAGAACATTCCGGGTGTAATTGCTTACATACTAATCAATAACCTACAGCCCTTTGACGAGAGCGTTACCACGCCTACGGCTGGTATGCCTTACGAAACGCCAAAGGCTATTGTGAATGTTGATTACTGCGATTGCGAACTACCTCGCCCCGATGAGGATGACCTTGCAGCAATTATTTACACATCGGGTACTACTGGTCGCCCAAAGGGTGTAATGCTCACCCATAAAAACCTGGTGTCAAACGTACTATCAACCCTGATGATACAGGAGGTAAACGAAAACGACAGGTTGTTATCCATCCTTCCGCTTTCGCATACCTATGAGTGTGCTATAGGCTTCTTAATACCGATGGCAACCGGGGCATCGGTTTACTATCTGGATAAGCCGCCTACACCAGCCGTACTTATTCCCGCCATGCAGGCTGTTAAGCCTACCATGTTGCTTTCAGTACCCCTAGTAATTGAAAAGATTTACAAGAATAAGATTAAGCCTGAACTTACATCAAGCTCTCTCAAGCGAAAACTTTACAGCTTTACCCCTACCCGCAAGCTGCTTCACCGGATTGCAGCAAAAAAACTCCATAAAACATTTGGTGGGGAGCTTCACTTTTTTGGCATTGGAGGTGCAAAGTTGTCGTTTGAGGCTGAACGCTTTCTGAACGAGGGCCGTTTCCCGTATTCCATTGGTTACGGTATGACCGAAACATCGCCACTTTTAACGGGAAGTTCACCAAAGCTGGTTAGGTTCCGTACAGCAGGTTTTTCAATTCCCGGACAGGAACTGAAGTTGCTAAACCCTAACCCACATACAGGGGAGGGTGAGATAATTGTAAGGGGTGCCAATGTAATGGTTGGCTACTACAAGGATCCTGAACTTACCCAAACCATGTTTATTGACGGTTGGCTCCGTACTGGCGATTTAGGGTATATTGACAGCGATGGATACGTTGAAATTCGTGGACGCTCAAAGAATATGATCCTTACCGCTTCCGGCGAAAATATTTATCCCGAAGAGATTGAAGACGTAATCAACAAGCATGAGTTTGTGCTTGAATCGCTGGTTTACGAGCTTCGTGGAAAACTTGTGGCTCGTGTCCACCTGAACAAGGAAGCTCTTGAGAAATACTACGAGAATCTTAAACATTCTGCCAAGGATTGGCAACACAATGCTGAGGATCATACCCGAAAGGTGTTAGACGATATAATGACCTATGTAAATGCTAAGGTTTCAAAGTTCTCCCGATTGAATCATATTGTTGAGCAACAGGAACCCTTTGTAAAGACACCTACTCAAAAAATTAAACGATTCCTTTACAAGGAGTAAAATTCATTAATGAAGTAAAAGTCAAAGGCTGCCATTGGCAGCCTTTGGTGTTCAAAATGAGTTAGTGTACGTTACCTAATCTTACTAGTGTTTAGGCAATAAGGCTAAACCTGAATGGTTAAAAACAGATTTTGGCCGTTCCCTCAGGTTGTAATCCGAGGCCATGGATTCCGCATAGGCGCCACAGGAATGGATAACAAGCAAATCGCCACGTTCTGTATTGGGGAGGTTTACCTGCTCGCCAAAACAATCGGTTGTTTCGCAAATTGGCCCAACCACATCGTAGGTGGCAATAGTAGGGTATTCAATTTTACTTATGTTCTCAATGCGGTGTATGGCGCCATAGAGTGCCGGACGGATTAGGGCATTCATGCCAGCATCTACAATGGCAAAGTTTCGCGATTTAGTAGTTTTGGTATACAGCACTCGGGTGTATAGCTGTCCACATTGACCAACCAGTGAGCGGCCAAGCTCAAAATGGATAGTTTGCTCCTTTCCGGGGTTGAGCCACTGGTTGATGGTTTTGAAATACCCTGCAAAGTCGGCTATCCTATTAATCCTGGGATTGATATAGTCAATTCCCAAACCTCCACCCAGGTTTAGGTAAGGGAGTGCTTTGCTTTGTAACCTTTCCTGAATACGGTTAACCTCAAGGGCTAGGTTCTTGAACACTTCCATGTTCATTATCTGTGAACCAATATGAAAGTGTAGTCCAACCAGGTTGATATTCTTATACTTATTTGCAGAGTTTAATATCAAACTTGCCTCTTCCGCACTCATTCCAAACTTATTCTCTTTTAGTCCGGTGGTAATTGACTTGTGGGTGTTGGCGTCCACATTAGGGTTGATGCGAAGCGCTATACTGGCAGTTTTGTTCAACTTTTGTGCAATCTGTTCAATTACCTGAAATTCCTGAACCGACTCGCAATGGATGCATTGAATATTCTGCTCAATGGCATACTCAATTTCCCAATCGGTTTTACCAACTCCGGCAAACACAATGCCTTGGGGCTTAAATCCGTTTTTCAGGGCAACTTTAATCTCGTTTCCGCTAACACAATCGGCGCCAAAACCTGCACCCGAAATGATCTTCAAAAGGGCAGGGTTTGCATTAGCTTTAAGTGCGTAATGAATAGTGTACCCATACCTTGCTGCTTGCGCAGCTGCTGCGTTCAGTGTTTCGTTCAGTAGCGCTAAATCGTACTGGTAGAATGGAGTTTGCATGGCTAAAAGGTGTTTGCTTCAATGTTCTGGTGGGTTGAATCACTTACACTCACCGCCGGGAAAAGCTGCTGTAGCAACCTTAAGGCCTGAACCTTATAGTGCGAATCAATCAGAAACGAGATATTGTTTACGCTTCCTCCGTAGGAGATCATCCGTATAGGTATCTCGCGCAGGCAATCGAAAACCATGGCTGCATAGCCCTTATGCGATGCTGGGAAATCGCCAACTACGCAAACAATGGTTTGGTTCCGTTCCACTTCCACCTGTGCAAATTGGCTTAAAGCATTTACAATCTTTTCAAGGTTAATAGTGCTATCAATGGTAAGCGATATGGATACCTCCGATGTAGTAATCATATCGACAGGGGTTTTGTATGTGTCAAAAACCTCAAAAACCCTGTGCAGGAAGCCATAGGCTAAAAGCATCCGCGACGACTTGATGTTAATTGCTGTAATACCATCCTTTGCTGCCACTGCCTTTATTCCTTTCCGGTTCTTTATGGATGATATTACCGTCCCTTCGTCTGTAAGGTTTAAAGTGTTCTTCAACACAACCGGGATATTCTTTACCTTGCAGGGTTGAATGGTTTGGGGGTGAAGTATTTTTGCGCCAAAGTAGGCAAGTTCGGCAGCCTCGTCGTACGATAGCTGTCGCAATGGGAAAGTATTTGTAACAAAGCGTGGGTCGTTGTTGTGTACCCCATCTATATCGGTCCAAATTTGCACCTCGTTTGCGTTCAGCACATTTCCAACAATGGCTGCGGTAAGATCGCTTCCACCTCGGCCCAGGTTATCAACCAACCCATTTGCATTGCGGCAAATAAAACCCTCGGTTACATAAATTTTTGCAAAAGGGTTATTTTGCATGAGGCGTTTTAGGTTCTGTTCAATGTAAAAGAAATCGGGCTCGTTATCCTTGTCAATCCTCATGTATTCCAGTGCTGGAATGTACGCGGCTCTTTTTCCCTGCTCTGTTAGTAGCATGTGGAATAGCCCTACCGATAGTTGCTCTCCTAGGGCTACTATATTCCGCGAATCGGTCTGGTTGAAGCCTTCAATCAATCTCGATAGAATTCGCAGAAACAGGTTGCTAATAAATTCTTCACCCCTTTTTCGGTACATTTTTGTATCAAATAGTCTGTCGGCGGTTTTTATGTGCTTGTCCTCAAGCTCTTTAGTTTTTTCAATTGCCTCGAGCATCTTACCCGACTGTGCCAGCTCTGTGATTTCCACTAAGCTGTTTGTAACTCCTGCCATGGCCGATAAAACCACTACAATGGGTTCATCGCCATTAAGCAGCTCGCTTACCTTTCTGAGCCTATCGGCATTACCAACCGATGTTCCGCCAAACTTTAAAACTTTCATTTTCTTTTTTTCTGATTTTTTAGGGGTTTAACATAAAAAAAGGCCTGCAGGTTTCTGCAGGCCTAACACTCAATATCATTGTAATACTTTTATGCTGATTTTATCAATGTGTTAACGGCCTGCTTGTGGGTCTGTTTTTTCATGGTAATAACCATCTGTTTCATGCAAATGGTTTGCATGAAAAACTGTTTATTACTCATGGTATAGCAAGCCGAAAATTCCATTTTTGTGCTATTTCACTTTTGCAAAAATACTTTTTTTTAATATCAAACCAGCTTTTAGGAAAAAATGTTTTTATTTTTTATGAAGCACTTTTGTGGGTACGATTGATAAATGTTACTTTTGTTGGCTAAAATTGATTGACAACAAGTTGACTAAATCTTTTCTGTATGAAAATTTCGCATAGCTGGCTTACGCAATACCTGAATGTGAGTAAAACACCCGATGAGATTTCAAAGATACTAACATCAATTGGATTAGAGGTTGAAAGCCTTGAGGCAAAGGAAACCATTAAAGGTGGCCTTGCCGGGGTTGTGGTGGGCGAGGTTTTAACATGCGAAAAGCATCCCGATGCCGATAAGCTGAGCTTAACCACGGTAAACGTTGGTGTCGACCAACCCTTAAGCATTGTATGCGGTGCACCCAATGTGGCCAAAGGCCAAAAGGTACTGGTTGCAACCGTTGGAGCCAAGCTGTATTTCAACGATCAGGAAATAGTAATTAAAAAGGCAAAACTTCGCGGTCAGCTCTCCGAGGGTATGATATGTGCCGAGGATGAGTTGGGTTTAGGCGATAGCCACGATGGTATAATGGTTTTACCTGCCGATGCTCCTGTGGGCATGCCTGCTGCTGATTACCTAAGAATTGAGAAAGATTACCAGTACGAGATAGGCTTAACCCCTAACCGAATTGATGCTGCCTCGCATTATGGTGTGGCTAGGGATTTGGCTGCCTACCTAACCTACCATGAGAGCCCGGTTAAGGCCAATCTTCCTGATGTTTCCAATTTTAAGGTTGATAACAACACATTGCCCATACCCGTTGAGGTTTTGAACACTGAGGCATGCCCGCGTTACTGCGGTATCACCATTAACGGGGTAAAGGTTGCCCCTTCGCCTGAGTGGTTGCAGAAACGATTACGTTCAATTGGGCTCAATCCCATTAATAATGTGGTTGATGTTACCAATTTCGTTCTGCATGAGGTTGGTCAACCACTCCATGCTTTTGATGCCGATGCCATTAAGGGCAACAAGGTGATTGTTAGAACCATGCCTGAGGGTACCCCTTTTGTTACCCTCGACGGAGTGGAACGCAAGCTATCAGCCGATGATTTGATGATTTGCAACGAGAGTGAGCCCATGTGTATTGCCGGTGTTTTTGGTGGGTTGCACTCGGGAGTTACTGAAAAGACTACAAAAGTATTCCTTGAAAGCGCTTGCTTTAACCCTGTTTACGTCCGTAAAACCGGCCGTAGGCACGATTTGCATACCGATGCCTCGTTCAGGTTTGAGCGCGGTACTGACCCCAATATTACAGTGTGGGCACTAAAGCGTGCAGCGCTTTTGATTAAAGAGGTTGCTGGCGGTACTATATCGTCAGAGATTGTGGATGTAAATAGCGGTCCGGTTAACCACTTCGAGGTGGATTTCAACATCCACAGGGCATGGAGTTTAATTGGAAAGCAAATTCCCGAAGTTGATATCGAAAGAATTCTTGAGGGTCTTGAAATTAGGGTGCTTAAGAAAAATGGACAGCAGTGGCTTTTAGGAGTTCCTACATACAGGGTAGATGTTCGTCGTGAAGCCGATGTGGTTGAGGATATTCTCAGGATTTACGGCTATAATAACGTTGAAATAGGCGCTAAGGTTAATGGAACATTAAGTTACACCAAAAAGCCCGATAGCCTTCAGATGCAGAACATTGTATCGGACTACCTTTCGTCAAATGGTTTTGCTGAAATTATGTGCAACTCGTTGACAAAGGGCGGTTACTATGAAGGGCTGGCTACTTTCCCCGAGGTAAACTCAGTTAAGATTCTTAACCCTCTAAGCAACGAGCTGAATGTTTTACGCCAAACACTCCTTTTTGGAGGGCTCGAGAGCATTCAGCGAAACATTAATTTCCGTAACCTAAACCTTAAGCTCTACGAGTTTGGGAACTGCTATGTATTCAAGCCCGAAGTAAAATCGCAGAAACCGCTTGATAAGTACTCGGAGCATTTTAGCATTGGCATTTGGTTAACCGGCGATAATATTAAGGAACACTGGATGACCAAGCCCGAAAGGCAGAATTTTTATCACCTGAAGGGTTATGTTCATTCCATACTATCGCGCTTTGGTTTTAGTATTGATAGAATTGAAGCATCAGAGGCTCCTGGTGATATTTACGCTTATGGATTAACCTACAAGGCACAGGGTAAGCATCTTGTTACATATGGAATGGTAAGCCCAGAAATACTCAGGCAATTCGATATAAAGACCGAAGTTTTTTTTGCCGAAATAATGTGGCTGCCTTTAATGGATATGATTGCAGAAAGCAAAATTCAGTACCAGGAATTACCCAAGTTCCCTGAGGTTCGTCGCGATTTAGCTTTGCTTATCGATTCATCGGTAAAGTATGAGCAAATCCGAAAGCTAGCCTTTGAAACCGAGCGCAAGCTCCTAAAAAGCGTAAACCTTTTCGATGTTTATCAAGGGAAGAATATACCAGAGGGGAAGAAGTCGTATGCAATCAGTTATATCCTTCAGGACGAAAGCAAAACCCTTACCGACGAGCAAATAGATAGGACAATGAAGCGCCTAATTGATGTTTACGTTAGGGAGCTTGGTGCGCAAATCCGTTAAAAGTAAACTATGGCCAAAATTGAATTGGTGTTAGGTGATATAACCCAAATGGATGTTGATGCCATTGTAAATGCAGCAAACGAGTCGTTGTTGGGTGGGGGTGGTGTAGATGGGGCTATACATCGTGCTGCTGGCCCGCAGCTGCTCGAGGAGTGTAGAACCATAGGGGGGTGCCCCACGGGTGAAGCGCGAATCACCAAAGGATATAACCTAAAGGCACGGTATGTAATCCATACCGTTGGGCCAATTTGGAGGGGTGGCCAGCACAACGAAACGTTACTACTCCGGCATGCTTACGTTAACAGCCTAAAGTTAGCGCCAAAGCATGGGTTAAAAAGCATTGCTTTCCCAAATATTAGTACCGGGGTTTACCATTTCCCAAAGCAATCGGCTGCACAAATTGCCATAAGGGCAGTTATGGAATTCACTGCTAAAAACCATTTGCCTGAGCGGATTGTATTTGTTTGTTTTGATCAGGAGAACTATTCTATTTACAGTGAACTTCTAGGCAAGTAAGTTTATAGGTTTATATCGTATTTTTCCAGCCTTCGGTCTAGTGCCTGACGGGTAATATTTAACAACTGTGCTGCCTCGGTTTTCTTGTAACCCGTACGCTCAAGGGCTTTCATTATCACTATCTTTTCAATTAGATCGAGATCAAAGATATCCTCTCCAATTATTCCTGTTGTGCTGACTGAATCGGTTGGAGCTATTAGACCGCTAAAGTTTTTCATGGTTAATCTGCCGCCCTCGGAGAGAATTATGGCACGTTCAACCATATTACGCATCTCCCTGATGTTGCCCGGGAAGTTGTAACCCATCATGGCCTTAACTATGGTTGGGTCAACCTGGGTTATCTTTTTGCCCATTCGGGTTGAAATGTGTTTAACGTAGTAATCGAAAAGGATTGGTATGTCTACCTTTCGCTCGCGGAGCGGAGGTATGTGTATTTGGAATGAGTTCAGGCGGTAGTAAAGATCGCTGCGGAACTTACCCTCTTCAATAAGTTTGTTAATGTCCTGGTTGGTGGCTGCAATAATTCGCACATCAACGGGGATATCCACACTTGAGCCAATTCTACGAATTTTTCGTTCTTCCAGGACGCGTAGTAACTTACTCTGCATGGCAGGTTGCATTTCAACCACCTCGTCGAGGAAGAGCGTACCACCATTTGCCACCTCAAACCAGCCAGCTTTATCCTCGTTGGCTCCGGTAAATGCCCCTTTCTTGTGACCAAAAAATTCGCTCTCGAACAGGGTGTCGGGAATGGCTGAGCAGTTCACTGCGTAGAAATACGATTTTTTACGTGAGCTAAGGTAGTGAATGCCTCGGGCAACAAGTTCCTTTCCGGTTCCGCTCTCGCCGGTTATAAGTACTGAGGTGTTGTCGGTTTTAGCCACCTTGCCCATGAGGTCAACTACCTGTCTAATTCCAAAGGAGTTACCAATAATCTCGGTACCAATGCTTTCAATCAAATCCTTTGATACCAAAGAGTATGTTTGGTTAATCTCTTTTAGCTGCTCGTGTAGGGCGATATAGCGTTTGGTGCGTTGAATGGCAGCTCGCATGTCGAGCAAGCGGAAGGGTTTTGGGAAGAACTCAATAGCTCCTAAGCGCATAGCATTAATAACTGCATCCATGTCGCCGTGCCCAGTAATCATGATAACCTCAATGTCGGGGTATTCCTCCTTTACCTTGGTGAGCACCTGTAGGCCATCCATCTCGGGGAGGCGGAGGTCAAGGATAAGTATATCTATTTGGTTCTCGCTGAGGATGCTGAATGCTTCCGACGGTCGCTCTGCTGTAAGAACGGAAAAGCCTTCCCCATCCAGAAACTCTTTTATCTCTTTACGAAAAACCTTTTCGTCGTCGAGAACCAAAATGCTTATCTCTTTCATCATTCTATAATGATTTGTGGTTTATTACTCTCTAGGAATTGATATTTCAAAAAGGGTGTATTCATTAGGTTCGCTTTCAACGCGTATATCGCCTAAAAGGTCTTTGATAAACCCATACGATATGGATAACCCTAAACCAGTCCCTTTGTCCTCGCTTTTGGTGGTGAAAAATGGGTCGAAAATTTTCTCTACAATTTTTTGGGGAATGCCCGTTCCGTTGTCCCAAACTGTTAGGTATAGGTTTTGCTCATCTTTACGTGTGCCAATTTTAATCTTTTTTCGATAGGTCTTATCCTCACTTTTCTTTTCTTTTTCATCAACTGCATACTTTGCATTGGAAAGGAGGTTAAGCAAAACCTGCTCTAACTTATACTTGTCAGCCGTAATTGGTGGAATGTTTTCATCCAATGAGGTTTCAATGATAACCCCATGGTTTTCAAATTGAGCCGATACCATAAAGAGGGCACTTTTTACCACATCGTTTAGGTTGACCGTTGAAAAAGAAACAGGCTTCTGAGTACGGGAAAAATAGCGGATGTGGTCAATTATCTTTTTAATACGCTCAACATTCTCAAACAGCGAGTTTAGCTTCTCCTTTAGGTACTCCTCGCTACAGTTTTTGTCCTGAATACGCATAAGGATATTGTCCAGCCCCATCGATATACCACCCAGTGGCTGATTGATTTCATGGGCAATACCGGCTGCAAGGGTACCAAGCGATTCAAGTTTTGACTTTTGCGAGAGCAATTGCTGTTGCTTTTCCTGTTTCTTTATCTCTTCAATCATTCGCCGTTCAAGCTCTCGGTTTATCTCGGTGATACGCTGTTCCGTTTCCTTTTGCTTAGCAATCTCTTTCTGTTTATTGCGGAATAGCACAACCAGTAGCGAGAGTATTATTGCCACAACCACAAGCATCGATATCAGAAAACGCATTTGGTACCTCGACTTCGCTATCTGTAACTTTTGGATCTCGGAGTTTTGCTTTAGGATTTCGTTCTCTTTTTCCTTTTGCGATATCTCGTAAAGTATTTGGAGTTTCGCCAGTCGTTGTCCTGTTTCTTCGTACTGCAATGAATCGCGCAGGTCAACCCACATCTTGTGGTAATCAAGGGCATCCTTGTAGCGCCCCTGAGCCTCATTAATTACTGAAAGGTATCGGTAAACATCAGCTTTTGAAGAGGTAAGGTTGTTTTTCTGTGCTATGTTAAGTGCTTGGTTTAGGAAGCGCGATGATGTGGGGTAATCGCCAAGTTGAAAGTGGCAACGCGATATGCTTACCAAAGCAGCTATTAAGGTTGGTATGTCGTTGTATTTTGAGGAAATGCTTTGGCACTGGGTGTAGTAGTTTATGGCCTGGTTATAGTTCCCTTTCTCATAGTAGTAGTCGCCCAGTCCCTGTAAACTTTGGATAATTCCAACGGTATCGGAAGCATTCAGGCTAATGGTGTACGATAGGTTGAAGTACTGATAGGCGCTATCGTACTTTTGCGTAAGCATAAAAACCACTCCAATTTCATTGAGCGATTTGCTGTACGAAGTTGAATCGGATTGTTTAATAGCAGCCTCGCTAACCTTTTTAAAGTAATCGAGACTAGTTCCTAAATCGCCTGAGTTTTTACTGGCTTGGCCAAGTAGGGTGTAGGTATCAATCAGGGCTTTGTTTTTATTGTAAACAGAGGTAGCTTGGTTGTTTAGCAGGGTTAGGGCTTCAATTCCATATTGCTTTGCCTGCTTAAAGTTCTTTTGGCTTAAATGGAGGTTGCCGAGCTTAAGTATTAGCTCAAGGTAAACATTTTTATTTGGAATATTTTTTAGTGTTTTTATGCCCGCTTCGAGCTGTTGTATTGCCAGGTCGAGATTTTGGCTTGCTTCGTAAACCCTAGCCATTCCCAAAAGCGATTTTGCTGCAAACTCGGGTTTATTGATTGATGAGTAAAGGTTGGCAGCCCGGTTAAAGTAACGGAGCGAGGTTTCGTACTCGCCAAGCTTATAGTTTGCTTCGGCAAGCAGCTCTAGGGCCATCGATTCCGTAAAGGAATCACCTTCCTTTTTAGCCGTTACAAGGGCTTGTAACCCAATATCAAGGCAGCGATCAGGGTTGGTTTTTAGCAGGGATTTACCCTGAACCACAAGGTCAGCGGCTTTTGAGCTACCCTTTACAGCAATCTCTTGGGGCAAAGTATCGGTTTGGCTTAGGCCAATTTGCGCTAAACCAGCAAGGCTTAATGTAAGCCATACTATTCGTAGTAAATGTTTCATCTAACTTTGCTGATGCTAATATAGCTATATTCCAAAAATTGCCTACTTTTATAGCCTTGAATAATTTATGCTAGTATGTTTTTTAAAGTAAAGAACTACCTGTCGCTGGTAAAGTTCAGCCATACAATTTTTGCAATGCCTTTTGCCCTTATTGGTTATTTTTTAGCTTACTATAAGCACTCGCTAAACCCTGATTGGTGGCTTTTTTTAAAGGTGATACTCTGCATGGTTTTTGCCCGAAATGCAGCTATGAGTTTCAACCGTTTAGTTGATAGGCATTTTGATAAGTTAAATCCACGTACAAGTGGGCGGGAAATTCCTAGGGGTATCATTGCTCCCAGGTCTGTTATGCTTTTCTGCATTGTCAATTCCATCCTTTTCATTTTAACTACATTCTTCATTAACCCATTGGTGTTTTACCTGTCGCCTATAGCGTTGGGTGTCATCCTTTTTTATAGTTACACCAAGCGGTTTACCATGTTCAGCCATCTTGTTCTGGGAATAGGCCTATCGCTTGCGCCAATTGGAGCATACCTTTCGGTTACTGGTAGTTTTGCTCTTATTCCTATTCTATACTCGGTTGTTGTTCTTTTCTGGGTGGCAGGCTTCGATATCATTTATGCTCTTCAGGATGAGGAGTTTGACCGTAATTCCAAGTTGCACTCAATTCCTGCTGCAGTTGGTGCTCGCGGGGCTTTGGTCATTGCTTTGGTGTTGCATTTTATGAGTGCATTAATAGTTATAGCCATTGGGATACTGGCTGGCTTTAACATTTACTACTGGATTGGAGCATTCCTTTTTATAGCTTTAATGATTTATCAGCATTACCTTGTCCGTCCAACCGATATTTCTAAGGTGAACATGGCCTTTGCCACCACCAATGGAATGGCAAGCCTTCTGTTCGCATTGTTTAATATAATTTCGATATTAACTTGCTAAGAGTTATGAAACACCCATGGAAGGCAGCTTGCACAAACACAGATGAACAACCGAGCGTTTTTTGCGAGCTCGACGAAGTCAAACTATGGGTGTTCCATCCGCTCGATAAAGTTTGTTAAAAGCAAGAGAGTAACGAGTTAGTAATTAATGATATAAATATTTTGTACTGATGAAAAAATATATTGTATTCTTTGGTCTTCTATCACTAATATTGGGCTGTTCCGGTAACCAAAATAGTGCTAACAAAGTGGAGCTGGTTGATGGTCAGCCAGTTATTGATGTAACGGTCGATTCGTTACTTTTAAACGCTAAGAATTACGAGAGTAAGGTGGTTCGTGTTAGCGGTATTGTTGAGCATGTGTGTGTTCATACCGGCTTGCGGATTACGCTTCAAGGCAAATCGCCGGAAATGAAGCTGAGTGTAAAAACATCGGATGCCAGTCGGCCTTTTGATATGTCAATGAAAGGAGCAAAGGCTACGGTCACTGGTGTTTTCAAGAGGGTAGGGGGAGCAAACGAGGTCTGCGATGTGGAATCGGCTCACCATCCAGGTGAAATTTACTTTTTGGAGTGTAACAGCATTAATGTTAAGTAAATATGACACTTTCAAAGTTCTTGCGGGTAATTCACAGGGATTGCAGCTACTTTTTTGCCGGAATGGTTTTGCTATACTCTGTAACAGGAATTCTCTTAAACCACGGGCATCAGCTTAACCCCTACTACTACATCGATGTTAAAACAGTAAAGGTTGATATCCCTAGGGATTCGTCAAAGGTTAACGACCAGTTTCTTTTAGGTGTCTTCAGTCCATTTGGCGAAAGCGAGATTAGGTCGCATTACTACCCCGATTCATCAACCCTGAAAGTTTTTTTCAAGAACGGAACCGCCACGGTAAACCTGAATGAGCAAACCGCGCTAATCGAAAATAGTATACGGCGACCAATTCTATATCAGCTCAACATGATGCATCGTAACCGACCCAAGGCATGGTGGACATGGTTTAGCGATATTTTTGCCGTTGGGCTAATAGCTATTACATTAACGGGGCTTTTCCTGATAAAGGGGAAAAATGGAATTACCCGGCGAGGTGCAGTGCTGGTTGCCGCAGGCCTTATTTTGCCCATACTGGCCATGATCATTTTCTTTTAAACGAGAGCAAATACAATACATTTACATAAGGGGGGCTTTTGTCGTTCTAAAATCAATGTCGTTTAGTTAACAAAAATATACATGCCTGTCTTCCTGAGCGCAGCGAAGGATCTCTAATCGACCCCATGAGACGTTTCGCTCGCGCTCAACATGACAATAGCTTCACGAACAACGCTCCCAGCCCCGTAGGGGCGAAACATTTGTAACTCCATGGCTACTCCCTCATGTGTTGCGATGCACGCAATACATTTTCCAAAGAGCAGAGGGAAAGCGTTGCATCGCAATAGAAGAGCACGGCAAAGAGCGGTTTTCCAAAAAAAATACAAGAATTAAAGGGTTTAAGGTAAAGAGATGCTTCGGCTAGCTCAGCATGACAAGGGTGCAGAAAGGAAGATAGGGTTTATGTCATCCCCAACAAAGTGAGGGATCTCTTCAAAGGATTGAAGAAAATCAGCAATGAGATACTTCGCGAAGCCTATCCCGATAAATCGGGACTCAGCACGACAGCATTATGTTTCGCTTGCGAGCAATATGACAAATAACTTTAACTAAATAACATTGATTTTAAAATCGTTTTCGATTTGTAATTTTTTTATTTTTGCATGAGTTGAAAATCTACGAGAGTGATATTTAAGGAAAACATATACCTAAAGTTTACTGCTAAGTACGTGTTTCTGAATATAAAGAACCGCGATAGGTTCTAATTTTTTCCACCCAGCCATACCGGCATTTACATTTTTCGCCTTTGGTGAAAACATCTGCTTTTATAAATCGATATCAGTTTAACAATTAAAATATTTATTAGTATGGAACTACCATTTGCCGAATCGTACAAGATTAAAATGGTTGAACCCATTCGACGTAGTACCCGTCAGGAGCGGGAACAATGGATAAAAGAGGCAAAGTACAACCTTTTCAATTTGCCCAGCAATCAGGTTTACATCGATTTGCTGACCGATTCAGGAACCGGGGCTATGAGCGACCGCCAGTGGAGCGCCATAATGCTTGGCGATGAGAGCTATGCTGGGGCTTCCTCATACTTCAACCTGAAGAACGCCATCAGGAACATCCTTGGTTTTGACTACATAATGCCAACTCACCAGGGACGTGCTGCCGAGAATGTTCTTTTCTCGGTACTAGTGAAAGAGGGCGATTACATCCCTGGCAACTCCCACTTCGATACCACTAAGGGTCATATTGAGTTCCGCCGTGCCCACGCTGTGGATTGCACCATCGACGAGGCTGCCGATACTGAACTCATTCACCCTTTCAAGGGCAATGTCGATCCCCAAAAGCTCGATAATTTTCTTAAGGAGCATTCCCAAAGGGTTCCATTTGTTATAGTAACTATTACCAACAATACCGCCGGCGGACAGCCCGTATCAATGAAAAATCTTCGTGAGGTTAGGGAGATATGTAACCGTTACGGCAAGCTTTTAGTTTTTGACTCCGCTCGTTTTGCCGAGAATGCATACTTTATCAAAACCCGAGAGGAGGGCTACGCCCACAAATCCATCAAGGAGATTGTAAGGGAAATGTTCTCCTACGCCGACGCCATGACCATGAGCAGTAAAAAGGATGCCATTGTCAATATTGGTGGTTTCATTGCTATGCGCGATCAGGAGCTTTGGCGTCAGTGTTCAAAGTTCAACATTATGTTTGAGGGTTATGTTACCTACGGGGGAATGTCGGGTCGCGATATGAATGCTCTGGCTGTTGGCCTTGACGAGGGAACCGAGTTCGATTACCTGGAAACCCGAATCAAGCAGGTTGAGTACCTTGGTAACCGCCTCGATGAGTTTGGTATTCCCTACCAAAAACCTGCCGGTGGTCATGCCATCTTTGTTGATGCCAACAAGGTATTACCCAATATCCCGCGCGAACAGTTCAGAGCGCAAACACTTGCCATAGAGCTTTACCTTGAGGCAGGTGTTCGTGGTGTTGAGATTGGCACCCTACTTGCCGACCGTGACCCCGAAACCCGTGAGAATCGCTATCCTAAACTTGAACTCCTTCGGCTTGCCATTCCACGCCGTACCTATACCAACAACCATATGGATGTGGTGGCCGTTGCCCTTAAAAACGTTTACGATAGGCGAAACCAAATAACCAAAGGACTTGAAATTGTTTGGGAAGCTCCTATAATGAGGCACTTTACCGTGGAGCTTAAACCTGCCGAGTAATACCTTTATTCATATTTGCAAGAGCCGGATAGTAAAGTCCGGCTCTTTTGCAATTTTATCAAGTTTTTTTCATTAACCTTGATTTATTGAATTACTAATCGTGCTTAAAAACAATACCTGTTGCACTAAACACCAAAAACTAAACACAAAACACAAAACACAAAACACTACCTTTGTAGTTCTCATTTTTTTTAGCCTACTTTGCAATGCATTTCATTAAGCCATGAAAGACTTTACCACTGGTAATGAGGCCAAACACATTTTTCGATTTGCACTGCCAATGCTAATTGGCAATATTTTTCAGCAGCTATACAATGTTGTAGATAGTATTATTGTGGGACGCTACCTTGGCGATAAGGCATTGGCTGCAGTTGGGGCTTCGTTCCCAATTATTTTCATGGTTATTGCGCTTATTATTGGTATTGGCATTGGCTCATCGGTTGTAATTTCGCAGTACTTTGGTGCTAAGGATTTTGATAGGGTTAAACGGGCAGCCGATACCACCTATATTTTCCTCTTTTTTGCAGGTATTATTATTACCATTGTAGGTTTGCTTAGTGGTGAGTATATCTTTAGGTTAATGCGCTTACCCGAGGAGATTTTGCCTATGGCAAAAACCTACCTCGATATCTACATGTACGGGTTGGTGCTAATGTTTGGGTTTAACTCAGTATCGAGCATACTACGAGGCGTTGGCGATTCCAAAACACCACTTTACTTCCTTATTGTTTCAACATTTCTAAATATTTTTCTCGATACCCTTTTTGTTCTTGGGTTTAAGTGGGGTATTGCTGGCGCTGCATGGGCTACTGTAATTGCACAAGCCTTTTCATTCATTATCGCAGTAATATACTTGGAAAGGCTAAGGCACATGCTTCGCATTACCTTTAAGCGATTGGTTTTCGACTGGGAAATCTTCTGGCAAAGTGTTCGAATAGGCTTACCCACCGGCATTCAACAAACCCTTGTAGCATTGGGAGGTATGGCATTAATGGGTATAGTAAACACATTTGGGACTGAGGTTATTGCCGGTTTTTCAGCAGCCAGCCGAATCGACTCGCTAGCGGTAATCCCTATAATGAACTTCTCAGCATCGCTTTCGGGTTTTGTGGGGCAGAACATTGGTGCTGGTAAGGTTGATAGGGTAAAGCGTGGCCTATGGGCTACCATCAAAATGTCAGTGCTGTTCAGCGTAATTATCACTGCAATCATACTTATTTGGGGCGATAAGATGATGGTAGTATTCACGACAAACCCAAGGGTTGTTGATATTGGTTATCACTACCTTATGGTGGTAAGCTTTTTTTATGTGGCATTTGCTGTGATGTTCTGCATAAATGGATTGCTACGCGGGGCAGGGGCTGCGGTTGTGCCCATGTATATAACACTACTATCGCTCTGGATTGTACGCATACCTCTGGCATATCTGCTAAGCAAAACTTTTGGGATGAACGAGGCTGGGGTTTGGTGGTCAATTCCAATTGGCTGGTTAATGGGTGCAGTAGCTTCAACTATTTATTACAGGTATGGAAGCTGGAAAAATAAATCGGTTGTTAAGCCCGTAACCACTGAAGATGATGGGGTGGCTACCGATTTGGTGTAGCAGATTACACAGTTGGTGATAACACAAAAAGTATTACCTTTGCAAACTGATAAATAAAACTACTGATTATGGCAAGCAAGAGAGATCTTAAAAAGGATATCGATTACCTGGTTGGTGAGGTTATTAGCGATTGCTACACCTACATGCTAATAAATGGCGAAAAGAAACGCGATGATGCAATTGCTATCATCGAGTCGATTCTTGAAAAGCGCAACGATCTTATTCATCGTATTAAACATCCCGCCAAAAAGGATGATAGAAAAGCCGTTAAAGCGCATTACCGCGAAATTCAGAAAGATGCCCTAAAGGCTATTGATGAAAGTTTTAGCAAACTTAGCGAGCTTACAAAGTAGTATTCCAAAACACCACATATTTCCCGGCCCTTTGCCGGGATTTTTTGTTTTATGTTTTCACAGCACTGCGGCATAAAAGAATTCTTAATTTTGCAGTTCAACCATCTAATTACATAAGCCATGATTCAGGAGTTCAGGCAATACTTTTCCGATATCACCCTAAAAGGTAACATATACCTAATGCTTTTGTGGCGATTTGCTCTTTTAATGCTGATATTCACCCTTTGCCGGGTACTTTTTTACCTGTTCAATATCGATTTTTTTGCCAGCGTTACTACTGCAGGCCTTTTGCGAATGCTTGCCGGTGGGCTTTGGTTCGATACCAGCGCTCTTATTTACACAAACATTTTATACATCGTTTTATTCCTTTTGCCATTCACTTTTAGGTATAATGAATGGTACCAAAGGGTACTTAAATATCTGTTTGTGGTTACAAACAGTGTGGCCATTGGCGCAAATTGTGCCGACTTTATCTACTTTCGTTTTACCATGCGTCGTACTACCGCTACTGTTTTTAGTGAGTTTAAGCACGAAACAAATTTTGGTTCCCTTATCCCAAAGTTTATTGCCGATTACTGGTACGTTTTCCTGATATGGATTGCCCTTACTGCTTTACTGGTATTACTGTATGGTAGGGTTCGTCCTATCAATAAGGGAAAAGGTTTCAGGTTTCATTTAGTTTATGGCTTAAATGGCCTTGTGCTTTTACTGGTTTTTGCTACACTCATGGTTGGTGGTATGCGTGGTGGGTTTCGTCATAGTACTCGTCCAATAACCCTTAGTAATGCTGGCCAGTATATTAATGAGCCACTTGAGGCCGCCATTGTCCTGAATACTCCCTTTGCCATTTATCGTACCCTGGGGAAAAAGTCGCTTGTTAAGGTTGATTACTATAAAAACCCCAAGGAACTCGATGAGGTTTACTCTCCCTTACACAAACCACAGGTAACCGATTCGCTGAAGCGAATGAATGTTGTCATTTTTATACTTGAGTGTTTTGGTAGGGAATACATTGGGGCTTACAATAAACACTTAAAGGAAAAGGATGGCTATACCGGATTTACTCCTTTCCTCGATTCGCTCATTGGGCACTCGTTATGGTTTACGCACTCTTATGGTAATGGTCGAAAATCGATTGATGGGATGCCCTCGGTTTTGGCCAGTATACCTATGTTTGTTGAGCCCTACTTTTTAACCAGCTACTCTACCAACAAAATCAATAGCATTGCATCAGCCTTAAGGGCCGAGGGTTACCATACAGCTTTCTTTCACGGTGCACCCAATGGTTCAATGGGTTTTCAGGCATTTGCCAATGTTGCTGGATTTGAGGAATACTACGGAATGAGTGAGTATCCTGACCCCTCGCACTTCGATGGCATGTGGGGCGTATGGGATGAGGAGTTTTTCCAGTTCTTTGCGCAAACCCTTAATAAGTTTCCACAGCCTTTCTGCGCAGCATTATTCTCGGTTTCGTCGCATCATCCCTTTAAGGTGCCTGAGCGTTACGAGGGTGTGTTCCCCAAGGGAACCCTGCCCATTCACCAGTGCATAGCCTACACCGATTACTCGCTCAAACGTTTCTTTGAAACCGTTTCACGCATGGATTGGTACCCCAATACGCTTTTTGTCATAACTGCCGACCACCCTAACCAAACCCAGTTCCCGGAATATCAAACAAGCGTAGGTGCATTTGCTGTTCCCCTTATATTCTACAGACCCGATAATAGTCTTGCTGGTCAAAAGGATGAGTTTGCCCAGCAAATCGATATCATGCCGTCAGTTCTTGGATATTTACACTATAGCAAGCCTTTTATAGCTTTTGGACGTGATGTTTTCGATTCCACTTCCAAACCATTCGTGGTTAACTATATTAATAACTGTTACCAGTATTACTCCGATGATTACGTGCTGATTTTTGACGGGAAAAAAACTTTAGGCCTTTATAACATCAAGGATGATACTATGCTTACAAACAATCTACAGGGTCAACTTCCTGATAGGGTGAACGAAATGGAAAGTAAGCTTAAAGCCATAGTTCAGCAGTACAACTCAAGGATGATTGATGATAATCTAGTGGTAAAGTAGGTGTTAGTTGTAAACCCTAACGTAATCGCCACTTTTTAAAACCTGGTATCTTTTTAATGGGTACCCTTCCTTTGGGTAACCATAGTTTACAAGGTAGTAAATGGTTCCGCAGTGCGGACAGGTTGCGGTACCTGACCCGTTTGAATCGGGATTCACCGATGCGTTGATATCGATATGTTTTGGGCAAGTTGCATCAAAAGCTAAAATTTCGTTCTCGCTAAGCCTGAAAACAATTACACCGTTGTTCCTGTAACCGTATCCATCTATTTTAACAGCACCCGTTACAATGTTCAGGTTTTGAAACTGTGGCTCATTCAGGTTGAACTCAATGTTTACAGGAACATCAGGAATAATATCATCAATATTGTCGTCGCAGGCAGTATTAGTAAAAACCAAAATTGAAAAAAGCAAAATATGGATTATCTTTGTTTGCATTGGTAAATTAAATTTGTATCTTGGACAAAGGTATAAAAAAGATACTTTTTGCGCTTATTGCACTTTTTGTTCTGGTTGGTTGTGGTAAACAGTTAGCACCCTCGCCTGTTCCTGCCACCCCTGGTAGGAGTAAGTGGCAGGTTAAACGGGAGGAATACCGACGCGCATGGGTTGCATATTGGCACGATAGGAAAACCGAAAGGTTAACTCGCGGGGCTAAAGCAAAATCGGTTAAAAGGGAGAGGGAGGCTGAAAAGGCGGAGAAAAAGTTGGCGGAGAGGCACCTCAAAAAACAACCACCTGAGGTGCAGGAAAGGATGAAGGCTTCGCTGAAAGAGGCTGAGAAAAACAGACCTAAGCGGACTTTAAGGCAGAGGTTAGGCTTTTGGAAGTATAAATAGTAAAATAAATGATATGGATGCAGGCGATTTTATATACATTCTCATAGCAATAGCATTAGCTATACTCAATGCTTTTGCGAATAGCAAGAAGAAAAAGGCTGCCGAGCAAAAACGGCAGGCACAAACTTCTGCACCTGCCGATGATGACTTGATTACCAAAAAATTGCAGGAGTTACTGGGTCAGGAGGTTATTGTTGAAAATGAAGAGCAACCCCTGGAATCAACTGTTGTTAATGAGGAGGAAAAGTATATATATGAATACAGCAGCAAACCTGAGGTTGAAACATTGGATAGGAGCGTTGAGTTCGAAAAGGAGCCTATTGATAAGCCACTAACCGAGGAGGAACTCTACCCTATACAGCCCCAGAAGCCCATCGATACTTCAACCCCTATTGAGTATACGCCTATTGATATTGCCGAATCGAAGGTGGAAGGCCCTATAGGCGATTACTCCTACCAGGATTCCTTTAATGAAAGTATGCACGAGGTTGATATTGATGCTTCCGATGCTGAAGAACTTGAGAGTGTTAAGAAGGTGGAAGAAGAAAAGGAACCCCTTTTAGCCGATTTTGATCCGCTAAAGGCTGTTGTTTACGCCGAGATTATTCGGCCAAAATATTTTTAGTTACAACATAATGGTTGGAATTTTGAATTAATTTTTTATATCTTTGCAATCAAAGAGTTCCGATTTTCCTGTCGGGATTCTTTTTTATTTCATATTTAGGAGGTAAAATGAGTAAAGTAACCTATTTAACCGAGGAAGGGCTCCAGAAGTTGCGCAAGGAGCTAGAGCAGCTTAAAACTGTGGAAAGGCCTGCAATTTCAAGAATGATTGCCGAGGCTCGCGATAAGGGCGATTTATCGGAAAACGCCGAGTACGATGCTGCCAAGGAAGCACAAGGTATGCTTGAGCTGCGAATTTCAAAGCTTGAAGATTTGATTGCCAATGCACGCATTATTGATGAGTCAAAGATTGATACAACCCAGGTTCAGATACTGAATAAGGTAAAGCTCAAAAACCTTAAAACCAACGCCGTAGTGGAGTATACCCTTGTGGCTGAGTCGGAAGCTAACCTTAAGGAGAATAAGCTTTCAATCTCTACCCCTATTGGCAAAGCCCTAATTGGCAAAAAGGTTGGCGATGTGGTTGATGTTCAGGTGCCTTCAGGTTTGATGAAGTTCGAGATTCTTGGAATATCACTCTAAATCATATTGCTATGGCTACAATATTCAGCCGGATAGTTAGTGGTGAAATACCCTCGTACAAGGTTGCCGAGGATGAAAGGTTTTACGCCTTCCTCGATATTAACCCCTTGGCCAAGGGCCATACCTTGGTAATACCCAAGGTTGAGGTTGATTACCTCTTCGATCTTGATCCTGAAACCCTGGCTGGACTTACACTCTTTGCCCAGCGGGTGGCCAAAGCTATTGAAAGGGTTGTGCCCTGCAAGCGGATTGGCGTTGCAGTACTCGGTCTTGAGGTGCCCCATGCGCATATACATTTAGTCCCGCTGAATAAGGAATCGGATATCGATTTCCATAAACCCAAGCTTAAGCTTACCCCTGAGGAATTTATTGAACTTGCAAAAAGTATTGCTGCAGAGTTCAAGTAGATATAATAACAATAAAATGATAAAACGGGCCAAGAGCCCGTTTTTTATTACGATTATTGCCTAGAGTCCCTGAAAGACTTCCTGATATGCATTAAAGAATGCCCATGCATCATTCCTGGTTTCGGAGATATTCTTTCCGGTTTGCTTTATGTATTTTTTCCCTACAAGGTCGTAAACTATGGTATCGGTTTGGTTTACGTAGCCAAAGCCTTCGTTAAAGGCAAAGTAGGCAAAGGGTGTAACCTTACTTGCAAGAATATTCTTTGATAGAGTAAATTGATCATGAGGCAATTTAAGCTGTGCCAGAAGTGTTGTGGCCAAATCGGTTTGTGAGCATGTGGTTGTGACAACCAAGGGTTTTCTTTCTACAACCCCGCCCAGCCAAACCATAGGAATACCAAACTTTAAGGGCTCCCAGTTGGGATGGTTTGCAGGATGACGATGACCATGGTCGGCAATAAGTACAATAAGGGTGTTTTTGAACCACTCCCTTTGCTGGGCTTTGGCTATAAAATCGCCAAGACAGCTATCGGCATAGTATGCCGAGCTAAGGAATTGTTCCACCTCGGTCTTTCCATTAAACTTCGGTTTGGCGGGAATCTCAAAGGGCTCATGGCTGCTAAGGGTGAAGAACATTTTGAAGAAAGGTGCTTTGGCTGAGTCGATATCGGTAAGTAGGTAATTAAAAACATGCTCATCGTGCACTCCCCACTTGGAGTTGCGGTAGCTTTTAGGAAAATCGTCCTGTGTTATCAGTCTTTGAAATTTAGCATGGTAAAGGAATGAGCGAATATTTGCAAAATCGGGGTCGCCTCCGTAGTAAAACGCTGTACTGTAGCCTTGGTTGTAAAGCACTTCGCTAATGGTTGGCAGTTTGTTCGATTTTGTGGGGTACTTGATTACCGATTGGGTGGGCTGGGCAGGAAATCCCGAAAGCACGGCAATAATCCCTTTGTCGCTTCTATCGCCGCTAGCAGTGGTTCGGGTGAAAAGTATACCCTCGGAAGCCAAACGGTTTAGGTTTGGGGTAACATTGGGAAGCCCACCAAGGGGGCCAACCAGCTTTGCACCAAAACTTTCAAGTAGAATGATAATAATATTTGGTTGGTTGGTGTTCAAAACATATAATGTACTATCGGTGTGCATGAGCTCACCAAAGCGTTGGTGGGCTGTGGCTTTGTCAATTTCAACATTGTATGTTTTACTCATGCTGCTGCTTTTACTTACGGAGTACATCATGTTCCAAACTGGGTTAAGGGCAGCATGGTTGCAAAAGTTATTCTGGCTAAAGTACACTTTACCGGGGTTTATGGGTGCAATACCAAAACCTCCCCGAATTGGAATTATCATGGTTGCAGCCAGGAAAATGTAAATTGGAGAGTACCACCATCTTGCCTTATTGGCTTGGCTTAGTTCCCTGGCAACCCACTTACGGTATGCAAGGTGTGTAAGGTAAGTGATTCCTATAAGCAAGACAACGAATAGTATTAATAATGGCGTTTTTACCGACGCCATTGCCTCCTTTGGGGTTTTAAGGTATAGCAATGGGGTTGCATCGATACGGTAACCCCAATTGCGGTATAGTTCCATATCGCTGATAACAACCGTATTTACAACTAAAAGTAGTAATATGGTTAAAGCATTGTACATTCTAGTAATACTCTTTGGGGAAACCCAGAAAAAGATAGCCAAAAGCAGAAATGTTAGTAGAAGAATATATCCTGCAAGCGAGGAATCCATCCAGGCTCCTCGAATGAAAATATTTATGAACTCGTTAAACTTAACCGACTTAAGGTTTTCAAATTGGTAAATAAGGAAAGCTATACGGTAGGTGGAAAACAGTATTACCCAAAATACGAAATACCTTAAACTGAATGATAAATGTTTTCTCATTTGTGTAAATGATTTAAATTGCAAACCTAATAAATAAGAACGTATAAACGTCACGGTCATGCGCAAGAAAATTTTAGTCTTGTTGTTTATTGTTGGGTTCGTTGTAAGCAATTCATTCCCACAAACCTGGAGCATCGCTGTTCACGGTGGTGCTGGGAACATGAAACCCGAAAACTTTACCAAGGAGCAGCTCGATGAGTATGAACGGGAGATGAAAGCCGCTCTTGGTATTGGTGTAAAAATCTTGAATTCGGGCGGAACAAGCCTCGATGCCGTTGAGCAGGTGGTTCGGTACCTTGAGGATTGCCCGTTGTTCAATGCCGGGCGGGGCGCAGTTTTTACCCACGAGGGGCGTAATGAGCTTGACGCGGCAATTATGGATGGAAAAACCCTTATGGCTGGTTCAGTTGCTGGCGTTACCGATGTTAAAAATCCCATATCGCTTGCGCGCAAAATCATGGAGGATTCCCCCCATGTGATGCTGGCAGGTAAGGGGGCTTCGGAGTTTGCAAAGGTAAAGGGTATTGAAATCGTGGATACATCATATTTTTTTACTCCTCAACGCTGGAACGACCTTCAACGTACGCTATCGAAGGAAAAGATGGGCACTGTTGGATGTGTGGCGCTCGATGTGCATGGTAACCTGGCTGCCGCAACATCAACAGGGGGAATGACTAATAAGCGATGGGGGCGAATAGGCGATGCGCCTATCATTGGCGCAGGAACCTACGCTAACAACTCCACCTGCGCCGTTTCGGCTACTGGGCATGGCGAATACTTTATAAGATTTACTGTGGCTCACGATATTTCGGCACTCATGGAGTACCAAAGCCTTTCACTCAATGCTGCCGTAGAACGTGTTATCATGGGTAAGCTCCTTAATGCTGGGGGGCGGGGAGGTGCGATTGCGGTTGACCGCTCAGGTAATGTTTGCATGATGATGAACACCACTGGCATGTTCCGCGCATTTGCCCGCTCCGATGGGAGCAGCGGATTTGCTATTTTTTAGGTTACAATTTTGTTTTTACAAAACAATTTGGTGTAATTTGGAATATATTTGATGAGCTTATCCTTATCAGTAATGTTAAACCAAATCACGTAAATATATGGCACTCGAAGTTCATGTAAAATCAGCTGAAAGCAAGGGGCATGTTGAGATTTTTTTACTTCACTTTGTATTAATGCTTATCGCCATGTTTGTATTCCTTGCATTAATAATGCTAATTGGGGGTTCATTTACTTGGCCTAATTTTTGGAAGTTCTACATCACATTTATTCCTTTAACCGTGATACTCCCTGTTATTGTGGCTATAGCCACATCGGTATCGTATAAAAGGGTTAATGTTCACATTTTGCCTGCCTCAAAGGTTAACATTGAAAAGCTCAAAGATTTCATGTTTAGCGAGGATTATATCATTGTTGATAAGGATAAGACTTTCATACGGTTTATTCGAAGAAAAAATTTACCCCGATTATTAAGTCTAAACTTCGACAAGCCATCAATCACAATACAGAACGATGAGGTAATAGTAAATGTCCTTAAACGATTATCTTTAGTATTACTCCCACAGCTTACCATTGGTAAAAAGTTTATAATTGAGCCCGAAAGCAGTAAAGAATGATTAAAGGTTTTCCTTACCTACTCATCGATATTCCTAAGTGTGAGCAAAACATTGCCTTCATGGTTCAAAAGGCCACGAAGGCAAAAGTTTTATTACGTCCTCACTTTAAAACGCATCAAAGTTTAGCCGTTGGGGAACTATTCCGTAAGCAAGGGGTTAATCGGATTACGGTTTCGTCGGTTGCCATGGCTGAATACTTTGCTGCAGGTGGTTGGAACGATATCACTATTGCATTTCCTTTTGTACCACAAATGGCGCAGCGGGTAAATGCGCTGGCGCTGGGTATTGATTTAAATGTAACTTTCTCATCACCTCAAAACCTATTAGCCACAATTGATAGGGTTGAGAGTAAAGTTGGCGTATTTGTTGAGGTTGATGTTGGTCATAGCCGTTCCGGAGTAGCTGTTGACAATACCCGTGAACTTGCCCTTATGGTGAACCTTATCAGTTCAAAACCGAATTTGGTTTTTAAGGGTTTTCTTACTCATGCCGGACACTCCTATAGCGCGAGGGGTAGGGAGGAAGTAGATAAACTTCATTCCGAAGCTTTAAGCAAGCTGGCTAAACTCCGAAGCTTTTGGGTCGACCAGTTTCCTGACCTTACCATATCGTATGGCGACACTCCAACCTGTTCCGTATCCGATGAGTTTTGGGGAATTGGCGAGATTCGTCCCGGTAACTTTGTGTTTTACGATGTGATGCAATACCAAATTGGCTCATGCACCACTTCGCAGGTGGCTGTGGCTCTTATCTGTCCGGTAGTTGACGTGTATCCCGGTAAGCAGAAAATAATTGTTCATGGTGGGGCTATTCACCTATCAAAGGACAGGGTTGGGATTGATGGAGCGGATTGCTATGGCTTTGTATGCAGATTTGATGGTAAAGGATGGAGCAACCCTATTCCAAATGCTATGGTAACTTCCCTTAGCCAGGAACATGGGGTAATCTCCTATTCCGGTAATGACCTCGATGGTATAAAACCTGGCGATTTACTTGCCATTTTGCCAGTTCACAGCTGTTTGGCGGTCGATTGCATGGGGCAAACGTTCGATTCCGAAGGCAATACATACGATGTTTTACCTAAAAATAAAAGGTGATGAAAAGGTTAACTCAGTTTCTGTTGTTCAGCGTAATTTCTACATTAACAACCGCTCAGTCCACCAAGAGCAATAGTGTATTTGATAAGTATTTCGAGAATAAAACCATGAGGGTTGATTACATTCACGGGGGCAATTCTTTTAGCGAGGATTTTAAAATATTTGGCATAAAGAACGATGGGGAGTGGGGCGGAAGAGTTCGGGTGATGGATGACCCTTACATCCTGGGGCTTTATGCATTTGATATAATTGATGCTGCATCGGGAAAGGTTTTATACACACAGGGTTTTTGCAGCGTTTTTGGCGAGTGGCAAACCACCGCTGAGGCTGGTAAACTAAACAAGAATTTTGAGGAGAGCGTCAGGTTCCCATGGCCAAAGGATATTTTTAAATTGGTTATGCGCAAGCGCGATAGTACCAACACTTTTCAAGTAATTTGGTCTGAAACTATTAATCCATCCATGTATGCCGATGCAAACCATGCCTATCCTGCTGCTAAGGTGCAATACTTTGTAAAAAGCGGTAACCCTAAGGAAAAGGTTGATATAGTTGTGCTTGCCGATGGATACACTGTGGCTGATTCCGCCGAATTCAGGAAAGATGTGGAACGTTTCACTGAGGCTTTCTTTTCTGTTGAACCATTTAAGAGTCGTAAAACTGATTTTAACGTTGCTGCGGTTTACTCCACATCACCCACTAGTGGCATTCGTCTACAAAAACACAACTACTACCCGGCCAATGTTTTGGGGTGCACCTATTACACCTTTGGAACTGAACGTTACGTTTTAACCGAGCGGGAGTGGACTGTTCGGGACTTTGCTTCGGCAGTGCCCTACGATTTTTTGGTTATCCTATTAAACTCCAATAAGTATGGTGGCGGAGGTATTTACAACCTTTATATCACCGCATCGGCAAAATCGAGCAGTTCCGGATATGTAATGGTTCACGAAATGGGGCATCACATAGCTGGCCTTGCCGATGAGTACTATACCAGCGATGTGGCCTACCAGGTTTCAGCCCCTAAGTATGAGCCCTGGGAGTTTAATATTACAGCTCTTCTCAATCCAGCAAGTTTGAAGTGGAAAAACATGGTTGAACAAAACACTCCAATCCCAACGCCCTGGCAAAAGGAAAACTATGAGCGAACAGGCAAATTGCGCATTGCCGATGAAGTGTACTCAGGTAAGGTTGGGGCTTTTGAGGGAGCAGGTTACCTAAGTAAAGGTATGTATCGCCCTGAGGTTGACTGCATAATGTTCTCCCATTCATTAACATTCTGTAGGGTTTGCCAGGAGGGCCTAAACAGGGTGCTCGATATGTATGTGGTTAGGTAATCCTGATTCCCATTACTGTAACATCATCAACCTGAACATTATCGCCTTTCCATTCGGAAAATATCTCAAGCAAAAAATCTTTTTGTTTTGCCATGGGATAGCTGGCTATGGAGCACAATATGTTTCTAAAATCCACAAGTCTAAACTTTTTACCATTGGGTCCGCCAAACTGATCGGTAAAACCATCGGTGTAAAGGTAGATAATATCATCTTTTTCTAGTTGTATGCTGTGCGTGACGAAGCTTACCTTCTCGGTTACGTAACCAATTGATTGCCGCTCGCATTTTACCTGGTATAGGGTGTGTGTCTCGTTTTGGTTCAAAATAATATTTGAGACTTTTTGACTATTCGATTTCCGAACAATGTTAAGGTAAATATTAGCGCCGGAGTACCTTAATTCCCTTGTTTCAGGGTTGTAGTTGCAAAAGGCAATATCCATTCCATCAAAAATTTCGGAGCCTTCCCTTTGCTCAAACGATTTATGGAATAATTCGTTCAAATTTTGCAGTACCTCGCCTGGGTTGGTCTCATTAAGTTCGCTAACAATTTGGTTAAGCCCAAACATGCCAATAATACTCATGAATGCTCCGGGTGCCCCATGGCCTGTACAATCGGCAACTGCAAAAAGCATTTGATTGTTAAAACGCTTAAACCAGTAAAAGTCACCACTAACAAGTTCCTTAGGCAGGAAAATCAGAAAGGAATCGTCGAAAAAATCTGTTGGCTGTTCTGAGGTTTGTAAAATCGCTTTTTGAATCCTGCGAGCATAGTTAAGGCTATCGGTTATGTCGCGGGAGCGTTGTTCAAGCATGTTTTTCTGCTTCTCAATTTTTTCCTTTTGCTCCGCAAGCAAGAGGTTTGCTTTTTGCTTGTTTCTGAATGCCAAATACGAAACTACTACCAGTACAATTAGTATTGCAATAAAACCAACCAGAAAAAGCTGACGCAATCGCGATTTGTTCAAGTTGGCTTGGCTTAATAAAAGATTCTCTCGTTGGCGTTGAATTTCCTTCTCTTTTTGACGTAAGGCTGATATGTTTTCCAGTCTATTGGCTTCGCTAATAATTTGATTGTTAAATAGGCTGTCAGTTAATGAAATGTATTTCCTGAGGTACTGGTAACCTAAGGTTTTGTTCCCCTGTAACTCTTCCAGTTGTGAGAGTTCCTTGTATGCAAGTCGGCTAATGTTAGTTATACTCAAACTTTCCGATTGCTTTAGGCATTGAAGTAGATACTTTTTTGATTCGGAATAGTTTCCAACTCTGGCGTGTGCCTTACCCAAAAGCAGTAAAGGGTAAAGTTGCCCGTACCGGTCGTTTATTTCATTTTGAGTATTTAGGATTGACTGTAAAAGCGGAATCGCACTATTTGGTTTTAGCTGATTAATTAATAGTTCAGCACCAACAGTTTGAGTTCTGGCTAACTCCTTGGGGTTGTTTTTTAGGTAGGTTTCCGATTTTTTTAAATGTTTATCGGCCATCAGATTGTTTGATTGTCTCAAGCTATTGTTGGCCAGCGCTCTGTATGTTATACCTAAATATGTGCTATCCACTACCACTTTCAGGATGGCTATGGCATTTTCAAGGTAGCTTTGGGCTGTAACAAAATTTCCAAACTCTGTGTGAATAATTCCTTGCGATGTATAAATTTTTGCTAGGCTTAATGAATCGTTGCGGGATTTAAAGAAGTTAATAGCAGTAAGGTTGTTCTCTATGGCGTTGTTCAAGCGGCCAAGTTCTCCTTCCACTTTTGAGATTGATAGCAAGTACCAGCCAATTTTTAACGAATCCCTTGTGGCAATGCTGTAGCGGTAACCAGGGTATAGATAATCAATCGATTCGTAAAGCAACCCTTTTTCGATATGGATTTGCGAAAGGAGGTAGTATGCCTTTTCCAGGTACTGTTCGCGTCCCATATCCAATGAGACTATTAACGCCTGGTTAGCTTCAATTAGGGCATTGTCTAAATTCTTCTTATTAAAAAGGTATTGCGATTTTGCAATTAACGTCTCCACAAGTTTTACCTTATCGCCATTCCTCTCATACTGACGGGTTAGATTTTCAAAATACTTTAAGGAATCAATATTATCTAATGGCTCTGGTTTGGCATTCACCCTTAGTGTTGGTATGCCAAATACAACTAAAAGCAGAAATGCTTTGAAGGTGATAGGTTTAAACACTTGTTAAAACATTAAAGTTATGGTATAAATGTAAAAAATATTTCAACATCAAAGTCTTGAAAATTGACTAAAACAGTTCGCTAAGCAGGTCAAGCAATTCATTCACCTTAATGGGTTTAGTCAAGTAGCCATAAGCACCTCGGGCAATAGCTTTGTCAATATATTCAGCTGGGGTATATGCCGATTGAACTAAAATGGGAACATTGGGTATTTTTTCTTTAATTCTACTGATAAGTTCTAGTCCATTGGTGTCGGGAAGTTGAATGTCGAGTAATACAGCATCTATCTTTTCCCGGTTCAATAAATCAATGGCCTGAGAACCCGACATTGCGGTAAGGCTTTTTGCGCCTGAGGCAATTACTACATCGCTCAGGTAGTTAACGTTGGCTTCGTTATCTTCAACAATCAGTATGGTTTTGCCCTTAATTTTGGTATAGTCGTTTTTGGTAATAAAATTTATACGGCTAATGTTTTTGGTATTAGGGATTATAAGGGGTAGGGTAAAGCTGAAACGCGAGCCCTTATTGGGTTCTGATTCAACCCAAATCCTTCCACCCATTAGCTCTACCAAACGTTTTGATATTGCCAATCCTAAGCCTGCCCCGCCATAGAGGCGCTGAGCCGTTTCGTCGGCCTGTCGGAATCTCTCAAATATTTTTTCATGCAGTGATTTAGGGATGCCTATACCGGTATCGCTCACAAAAAACTCAATGGTGGCATTGTTTGGAATACGGTAGCCCATGGTAACGCTACCCTGCGAGGTAAACTTAATGGCATTGCTAAGCAGGTTAAGCAGAACCTGCTTAAGCCGTTCACCATCGGCAAGTATGTGTGTTATTCCACTGTTGTTACCGATATCGCGTGCTATTAAAATATTCTGTTTTTGTCTTTTTTTCTCGTTAATGGCAAATTGGTGAAGCTCGTTGAACAGGCTATCAAGCTCCACGGGTTGCCTTCGTATGGAGTATATTCCTGCTTCAATCTTGGAGAGTTCAATAATGTCATCGATAAGGGTTAGGAGTAGCCGCCCATTACTGGTAATGTAGTCGGCATAAATCTTCTTTTTCTCAGGGCTTATGGTTTCGCGGGTAATTAATTCCGAGAAACCGAGTATGGCATTCATGGGGGTTCGAATTTCGTGGCTCATATTGGCCAAAAAGGCCGATTTTAGCTTGTCGGCTTCTTCAGCTTTTTTCTTGGCTAGCATCAACTCGTTTTCCCGTTCTTTTTGTATTATCATGTAGGTTAGCTGCGATGAAACAAACTCAAGAACTGCCAGGTCGTTATGGTCGTAAGCATTTGGGTTTTGGTAGTTTTGCACAGCAAGCACCCCTATGGTATCGCTTTTAGTTTTAAGCGGCACAGCCATCCAGCACAATGCCGGGGGGCCGTAAAAAGTAAGATTATGCTTGCTTCTAAGCCTGTTCATCTGTTGCCGGTTCAGAATAACACCTTGACCGCGATGCGCTACCCACAGGGCAAAGGTGTTTCCGCTTGGATAATCGGTGTTTATGGGGTGGGTGTCACTAACATAGGCTAAGCTTAGCCTTTGTCGACTCTTATCGAACAGCACAAGGTAGATATTCATGGCATCGAAAAGCGTGTTCAGCTCTTCCTGCATTAACCTGTAAAAATCCTCAGGCGAAGTGGTTTCCTGTCCTATTGCGGATAGTTTTACCAGTATTCGGTTTATCCGTTCAACCTTATTGCTTAAGGTTATATTTTCAATCCAGACTAAAAAAATGTTCCATTCCACAGGTTTAACATTTGCCCTGTAGGTGTGCTGTTTGCCGTGTGTGCTGTGTTCAAATGTGTATGTACGCTCTTTCTTCGATGTTTTAAAGGGTAAATTGGGGAATAGGCTTTCAATTTTACATCCATCCGGAATAGGTTTATCCGTAAGTAAAAGTACTGATGGGCTATAGTTTAAAACTGTTCCATCCCTTTTTACCAGCAGAACGGCTATAGGCAAATCATTTATATCTATGTGATTTTTATTGTTTTTTGTCATTATTTTTTTCCAGCGTTTTTGGATGCAAGCATCAAAATTAACTGTCTAATTTAGGAAATTTCCTTTAATCCACTATACAGTGTTAAATGTGTTTAATTTTAGATGGGCTTCTACGTGTTGAAATGTTGTATCTAATTGAGCTTAGCTGTTGCAATTTATGTGTAAATGGTATTTTTGCATTAAATTTTGTTTTATATGCATAAAATACTATATGTTCTGTTATTTGCAATTATTTCCATTTCATGTGGCGAAGGTGGCAAACCGAGCAGCAATTCAATCCATGGGAATGGCTATGCAAAGCATGCAAAAGGTTTTGATATAGAGATAGATGGCTCAGTGACTAAAGTATGGGTCAACAATCCGTTTGAACCTACTGCCAATGGCTTGGTTTATACACTGTATGCCGATTCAATGCGAAGCATAGACCCGAATAGTATTCAAATTCCTGTAAAAAGGGTTGTTTGCATGTCGTCCACCCATGTAGGTTTTATAGGCGCTTTAGGTGCCAATTCTGCTATTGTTGGAATTTCGGGAACAAAGTATGTCAATAATCCTAAACTCTGGGAACGGGTTGTTAATGGACAAATTGCCGAGGTAGGTTACGACCAAACCTTGAACTACGAGTTGTTAACCCGCTTGAAGCCCGATGTAATTTTTGTTTACGGGGTTAGTTCGGAATCGCTATCGTTTATCGATAAGCTAAAGGAGTTGGGGTTAAAGATGGTAATGGTGTCCGATTACCTAGAAACATCGCCATTAGGCAGGGCTGAGTGGATTAAGTTTTTTGGAGTTTTTTTTGGTAAAAAGGAGTTGGCCGATTCAATTTTCAGTGAGGTTGAGGTAAACTATGCCAAGCTAACCCAGTCAGTGGAACAGGTTGATACTAAGCCAAAGGTTTTTCTTAATTTGCCATTCAGGGATATCTGGTACTTCCCGGGAGTTGATAATTACTTTGTGAAGCTGATTAACGATGCTGGCGGAAGTTACATTTTCCCAGAGCTTACAGGCTCCCAAAGCCATCCGGTGAGCACGGAGGTAGCGTACAAGGCTGGTTTAAGCTGCGATATTTGGTTAAACCCTGGCACCGCTAACAGCCTTAGCGATATTACCAATTCCGATAATCGTTTTTCCATGTTTAAATCGTTTGGCAATGCAAGGGTTTACAACAACAATAAAAGGATGGGGCAGGGAGGCGGCAACGATTTTTGGGAATCGGGGGTGGTGCATCCTGAGCAAATACTAAGCGATATGATAAAAATATTTCATCCTGAATTAATGCCCACCGATACATTGTACTTTTACAGGCGATTGGAGTAACCATATCTTTAAAAAAAAAACAATTACTTATGAAATTTGGAGTCATAATTGAAACTAAGGAACCCGAAAAGGCATGGAATGCCTTTAGGTTTGCTGTGGCATCACTGGGTAAGGGGCACGAGGTTAAGGTGTTTTTAATGGGTGAGGCTGTTGAGTGTCAGGGTTTAACCCATAACAAATTTGATGTTGATGCACAAATGCGCAAGTTCACAGCTGAGGGCGGAACAATCTTGGCTTGCGGAACCTGCCTTAAGTCGCGCCAGATGGATGGAACCGAGCTATGTCCCATATCAACCATGGCCGATTGTATTCAAATGGTGGAATGGGCCGATAGGGTTATCACGTTTTAACCAATACACACAAAGCAATGCAGGGTAGAACCCGATATACAATACTATTTATCTCGCTGATGGTGGTTTTATTGCTATTAGCCCTGCTTAGCTTGCTTTTGGGTTCAGTGGCAATACCACTGGCCGATATCAAGGCCTATTTTTTGGGTGGAAGCTTTACCGATGAGGTGAATTTATCCATAATTCAAAATTTCCGAATGCCAAAGGTGGTTTCCGCTTTGCTTGCCGGTTCCGCTTTGGCAGTAAGCGGGTTACAAATGCAAACCGTTTTCCGGAATCCGTTGGCCGGCCCATATGTTTTGGGCATCAGCTCCGGTGCTAGTTTAGGAGTTGCGCTTGTGCTAATGGGTTCTTCGGCATTTGGGCTTTCGTTTTGGGGCAGTCAGGTAGGAACGGTTGTGGCAGCGCTTGTTGGTTCGCTTTTGGTTTTAATGCTTATACTGGCAGTGTCCATTCGGGTAAGAGATATTATGACACTGTTGATTTTAGGGATGATGTTTGGCACGGCTGTTTCAGCAGTAACAAGTCTTTTGCAGTACTTTGGTAGCGAAACTTCCTTAAAGAATTTTGTGATATGGACGATGGGTAGTTTAGGAGGTGTTGGCCGTCAGCAGCTTTGGCTTTATGCTGCGCTGGTTCTTTTAGGACTTGCACTTGCCTGGGCGTACGTTCGTCCGTTAAATGTACTTGGAATAGGCGACACCTATGCGCGTAGCCTTGGTTTCAATGTAAAGCAAACGCGGTTCCTGATATTCCTTTCAACAAGCTTGTTGGCCGGAGCGGCTACCGCTTTCAATGGGCCTATAGCTTTTGTGGGCATAGCCGTGCCGCACTTGGCGAGGATGGTTTTTCGAACTTCAAACCATGCCATTCTGGTGCCTGCGTCGGCATTGGCAGGTGCTGCTACTCTTTTACTTTGCGATATTATTGCTCAGCTACCAGGGTCGGCAACTGTGCTTCCCTTAAACTCGGTGGCCTCGCTAATGGGTATCCCTGTTGTTATTTATATCGTTCTAAAAAACAAACGCGTAGTTAGCTGATGAACGGTATAGTGATTGACATAAAAGGATTAGTATCCGGTTACCGAAATGGAGTTTCATCAACATATAGGTATCCAGCGTTTAACGCCGTGGCTTTGCGTGGCGAACTTATTGCGCTTATTGGACGGAATGGGGTGGGCAAGAGCACGCTGCTTAGAACCCTAGCACGCATACAGCCATCGCTTGATGGGAATGTTTTTGTTAAAAGGGTTAACTTTCAGCAGATATCAGGTTCAGAGTTTGCACAGCTGGTGAGTTTTATCCCCTCGGAGCCAGCACATGCTTCGCATACTACGGTTTACGAGTTTGTTAGCATGGCCCGTTATCCTTACCATGGTTGGTTTGAGGCTTTAAATGATAATGACCATAAATTGGTTGATGATGCAATATCGGCCGTTGGCATGCAGAATTTTCGGGATCGGTTTATCGATAACCTGAGCGATGGAGAGCGCCAGCGCGTAATGATTGCTTTTGCAATTGCACAGGATACGCCAATTATCATGATGGATGAGCCAACAGCTTTTCTTGATTTGCCCAATAAGTTTGAGGTTATGCGTTTGCTAAGGGAGCAAGCACAAAAGGGTAAAACTATTATCATTTCCACTCACGACCTGCAAACCGCTTTTGGTTTAGTTGATACCATTTGGCTTATGCTTTCCGATGGTGTTAGGGTTGGCGCTCCGGAGGATATTGTTCTGTCCGGTAACCTCAACCGCTTAATGGACGATACGCCTGTACTTTTCGATTTGAAATCGGGACAGTTTGTCTATAAGCATCAAACCAGGTTAGTGGCTTGTGTTTTGGGCGGTTCGCCCAATATAAAAAAGTGGACCTCGCACGCACTAAGGCGTATGGGATACGAGGTTGAATTCTCCCCCATTGACGATGCTAGTACCTACGTTCAAATTCAGGAGCATGAGGGTAAGGTACAATGGATACTTGGCCGCGACGACCGTAATCCTACCTTCGATTCCATTCGGAATCTATGTATCTACATTAAGGGAACCGCGCTTCTATAGCTTTATTTCAAAGCTATCGGCATCTAAGTGAACGGGGAATGAACTTCTTACGCTATGTAGGTAATCCTTATCGATGCTTGAATAAATTACTTCCTCCGTGTTTGGTTTAGCCTGGGCAATAATTTGACCCATGGGGTCAATGATTTGCGAGTCACCGGTGTGGTTTATTTGGTTGCCATCGGTTCCAACACGGTTGCAGGCAGCCACGTAAACCTGATTTTCGATGGCTCTTGCCACCAGTAGCGAGTTCCAGGCATACCTACGACGCTCAGGGAAATTTGCAACAAGTATCATCAAATCGTAATCGTTCCAGTTACGGAGCCAAACCGGGAAACGCAGGTCGTAGCATACTGCCAGCAGAATTCGCCAGCCCTCATGGGTTACAATCACGCGTTGTGTTCCTGATGTATAGTGTGCGTCCTCGTTTGCCATTCGGAAAAGGTGGCGTTTATCGTAGGTTTCAATTGTGCCGTTAGGGTAGGCAAAAACCATACGGTTGAAGTACTTGCCATCAGTTTCGGCAATGTAGCTGCCCGCAAGGGCAAACCCATGCTTTTTTGCCATGGATTTCATCCATTCAACGGTTCGTCCCGGATGCCTCTCAGCAAGGGAGGCTGGACTCATGCTGAAGCCGGTTGTGAACATCTCGGGAAGTAAAACCAGGTGTGTTCCGGGTTCAATCCCAGCCAGTTTCTGCTCAAACTGCTCAAAGTTATTATCGGGCAATTCCCAGTATAGTTTACTTTGAATTACTGCTATCTTCATTTTCCGTTCTCCAATTAATGATGCACTGTTCAACAAGTGTCTCGTAATGGGCCGAGATATCTCTTACCAAATCAGGTATTTCGTGGTAAATGTGATTGTCAATCTGCTTAACCGGTAAAACACTGGGAGAGGTGCCCGTGATAAAGCATCCGGTGGTTTGCTTAATTTCATTAGCCCCAAGACTCCTAAAGTTAATGTTGATTTGCAGGGTGTTGCATATTTCAATCACCTTTTGACGCGTTATTCCACCAAGCACTTTGCTATTGGGGGCAGTAATTAGTTCATTATCTTTAATAAAAAAGACGTTTGATCGACTCCCCTCAGTGATAAAGCCATCGTGGTCAACCAGAAGAACCTCGTAGCACCGGTGTGTTTCTAAAATTTCGTTGGCAATGGCCCTAATGGCTTTGTTCTCAAACTTAACAGTTGGGTTATGCCTTTCGGCATTGAGGGTTTCAAGGCGAACCCCCGTGCTTATCTCATCGGCGGTTGGGTAGCGCGATGGTATAAAGTATATCAATAGGGTAGCTCCGTTTTCATTGGAATAATACATCAACCTAAAATTTCTCTGATCAACCGGGTTTGCTTTAAGTAGTTCCCTAATTCCAAGGGTGATCTCATCAAGATTTATATTATAGCCCATCATCTGGGCAGAGTACATAAAACGGTTTAGGTGATCGTTCAGAAATATTGGAGTGGAGTTTTTTACACGAATTACTTCGTAAATAATATTTTCACCCTCGGTTAGGGCGACGGAAAACTTATTGAGGGGTAATATTTTTCCGTTATAAAAGAAAAAACTTTGTTGATTATCGGGAGGAAAATTCATGCCATAAAGGTTTCCAGCAAAAATAGCACAAGCTATTTTTTTTAAAGCAATATCCTAATCAAATGTGGGTTTTGGTTTTAAACTTACTGTTCCCTTGATGTATAAATGTCTAATATATTGTTGATTAGGGGTAAATAAAAATTGTTGAAGAAAGCATTCCTTGGTGAGTTTAGGTGAAGAATAGAGTTTAGCGTTTTCCCCCCTTTCAGCTTTGATGTGGCTATGCTAACGCTGTTTTCGGCAAAATCGCCTGCAAAGTAGTAGCAGAACTTATCGGAATACCCTTTCACCACAGCTGGGAACTGGTTTGTTAGGCCAAACGATTTTAATTTTTCCTCGCCTGCTGGGGTTGTTTCCAGCTTAAAAGTGGCATGTACCTCTGAACCGATTCCAGCCATGATAATATCGAACCATCCGTAAAATTCAGTTTCTTTTGAATTGTTTTGCCATTGAGGCATGGTAGGTTCGGCAATGAGTTTAACTCTGGGGTTTAGAAGGTCAGAGCCTTCCTCAAGCACATCAATTAACCCATCGTTGCTAATCAGGATAATGCCTGAGCCTTTACTTGGCCAAGGTTTCTGGTGTTGTTTCTCGTATAGCTTAACCATCCATTCGGCTGGTCCCTTACCGTTGTTAATTGCCCCAAGATTTGGACAATATTTACCAGCCCAACCAGTCCAGCTTACATTGAAAAGTTCTTCGGTTTTGGTTCGGATAAGTGCATTTGTGGGGGAGCTAAACATGTTGTACTCGCCAATAATAAGCTTATTGAGTTCCTTCATCCGTTTGAGGAGCAAGTAGTCGTTCTGGTTTAGACCTCCGTAAACCTTTGATGTGTTTGGGGCTTTGGTTTCGGTTTTATACCACTCGTAGGAGTAAACTCCATAGCAGTCGGTATAGTAGGCGGCATCGTAAACGGCAGCATAGGCATCTACCTCGTTCAGTCGAATCGATTTTATATCGAATAGTTGCTGATTTAAGTCGATGGGGAAAAAGCCCCAGTAATCCGATTTATGGTTGTACGATTTGCCATCGGGGCCCACAATCCGAAAGTGGTTGAGCAGCCAGACAAGCGATTTGTGCTCAATTCTATCGGTTTGGGTTACTGTTTTGTCAAGTATATATATGTTGAGTGGCTTTGACTTCTGAAAGTACCAGGCTAGGTGAAGCGCAATAACAATACCAATGATACATGCAATAGCAATTCCAAGGTAAGTGGCAATCTTTTTCATTGCAATTAGGTTTCTAAAACTTGTTTAGCCTTGGCAAATTACAAAAAAATGAAAAAGATTACAAGTGAAGGGGATAAATTCGTGAAACGTGAATCGTTAACCGTTAACCGTGAACCGTTAAAAGTTAAACGTGAAAAGTTAAAAGTTAAAAGCTTGGCTTTAAGTGGGAATGAGTCGGAATACTCGGAATGAGTCGGAATACTCGGAATGAGTCGGAATACTCGGAATATGATGGAGTTAGATGAAGTTAGATGAAGTTAGAGGTAGTTTGAGTTCGTGAAAAGTTAAAAGTTAAAAGGTTAACGCATGGCTTTAAGTGGGAATGGTTCGGAATGAGTCGGAATGCTCGGAAAGAGTCGGAATGAGTCGGAATACCCGGAATGTTTCGTAATAGACACTCTTTTACATACAACCGTCAACCGTCAACCGTCAACCATCAACCGTCAACTGTCTACCCAATTAGTTTCACAGTGTTACACGGAGTTTAACACAGTGTTACAAAGTGAAAATCCATCATATCTGCGGAATCAGTGTTCAATTTCCAAACACAAAACACAAAACACAAAGCACTAAATACTAAAAACATCAACCGTCAACCATCAACCGTCAACCATCAACTGTCAACTATCAACCATCAACCATCAACTTAATTATTGGCTTGAGCCTTTTGGGATTCAGCCAGGAGATGATTTGATGGCATATTTACTAAAAGATTTTTACCACTAAAACCCTTGCAGTGTTTGTTGATTTATTGGTAAGTGAACGACTTTCGTTAATCTCAACAAACGTAGCTGAATTTGGGGTAAGTAAAGCCGATTCGTTATTCACGGTGAGTTCAAGTTCACCCTCAAGTAGGTAGAATACAACACCAAATGGGTTTGCGTGCGCGGGTATTACCTCGCCTGGTTTTAGCGTTAGATGAACCATTTCTACTTTAGAACTTGAAAACATTATACGCCCGTCCAAATTGAATGGAACCTTTGGCGCACTTTGTAGGGTTTCGGGTTTAATCATTTTTTCAAATTTTTAACCGCCATATACATGTATACTTTGACTTGCAGAGGGCAAGTATTTTATTCCCAGCCAGGTAATTAGCAGAACCCATAGTGCAACAATCATTAAACGAGCCAGCAGCTTGTGTTTGGTAGGCATGTACCGGTGGATATGTATAACTAGAAGATAGAAAAACCAGGTAATTAATGCCCAAACCTCCTTTGGGTCCCATGCCCAGTAGTCGCCCCATGCAAACTTAGCCCAGTAAGCGCCTAGGAGCATTCCCAGCGTTAAAAGCGCAAACCCGGGATATACTAGCCGCATTTGCTGCTGGAGTTCATCGTGAACTGAACCTTTTGAAAATGATGTCCAAGCCACTGAAAGGCTTGCTGATGCAAGAACTGCATAGGCTAGCATATACGAAACCACATGTGGTATAAACCAGGGGCTTTGAAGAGCAGGCATAAGAAACCTACCCTGATATTCTGGATGAATGATATCAACAACCAGAAAAACCGAGGCCATGATTAGGCCTATGGTTAGAATGTTTTTACTGCGATATGCTTTAAATACGCTTAGGCTAACAAGGCTTACCAAGAAAGAGTACCATATTCTAGTCTCAGCCATGGTTCGCATGGGCGGACGTTTAATATCGAACCAGTATAAGATAATAAATACCCCCAGAAGAGCACTGGCTGTAACACCAGAATACCATAAAATGAGTTTACCTTTTGCGGATTCTTTGTGGTTAAAGTAAACAGAAACTAACCAAAGTAATATCACAGTCAGAGCAACGGGAACAAAATAATTCCAAACCATTTGTTTACTTCTTTGAATCGTTAATTAAAACCAAGCCTAATCCACCCAGGAGCATCATGGCAAATCCTATGTATATCAGTGGTAACCATGGGTCGTAGATTACCTTAAAGGAGCTGTAGGTTGAGTCTGGGCCAGCCAGATTATCGTATGAATACTGGTAAATCCACCAACCATCAACCCTAAAAGGTTTGTTTACCTCAATAAGGCATTGGTTTACGGAACTTGATTTTTTTGAATAGATTTTGGCGTATGAACCAAAGTATTTTGCCTCGGCAGGTAAAAGTCTTAGCTCTCTGCCATCGGGAAGTGGAAGGGTCTTTTCGGCTGTAACATGGGTAAGGCTCGAGATCCAGCCCATTGTAACAGTTTGCCCATTCGAGTCAAATACTTGTATCATTGCCGCTGGCCCGGTAAAGGGAACACCCCGCGCATCAATGAAGGTTGAATCGGTTGCAAATGCCTTGGGTAAGTATTGCATAACCTGAATGGTTAGGTTATCAATTTTAATGCTTGGGTTACTGTTTAGGTCGTATTCCGATTCTGGGAAGAATGTCTTACTACCCATTAAAGCCAATCGAGGTTGGTAGAATTGTGCTTCAAACTTTTGTAGTTCAATTGCTATTGGCAATTCAATTACACTACCGTTCTTGTCTGTTCCGTACCATGCAATTTCATTCTGGTTAACCTGAACGGTTGCCTCAATCTTATCGGAACTTCCTACTAAACCTGCCGATAAGCAAACCCAAAGCCCGGCATGGTTAAGGGTGAAAATTATGTTTTTTAGGGTAATTGGAAATACACGGTTTACAACAGCCGCCCCTAAGGTTATTAGCATAAAAATTAAAGGGAATAAAAACAACCAGGAACCCAGTAGGTTAAATAATGCCCCGGGTATTCCCATACCATGTCCTATCTGTGGGATAATTCCCATTAGAATAATTGAGAAGAGAAATAATGAAATTGATGGAATAGCTGACTTAACCGAGGCAAGCCAGTTGAAAAATTTCGATTTTGGGAAAATGATTTTTAAGAGGATTAAAAGGCTAAGAATTGTAACTAAAACGATAGCATTGGTTGGGAAACCTAGTTTAGGAAATAGCGATAGAGGGACAAATAGTTCCAAAAAGAAAGCTAGTACCCATAACCCAACGGACACAATAAAACCCTCTAAAAAACCCCAAGGCCATAGCCAAAGGGGTTTCTTTTTAAATTGATTGCCCATGATTTTGATTGCTACATTATTCTTTCAGGCAAAGGCATGTTCTGTTCACGCTCTTTTGCTAATTGTAACCACTTGGGAAGCACATTTTTCTTCCATTCTTCTTTCTCGCCCTTAAGTTTTTTCAGATCAATTCCCACATAGGCTTGAGCTTTTTCCTTTGATGAAAGGTCTGGCATGGGAACAGGCTCATTGTGTCCTAACGTTGCAAGTACCCTGGAGAGCTGTAAGCGCGCTTCTGAGGCTTTCTCTATTCCATCGGCAATTATTCGCATACTCTCAAGAGGAGCATGGAACGATGCTCCATGGCTTGCGGCTACAAAATCCCAACGCCACTGTGCTTGTCTGATAAGTTTCAATACTGGCTCCATCATTTTTTCATTGGCGCCATTGTCCCATGCGAATTTTGCTTCTATATGTGCCTTTACCAATAAGTCTTCCAGTACAATTTTTTGGGTATATACTCTGTCCTGCCTATCGTAAACGTTCTTAATGAGTTCTTCCTTGGTTTGTTTATGACAAACCATACATGAGGCCTCCATGTTGTTCAGGGGGCTTTGAACCTTATGGTCGGTAATTTTCTGGCTACCTTCTGTAACGTATGGCATATGACAATCGGCACATGAAACCCCGCGCTGGTAGTGAATGGAATGTTGGAAAAGCTCAAAATCGGGGTGCTGAGCCTTTATGATTGGAGTTTTGCTTAAGGGGTGAATCCAGTCGGCAAATGCGTATTCGTCGTAGTACTTCTCAATGTCATCAACGTTAAGCCCTTTATCCCAAGGGAAGGTTACATATTTACCATCGCCCTTAAAGTAGTACTCCACATGGCACTGGGCGCACACCATGGTGCGCATTTTATTTAGCGGCAACAACTCAACGTTACTACCCATACGCTCATAAGCTTCTTTTAATGGGATTTGGAACAGGCGTAGAGTCATATCGCTTGGATTGTGGCAGTTTGCACAACCAATAGGGTTTACAATTTCCGAGAGCATAGCCGACCACTTTGTTTTGTAGAAATCGGCTGGCGACATTTTAGCCATAACCCTTGCAACATCGGGGCTCTTGCAAGCCCAGCAACTTGAATTTTGAGGGCCCTCATTCTCATTGGCAGGTGTGCCAGTGCGTAACGTATTATGAACATCCGCCACTGAGTATACATGACCTCGGGCCTGATTAAAATCTTTTGAAAAGGCATAGCCGGCAAAGAGTATTACCAGTCTTGGGTCTTCGTCAAGTAAATCGCGAAAAGCGCTTCCGCCATATTTTGACCGGAAAAGGGTATCGGACATCTGGGAGTAGGTTTGATACTCTCGCGGAAATGCCATACCCCATGCCTCGTTTCGGGGCTCAAACTCATCGATCTTATACCTAGGAGTATTCATTAGGTTTGCTTCTGTTCGTCGCTGAACAATGCTGGCTGCCAGTAAACCAAGAACAAAAACAACAATCATTGTTCCCAGAAATAATGCCCATCCAATCCATGGATTCTTGGCAATTTTTTCACTTAACGGAGTTTTCATGTTGGTATAGGTTTAATATCTATTTAATCAGTTTCTTTAACCAGTTAGGGGTGTCAGTTTTAGGCACTGGTGCAGTGCCATATGGTGTTGCGGAAAGGCTTTTTACTGTGCCATGGGGTACCTCACGGTGACAATCCCAGCAACGTTTCCCATTTCCGGCAAGAATTGCATCTAAATCGACATTGGCTTTAACCATGGCTGTGAGGTTTCCATGGCAGCGTATGCAGTTTTCCTGAACCACTCTTTGCCCAGGCTTATGCATGTAAATGGTTTGGGGGTAAGTGTTTAGTGTAAAGATGGTGGCATGCCGCAAACCATCGTTTGCTTTAAAGTAATACTTACGGACGATGTTGTCGTGGGGTACGTGACAATCGTTGCAGGTGGCGTGTTCCCTATGCGATGAGTGGTGCCAGGTAACATATTGCGTCCTCATGATATGGCAATTGACGCACGTTGCAGGGTCGTCGGACACATACGACCATGCCCTGGAGGTATAAAAAACAAACAATCCTGTTCCAGTAAAAATTCCCGCCAATATAATTACTGGTACTCGCCAGTTTGGTGGGGGTTGAAAACGTTTTAGTATCTGTTTAGCCCAGTCAAACATATTGATGTTTTTTCAAATTTAGGTAATAAGAAGCTTAGAATCAATTTAAATATTTGCGCTTATACCACATCATAAAGCCCGATAGTACTACTACCACAAGGAAAATGCCTGTTAATGGAACCACCAGTATGTAAAAGTCGCCAAGCATAAAGCTGAAAATTCGACCGGTATGGATTTCCTGAGCCAGATTCCACAGCGGGAATTTGAAAGCATCAGCAACTGTTGATGGCATTGGAATAGCAGGCTCTGAATGATGTAAAGCAACCATCCCTTTATCGTAATCGAATATGTATTCTAACCCTGAAATATGAGCGTATCCCGATACTACATTCTCGCCTAATGGTTTTCGTAGGCCGTTTTCTCTTCTATGCAGGTTGCCTGTTATGTAGTTGAAGGTTTCTCCCGTGTCGGGGTTCCAGCGGAATAATCCGCTAAAGCTTCCCACCAGGTAAAACACGCTGTCTAGAGGCTCAAGAACATTGATACCCATTACGCTAACTGGTGGCTGATTGGGAAATTTGGTTAAGGGCTCTGAGAAGTCAGTGCAATGGTAAATTCCATCGGACGTTGCCAGGATGAACTTTTTTCTAGCTGAGTCAAATCTTATATCGCGAAGTTTATCGTTCCAGTAGTAGCTGTTAGAAACCTTTTGGTTGTTAAGCACTATTTGACTATTGGCAATGGTTAGCAGGAAAGGAGGACGCAGGAAAGTTCCTGTTAGGCCCGATATTACCAATAGCAATGTAGCCAGTGCTCCTACCTTTAAGTGCCATTTATAAGAGAAACGGGTGGTGCGTTTTAGTTTATGGAACCTGAATTGCTCATGGTACCTTTTGATTATTTTGGGGGATAAAAAGTAGATAATACCTGTTATGCTTAAGAAAATCATGACTAAAGCAACCAAATCGGCTAATAATCGTCCGGGAATTCCAAAAATCTCGCCGCTATGAATATTCCAAAAAAGCCGGAAGGTTGATATTTCCTTTTTGGAACCTAGAGGGGCTTTCAAATCGATTGGCGTAAACTGCAGGGTTTGTGCCGATGAATAATAAATTGAATTACGTGTTGTAATGTATATACTTGATTCGACCACCTCAATTGAGGTGCAGAATTCATCGCTTTGGGGTAGGTGCAACTTTACCCAATGATTTTCCCCTTTGCCAAGCCAGTACAAACCGAAACGGGTGGCAGCAAGTATCCCGTTTGGGGTTACTTCAAGGTCAAAAATCTTTCTGTAATCGCTCCCTTCCGGGATACCATCCATTAAGGGCTTCCAATTTTCAAAATTGCTTTTGGTAAGCCAAATCCCAACTCCCCCATAAAGGATGATAGAATCAGAGTTAATGGTTCTTGCTCCTTTTACCGATGCCAGGTTCCAGTTTTTTAACTGGTAGTTCTTAGGTAAATACTTACGGTTGATATCGATATGGGCAATGGTTTGCCGGTGATTCATCAAAACTCCCGAAATGGCAAAAAGCAAAAAAAACAATGTAAATACTAAAGCGGGCCATTTGTGGTACTTCCGCAGAGTACTATAAAAACTCATAATAGCAAAAGGCTTTTTCTTACAGAAAAATGTTTACGGTTTATAGAAATAGATGTTAAAGTGTTCATCGTCAATCTTTTCTACCCAGTGTTTTATTCCCAAGCTCGAAGCCTTATCTATTAAGGGTGCAGTAATAAATGGGGCAACCACTTTGTATATTTTATCAGAACTCAGGTCGGTTAAATCGGCCATTATCTGGTTAACTGGTTGCTCACCAGCCTGTAACATCACCCTTACATCAATTTCTGAGTCAACTTTTTTAGAATCGAACCATTGGGGTTTCTGGGTGGTGAACTCCATCTCATCGGCACCCTCAAGCAAGTCCTGTCCTACAGCTTTCCGGAGGACATTAATGAGTTCCTCTACCTTAACATTTCCTATTGCTGCAGCTTGCTGAAGTGTTGCAACACGAGCAACTGTTTTCCTTAGAACAGGATTTTTCAGCTTTTCAAAAGCTGGAACATACCCAATAAGCACCTCCTCGAGCTGCGGGTATGCTTCAATTAGCTGCAAAACCTTGGTTTTAGGTGTTATAATGAGTTTGTTTTCGTCCATAGCTATTTGGAATATGATAGAATACGTTGTTCACCTTCAAGTTTGCGATACACTGAAACATTGTGCGAAACCTCCAAAACACCAAGGTATTCGCCTTTCTCGTTTCGTAATGCAAAGTACTCAATATGTATTAGGTTGCCACCAATATTAATCCAGAAGGGGGCTCTAGAAGCCTTTCCGCTTTTAAAGTCCTCAATGATTTTATCAACAATGTGAGCACTGGCAGGGGGATGACATAATCTTACATCGCGGTTAAGGATAGCCCTGTTACGCTGGAATATTCTTTCGGGGCTTTGCGAGAAATACTTAACCTTATCGTTTTTATCAACAAATGTGATATCAACTGGTAATGTGTTAAGGATTGCCAGAAGTTCTTCCACTGAGAAACTACCCGTTGGGAGTTGAATGTTTTCGGCCGTTTTGTTTAACTCCTGAAGCTCGCTGCCTTCAACCCATGATGGTTTCCATTTTGTAGGAGGGTCGTATAGGCAAAAGCCTATCTCAAGCTGCTGCTTATGAATCTCGTACCAGTCAGCTTCAGTAAGCTTATCCAAGGCCATGGGGAAAAGAATTTCTTCCTCCTTGGTAGTCATTTCCATAACGCCTTTAATGGCAGGGCGGAGCACAATCTCGCTTGAGGCAATTAGTTCGTCGCGTGATATCCCTTCGGTTTGCAGGAGTTCAATTGAGCCTTTAATAAGCTCTCTTATTTCATCGTGTTTTCCCCACATTACCTTTGGAGGGCCAGTAATTCCCTGCTTTTCAAGAAAGGGGAAAAGTAGGTATTCCTTTCGCTGATAGTGCTTATCTACATCAAACAGAGCGTTAAACTGTCCCCTAAGCTTGAGTACAAGCTTTGGGATGTCAACTGCTTCACTTGACACAAGTTCCATAAGCGATTGCTCAATGGATTGGCAAAGCTGGTTGAGTTCTTTATTTTCCTTAATGAACACATCAACAGGGTGACCGTCGGGAATTTTTTTAACCGTTGTAAGATCAATATTTCCCTTCAGCACTGCTGAGTGTACATCGCAAAGTTTCAGGACTTCCTGTTCCGGCAAACCTTCGCTAATCAATTCCTGCTCAACCTCAACTACCTCGCCATAGGGGATATTGGTCAGGCTTTGTATTAGCTCCTGCCGCACTTCCTGTTCTGAGTCGCCTTTATGTAACCGGAGAATGAGCTCTTTGAGCTTTTTCTTCCTGTTTTCGGAGTTATTAATCAGTTCGCTCATGTTTTTTCTTTTAAAGTTAGGAATAAAATAAGCGCAAGGCAAGGGAATTGATTAAAATCAACTATTCCTTTATCATGGTTAAAACCATTTTAAACCTTTCCTCAGCCTGAAGCGCATGGGGTATGTTTGCAGGCATGATAATTGTTTCGCCTGCAACAAGTTGGTGGGGTGTTCCACCGATTATTATTGTGGCTTTACCTTCAATAACCTGAACAACGGCATCAAAAGGTGCTGTGTGCTCGCTTAGACCCTCACCCTTATCGAATGCAAAAAGCGAGATGTTCCCCGTTGGGCGTTTTAGCACGTTTTTGCTTACTATGCCGCCATTGCTGTATTCAACCTCATTCATAAAGTTGAACTTTTGTCCTTTAGGAAATTCATTCATTAAGTTCATAGCAATTTGGATTAGAGTTAATTTATGCACAAATGAAAAATCCCAGCCGTAATGCATACGGCTAGGAAAAAGGGCTAGCCTACCATTAGCTTGATGTCTTCATCTACAGTAGTGATTCCACCAATTCCAAAGTTCTCAACCAATACTTTGGCCACATTGGGAGAGAGGAATGCAGGAAGTGTTGGGCCTAGGTGAATGTTCTTTACTCCCAGGTAGAGTAGCGCAAGAAGAACAATTACAGCCTTTTGTTCATACCATGCAATGTTGTAGGCAATTGGCAGTTCATTGATATCGTTAAGTTGGAATACCTCTTTTAGTTTAAGAGCGATAACTGCCAATGAATAGGAATCGTTGCATTGGCCGGCATCAAGTACACGAGGAATTCCACCTATATCACCTAAAGGTAATTTGTTATAGCGATATTTTGCGCAACCTGCAGTAAGGATAACAGTATCCTTTGGTAGTTTCTCAGCAAACTCGGTGTAGTAGTTGCGATCCTTCATACGGCCATCGCATCCGGCCATTACGATAAACTTACGAATAGCTCCCGATTTTACAGCATCTACTACCTTGTCGGCCAAGGCAAACACCTGTTCGTGAGCAAATCCGCCTATAATTTCGCCCTTCTCTATCTCAACAGGAGGTTTGCAACGCTTTGCGTGTTCAATGATTGAGCTGAAATCCTTTGGTTTTCCATTCTCCCTGTCGGGGATGTGTTTTGCGCCCTCAAGACCTGCTGCGCCGGTTGTGTAAATCCTATCCTTATAGCTGGCGTTGGCAAGTGGTGGAACAATACAGTTAGTGGTGAACAGGATTGGGCCATTGAACGACTCAAAATCCTCGCGCTGGTGCCACCAGCTGCTTCCGTAGTTACCCACAAAGTGTTTGTATTTCTTAAAAGCAGGGTAGTAGTTGGCGGGTAGCATCTCGCTATGGGTGTAAACATCAACCCCAGTGCCCTCGGTTTGGGCAAGGAGTTCCTCCATGTCCTTAAGATCGTGACCACTGATTAGGATTCCCGGATTGTTACGAACGCCAAGGTTTACCTTGGTGATTTCAGGGTTACCGAAGTTGGTGGTGTTGGCCTTATCGAGCAGCGCCATGGTTTGCACGCCATACTTCCCGGTTTCAAGGGTGAGTGCAACCAACTCATCGGCATTCAAATTCTTTGTGATATCGGCCATGGCCTTTTGCATGAATGCATAAACAGTGGTGTCCTCAAAGCCAAGGTTGTAGGCATGTTCGGCATAGGCCGCCATACCCTTTACGCCGTAGGTAATCAGCTCCTTAAGGGAACGGATATCCTCGTTGGTTTCGTTCAGAACTCCCACGGTGGCAGCTTTAGCATCAAACTCTTCGGGCTTACCTTCCCATGTGCATCCCTCAAAGGTGGTGTCAACCTTTACCCCTTTCTTTTGGGCTTCCTCGCGCAGCATGTTACGAATCTCTATGCCCTTTTCAACACGCTTCGTGATGGCTGCCTTATCAAAATTGGCATTGGTAATGGTGGAGAATAAGCTATCGAAGACATACTTGTTAACCATAGGGCTTTCGTAACCCTTTTGCTCGCGGAGCGCTGTGCTGTAAACGCAAATCCCCTTGGTTACAAAGAGCAGGAGATCCATCATGTTAGAAAGATCGTCGTTTTTACCGCAAACTCCCTTGATTGTGCAGCCTACTCCTTTGGCTGCTTCCTG
>ENA-UOWE01000378-UOWE01000378.1-activated-sludge-metagenome-genome-assembly--contig:-NODE-378-length-65376-cov-55.277843_pt1 | contig 65376 bp, 74 predicted proteins | sample MGYA00249841_ERZ761562 | MGnify/ENA primary metagenome ERZ761562 (study PRJEB28883, sample SAMN05720200) | activated sludge metagenome | isolation source: Anaerobic digester | place: Japan...
CCCTGTTTGCCATCCTCTGCACGGTCGGAATCTACTTCTCTCTCTCACGGGGGAAGGTCAGGGAGAATGCTTTGGTCACGTGATTCTGGCAGGGATGAACCGTTTGGTCTGAATTTGCGAGGGAGATTGAGGAAGGGCTACTGGTTTTCAGGCTCCCTCCACCTTTGATGGTATCTCACTGCCCCGGGATGATACTTCAAAGGCGATTTGGTGATGAGGTTGGAAAAAAGAGGCAATTGGATTCTGATCCTCCCTACACAAAAGGGGAATAATGGATATGAATCCCACGTATTCTACCCGATCCGCACCAGCCTGTCGAGGAAGACCCCTGCCCAGAGGTACCCGATGAAACCGCCGATAATATTCCCCACGACGATCCCGGAATAGACACCAAACTCGCCAAGCCCGAGCACCATGCCAAGGATGAATGCAAAGACGATATCGAAGGCAAGGGCCCGGAGAAGGCTGATGACGAGGGATGTAAAGCCATGCCCTGTTCCCTGGAAGACAGAGGAGGAGAACATTCCCAGGGGTATGAAGGGGTAAAAGAAGCACATGGTCTGGAAGAAGAGGATGAAGGCCGGGGAGAGGTGAGCGCTCCCGGGTGAATACGTGAAGAGTGCCGTGATCTGGGGGGAGAGCAGGTAGGTGAGGATACCGGTCACGAGACCGATGACAACCCCGATGCGTATCGAGTACCGGTGCACGATCCGGATCTTCTCATACTCCCTCGCCCCGTATGCTGCTCCTGAAACGGCAATGACCGATGTTGCAATCCCTATCAGGGGGACGATTGCAAACATTACGATTCTCCAGCCAGAGGTATAGACAGCAACAGCATCGGTGCCGGCGATCGTGACGAGGATGAGGTTAATCGAAAGGGACATGACCGAGAGGAGGAGATACTCGAGGCTGGCCGGGATTCCCACACCGAGGATGGACCGGACAATCCGCATGTCAGGCGGGAAACCCCTGATTTTCAGGTTCACAAAGGTATCCTTTTTGACAAGGAACCAGTATGCGAGCACGACGAGAACTGATGCTATCGAGATGACGGTTGCAATCGCTGCACCGGCTACCCCGAGTCCTGCCCCGTAGATGAGGATCGGGTCGAGGATGATGTTGAGAACCGACGAGACGGCCATTGCATACATCGTTCTCTTTGTGTCCCCTTCAGCCCGGAGAACGGCATAGGCCATCTGGACGACGAGGAAAAATACCGTCCCCAGGAAGACTATCTGCCCGTACTCCACTGCGATATCGGTCACCGGCCCTGCACCGAGCAGCACCACGATGGGGCGGAGGAAGAGGACAAATACGATCATCAGGAACGCGGAAACGATGAAAGCGGTGAGGATGGCGTGGCTTGCTGCAGTATCCGCCCCTTCTTTGTCACGCGCCCCGATGCATCGGGCGACAACGGAGGTTGCCCCGGCACCTAACCCGTTGGAGAGAGCCATCAGGATCATGAAAAGCGGAGTGACAAAACCGACACCGGCAAGGGCATCGGAACTGATACCGGAGACCCAGATTGCGTCTGCAAGGTTGTATATCGCAATTAGGAGCATGGCAACGATCATCGGTCCGGCAAGTTTCCTGACGGCAACCTCCGGGTCCCCGCGGAGGATGCTGACTCCCTTCGTGAGCTGTTCGTCGAAGGCACGATCAGGTGTTACCCCGCTTTTATCCGATGTATCAGTCATCTCCGCAACTCTCTCCTATCAGGTGCATGCTCTGTCGCGCAAGGACCCCCAGAAGGTCCCGGACCATGTCACGTTCCTCCCCTGCAAGGACAGAAAGGAGTTCCCCCTCCCATTCTGCCTCGATGCCGAGGATCTCGGCGATTGTCTCCCTCCCCTTTTCCGTCAGAAACAGCCCCCAGGCACGTCTTTTCCCGGGTATTTTTTTCCGGGAGATGAAACCGCTCCGTTCCAGCCGCCGGACGGCACGGGCAACCGTTGCCTTGTCGAGGTAGAAGAACCGCGCAAGGGTCTCCTGCATCACGCCCTCTTTCCGGGACAGGTACATCAGGATGGGGAACTGCCCGGCGGCAAGGCCCCTTGGCACAAGGTGCCTGTTCAGGGCGATGGAGTGGTTCCGGTGAATAAGGGAGAAAAAGGCTCCCAGGGGAAGATCAGGATGCATCGGGAATCAATAGCAGTAGATGTGAGCAGGGTTCCGGCATAAAAGTTGCGTATGCAACAATAAAAATTTTCAAAATTTCATTTCATCTGAACGAGGGAAAACGGAAGGCTTTCTGCATGCCGCTCTTGAAAAGGGGATTGGGGCTTTTTGTCTCAGGATACCTGCATGAAGATATCAGGAAACTCCTCTGACTTCTCGAGCGATCTCACCCGTGTTTTCAGGATCAGTGTGTGACCGATGCACCTGGTTGCAAGAAAACCGCAGTCAGCGTTGATCTGAATCGTTTCCATTCGCAAAGACCCACCCGGAAGGTCACCGATGCACCTCTCGATGGATGGTGCCCCGTTGATGAATATCCTCTCTCCTGCATCGTTGAAGACTTCCAGGACGACACAGACAGAATGAGCCGTCTCGTCACCCGTGTTTGCTATTGTTGCTGTTGTCTCCCGGCAGGTAAGGCCGCAAACCGAGGGAGCACCGGAGTCCAGGGTGAATGCAACGGGGCGGGGGCCGGGAGTCGGAGTGACGGTTACCGGGATTGTCTCCCTGGTTTGAACAAGCGTCATCTCGGCCAACCGATCGCCTGCCGGTGTTGCTGCCGGAGTCCCGTTACCCGTGATGTCCCGTGTCGCACCCGGATCTGGTGTGACCCTTTCGCCCTCCTGAATCTGGTCACAGAACAAAAGACACATGCCAAGAAGGATGCATATCGCGATAGCAAGGATCACTGCCAGTATTACATGGGTTTTTTTCATCCGGTCTGGTATATGACAAGAAAGGACAAGAACCCACCCATCGTACCCTGCAGGAGAGTAATCCTATATGGGGAAACCAGATACAATAGGGAGTAGAGGAAAGTATCTCCCTGAAATGATTTTCTGGGTTATTTCAAAAGGAGCACGGGATAATGGCTGCAGTAATCGAGACAAAAGGGCTTTCAAAGGTCTACGGGGACGTCACGGCCCTTGACTCCGTCTCCCTCTCGGTGGAAAAGGGGACGCTTTTTGGCCTCCTCGGTCCGAACGGGTCCGGCAAGACGACCATGATAAAGGTGCTGACCGGCCAGATCCGGCCGACCGGGGGTTTTGCCACGGTGCTTGGTCTTGATGCGGAGAAGGAAGGCATCAGGGTGAGGGAAAAAGTCGGTATCATTCCCGAACAGGAATCTCCGCCCAGTTTCCTGACGGCGATGGAATACCTGGAGTTTGTCGGGGCTGTCAGGAAGATCCCCGACATCGGGGAACGGGCAGAAAAATGGTTCGAGCTCCTCGAGTTCGGTGATAAAAAGGATGTACTGTGCAAGGATCTCTCGAGGGGTACCCGCCAGAAACTCATGTTTGCCCAGGCATTCATCCATGAACCTGTCCTCGCCCTGATCGACGAGCCGCTCATCAACCTCGATCCCGTCATGCAGGACGTGGTCAAGGAATTCCTCTCCGACTACGTCAGGAAGGGTAACACAATCTTTGTCTCGACGCACATCCTCGAAGTCGCTGAAGAGATCTGTTCCAGGTTTGCAATCCTCCACAAGGGAAAACTCCTCCACGCGGGATCAGTTGCAGATGTGACCGCGGGTGGCGGGCATCTCCCCGGGTTCTTCCTCTCGCTCGTCCGGAAGGGTGGCCATGCCTGACCTCTTTTCCTGCCTCATGAAAGAGGAGTGGAGGATGCACTCCACGATGTTCGGGAGCATTTCCTTTGCGCTCTTCCCGGTAATGATCTTTGGAATCGTGTTCATGGGCTCGTTCCTGCTCCCCCTGCTCTCTGTCGCGTTCCCTGCAGGTGACCTTGCGTTTCTTGCCCATGCCTCCTTCCTTCTCCTCGGGTTCATGGTTGGTGGCTTCGGGCTCCTCGGGAACGAGATGATGAACAGGAGGTTTGGCCAGGCAAGTCTCCTCGTGTATTCAAGCCGGAGCCTGCCCCTTTCAGAGCGGTTCATCTTTACAAATTTCGTCGTAAAGGACATCGTATACTATTTCTTCCTCTGGGTTCTTCCCTTCGGGGGCGGGTACATCGCCGCATCGCCTTTTTTGGGGGTTCCCCTCTCACGGGCACTCCTCCTCCTCCTGACCCTTTCCCTTTCATTTCTCCTCGGGCTCTGCGTGGTTTTCCTCCTCTCGTCCCTCTATGTCAGGTCAAAGGCAGCCTGTCTCCTCATCGTGATCTTTCTGGGTATTGCAGGCGGGGTGTACACGATCTGGTCGGGCACAAACCCGACCCTGCTCTTCCCCCCGTATCTCCTCTACTCGGCCTTCTCGTGGATGACGTTTCTTGGGACGTCCATTGCGGTTGTCACGATGTTCCTCGCATCGGTCGTCCTCTTTTCGCCGGAAGGCACGGGTTTATCGCGGACGTACAGGCGCAGGCTCGGGCGCCTTGCACGGGTGCTGTCGTTCCTTCCCGAATCCCCCATTGTCGCGAAGGATTTCCTCGATCTCTCCCGGAGCGGCATCGGCATCGGCCAGGCCCTCTTCTCTTTCGTACTCCCTCTCGTCGTGATCTGGTTCTTCCTCTCGCTTCTCCGGAGTTCCTTTCCCCCTAACGGGTTGGTCGTCATCTTCAGCCTTACCGCGGGCATCATTGCCTCGACCATCTACACGTGGGTGACGGAATTCGATTCGTTCGGGCCCTACTCCTGCCTCCCCGTTGCTGTAAGCACCCTGATTGCCGGCAAGATGACAACGTTTTTGTTCCTGCAGGTTCTCCCCGCGGTATTCATCGGGACGGTGGCAGGCATTTCTGCCGGTCCGGAGATGATTGCCCCGGCCATCGTCCTGTGCCTCTCGATTTCCATCTATGCCGCCGCCGTGATGGCGTTCCTGTGTGGTCTTTCCCCGAGCGTCCTTGTGTATGACGTGCGTGTCCTCCTCACGTACCTGGTCCTTGACGGGGTGGCACTCGTCCTCTTTGCTGCGGTCTCCTTTGCCAGCTCCCTGTACGCCTTCCTCTCAGTCTTTCTCCTGTTTCCCGCTTACCTCCTTTTCAGGGCAGCAGGGGCCCGGTGGGATGCACGGGACCCTGCCGGCATATGAATGGTTTTGTCACCTCTTTTTTGGCGTGGATGAACGAGTGACCCTTTTTTTTGGAGGATTCTAAAACTGGATGACATGTTTTCCTGTGCCAGTTGCATTTCATATTTTTTTTGAATAATTTTATTAGGACGATAGTCCTACAGGTGGCTTGGTGGTACGATGGATGCCTATGCAGGAAAGATAGCCGATATCGATCTGACCAGGAAAAAAGTGACGATTACCGCGACGCCCTCTGACTGGAAGAAGCGGTATCTTGGAGGGAGGGGATTTGGCGCCCGTGTCGTGACTGACCGGGTCAACCCCCGCGACGACCCGCTGGGGGAGAAAAATGTATTCGTGCTCGCGTCGGGTCCCACGACGGGAACAGGGATCCCGCTGGGATCGCGGTACGAGATAAGCGCGAAATCTCCCCTGAACGGCACCCTGATGTCCTCGAACTCCGGGGGAGTCTTCGGGTGGAAGCTCAAGAGGGCAGGGTTTGACGCGGTCATCCTGAACGGGAAGGCAGAAAAGCCCTCTTACATCTATTTAAACGAAGGAAAGGCCGAGATCCGGGACGCATCCCCGTACTGGGGAAAGACGACCCACGAGGCGACCGAAATGATCCTCTCGGACCTCGGGGACACGAAGGCAAAGGTTGCCTGCATCGGTCCCGCGGGAGAGAGAAAGAGCCTCCTTGCCTGCGTGATCAACGACATGGACAGGGCTGCCGGCCGGTCCGGTGGCGGGGCCGTCATGGGATCAAAGAACGTCAAGGCCATCGTTGCAGCTGGCGACCTTTCCATCGGGATAGCCGACGAGGAGCGCCTCAACACAGTCAAGGAACGCGTCAGGGAGAAACTCGAGAAAAACGGCATCTGCCAGGCACTGACAAAGTACGGGACGGCCGTCCTCGTCAATATCATCAACGAAGCCGGAATCCTCCCGACTCGCAACTTCCAGTCGGCACACTTCGCGGACGCCGAGAAGGTTTCTGGAGAGGCTCTCGCCGAGAAGTACTTAAAGAAGAACAAGGGATGCTATGCCTGCATCGTCCGGTGCAGCAGGGTGACAGAGGTCGATGGAGAGATCCACGAGGGACCGGAGTACGAACCGCTCTGGGCATTCACTGCCGACCTGGGTATAAATGACCTCGCGTTTGCCACAAAAGCCACGTGGCTCTGCAACAAGTTGGGGCTTGATGCAATCGGCACTCCGACCGCGATTGCATGTGCAATGGAGATGAAGGAGAAGGGATACATCAGGGACGGCCCGCAATTTGGCTCTGCGGAGGGGATCCTCGATCTTATCCGCCAGATGGCATACCGGGAGGGGTTCGGTGCTGAACTCTCCGACGGGTCCTACAGGTTTGCCGAAAAGCACGGTCACCCCGAGCTCTCGATGAGCGTGAAAAAGCAGGACATTCCGGCATACGACCCGCGCGGGCTCCAGGGTCACGGCCTTGAATACGCGACATCGGTCCGGGGTGCAGACCATGTCTACGGTTACATGGTCTCGCCTGAAGTGCTCGGTGCTCCTGTCAAACTCGATCCCTACACGAGCGAGGGCAAGGCGCAGTGGACAAAGACCTTCCAGGACCTCACGGCGGCAATCGATGCATCGGGTATGTGCCTCTTCTCCTCGTTTGCCCTCGACGCCGATGACTATGCAGACCTGATCTCTGCAGCAACGGGGATGTCCCTGACAGGCAAGGGACTGCTCCACATCGGGGAGAGGATCTGGAACCTCCAGAGGCTCTATAACCTGAAGGCGGGGTATACCAAGGACGACGACACACTCCCCCCACGCCTCCTGAACGAACCGCTCCGCGAGGGTGCCCCCAAGGGAAGGGTGTGGCAGCGCCAGCCCCTTCTTGACGAGTACTACGAACTCCGGGGATGGGACAAAAACGGCGTCCCGACCAGACAGAAACTGGAAGAACTGGGTCTTGCGTGAGGCCTTCGCAATGGATCAGCCTTCAGTGAAAGCTCCCACCCTCTGGCACGGGATTCCCCGGAACGAGATCGACTGGCATCCCGTTGTAGACGAGAAGAAATGCATCGGCTGCGGGTTCTGTTTCCTCACCTGTGGAAAAGGTGTATACGGGTATGACTGGGAACGGAAGAAATCAGTGGTCATCCACCCGGAAAATTGCGTGGTCGGCTGCCAGACCTGCGCAAACCTCTGCCCTGCGCTCGCTATCAGGTTCACGGAAGAGGGAGACGACCCTCGTTCAAAGGTGCAGCGCCTTATCAAGGAGCGCAAAGTCCTGCCGAACGTTAAAAAGGAGCTCGCGATGATGCAGAGCTGAGTGGCGGGGCAGGTGATGGCGGAGTACCTGAGGAGGAGACCATGGCCCGGGTGAAAAGGTAAAGAACATGCTGTCCCTTGTTGAACGGGAGCGCTACCTCCGCCAGATCCCCCTGCTTGGAGAAGGGGGCCAGGAGAGGCTGAGAGATGCAGCAGTGCTCATTGCCGGTGCCGGGGGTCTTGGGTCGGTCTGTGCCCAGATGTGCGCCTGTGCAGGGTTCGGGAAGATCCGGATCGTGGACAATGACGTCGTGGAGCGCCACAACCTCAACCGTCAGGTCCTGTACGCGGCAAGGGACCATGGGCTCTTCAAGGTGGACGTCGCCGCCCGGCGGCTCCGGGAGAACAACCCCTTAATCTCGGTCGAACCGGTCCGGGAGACGATCACACGCGGGAGTATTGGCAATCTTGCGAAGGGAATCGATGTGATCATAGACGGAATGGACAATTACGATGCCCGTTACATCCTCGACGATGCCGCGTTCGGGGAGGGCATCCCCCTCGTCCACGGGGCGGTCAACGGTTTCTATGGGCAGGTCTCGTCTGTCATCCCGGGGAAGACTCCCTGCCTGCACTGCATCGTCCCCCATCCGCCACCTTCCGGGAATATTCCCATCCTCGGCGTCACAGTCGGGACGGTCGGGAGCATCCAGGTTGCAGAGGCGATCAAGCTGGTGACGGGGCTTGGAAAACCGATCGCAGGACGGATGCTGCTTTGGGACGGGCTCATGGGCGAAGCGGAAGTCATACCCGTCAGCAGGGATCCTTCCTGCACCCGGTGCAACGGGAGAGGTGTTGTCCCATGAAGGTCCGGGTGAAGTCTTTTGCCATCCTCCGGCAGTTCCTGCCGCGGGAAACAGAGGTAGAAATTGGAGAAGGGGCTTTGGTCCGGGACCTCCTCGGGCTCCTCGTGAAACAGGCCCCGCCCCTTGCCGCGGAGCTTTTCAACGAACAGGGAGAACTGAAAGACTTCGTGAACATCCTCCTGAACGGGAGGAACATCCACTTCATCTCCGGGCTGGATTCACCCCTCCGGGAGGGCGATCTCGTTGCCCTCTTTCCCCCTGCAGGAGGAGGGTAGAATAAGGAAGGATTCATTGCGATCCATCCCCCGGGTTGGCCATCACCTGTTCAGAGTGATAGTTATGGTTCATGTCAGTATCAAAAGGGAAGACTGCACGGCGTGCAGTACCTGCTGGGAGACCTGCCCGGAGGTGTTCGAAGAGAATGGTGACGACAGCTTCAGCCAGATACGGGAAAAGTACCGCGCAGGCGGGAGTATATCCGAAGGAGAGGTTCCCGACAGCCTGAAAGGCTGCGTCGGGGAGGCAGCCGCTCTCTGTCCCGTCCGGATCATCTCTGTTACGGAGGAATGAGGAAGGGTTTTTTCTCCTCGTTTTCTCTAAAAAGGGGGTTCGTTCTTAACAGGAGGTCCGTGACAGCTTGCCGGACGGGTCCAACAGGTGGGAAAATGCTATATCTCATCAGACCAACTATTTCAATATAATTTGTATAAGTCCGGCAGCCCCGGTGGGCCCGTGAGAAAAGTGATTGAATGGCAGGCAATAAAAAAAGAAGAGAAACCCGGTTTTTCATTCTCCTTTTTGCAACTCTCCTGATCCTTGCATGCATCTTTCCCGTAACAGCCCGGGAAGAAACAGACCAGGGGTTTCCGTCTCCCTCCGCCGGAGAAGAGCAGCCTGCACTCCCGGTGAGTCCCGACCACCGGTTCACGGACAAGGGTCCTGTTATCGTGATGTTCTACAACACGAACTGCGGCGACTGCATGAGGACTCTCCCCTTCGTCCAGCAGTATGTCAGTGAACACCCGGAACTCGAAACACACCTGCTGAACATTAAGGAGAATTTCGATTACTGGAAGCTCTTTTCGGTCTATAAAGATGCGTACAATACAGGACCGATCCCTGTTCCCTCCATCTTCGTGGGGGACAGGGTACTTATCGGTTACGACGAGATAACCGGGTCACTCGGGGAAGTAGTAAAAGAACAGAGCCACGGTCCTGCCCCCGGGACCACCCCCGGATTCCCTTCGCTTGAAAATATTTCAGCACAGGAAATGACCATCCCGCTGGTCATCGTGGCAGGTCTTGCAGACGGGATAAATCCCTGTGCATTCTCTGTGCTGATCATCCTCCTCTTCACCCTTTCTGTTGCAGGGTCTAGGAAAAAGATGGTTACCGTTGGAGCCTGTTTCATCGGGACCGTTTTTGTCTTTTATTTCCTCTCCGGCCTCGGCATATTCTATCTCATCCAGCTCGCGGAGATATCGCGGGCGATTGGAATTATTGCAGCAGGAATCGCATTCATCCTGGGAGCAATAAGCCTCTTTGAAGGTGTTTTTGACCGGGAAAAGCCCACCCTTGCCATCCCCGGGTCAAAAAAAGGCATAATCGGGGATTATATCCAGAAGGCATCAGTCCCGGCATCCATTATCCTCGGTGTACTGGTGGGCATGTTCGAACTGCCCTGCACGGGGGGCATCTACCTGGCAATCCTTTCCCTGATATCCGATAAAATGACGATGGCAGAAGGAATCCCCCTGCTCCTCGTCTACAACGTCTTCTTCGTACTGCCCCTCGTTCTGATCCTCTGTGCCGTCGTGTTTGGCCTCCCCCTGGAGAGAGTTGACCGCTGGAGGCAGGAACACCGGAGGGCCGTCCGCATCATCATGGGACTTGTCCTGCTGGGACTCGGTGTCCTTCTTATCAGATCGTTTCTTGCATGATAAGGCCTGAATGGTGAAGATGGGAACTGGTTCCCCAAACACAATTTTAATCAGGGAAAAGATGGACATTTAAACAATCCGAAAATAGCCGGGTTTTTTCGACTTCCGAGGTAATTGCAGGATGAAAATTCGTTCAAGTGTCACTCTCACTTTCATCATAGTAATCATCGTTTCCCTGCTGATTGTTGTAGTGGCAACGCAGCTGGCACTCTATCCTGCAGTAAAAGATATTGAAAATCGGGAAGCAAAGAATGCGGTTCTGAAAGTTATCCGGATTATCGAATACGATCTTGGAACACTCGGAGGTACCTGCGAAGACTGGGGAAAATGGGATGATACGTATTATTTTGCAAAAGGGGAGAATGAGGGTTATCCGGCGGAAAACCTGGTCAATGAAACATTTCTGGCCCTCCGGCTCGACCTGATGCTCTTCTACGACACCAATGGAACACTTGTTTACGGAAAGGGGTTTGACTATTCAAGGCAGGTCGCACTTTCCATCCCTGATGATTTATCGCATATCCCGGTCATTCCGAAACCTGACTCAAACAACTCCGGAGATGATGTTCCACCCCTCAGCGGGGTCATCAGCACTTCCCGCGGACCGCTCCTCGCAAGTATCGGGCCGATCCTTCCCAACGACCGGACCGGACCGGCAGCAGGCTACCTCCTCGTCGGGCGCTATCTCGATGGGGACGAGACCACGCATTATGCATCCCTGGCCATGGCCAACCTCACTTTCAGGGAAGCCGGGCCCGCTGATGAACCGGGCTTTGCCATGTCCCCGGGTTTCCACGAGGCAATCCCGATTACCCTACGACTTCCGGCTACCGGTGAATACCTCGTCGCCGAGTCGACCATCAACGATATTTCCGGCTCTCCTGCTTTTATTACCAGCGTCACCATCGAAAGGACTGTGTTCCAGATAGGCAGAAACAGCTTCATCCTTTTCTTCGTCATCGTGGTACTCGCAGGAGGGGCCATCGGAATAACAGCAGTCCGTTTCCTGGACAGGAAAGTCCTCTCGCGGGTATCCCTGCTTGAAAAAACTGTGAGAGAGATTACGGAACAGAAGGATTTCAAGGGGAGGACTGCTCTTTCAGGGGACGACGAAATTTCCTCACTCTCCACGAGCATCGACAGGATGCTGGATGCACTTGATGAACACGTTGCGGCAGAGACTGCCGCAAAGGACGATGCCCGCCTTGCGAATGCAAAACTGACACTCCTTTCCCGCATCACGCGACACGACGTCCTCAACCAGGTCACAATAGTGCGGGGATTTGCCGATCTCCTCGCCGAGAGTATTCCACAGGACTCTGCTGACATTGAATACCTCAGGAGGATCAGGTCTGCAGCAAAGACAATTGAGCACCAGCTGGCCTTCATGAGGGAGTACGAACTTGAGGCTTCACCGTCCTCTGTGGGATGGATCGACGTGAGAAAACTATTCCTGGAGGTGGCGATGGGAATGGGACTTTTCGGTGTGAAGGCCGAGGTACTCTTCGATAATCTTTTCATCTATTCCGATCGCCTTCTGGCAAAGATCTTTTCCACGCTGATCGATAACTCGGTATCGCATGGTGAGAGAGTTGACAGGATTACCCTTTCATTTTACGAATCAGGGGACAAGGGGGTCCTCGTTTACGAGGATAACGGTATCGGGATTCCCCCTGACCAGAAAGAGCTGATCTTCGAGCAGGGAGTCGGCAGGAACCTCGGCATCGGTCTGTTTCTCGCCCGTGGCATCCTCTCCGTGTACGGCATGGAAATCCGGGAGACCGGGGAATACGGCAAAGGTGCACGCTTCGAGATCCTCGTTCCCCGGAATAAATACAGGAAAACGGAAGGCGGAAATCCTCCGCCTTCTCCATGAGGCCCGGAACTTTGGAATGCCCGCGGGAATCAGGGGGCAGCTGCCCGCCCCGGTACGTACCAGTCGGGAAGCACGAAGTCAGCCTCCTTCATGTGATCCGGCCAGACGATCCGCGGCCTTAATTCGCCTGCAGTCTCGTTCCATACCAGCTGCTCCATGAAGAGATCGAATTTTGCCTCCCTGTAATCTCGTGAAAACTTAATTACGCCGTCTTTCATGGCTTCGACCATCTGGGGCATCTCGAGGGTGGCAAGCGCCCGTGTCACGGCTGCCTTGTCCCGTGTCCCCGCGTTCTCGACGGCATGTGCGGCGATATAGATGCCCTCGTACGTCGAGGCGCCCATCATTCCGGGATACGAACCCCAGCGCTTGTGGAAGTTTTCCCGGAACGCAACCATGTCATCGGCAACAGGCCCTTTCGGGACTGCATAGGGACTGAACCGGGTCTCGATGACGGAGTATTCCCCGTACTTTCCAAGGCCGGCATAATAGTCAGGGTCATCGTTGCATTCGACCGCAAGGAAGATGGTATCGAGCCCCACATCCCTGCGTGCCTGGGTCACCATCGGGATCTGCTCGTTGAGGAATGCGGCGGGATAGACCACATCGGGTTGCGCTGCCTTGATTGACGTGAGCTGGGTCCGGAAGTCAGTCTCTCCCATCTTGTACGTCTCCTCTGCCACGATCACGATGGAGAGGTTCTTCTTTTCGATTGTCTCCTTCACGGCCTTCTGGACACCCTTCCCGTACGGGCTGTCCTGGATGATGAGTGCCATGCGCAGGGGCCGGGAATCGGGGTATCCGAACTTTTCATTGATGGCTTTCCTGATGACTTCGTACGCAAAGAGCGTTGTCTGTTCCCCGTAATCGTCAGTCGTCGGGCAGTAGTGGAACATCGTGCCCGTATCGATATCGGTCCGCTGTGTGATTGTCGGTGTCGAGGCACCGGTGATGATGTAGGGGACCTTGTACTCGGAGACGGTTGCCTGGTGGGCCGATACGACGGCGCTCGAGAAGCCACCGACGAGGATATCCACGCCATCCTGGGTAATCAGGCGGGATACTGCCTTCTGGCCGCCCTCCCTTGACGATTCATCATCACCCTGGATGAGTGTGATCGGGACCCTGGCATTGATGTCTTTTATGTAAACACCGCCCCGTGCGTTGATCTCTTCTGCGGCAATGACTGCAGACTGCCAGATGTCCTTTCCCGTCGTGCTCGCGGCCCCGGTCATCGAGGCCACGACACCGATCTTGAGTGTCTCCTGTGTCTGTGCCTTCTGCTCGGTGCATCCTGCCATAAGTGCGAGGACGAGCAGGAGAATCGCACCAATATTCACTGGTCTGACCATTTCTGTCTCCCCCGAAGGATATGTTTAATATGCTGTATGTTAACATATATCATGCTATTTGTTAGCAGGGTGCATGGAATGCTGACAGTCAGAGGTGTGACCAAGTCGTTCGGGGGCCTCGTTGCAGTCAACCAGGTCAGCCTCACTCTCAACGAGGGTGAGATCCTGGGACTGGTAGGCCCCAACGGTGCCGGCAAGACAACACTCCTGAACCTGATCTCGGGTATCTACCGGCCGGACGCCGGGGGAATTGTCTTCTGCGGTGAGGATATCACCCGCCTCTCCCTCGACGCTGTCTGCAAGAAGGGGATATCCAAGACGTTCCAGCATCCCCGATCATTCCCTGCACTCACTGCCCGCCAGGGCGTGATGATCGGTGCCCTGTACGGGAATGGCCGCCGCCCCACTGTCAGGGAAGCATCCCGGGAGGCAGAGGAGTGCCTGCGTATGGTCGGTTTTCCCGAAGACAAGATTGACAGCCCGATCACGAACCTCAACACGTTCGAGCTCCGCCGCACCCAGCTGGCACGGGCCCTTGCGTCCCATCCGAAGGTCCTCCTCCTCGACGAGCTGACAACCGGCCTCACCCCGAGCGAAGGGAAAGAAGCTGTTTCCCTGATTAGGAAACTCCGTGACGAGGGAATGACCATCCTGATGATCGAGCACGTCATGCGGATCATCATGGGGGTTTCCGACCGGATAGTGGTCCTTGACCATGGAGAGAAGATCGCAGAGGGAGAGCCCGCTGAGATCGTTACAAACGAAAAAGTCATAGATTCATATCTCGGGGAGCGCTACCATTTCTAACAGGGAAGGACCGTGCCCCCCATGCTTCACATAGAAGACCTCAACGTCTCTTACTCCTACCTCCAGGTGTTGTGGGACGTGTCCCTGCACGTCGACAGGGGCGAAGTCGTCACCCTGATCGGGTCGAACGGTGCAGGAAAGACGACGCTCGTATCAGCGCTTTTTGGCCTCGTCCCCGCAATCGGAGGGCGGATAGAATTCGAGGGCGAGAATATCAGCGGCATGGCACCGTTCGAGATCGTGAGGCGCGGTCTCTCCCTCGTCCCCGAAAAGAGGGAGCTCTTTCCCCGCATGACCGTCCGGGAAAACCTGGAACTCGGGGCATTTGCGACCGGCAGGAAAGGCGACCCTGACCGGGTTTTCGAGCTCTTCCCCCACCTTGCCGAACGCCAGGACCAGGACGCCGGCACGCTATCGGGGGGAGAACAGCAGATGCTTGCGATTGCGCGGTGCCTGATGGCCAACCCGCGGATGATCGTTCTTGATGAACCGTCCCTTGGCCTCTCCCCCAAGCTTGTCCACACGGTCCTCGAAGCAGTGGAACGGCTCAACAGTGAAGGCATCACCATCCTTCTCGTCGAACAGAACGTGAGAAGGGCTCTTGAGATTTCCCACCGGGCCTACGTGATCGAGGCAGGAAGGATAACCCGTTCAGGACGCTCGTCAGAGCTCCTGCACGACGAGCAGATCCGCGAGGCATACCTCGGGTTATAAAAAGGGCTCTCCTGCCTCTTTTCCCCTGCTGCCTTACTTCCCTTTTCTGCCCCACTTTTTTCCAATTTCCTCCGGGAGGGATACGAGTCCCCGGGGCAGGAAGATGATGATGAGAACCAGGAGCACGCCGATGATGATGAACCGCCCGTACGTGAGACCGAGCACGTTGAGCCCGTCCCAGAGAAGGGTGACGACAATCGTCCCGATGACCGGACCCGCCAGTGTCCCAAGGCCCCCTGTAATCGAGTAGATGATCGGCCAGAACGAGAGGTCGATCCCGAAGATCTCGGGAGTGATGTACCCGAAATGGAAGATCTCGAGCCCGCCTGCGATACCGCTCACGAACGCGGAAAGGCCGAACGCGAACAGCTTGAACGGGACCGGGTTGATGCCGGCAGCCCGTGCCTCGGTCTCGTTCTCGCGGATTGCCGCAAGAGCAAGGCCGATGCGGGAACGAAGAAGCAGGTAAAACAGGACCAGGACAAGGACGGCAATGAGGAGAACAACGTAGTACTCGAGGACGAGGTAACCCGGGATCGTGGTGGGGACGATCTTTTGGACTGCAAAGCCATCCCATCCCCCTGTTACGGGTGCGAGCTGGCTCACGACGAGGGTCTGGATGATCACGGCGAAACCGAACGTCACCATCGCGAGGAACCACTCGCGCAGGCGCACGCACGTGATCCCGATCAGGATGCCGATGAAGGCAGAGAACAAGCCCCCCAGCACGAGCGTGAGCAGCGGGGGGAGACCGAGGCGGACGGTCGCAAGCGAGGCCGCGTACCCGCCGAGCCCGAGGAATGCCGCATGCCCGAGCGATCCCTGTCCGGAGAAGGTGAGGAAGTTCCAGGCGGACGAATAGATGATGAAGATGAGCATCAGCACGAGGACGGTCAGGAGGTACAGGTTCTGGCCGACGAGGAACGGCAAGGCGAGTGCAAGGATCAGGATGGCTGCCGCAAGCAGGTTCTTTGGTGTTCGCACCTGCGCAAGGTTCATTCCCCGGCCTCCCCAAAGAGCCCCGTCGGCCTGACGAGGAGGACGACGATCAGGAGGATGAACGAGATCGCGTCCTTCCACGACCCCCCGAGGAAAAATGCAGTGAAGTTTTCAACCATCCCGATGGCAAGGCCGCCGATGATCGCCCCCGGGATGCTCCCGAGGCCGCCGAGGATGATGATTGCAAACCCCTTGATGGCCGGCACCGATCCCATGTAGGGATTGAAGACCTGGCCGCTCACGGCCCAGAGGGTCCCGGCTGCCCCGGCGAGTCCCGCACCGATCCCGAAGGTGAGCATGTCCATCCGCTCCACGTTTATTCCCATCAGCATCGCGCCTTTCCTGTTCTGGCTGGACGCCCGGATCGCCTTTCCCGTCGTGGTCCTGTCGAGAAAGACGGAGAGGCCAACGAGGATGATCGCGGTGATCACCACGATGATGATGTAGTCGAGGGGCAGCTGGATGGGCCCGATCCCTATGGTCAGGTCTGCAAAGGGACTTTTCATCGAACGCCACTCGTCGGTAAAGACCATTGCGACGCCGTTCTGGAATATGTAGATCAGCCCGAGGCTGATGAATATCTCGTTCAGTTTTCCCGTCCCGAGGATCGGCCGGAAGCAGAGGCGTTCCACGATGATCCCGGCCCCTATCAGGATGGGGATTGACAGGAAGAGGAGGAGGTAGGGGTTGAAGCCGCTTATCACGAAGAAGAAGAACGTGATGTACGTCCCGAGCATCAGGAACTCGCCGTGGGCGAAGTTGACGACCTTCATCACCCCGAAGATCAGGTTGAGTCCTGTGGCGAGCAGGATGTAGATGCACCCCGAGTAGAGCCCCCAGAATGCGACCTGGCCAAGTACTGCGATGCCGCCATCCATCCTGTATTACCTCTCCCTGTCCCAAAATAAAGATTCAGGGAGATCCGGGGGTATACCAGTCCGGAATGGAAAACTCCCCTGCCTTGAGGCTTTCCGGCCAGACGATCACCGGCCGGGGTTCTCCCGACTTCTGGTCCATGGCAAGCTGCACGACGTACAGCTCAAACTTGCTCTCCCGGAACTCCGGGGAGAAGGAAATTGTCCCATTCTTCATGATCTCCATCATCTGGGGCACCCGGATGGTGGCAAGGGCGTCCCTGATCTTTGCGCGGTCGAGGCTGCCTGCCTGTTCGATGGCCGCGGCAGCAACATAGACCGATTCGTACGTTGCCGCACCCATCATGCCCGCAAATCCGCCGTACTTCTTGTCGAAGTCAGAGAGGAATTTCCGGGTTGCTGCCTCCGTCGATCCTGCGGGGACGGCGTAGGGGGAGAACCTGCTCTCCATGATCATGCCGTCACCGTAGACACCGACCCCGCTGTAGTAATCGGGGTCATCGTTGTTCTCGATCGCCATGATCACCGTATTGAGACCAACGTCCCTCCGGGCCTGCTGGGTCATGGGAACGAGTTCGTTGAGGAACGTGACCGCGTAGATGACGTCGGGGTTCTTTGCCCTGACCGAGGTGAGAACCGTCCTGAAGTCGGATTCACCCATCTTGAAAGGTTCTTCTGCCACGATCTCGATCGGGAGGTTCTTTGCCGGAATCAGTGCCTTCACGGCATCGAGCTGGCCCTTTCCAAACGGGCTGTCCTGGTAGATGACGGCGACGCGGAGTTTCCGGTCGTTGGAAAACCCGAATTTTTCGTTGATTGCCGGCCGGAAGACATCTGTCAGGAACTGGATGCTCGCCTCGGCAGAGTCATCCGTGTTTGGCCTGTGGAAGAACATGTAACTCGTATCGAGGTCCGTCCTCCGGGAGACCGCACTGCTGGACGCACCCGAGATGATGTACGGGACCTTGTTGTCGGCAACGATCGACTGGTGTGCAGAAACGACCGCGCTCGAGTAACCTCCCACGAGGACGTTGACCTCGTCCTGCGTGATGAGCTTTGTCACTGCCTTCATGCCCCCTTCACGGGTTGATTCGTCGTCCCCCTGGATCAGCCGGACAGGCAGGGAACGCCCTAATTCCCTGACGGGAACGCCTCCTTTGGCATTGATCTCGTTGGCAGCAAGTTCTGCAGACTGCCAGATGTCCTTTCCGGTTGTGCTTGCAGGCCCCGTCATGGAGGCGACAACTCCGATTTTTATCTCGGAGGGCCCTGTTGCGGACGGCGTCTGCGTACAGCCGGCCCCGAGGAGCAGCGCGATCAGGAGCAAACCAAGTATCGTGTAAATAATGCAATCGGTTCTCATGGAGAATCACCATGCTATGATATAGCATGACATAGAAAGAGCTGGGATAAAAAAGTTTATAGGATTTTTGCTTTTTCCCTGTGAAAAACGCAGGAAGGATGAAATGACCAGACAGGAAAGAATATGGTCATCACGGGGAAAATCCGTGGTTCAAATCGTTTCTTTCTCTGTCCCTTCCATGGTCCCGGAGTGCGACTTTTCGCGGGCATGGAAATCATGTAACTGTTGCATGGAGGCAGCATACGCGGTATCGAGGGCCTTCTCGTTGAGGTCGCGTTCTTCGGGAGAAAGATTCCTGACTGCAGCGTACCCCATTTTGCGGTACGAGTCCAGGCTCTTTTGGGTTGCCTCAACTGCCGGGCGTGTCCGGATATGCCTCTCGATAAGTTTCGGAAAAGTCTCTTCGATGATTAACCTGACTTTCGGGTTCATTTTTTATGCAACCAGGTTTTTCCTGTCCAGTTTTTCCCGCGGTCGGAGATAAACCTCACCTTCAGGGTAGGCGGACCTCTCTCCCCTCCGTGTCACATTGCCCACCCGGAATCGCAAAAGACAAAAAGAAGATGGGAAAAACAAGAAACCTCTGCGTTTTCCCCTAGGGAGGCAGTACAGTCTTTGCTGTTGTCTGGACGAGGGTATAGGTTCCGGAGACCGAGGGGGTCAGGGATGCAGCCTCTTCCATGGCAAGGATGATGATTCGCAGGGCATCGGCAGGAGTCCCCCCGGTATCACTCCAGTGGGAGCGAATGCAGCGGTGTGCTATTTCCTGCGTCGTTTTGTTGCCAAGGACAATGAAGCGGCTTGCGCATCCCCGTGTGACCTCCCTTTTGATGCCTTCCAGCACCTCCGTGATAACGTAGTTCCCGCAGGAGACACACAGCCTCCGCGAACGCGTGGAAAGCCCGTCCCTCTCGTTCACCTGTCCGATGAGAATCCCGTCCTCCTCCCAGGCCTTGCACCTGTCGTCATGGATCCAGAGATCGATTCCGAGTTCCCGGGCCCTCTCGTGGAGAGCATCCCTGCTCCGTATCCGTCCGGAATAGAGTTCGTCTTCCAGTGTCCTCGTGCGCAGGTCATCTCCCCGAAAGACTATCTCCCTCCTGTCGCCGGCCATGAAGGAGCGATCTCTGCCACAGAATGCAATGACGAGGCTCATGGGATCATCCCTGCAGCATGGACATGGGAAATGAATGATAAAAAAGATCCGTCACTCACCTGATCTTCCACCTGTAGAAGGAATAGGAGATAACGAGGGTTGCAATGACTGCGACGAGGGCGAGAATTCCTGCCGCTGGGTTCGAGAGGAGGAGGTCCCTGATTGCCTGGGAACCGATGGCAACCAGCGTGCACCCGAGGAATGCCCCGATGGTAATGGCAAGGAGCGTGCGGCCGGGGGACAGCCCGATCATCCAGCCTACGAGCGAACCACCGATACCGCCGCTTCCCTGGAGGGGAAACATCACGAAGAGGACGACGCCGGAGAAGTAGAACTTCTCGAGCCAGGGACGTTTGCGCACAAAGTCATTACCCTTTTCGAGGAACCGCCGGATCCAGCGGCCGAGGAGGGGGATCTTCACCGCGACGTCGCAGTTTAAGGCCATGAATATCCCTGCGAGCACGTCCATTAAGCCGATCGAGAAAGCTATCAGCCACCAGGGAAAGCCAAGGGCAATTCCCAGCGGGACGATGCTTTCCTTTCCTGCCGGGGGAACGAGGTACCCAAGCATCAGGCCGCCGAGCAAAAGGGCACTGTCGGAGGGCATGAAGAGAAAGCAGAGGAGGATGTAGAACCCCCCGATCACGAAGGGAATGGCGATTCTGATGAGCCTTTCGGAGAGTGGGACCCCCTTTGCCGGACATATCTCGAACAGGGAGGTCTTCAGTGGAATGTCCATGGAAAACACGTGACCCGGGAATGCGTTGCATGAGCTCTCTTCCCCGAAAACCAAAAAATGTGCCCATGTATCTCCGGTATGATCGGCGGCCTGCACCCCCGATCATCGCATTTTATCTCTCCGTGAAACCAGAACACGCTATTCAATGGAGATCATCGGTCACAGGGGTGCGGCTGCCGCAGCACCCGAAAATACCCTGGCGGCCATCCGCATCGGAATGGAATGTGCCGATTACGTGGAAGTGGACGTGCGGCTCTCCCGGGACCATGTCCCTGTCCTCATGCATGACCCGACCGTCGACAGGACGACCAGCGGGAACGGGCGCGTCGCAGAGTTTTCGGCTGCCGATCTCAGGCTCCTCGATGCAGGGAAAGGCGAGCCCGTCCCGACACTCGAAGAGGTATGCCTGCTCATCGGGGGAAAAACAGGCCTCTGCGTAGAGATAAAGGAGCCCGGGAGTGAACTTGAAGTGTGCGAGGTCCTCGACCGGGTGGCGGGGGGACCGCTCCTCGTGGTCTCGTTCCACCGCGCATCCCTTGCGATGGTCCATGACGTCATGCCCGATATCCCCCTCGGGCTCATCCACACCCAGCCCGTGCCCCCGACTCCCCGGAAGAGTGAGGATCCTCCGTTCCGGGTATACCTGCCGAAGTTCGATACCCTCACCCGGGAAGCCGTTGAAGAGGTCCACGCACGGGGCATGCGCGTGATACCCTGGACACTCGGTTCGACTGCCGAATGGGACCGGGCCCGCGGGATGGGGGTCGACGGTTTTGCAACGGACGACCCCTGCAAGGCCCGCAGGTGGAGGGACACGGTGCAATGATTGCTGGAATCTTGTTCCGGATATCCCGGTTTCAATTCCCGCCCTCTTTTCCGTGACGCTGGGGGAACCTTTTTGGCAGCCTTTGCCCACACCTGCCTGTGAAGGCAGATGGACACCCAGATCCTCCTCGTGTCGGCCATCGTTGTCGGGACGCTCGTCCTGTTCGCAAGCGACCTGATACGGGTGGACCTCGTTGCAATCCTCGCGTGCCTTGCGGTTGCGTGGTCCGGCCTTGTCACGCCGCAGGAGGCAATTTCCGGTTTTTCCTCAAATGCCGTCGTTGCCATGGCAGCCGTCATGGTCCTGGGAACCGGCCTCGAGCGTGCGGGTGTCACATCACGTATCGCCGCCTTCATCGTCCGTTATGCCGGGGCAGCCGAGCAGCGGGTTGTTGCCGCGACTTCCCTGACAGTCGGCCTCCTGTCATCAGTCATCCATAACGTCGGTGCAGCAGCAATCTTCCTCCCGGCAGCAGGCAGGATCGCGAGGCGGACGGGCATTCCCGTTTCCCGTCTGATGATGCCGATTGGGTTTGCAGCGATCCTCGGGGGAACAGTGACGATGATCGGGTCAGGACCCTTAATAGTCCTCAATGACCTGCTCCGCCAGGGAGGGGCAGAACCCTTCTCCCTCTTTGCGGTCACTCCCATCGGGATTGTCCTTCTCCTGGCGGGAGTCGCACTCTTCTCCCTTGCAGGACACCGGGTCATCCCCGGTACAGGGGGAGAAGTCCCCGGGCCATCCGTCCCGGAGATCTGGAATATAAACCAGCCCATCCTGACCTGCCGGATCAGTGAATCCTCCCCCCTGTCCGGAAAGACCCGTGAGGAGGTCTTTTCGGGGAACCCGCACGGTCTTTTTCTCCTTGCAATCCGGGATGGAGACGACATCCAGGTTGCGCCCTCCCGCTGGTTCCGGTTCGAGCCCGGCCAGGAACTCGCAATCCTCGGCCCAAAGGAAGGTTTCGAGCAGTTTGCCAGAAAAACGGGATGTATCCCTGCCGGGGAAACGGGCAGTTTCGCTGAAATTCTCACCGGAGGGGGATACGGGTTTGCGGAACTCGTTGTCAGGCCACGTGCATCCATCATCGGAAAGACACCGCGGGAGATCATGTTCCGCAAGACTTTTGCCATCGAACCCATCGTCCACGTGAGGGGGGAGACCGAAACCCGGGCTGACTTCTCTGACATGCCCCTTGCTGCAGGCGACATCATCGTTGCGTTCGGATCCTGGGAGAACCTCAGGGTTCTTGCACGGCACACCGACCTGCAGCTGATTTCCCAGCCGGAGGGAGACCCCGTGCATTACCGGAAGGGCTTCCTCGCCGTGCTGATCTTCGCTTCTTCCCTTGCACTCACGCTGACCGGAGTCCCCCTCTCCCTTGCACTTCTCACGGGTGCGTTGGCCATGGTCCTTTCCCGGGTACTCGGTCCTGCTGACGTGTACAGGGCGATCGACTGGAAGACCATCGTCCTCATCGGGGGACTGATCCCCCTGGGAATAGCCGTTGAGAAGACCGGGGCAGCCGCCCTCCTCGCAGGATCGCTTGCGGGAGTGCTTTCCGGCACACACCCGCTCGTGGTCATGCTCGTCGTCGCAGCGATTGCAACCTGCCTCTCCCTCGTCATCTCGAACGTTGCTGCAACGATCCTCCTCGTCCCTCTCGTGATGGTCACGGGGCAGGACATGGGTGTTGATCCAAGGGCCCTTGCCCTCCTCGTGGCAGTCTGTGCCCAGAACAGCTTCATACTCCCCACGCACCAGGTCAATGCACTCCTGATGGGACCGGGGGGATACCGCCCGCGGGACTATATCAGGGCAGGAAGCATCATGTCGGTCATGTTCATTGCCATTGCCGTTACCCTCATGTATCTCCTTGTTCTATAACCCGGTATGATAATCCGGCAGTTCTTCGTCCCCGGAATAGCCCACAGTTCCTACATCGTTGCCGGGAACAGAGCATGTGCAGTCATTGACCCGAGCCGCGATACCGCGAGGTACATCACTTTTGCACGCAGCATGGGTCTTTCCATCACCCACATCCTCGAGACACACCTCCATGCAGATTTCGTATCGGGCCACCTCGACCTGGCCGATGAAACCGGCGCCGGAATATACGCACCCCGGGCAGGACACTGCTCTTTTCCCCATGAAGGAGTCGTCGAAGGCGACGAGATACAGATCGAGGATATGACGTTCCGGGTCATCGAAACTGCAGGACATACCCCGGAGCATGTCTGCTACGTGGCAACCGACTTGTCCCGGGGAAAAACGCCGGTCGCGCTCTTCTCGGGTGACACACTCTTTGTCGGCGACGTCGGCCGCCCCGATCTCTTTCCCGGCCGGGCAGAGGAACTTGCCACAGCACTCTTCGGGAACCTGCAGGCCAAGATACTCACGCTCCCGGACGAGTGCGAGCTGTATCCCGCGCACGGCATGGGCTCGCTCTGTGGCAGGGCGATGGCTGCAAAGAGGACGAGCACGATTGGATACGAAAGGAAATACAACTACGCGCTCCGGATTAGGGATCGGGAGGAGTTTGTCCGGGCGCTCACGTCCGGCATGCCTGCTGCCCCCGACCATTTTTCCCGCTGCTCGGAGATAAACCGGAAAGGACCTGCCCTGATGCGCAATCTCCCTGAACCTCTCCCGCTTGGCCCGGAGCCGTTCAGCCAGCGTGCCCGCGGAGGCGGGGCCGTGCTCCTGGACGTGCGGAGCTATCCCGCGTTTTCCGGTCTCCACATCCCAGGATCGTGGCACATCGACCTTTCCGGGAACTTCGCCACCCAGGCAGGATGGATCCTCCCCCCCGGGCAGGATATCTGTCTCGTCGCCGAGAACAGGGAACAGGCCATGGAAGCCGCACTCCAGTTAAGGCGCGTGGGATTCGACAGTATAGCAGGGTACCTCGATGGCGGGATGCTCCCCTGGAGTGCTGCCGGTCTCCCCGTCGACCGGGTCCCGGTCATTGCACCGGCCGATGCGCATGCACTCCTCGAAAAAGGTGATGCGGTCCTTGTCGACGTCAGGTCGCGGGAGGAGCGGACTGCCGCTTCCGTGAAAGGTTCAGTCCATATCCCGTGGCACGATCTCCGTTCCCGGTATGTCGAGCTTGACCCCGGGATGCATACCATCGTCATGTGCAGGGGGGGTCAGCGGGCGAGCATCGCGGCGAGTATCCTGAAGATGAAGGGATTCAAAACGGTGTCCAACCTCGCCGGGGGATTTTCGGCGTACCAGAAGGCAGGTTTCGTATCCTGATGGGAGGGCTTATCAGGGTGGAATGCTCCTCCTAGTGATCAGGGAATCCCGATGTCCGACTGGTTATTATCTGCGACCTGGTCGCCCTCTGTCGTCGGTGCAGGGATTGGCATCCTGATCTGGATGACATTTCTCTTCTCCGACCGGCCGCTCGGAGTGTCTACTGCATACGCAAAGACGGCAGGCATGATAGAGAAGGCAGTATCCCGGAAGAATGTTGCATCGATGCCGTACTACCGCCAGGTGACCCCGGAAGCGGACTGGCAGTGGACCATCATCATCGGGGTGATTGCAGGCGGGTTCATCTCGGCGTATACCGCGGGGACGTTTGCCCTTTCTGCCGTCCCCCCGCTGTTTGCGGAAACTTTCGGGGCTGACACCCTCTTCCGTTTCGCTGTTGCACTCGCAGGCGGAATCATCATGGGTATCGGTGCCCGCTGGGCCGGCGGGTGCACGTCGGGCCACGGTATCTCCGGTACGCTCCAGCTCTCGCTTGCGAGCTGGGTCGCGGTGATCTGCTTCTTTGCCGGGGGAATCCTTGCGGCAGGACTCCTCTTTGGTTTTCGGTTCCTGTGAGGTGGAAACGCCATGCCATTCGAAGGGATAAGGCAGAACAAGTCTCTGCAGGCGCTCCTCGGGCTCGTTTTCGGCACTGTATTCGGTTTTCTCCTCCAGAAGGGAGGAGTGACGCTGTACGACGTGATCATCGGGCAGCTCCTGCTCACCGACTTCACCGTTGTCAAGGTGATGCTCTCTGCCATCCTCGTCGGGATGGTCGGGGTCCATGCCATGAAGGCTGCGGGGCTGGTCCGTCTCCACGTCCGGGCAGGCTCGGTTGGCTCGACTGTCATCGGCGGTCTCATCTTCGGTGTCGGTTTTGCGGTCCTCGGGTACTGTCCCGGGACGGCCGCCGGGGCACTCGGATCGGGAGCACTCGATGCAGCAGTCGGCATGGCAGGGATCGTGATCGGTGCAGGTATCTTTGCCCGGCTCTACCCGGTCCTCGAACGATCTGTCCTGAACCGCGGGAAGTTTCCGGCAGAGACCATTCCCCAGCTCCTCGGGGTCTCTCCCATGCCGGTTGCCTGTGCAGTCGCCATCATGATCCTCGTCATCCTTGCCCTTTTTGCGACCATGGGCTTGTGAGACCAAGGATTTGGTCCGGGGAAGAGACGCAATGGTCAATATCCTCCTTGGTGTCGGAAATCCCCTTCGCCGGGACGACGGGGTGGGAAACTACGTCGCGGCGGGCTTCCGCCGGCAGGGCTGGATGTCGCTTGACTGCGGGACCGTTCCGGAAAATTTCACGGGGATCGTCAGGAGAGAGCACCCCGGCCTCCTCGTCATCGTCGACGCGGCAGAGATGGGGAGGTCGCCCGGGGAGTTCTGCGTGGTTCCAAAAGAGCGTCTGCGGGACGTCTCCTTCGGGACGCACCAGCTTCCGCTCGACGTCATCGTGGATTACCTTGCACATTCGGCCGGACGGATAGTCATTATCGGAATCCAGCCCCTCGTTGTGGAGACAGGGGAGGGGCTCTCCCCTCCCGTCCGGGAAGGGGCTGACAGGCTCATCGGGTACCTGGAACGGGGAGAACCGGACAGGATCCCGGTGTTCCGGTAACGGGGGCACAGGGACCGCTTTAGAGGGACCGGAATTTTCCCGGTGCAACCCCCGGTGTACCAATGACTTCTTCTGTCTCTTTTTTTGAAAAAATAGACGGATTTCATCCGGGCTGAAAGATTCAGAATGAAAAAATCGCAGCAACTTTCCACAGGAACCTCCCATGGCTGCCGTTTGGTCAGGCATACGGCTTGAAAAAGGCGAAGTGATTCTCAGTCAAAAAAAGTGGCTTTTTTCCTACTCCACGATCAGGTCTTCGGCATACCTGTCCTCGCCGGCGAGGAGGAATGCATCCGTCATGGAGAGGCAGCTCTTCGGGCAGATGCTCGTGCACTGGGAACAGAAGATGCACTGGTCGACCCAGACCCTGATCTTCTTTATATCCGGGATGAATTCGATCGCATGGGCAGGACAGACTTTCACGCAGAGCGTGCACCCGATGCAGGAGTCCCTGTCATACGCAATCTTTCCCCGGAACCGTGGCGGTGTGGGGACCGGAGGGTTTACGGCTGCCCGGCCGGCCTGCACGTCCCGGAGGAAGGCCCGGACGGATGGCGGGAGGTACTTGGCAGGGAACCGGTTCGTGGCAGGTCTCCGGAAGAGCTGGCGCACGAGTTCGGGGACGAGCGGCAGCGCCCTCATATCCCCACCCCCGCGAGGGGTCCTGCAATAACGTCGGCCATCAGGAGGAGGAGTCCGGCAAGCCCGATGACAGAGAGGTAGACCCAGTAGAACGAGACGAGCTCGTTGATCCGGAACCGCGCCATCGCGACCCGGACGAGGGTGACGGCAAAGAAGAGGACGAGGACTGCCTTGAGGAGGAAGAAGAGGAGGTCGGCAGCCAGGGCAACGACGGGGGGCATCGCGAGGAACGAGGAGAGTGTCCAGGGGAAGAAGACAGCCACGATGATCGCGGCAAGGACGAGTGTCTTTGCAGCCTGGGCCAGGGAGAACATCGCGAGGTTCCTGCCGGAATACTCGACCAGCAGGCCGCCTGCAAGCTCGGTCTCGGCCTCCTGCGTATCGAACGGGATACGGGAGAGTTCGGCGGGAGTGATGGCAGCAAGCACGACGAGGAGGATGAAAACCCCGGCGAGCCCGAGCGGTCCTGTGACAGACCATACCGGGTTTGCAGCAATGGACTGGAGTGCAAACGGGTGGGAGATACCTGCTGCACCGAGCCTCCATGCAACGCCGATGACAACGATTGCCAGCGGGAACTCGTACGCGATCATGGTCACCATCTCGCGCTGTGCCCCGACGGTCGCATACGGTGATCCGGATGCAAACCCACCCGCAACGAGTGCGAGGGCAGGAACCGTCAGGAGGTACATCACGAGGACGAGGTCACCGTAAGCCCCGAGCACGGGCATCGTACTTCCGACCGGTATGTAGAAGAGGACGAGAACACTCGAGACGAGTGCAACGACGGGTGCAGCGTTAAAGAGCCAGGGGATGGCATTGGCCGGGACCACGGTATCCTTCTGGAGGAGCTTGACCGTGTCGATGAAAGGCTGCCTGATGGGAGGCCCGATCCGGGCCTGCATGTGTGCCGCAAGCTTCCTGTCGATTCCCGAGAGGAGGAGACCCCCTGCGAGTGCAAAGAGGGAGAGGGCGGCACACCATGCGGCCAGGAGGGCGATCTCTGCCGGGGTCATCCCTGCAACCTCCTCGTCTTCTCCACGGAGAGACGGTGGAGGTCATCCTTGGAAAGAATGGATCTCCGGCTGTCCTGGACGATGGCAACCCTGTCGGTGCAGGAGAGGCACGGGTCAATGGAGGCCACGATAATGGGAATATCGGCAATCTGCGATCCGCGGAGCATGGGTATCCAGGACATCAGGTTCGAGTAGGACGATGCCTTGACCTTCCACGAGGCAGGCGAGTCCTTCCCCTCCATCCTGACGTAGTGGAGGCACTCGCCCCGGGGCGCCTCGACCCTCCCGATACCCTCCCCCGTCGCCTTTTTGCACGTCGCAAGGAGCTTGACCAGCTTCTCCTCGGCCGTGATCGGCCCTGCCGGCATCTCCGAGAGGCACTGCCGGATGATCTGGCAGGACTGGCCGACCTCGAGCAGCCGCACGACGATCCTGTCGTACACATCGCCGTGGGTCTCGCCCAGGTACCGGTCGGGCAGGACGGCTTTGACGTCGAGGTCTCCGTATGCAGCGTACGGGTAGTCCTGGCGGAGGTCAACGTTGACCCCGGATGCCCGTGCCGTCGGGCCGACAGTGCACAGCTCGAGTGCATCTTTGCGGGAGAGGACACCGACGTCGCGGCACCGCATCCGGATGGTCCTGTCGTCCAGGAAAAAGGAGAGGAGGGTGTCGAGCAGCCCCTCGTAGGTGGCAAGGCACTTCTCGATGATTGCGTGCTGTTCCGGCACGATATCCCTCCTGACTCCCCCGACCTGCACGATACCGTAGTTGACGCGGTTTCCTGTCAGGTTCTCGATGACGTCCATCGCCTCCTCCCGAACCCTCCATGTAAGGTGGAGGAGAGAGTCAAACCCGAGTTCGTGGGCTGCAACACCCGCCCAGAGGAGGTGCGACTGGATGCGCTCGAACTCGTGCACGATCGTCCGGATGTAGTCCGCTCTCTCCGGGACCTCGATGCCGGCGATCTGTTCGACGGCCAGGGAGAAGGAGAGCGAGTGGACGACCCCGCATATCCCGCATATCCTGTCCGTGAGGTGGACGATCTGGACCGGGTTCCGGCGCATCCCCATCCACTCGATCCCCCTGTGTGTCTGTCCGGGGGCGAAATCGACGTCCCTGACGACCTCTCCCTCCAGCTCGAAGGTGAACATCACGGGTTCCTTGAGAGCAGGGTGGTTCGGGCCTATGGGTACCCGGTACGGTGCTTTCTTCGACTCGCCACTCATCTCTCTCCCTCCTTTGCCGATCCCCCGGCCGGTGCAGACGCGGCAGGGGTCTCACCGCCCGCCGTACCGGGTCCCTTCTCTTTGACCGGCGGGGCAGGCCGGTCTTTGGGCCGCTTCGATTCCCAGAGTTCCCTGACCATTCCCTCCGGCACGCCCGTTTCGTCCTTGCGCCAGGGGAAGACACCTTCGGGGAAATCTTCGGGCAGGAAGAGGCGCCTGCTGTCAGGGATACCCGTCACCCGTATGCCGAAGAACTCCTGCTTCTCCCTCTCCGAAAAGACGGCACCCGGTATGAGGTCCGAGATGGTCGGGACCGTCAGGTCGGATTTCGGCAGCGCGATCGCGAACGTGACCATGTACTCGCTCTTCGGGCTTCCGTACTGGACGGAGAAGATGTAGAGGAGGCGGATTGCATCGCCGAGGTCAGCCCCCGCGATCACGGAGAGGTGGGGGAACTGGATCTCCATCAGTGCCCTGATTGCAGGTTTGAGGAAGTCGCGTTCGAGATCGACCCAGAGGGTATAGTGCGGCACCTTCTTTCTGCCCTGCTCCCACTTCCTGATGGACGTGTCCCTGATACCCCCTGAAAGGCGCGAGGTCAGGTGAGCCATGACCTCTTCCGGGGTAAGGGTTCCTTCCTTCATGCCTCCACCCCCTGGAGCCGTTCCAGTTTCTCCAGTGCTTTCACGACGCCGTGGATGATCGCTTCGGGCCGCGGCGGGCAGCCCGGGACGTAGACATCGACAGGGATCACCTCGTCCACGGGACCGTCCAGGTTGTACGATTCGTAGAAGACACCGCCGGAGATCCCGCACGCCCCGATGCACATCACGATTTTCGGGTCGGGAATCTGCTGGTAGACCCGGAGGAGCCTGTCTTTCATCCTGTGGACGACAGGCCCGGTCACGAGCATGACGTCTGCATGCCGCGGGCTGCCAACGAGCCTGATCCCGAACCGCTCGGGATCGTACCGGGGTGTCAGGGTGGCCACGATCTCGATCTCGCACCCGTTGCAGGACCCGGAGTTGAAGTGGTAGACCCACAGCGACCGGTTGAACAGTGCATTCAGTTTCATCGGAAGACCACCACCACGACGAGGAACAGGGCCGTCATTCCCATGTACCAGAGGACGTAGTCATGGAGATCCCCGGTGTGCAGGGGGACGAGCCGCCGGTAATACCCGTTCATCGCATCGAGGAACCCCCAGTAGAGGTTTCCGGAGCGGACGTGGACGAGTCCCTTCTCCGGTTCCGGGTTCCCCGATATGAAGGGGTCTTCCTGTGCGGTCCCTTTCCTGTAGCCCTTTTCACCGAGGGAATAGAGGATGAGGGCGATGACGCCGGCGACAGCGGCCCCGAGGATCCAGAGGACAGGGTTCCAGAAGCCGGCACCGGTATCGAGGGTAAAGAGCATGTCCATCGTCTCACACTCCCCCGCCGATAACGGCGGCGATATACATCCCCTGGTCCGCAAGCGCGTGTGCTGCAGGCGCAACGAGGGTCTCCACCACGAGAGAGGGGAAGATGCCGAACAGGATGACCACGAGGGCGAGGATACCCATCCCGGCGAGCATCGGGCGGGGCACTTCCCTGACATCCTTATACTCGGGCAGGACGGGACCCATGAAGATCGAGTGGAACACCTTGACGAACGAGGCAAGGGTCAGGATACTCACCACCATGGCAATCACGGAAAGGACGGGATTGAAAGCAAACACTGACTCGTATATCATGAGTTTCGAGGCAAACCCGTTAAAGGGGGGTATCCCGGCAATCGCGAGCGCACCAATGATGAAAAAGATCATGGTCCACTTCATGGAATGCCCAAGCCCTCCCATTTTGTTCAGGTCATAGGTCCCGATCCGGAAGAAAATCGCTCCGGCCGTCAGGAAGAGCAGCCCCTTGTACATGGCATGGTTGATGATGTGGAAGATTCCCCCCTCCATGGCCATGTACCCGAAGGCATCCAGGAGTGGCTGGTTGCCGAGCACAGCAAGCCCGACTCCCACGCCGAGGAGCATGTACCCCGTCTGCGAGATGGCGTGGTAGGCCATCAGGCGTTTCACGTTCTTCTGGGGGATCGCCATCGTCACTCCCACAACCATCGAGAGGACACCGAGGATGATGATCAGCCAGCCGACGCAGGCGGCGTTCAGGGTGATGTTATAGAGGGAAAACACCGTCCGGAACAGCCCGTAAAGGCTTGCCTGGCTTGCAACGACAAGGAGGGCCGTGATCGACGATGGCGCCATCGAATAGGCGTCGGGAGTCCAGAAGTGCATGGGGACAGCCCCGCACTTCATGGCGAGGGCAGCGATGATCAGGACGAGGGCGAGCTGGTCGAGGAGTGTAAACTGCATCCTCTGGGCGATGAGGGCCATGTTCAGGGCGTTGTACTCCCCGTAATAGATGCCGATTGCAAAGAGGATGGCGAGTGCACCGATGGTGCTCAGGACGAAGTACTTGATGGCCGCTTCCACGGCGACACCCCCGTCGATGCGGAATGCAATCAGGCCCGCGGACGCAATGGAAAGGATCTCGAGGAAGACGAAGAAGTTGAAGATGTCGCCTGTCGAGACCATCCCGAGGATCCCGGTAACCATCAGGAGGAAGAGCGTGTAGTAACTGCCGAGGCCCGAGTGGTGCCTCTCGCTTGTCAGCGAGTAGAGGACGACTGCAAACGCCGAAATGGCGGTGATCACGAGCATGAGGGCGCTCATCGGGTCCACGGTGAACATGATCCGGACGGGGATGCCGCCCGAGTCCGGGGGCACTGCCAGCGTTGCCGCCTGTGCCCCGAACACGTAGAGCCGCGTGCCGTGCGCGTACACGTCGGACGCGAGGAGGAGCGTGATCGCGGACGTGATGGCCATTGCTCCCCCGACGACCAGTGCCCGGAGGGCGGGTGCAACCCTGCCCGAAAACGGCGCGATGAACGCTGCGACGAACGGCACGATGACCATCAGGGCAGGCGAGTTTTCAATGACGAACGGGGGGATCATTCTTTCAGCCTCCGGAGGAACCCGATCTCGATGCTCCCGTATTTTTTCCAGATGACGATGGCAAACGAGAGGAGGAGGGCAGTTGTGGCAACCCCGATAACGATCGATGTCAGCGTCAGGGCCTGGGGCGTCGGGAGCACCATCAGCCTGTCCGGTGCGTTGGTGTAGATAGGTGCAATGCCGCCCTCCCGGTACCCGAGCGAGACGAGGAAGAGGTTGACTGCAGATTCGAGGATCGTGATGCCGAGGAATATCTTGATGAGGTTTCGTTTGAGGACGATCGTGGCAAGGCCGATGATGGTGAGCACGACAACGGCCACGAACGGGAGATTGTAAAGCACCGGGGTCATGCCCCCTCACCCCCGGTCGCGGAGAACAGGTACATGAGGATAATCGCAAGACCACCCCAGACCTCCACCCCGACTGCGATGTTCATGATCGGGATGACACCCGCGGTGTTCAGGTCGCCGGGGTTTGATCCCGGGGGGACCGCCAGCCCGAAGAGGAGACCGCTGTTGGCAAGGATGTTGGCAAAGAACGGCGCTCCTGCAAGGAGGCCCAGTATCCCGGCACCGATGAACAGGAGGAGGCCGAGCGATTCCTGCGCCGAGAAGACGGTTTTCCTGACCATACCGGCGATATCCGCGTGCGAGAACGCGACGAGGACGAGGGCTGCGGCAGTCGCGATGACCGCCCCGCCCTGGAAACCCCCGCCCGGTGTCAGGTGGCCGTGAACGACCACGTAGAGCCCGAAGATGGTGATGAGCGGGTAGAGGATACATGCGCCGGTCCGCACGATCTTACTCATCCTCATGGTCCTCACCCTCCTTCCTTGCCCGGAACATGAGTGCGACGCCTGTCACGGCTGTAAAGAGCACCACGGACTCCCCGAGGGTATCGAACCCCCTGAAGTCGAACACGACGGATGTGACGATGTTGTTTGCGGCGGCAGCTGCCTGCCCGGTCCTGATGAAATAGGTGTCCATGTCTGTTGCAGCAGGGTTCCCGAACGAGAGGAAGAGGGGTATGGCACACAGACCTGCTGCCCAGACGAGGAATATGGCGGCAACGAGGACCTTTTTCATGGCGTCTCCTCCTCGAACCGGGTCGTGGACCGGATCGCGATGATGAAGATTGCCGTCGTCAGTCCGGCACCGATCGCTGCCTGCGAGATCGCGACGTCGGGAGCCTGCAGGATATAGAACTCGAGGGAGACGAGGAACGAGAAGAATCCCCCGGCAAGCGCAGCGGCAAGCAGGTCCCGGAAGGAATAGACCAGGATGGCAGAAGCGATCAGCCCGCCGATGACCGCAACCTGGATCAGTAACTCGATCATGGGGGCACCTCCCCGAGGCGGTCGACCACAGCCTGTGCCGGCTTGATCCCTGACCGGTGCGCACCGCGCGCGATGGCATGGGACCCGATTGCGTTCGTGACCGCAAGCGCGAGTGCTGCAAGAAGGGTGTGCAGGGAGAGGGTGACATACTGCCCGTCGCCCGTTCCGATGAACTGGGCGGCACCATAAATGATGACGGAAAGAGCCGTGAAGACGGACCCGAACGTCGTCATCTTTGTCGTTGCATGCATCCTCGTGTAAACATCGGGGAACCGCAGGAGACCGATGATCCCGAGGCAGTTGAAGGCAGTGCCGATGACGAGGCATGCAACGACCAGGACGTCGGCGATCACAGTTCACCCCCGATGTACTTTGCAACGTAGAGCGTGCTCACGAAGGAGAGGAGTGCATACACGATTGCGACATCGATGAAGATGATCTGCTGGTAGACCACGCCGAGAACGATGAGGGCAGCGACAACGAGGGTATTGACGGTATCGACGGCAACGGCACGGTCGGCGATGGTCGGCCCGAGGACGAGCCGGACGAGGGCGAGGCAGACGAGCACGAGGAGGATGAAGACAGCAATATCGAACGGAGCAGTCATTCTGCAATCCTCCGGATCCATGCCGGGATGTTTGCAAGCCCGAACAACTCCCGCGCTTCCACCGTGTCGCGTGTCTCCCAGCCCGCGGGCACGTTGATGTTATGGACGAAGAGGTCGTTTGTCTCCTCGCTGATGTCAACCGTTATCGTCCCGGGGGTGAGGGTGATGGAATTGGCCAGGAGAAAGGCACCGAAGTCCGTCTTCATGCCGGACGGCACCCTGATGATGCCCGGCCGGATCTTTCCCGTGATGACCCTGTATGCCACGTCGAGGTTGGCCCGTGTCACCTCGATAAAAAAAGGCCCGAGAATGTAGACAGGCAGGATGAGCAGGCGGACAGGGTTTGCCATCCGGTAGTCCTTTCCCCGGCAGAGAACCTTTCCTGCGACTGCTGCCGTGAGGAGCGAGAGGAGGAATCCTGCCAGAAGTTCAGAGGGCGACCACAGCCAGAGTGTCCCGCTCCCGGCTGAAAAGACGAGGTAGAGGAGGAAGGCCATGATGAAGGTGACAAGGTAGGCTATCATCCGGGCCCTCCGCACCGATGCTGTTTTGGTCCTGTGTGTGCCTTGATCGTCATGGGAATCACGGAGGAGTCTTGGATGCCGGGAGCCTGTTTGTCCCCGCGTTCCACCGGGGGCCACCCGACATTCTTTCGCGGGAACAATACATCATGATTGATAATGAAGATACCGGAAAGAATCCGCTCTTCCGGCAAATGGTGTCATTATTCTGCTTTTGCCGGCAGAAGGTGACGTCCATTCCGGCATGTCACTGTACCGGGTCTTTTCCCGGAAATGTCCCGGAAGGAGACGCACGTACCCGTGGATATTTATGGAAAGATCGGCACACGTCTAAGGAGCGATGCCGTCGCCCCTCTCGTTCCGGGGAATGCTCTGGTGGTGCGACACGTGCCACACACCCGTCCTCTCCCGCGGGTGTTCGCGGTGCGGTGGAGTGACACGGAGGGTCATGCTCACGCCACCCGGTGATCCGCGACCTGCATTCCCTGCCGACGTTGACCTTGTGAACAAGGTCTATTCCGATCACTTTGGGTCTCCCCTCATCCCGGACGGGCACCTCGCCCTCCTCAACAAGGTCCCCGACACGGACCGCATGGAAGAGGTGATCGTGGGGGGCGGGGTGGTCGGCGCGATACGCTACATCCCGGAGGAAGGGCGATGGGAAGCGATCCCGCGGAAGGAAGCTTTCGGACTGTCCGCCCCGCCCAGGAAGTGGGTGGTCGCTGACGCCGGGGCAGCAGCGGCGATCAGGGACCGGTCGGCAAGCCTGCTTGCCCCGGGCCTCGTTACCATCGAGCCCTCGGTCAGGAAGGGCGACGAAGTCTTTGTACTTGACGAAAAGGGAGAGTGCATTGCCGTCGGACGGGCACGTGTGGACGCGGATGCTGCAGGATCGATGGAACGGGGACTCGTCGTCAGGACCCGGCGGACATTTGCATCCGTCTGCGTGCCCGGGAAGGCAACATGGGATGATGCCGTGGCAGCGAACGCCGGACCTCTCTCCGAACACGAGGAGGAGGCAATCGGTTTCATACGGAACGTGGGGCAGGGCCACGAGGGTTTCTCCCAAAACGTCTCCTATTCGGGTGGAAAGGACAGCCTCGTGACACTGATCCTCGTTACGAAAGCCCTCGGAAAAGTCCCCCTCCTCTTTGCAGACACGGGGCTTGAATTTCCCGAGACATACGACAACGTCCGGGAAGTGGCAGCACGCTATGGCCTCCCCGTGACCGTGGCCCAGGGCAGCGAGGCGTTCTGGGAAGCCTTTTCGACCAGGGGGCCACCTGCACGCGACTTCCGGTGGTGTTGCCGGGCGGCAAAACTGACACCTGTGGACAGGGTCATCAGGAACACGTGGGGCGAATGCCTCTCCTTTATCGGGCAGCGGAAGTTTGAATCGTCCCGGAGGATGGCAAGCCACCGCGTGTGGAGGAACCCGCACATCCCGGCCCAGGTCTCGGCGGCACCCATCCACCACTGGACGGCCCTGCATGTCTGGCTGTACCTCTTCCGGGAGAAAGCGCCCTATAACAGGCTTTACGAGCAGGGTGTCGACAGGATTGGGTGTTTCATGTGCCCTTCGAGCGACCTTGCCGTCATCCGCCACGTCATCTCCCGCTACCCGGCCCTCTGGGAGACGTGGGATACGAGGCTGAAGGAGTGGCAGAAAGCCAACAGTCTCCCCGACTCCTGGGTGGAGGACGCAGGGTGGCGGATCCGGGGTGGTTCCGGTGAAGAAGATTACAATTGTTGATTACGGCCTTGGAAACTTGCGGTCGGTCTCAAGGGGCCTCGAAAAAGCCGGGGGAAGACCGGTCATCACCACGGACCCGGCAGACGTTGCTTCTGCCGACGGGATCGTACTGCCGGGAGTCGGGGCGTTCCGCGACGGCATGGAGCAGCTTGGAGAACTCCGGATCGTCATCCTCGAAGCATCACGGTCGGTCCCGCTGCTCGGGATATGCCTGGGGATGCAGATGATGCTCGAATGGAGCGAGGAGCAGGGACTGCACAGGGGGCTCGCGCTCGTTCCCGGGACCGTGCGCCGGTTCCCGCGGGTCAGCGGATTCAAGGTACCCCACATGGGGTGGAACTCGCTCTCCTCGGTACGGCAGGATAATCCTCTCTTCGAGGGGATACGGCCCGGCGATTACATGTATTTTGTCCATTCCTACTATGCCGATACGAAAGATCGGTATACCCTTGCCCAGACAGAATACATCCTCCCGTTTGCGTCTTCGATATGGGACGAACGGTATGTCTTCGGAGTCCAGTTTCACCCCGAGAAGAGTGGTTCACGCGGCCTCTGCCTCCTGAAAAATTTCCTCGGGCTCCTGTGACAAAAACGGGCAATAAGAACCTGCACGGTTATTTTCTGTCGGAATCCCTCACCGGTTTTCTGTTTTCCTGCCCTTCCTTGACATGCACCGTGCGATCCCCGGGTATTTTTTCCGCCGGGGATTTTCCGTTGCATGGGCAAACCATATCAGAGATACCTGCCAACCTGTCACCATGTTTCCCTGGCTCCGGTCCCACGTGCGTGTGCTGGTGGAGCTCTCGCGGGCGATTCTCTTCCTTTTCACCTTCGTACTGGTGGTCCCTCTCCTCATCGGTGCCGTCCTCGGGATACCGGAGAGCAGGATCCTCCCCCTCATCGCATCCGCATTTATCCTGCAGGGCGCAGCCCCACCCCTCGGCCATCCCCTCGGGCTGGCTGACCCGGTCATCATCGTCCTGATGGCATCCTTTGCAGTCGGTGTGGTGACGTGCATCCTCGAGGTCTGCGACGCACTCTCCCTGACATCGGAACGTGTTGCACGGTGGATCGGGAAAGTCGGGGAGAGAATGGAGAAACACCCGTCGATCCGCTCGTACGGCGCCATCTCCTGCATCTTCATCGCGTGGATACCCGGGATCGGGCTCTACGGCACTCCCGTGATCGCCTGGATCCTGGGATGGCAAAAGGTCCCCACTGTCATCTTCACGACGGCAGGTTTCGTGATCGCTTCCGGGCTCGTCCTCACGGTGACACTCGTTGCCGAGAATATCCACCACGTCTTCTTCTGAACCATCTCCGGCACATGGTTCCCGGGGGAAAGGATCTATCCGGAGAAATGCAGGAACCGTTATTTTCACCGGAACTTCAGGGAAAAAAGTTCTCTGTACCAATGTGAGCGTGTTGCGAGAGACAATCGGGAGGGGGGTGCACACCCCCCGCATCGCCGGAAAAAAGATTGCTCCGCCCTCATCCATGAAAATAAACGCTACTCAGGCTGTTTTTTTAAATCAATTCATTGAAAAGGCACATTCCTTCTTTTTTATCGGGCAATCCGGAACTGTTGGTGGCCGGACAAATGCACGATGAGTTCCGCCTGGAATAGCGAAGGGGGTAAAAAGAGGTTATTCACTCACCCGGCTTGTCCGTTGTGAGGTGGAGGGTAATGATCCCGTTGCATGCCTTGCATGCATAGTACTTTTCCGTCCAGCAGGACGCACAGGCCCACCTCCCGCAGAGGGCACATTGCCTTAGGTCTTTTTTGGGGAAGGTGTCGTTGCACAGGTCGCAGGAGTAGCGGGAGAAACTGGCAGGGTCGCGCGTGGGGGAATCCCCCTGTCTCCTCACTCTCTGGATATCCTTCCTGATCCGGGAGATGAAGTCCTCTTCCTTCTTTTTTTCCGGACGACTACCTGGGGACCTGCTTTTCCAGAGCCTCAATCCTCTCCTCCAGCCTTGTCAATTCTTCGCCGAAATCCTTTTCGAAAGCCTTGAGCGCTGCCATTCTCTCCTCGTCTTTTGCAAGGAGCGGCATCTTTTCATCCCTGAACTGCTCGGCCTGGGAACGGCGGATGAGCGACCATTCCTCGATGAGCATGTCGAACTTCCGGTCGAGGTACTCGTCGATCCGGCTCTCCAGCGGGCGGGAGATGTCCAGCCTGCCGGTAGACCCCCTGAAGTAATAATAGAGGGTAAATGCTATGACAGCGATGAGAATGAGGACGAGGAGCCCTTCGATGATCGTCATTTCCGTCTCCCCCTGATATACTCGAGCCTCTTTTCAAGTTCGGTAAGCTTTGCCGACGCGGTCGCCTCGAACCCTGCACACAGCCGGGACTCCTCCTCGAGGGAGGAGAGGCGGGATACGAGGTCCCCGAGATCCCGCCGGGTTGCGAGATCCCATTCCTCGATCAGGTACTTCATGCGACGGTCCACGTAGGAACCAAGGTAGTCCGGGCGCCTCATCGTCCCTCGAGCCCCCTCAGTTCTTTATCGAGGGCGGCAGCCCTCTTTTCGAGTGCTTTTTGGTTCTTCTCGAGGACATCGATCTGCCTGTGCACACGGTCAAGCCTCCGTTCCAGGTTTTTCAGGTGAATGGAGGTCACGAGCCCCCACTCGCTGATGATCGCCGGGAAATGCCGGTTGAAATATTCGTCGAGCCCCTTGTCCATCGTCGGGAGATGCTCATCGATGACTGCCGGTATTTCCTTTATCGATTCCAGCAGGGGATACTTCTCTGTCGTCCTGCCCGGAGTCCCGTATTCGGTCACCTGTCTCACCCCAGCCTTTCCTCTTCGCGTTTTATCTTCTCTATCATCCGGTCGAGCTTTGTGAGAGCGACCCTGCTCTCGAGCCGCTTCAACCTCTTTTCAACGGCAGTGTGCCGCGCAAATATATCGGTCTCCAGTTCCACGTTCTCCTCGTCGAGCCTTTTTAACTCCTCGAGATCCTGGGGAGATACCCGGTAGAACGGTCGTCCCCGCTGTTCCAGGTCTGCCTTGAGGAGGTTGATCTTCTCCCGTTCGAGTTCGAGCTGCGCGAGCCGTGTCCTCGAATACATCAGGCGGAACTCCCTGATGATGAAATACACGATGATCAGGCCGATGAAAACGAGGAGATAGGGGAGGATCCCTTCGAAAATCACCCACATGTCTGTCATTGATCTGGTCTCCCGGGATTAGAGGTCTTTTTCATGGAGGCTTTTTTTCGCAGATTCGACACCTTTTTCCATCGATTCTTTTGCTTCCGACGATTTTTTCGAGATGACTTCCTTTGCCTTCTTTACATCCTTTGCGACGCTCTCTTTTGCCTTGTCTGCTGTCTTTTTGACACGTTCGGAAACGGGGGGAACCCGTGTCACCGTCACCACAGCGCCAGACATGGCACCGGCCTGTGCGATATCTTCCGGGCTTAACCTGATGTACCCCTCTTCGACCAGCTTGTCTGCAAAGACAGTGACGACAACGGGTTTCTTATCCGATCCTGCAGAGACCTCGACACTGTCGCCTTCGCTGATCCCGAGGGTCTTTAAATGCACCTCGTTGATCCTGGCCCTCCCCCTGCTTGGAAAGGCCCTTTCCTGAACTTTCAGAGTGATGGACTCCATACGTGAAGAAGATGCGCTCGCATCTTATATAGTATCTGCCGGGATCCCCTGACGGAAAGAGCATGCCGGCCGCTGTTCCTTGCCGGAATTCCTCCGGCCCGGTGCATGCCATCCGGGGCAGAAACTAATTATCGTCAGACCGCCCAGACGATCCCATGAAAAGTGCGGTTTTTTCCCTGCTCTGCATCCTCTGCCTTGTCCAGGGTGTGCTGGCGTACGAACTCACGATCCAGGCACCAAAGGAAGTCCGGGCCGGTGTCCCGATCGAGGTCACGGGGAACACGACCTTCCCGATCGGTTACGAGTTTGACCTGGTATTGTACCGGATCCAGACGACGATGCCGGAACCTGTCTTTGAAAAGACAGTCGTTGTGAGCGATTCAAAGTCATTCGAAATCACCTTCCCAACGATGGGGCTTTCTCCCGGCGAATACAAGGTCGAGGTCAGGTTCCGCTCCGACCCGGGCTCGAAACTGAGTTCAGGCTCGGTCACGACGCGGATGCTTACAATAACGGACAGGTCGGGGGAGATCGTGATCACTTCGGCAAAAGACCAGGTGATCGGCGAAGCGCTCCGGATCGAGGGATACGTCCCGCGGGGCGGGGTTGTCACCCTGACGATGAAGGTTACCGGGCCGCAGGGCGCAGTCATCCCGCCGGAGGACATCAGGACAACGACAGTTCTTGGAAAGGACGATGGTTTCTTCAGCAGGACGATTCCCGTCAGCGAGAAGGGGAACTATTACGTGGACTTCTCCGACGTGAAGGGCTACATCACAACCGTGAAGTTCACGGTCAGTGAACCGGGCGGGACAGCAGTTCCATCCACGGAGATAACCCATGGGACGACCACGGAATCTCCGTCTCCGACAGCCACTGCAGTCTCTCCCTTCCCTGTTGCGGGAGCAATTGCCGGTCTGATCATCATTGCGCTTGTTTTTTGCGTGCACAGGAAGAAGTGACAGGCAGGGGAAACCCGGTCACTTCATCCTGCGCCAGACGGAGACCTCGTAGAGCAGGAGGATGATGAGGACGAGCACACCCCCGAAAAAGAACGCGAGTGCAATATCGGCAGGGAGTGCCTGTGAGAAGGGATAGGGTTCAGGTGTCGGTGCCGGGGTCGGGGCAGCGAGAATGCCGGCTGTTTTCTCTGCCTGGAAGTTTGCCCTGTCCCCCTCGCCGAATCCTGCTGCCGAGAGGCGCGATGCGGCAAGAACCGCGTACGCTGCAAGCGAGGAGAGGGTAACGACACTGAAAAGGGCCGCATACCGCAGGAGGATGGATCGGATGTTCCGGACCCTCGGGGCCATGATCAGGAGCTGGTTGCGCAGCCCGTACACCTTGACCTGCCGGCCTTTCACGCTGTACTTTGTGTCCCTGACTTCGATTAACCCTGCTTCGAGGAGGTTTTCGATGTGGTATTTCACGGTCCCCATCGGCATGGCAAGGGCAGAGGCAAGGTCCCCTGCCGTTCTGGGTCCCCTCTCGAGGGCATGGAGAATATCGCCTGCTGCCTGGCTCGAGATAGCCTTTGCAATCTTCTGGGAACGCTCGTCACCGGGGACGAGTATGACCACCTCGCCATCGGGTGCGTTGGGATCCGGCTGACCGGAACCCGTATCCTCGCTGCTGCTCTCCATATTTTCCTCCCCGCTTACGTTCCGAGTGATGCGATAATCTTCTGCTTTCCGATGGCGAGTGCTTCCTCGATCTTCTCGACAGCGGGGCCGCCACCCCTCGCCATTGCGGGGGATCCTCCGCCTTTCCCTCCGAGGACCGCACACACATCCTTTATGAGCTCACCGGCATTGACCCTGTCTGACCCTGACATGAGCAGGACGGTAGCCTGGTCCGAACCGCTGGCAAGGAGTGCAACGCCGCCGCGGGCCGCAATTTCATGACCGATCGTGGCAAGTTCCTTGCCTGAAAGGTCGATCCGCCTGACAAGGACAGGGGTATTGCCCACGACCTCGGCAGCAAGGGATTTCTTCTCGAGTTCAGCGATACGCTGGCGAAGCCGCTCTATCTCCTTCTTCTGGGCCTTCCACTCGGAGAAGAACCTGTTCACGGTTGCAGGCAGGTACTCGTTCTGGACGGAGAGGATTTCTGCTGACCCGGAGAGGATCTTCTCGATACGGTGCACGTACTCGACTGCTGCAAGGCCGGCGGCGAACTCGAGACGCTCGATCCCGTCCTGGATGTGTTCCACCCTGATGACCTTGATGAACCCGACATCCCCCGTGCTGCGGCAGTGCGTTCCTGCACAGGCCTCGACATCTCCTGCCACCCGCACGACGCGGATCTCCTTTCCGGGGGGGACGCCGCCCTGGTAGAGGGAGAACCCGTACATCTGCTCTGCCTTCGTCCTGTCGAGGTACTTGACATCGATGGGAAGGTCTGCCATGACCATCCGGTTTGCAGCGATCTCTATCTTGCGCAGTTCATCCGGCGTGATGTGCTTGTAGTGCCTGATATCGAGGCGCGAGCTCTCCGGCCCCTTCTGTGCACCGGCCTGGTGGATGTGGGCCCCGAGAACCTCCTTTGAGGCATGCAGGAGGATGTGGGTTGCCGTGTGGTGGCGCATCAGGGACCACCGGCGTTCCTCGTCGATGATACCCTTCACGTGGTCTCCCCGGCGAAGGACCCCGCCGGTCACGTGGTGGAGGATGACGTCTCCTACCTTCCGGACATCGTCGACCTTGACCATGTTCTCTGCAGAGATCAGCATCCCCGTATCGGAGGGCTGCCCACCCCCCTCGGGGTAGAAGAGTGTCTGGTCCATGACCGCGTAACCGTCGAAGAAGTCGATGACCATGGCATCGAACTCCATGTCGGAAGGCTGCTCGTAGTAGAGCCTCCTCGTTGCAGGAAGCATCGAAATCCTCTCGCTGTACCGGGCAAAGGGATCCTCCTCCTCTTCCGGCTCGGACTCCGAGTGCATCTCGGCGATGAGCGAGTAGAAGTTGTCCGGGAGTTCGACAACGGCTCCTTCCGCGGTTGCAACCTCCCTGATGATCTCGGGCGGGATGCCGTGGGAGTCGTAGAGCGTGATCACCTCCCGGAGGGGGACACGTTCACGCCTCGATTTATACGTCCGGGCGATCCTCTGGACGATCTTTGTCCCCCTCTCGAGCGTGGCATTGCTCTTTTCCACCTCGCGCTCGACGATCTCGCGGACGATGCAGATGTCCTGCTCGAATGCACCCGTTCCGACAATTTTCATCTGCTCCTCGATCAGGTCAGCAAGGGACTCCTTTATCCCGAGTTCCTTCATCATCCGGAGCGTGCGGCGCAGGACGAGCCGGACGAGGTAGCCCTCCCGCACATTCGAGGGGACGATGCAGTCCCCGAGCATGTACGCGAGGCACCGGGTATGGTCCACGATGGCGTATACCTTCTCCACCGGGGCAATCATCCGGTCAAGCCGCTCGATGGGCACGTTGATTGCGGTTGCAACCTTCTTGCGCAGCTGCCAGAGGTTTGTCCCGGATATATCCATCACCCCGGCAAACCGCGCATTCAGGGAGAGGATCTTGGTGTACTCCTTGTCCTCGAGGGCGTGTGCAAGGCCGGCTGCTTCCATCACCCTGCTGACCATCTCCGGGAAGACTGCATCGTATATGGTCGGGGAACCCCTCGATGCCCAGACGAACCTCTCCAGTCCGTAACCCGTGTCCACGATGTAATTGGACATGGGGTAGTACGTCTCCCCGCCGAGATCGATACCGGGCTTGCCGGTCTTTGTCCGCCCGAGGTTCATGAACACGAGCGTGGCGACCTCAAGTCCCCCTATCAGGACTTCGAGGCTCGGCCCTGCGTTCCCGCCGCCTATCCAGGGGTGCTCCTTGTAGGTCACGCGCGAGAGATCCGCGCCGATCGACGAGAGGAACTTTTCGCAAAGCTCGACTGTCCTTTCCTTCCAGTATATCTCCTCGCCCTCGCGGTTGAACGCATGGTGCGCCATCATCTCGAAGAGGGTGAGGTGGCGCCCCGACCTGCCGACCGAGTCGAGGTCGTTGAGCCTGATGCAGGGCTGGGAGATGGTCAGCGGGTTGGCGGGTGGTGGCACGATACCGCTCGTCACCCACGGCTGGAAATCGGCGATGGAGGCTATGGTGAGATAAATATCGTCCCTCCACCGTGCTGCAACAGGGTACCTCGCAATCCGGGTGTGACCGTTCTGCTCGAAGAAGGAGAGGAACGCCTCCCGCATCTCGTCGACGGTGTGGCACCTGAAAACCGGTGCCCCGATGAACCTGTATGTCTCGCACGGGGCATCGCCACACGTCAGGGTATCAGGGTCCCGTGTCCAGAACGCTGCACCACACCTGGAGCATATTTTGCGGGTGAGCCCCTGGGTCTTGAAATATTCGAGCTGGTACTCCTCTTCGAGCATAAAACCACGTGTTCTGATTTAATTCGGCTTGAAACGATAAAAATTGTTGGCTTTACCCACGCTTTTGTATCCACTTCTCCTGGTACCATTCCGCAACCTGCCGGAACCCGCCGGCAGTTGCTGCCAGGCGGACCGCGAGGAGGTGCCAGCAGAGTCCCCGGCGGTAGAGGTGATCGTGGCACGTGCAGAAATCGTCCTCCACGATGTACTGGTCCGACTTCCCGGCAACAACGACGAAGTCCCTGTACTGCATCACCCGGCCGGAATCGATGGCTTCGAGTGCCTTTTTTCCCCGCTCACCGTATATCCGGAGGAGTTCCTCCCGGAGCCGGGGGGTCAGGCAGCGCTCCTCTTTTAGTCGTTCCCAGAACTCGTCGGGTTCCATGTCCTGACAACCGGCGGATCGTCGATGTATGTCCACCCCATCCGCTCCGCAAGCGCCCTCATGCCCGGGGACTCGAGGGCATAGTGGGTTGCTTCGAGCAGCGGGAGGGGAGATTCCCGTGCAACGGAATGTTTCAGATCGGCAGACAGGAATGCACGTGCCCCCTTGCGGGCTGCCTCCGAGATGAGATCCGGGGAGAATGCGGATCCCCCTGCAAGGGCAAGTCTCCCCGGGAGGTCCGGGTTGCCCCACGTGACAACAGGGCAGTCCAGAATCCCTGCAATGTCCAAAGGGGAGAGGGGGCAGTCGCCGACGACACCAAGGGAAAGGGGTTGGACGTTCTCCATCCGGAGAAGTTTTGCGAGTGCATCGTTGATCCCGCCGGGTGCGTGGTCGAAATTGGAATGGATGACGTAGATGTGCATCCCTGACGAAAGGACAGGCCGGAGGAGTGATGCGAGGGCCCCTGCCACGGATGTCACGGGTGTCCAGAGGGGCGTATGATGCACGACAAGCATATCCGAGCCGGAACCAACCGCTTCCCGGAGGACAGCGGGGGTCGCATCGAGTGCACAGGAGATCCTTTCTATGTCCCTGTCACCCTCGACAACGAGTCCTATCCGTCCCAGATCCCACTCCTCGGCAAGGCCGGGAGGTGCAATGTCCTCCATGAGGGCGAGGAACTGCGAGATATCCATCACTATGGTGTGTGCACGGGGGATAATCAAAGGTTTATTACTATGAGTAATACGAAACATCTATAAATATTCATTTTAAAACATCATGCCATGCGCAAGACCATCCAGGAGATAAACGAACGGATTAAGGAGGGTAATGCACGGGTGGTCACTGCCGAGGAGATGCCGCAGATCGTCGCGGAACTCGGCGAAGAGGGAGCCCTTGCAGAGGTAGACGTGGTCACGACAGGGACTTTCGGGGCAATGTGTTCCTCGGGATGTTTTTTCAACTTCGGCCATGCCGACCCCCCGATCCGGATGGAGAAGGTCTGGCTCAACGACGTGGAGGCATATGCAGGTATCGCAGCCGTCGATGCGTACCTGGGAGCGACCGAGAAGTCCACGACGAGGGAGGAGAACTACGGGGGAGCCCATGTCCTCGAGGATCTCGCTGCCGGAAGGTCGGTGGAACTGCGGGCCATATCGAGGGGAACCGACTGTTACCCCCGGCGCACCATCACGACCGAGATCCTGCTCGAGAACTGTAACCAGGCCATCATGGTCAACCCGAGGAACGGGTACCAGAGATACAATGCTGCCGGCAACTCGGGTGACCGTGTCCTGCACACGTACATGGGCATGCTCCTCCCGTCCCTTGGAAATATCACCTACTCGGGGGCGGGTGTACTCAACCCGCTCGCAAACGACCCGCACTTGCGCGTCATCGGGCAGGGAGTTCCCTGTTTTCTCGGCGGTGCAGAGGGGATGGTCGTTGGCGAGGGGACGCAGGCCTCCCCGGCGACCGGGTTTGGAACCCTCATGGTAACCGGGGACCTCAAAAAGATGAAAACCGAGTACCTCCGGGCAGCCACGATGACAGGGTACGGGGTCACGCTCTACGTGGGGCTCGGAATTCCTATCCCCGTCCTGGATATTGAGACCGTGCGGAGCACAGCCGTGCGCGACGAGGACATATGGGTCGATATTATCGATTACAGCGTCCCCTCGCGTTCCCGACCGTCCCTCGGGCGTGTCTCCTATGCCATGCTCCGGAGCGGGCGGGTGGAGATCGGCGGAGAAGAGATCCGCACGTCGTCCCTGTCGAGTTTCCGCCGGGCGAGGATGGTCGCAGCGGAGCTGAAGGGATGGGTAGAGTCCGGCAGGATGACACTCGCACTCCCCACGAGGCCGCTCGATCCCGGGCGGAAGGCAGAACCGATGAAGGAGACGGTCCAGGGCCCGCGCGTTCTCCAGATCATGGAGAGGCGTGTCGCGACGATCGGGGAAGACGAACCCATCAGGGACGCGGCAGCAAAGCTCCTGAAGGGAGAGACCAACCATCTCCCGGTCGTCAACGGAAACGGGGTCCTCGTCGGTATCGTGACGACGTATGACATCTCGAAAGCCGTGGTCAACCCGGGGAAAGGGAACTTTGTCAGGGACATCATGAAACGGAAAGTGATAACCACGACTCCGGAGGAGTCTGTCGATATCGCGATCCGCAAGCTCGAAAAGTATAATATCAGTGCCCTCCCCGTCGTTGACAGGGAGATGCACGTCGTCGGGATACTCACGGCAATGGACCTTGGCAAGCTCTTCGGGGGGAGGTGGCTCAAGTGAAGCTCCTTGTCACTTTCTCCCGGAAGGAGGGCAGAAAACCCATCATCGCGCAGGTCGTCAGGGACACCGGTGTCCTTGTCAACGTCGAGCGCGCCCTGATCGATTCGAGCGAGGGCGAGGCCCTCATCGACATTCCCGACGAGTCGTGTCGCATCGTGAAGGACAGGCTCACCGATCTCGGTGCATCAGTCCGCATCCTCGAGGAGGAGATCATCCTCGACGAGACCGAGTGCGTGGACTGCGGTGCGTGCATCAGCATCTGTCCCCAGGAGGTCTTCTCCTTCGACAGCGATTTCAGGCTGCAGATGGACGCCAGAAAATGTGTCCTCTGCGGAAGGTGCATCGAGATCTGCCCTCACCGTGCCCTGTCGCGGAAAGGACCGGCCTGAGAGCCGCCCGGAATGACTGAGAGGAGATAATTTACCTTCTCCCGCGTTTTTCTGCTTCGAACAGTCCGTTCCGGCCAATCCACTTTTTCTGGAAGAGGTCGTACGCCTTCCACAGGGCACCCCTGCGGATGAGAGCCATGCGCGTGATCCGGGGAGGCGTCTCCCGGAAGAGCAATTCTTTCTCCCTGCCCGGTTTCCCGCCGGGGTCTGCAAGTTTCGAGAAGACGAGTTCTCCCTTTTGCCGGGAAAGGTTGACCGCGACCGAGATGTGAAGGATCCGCTTCGACGGGGGTATATCGATGGGGTTGCTTTTTTTGGAAAACGGGGCAAGGGCATCGCTCACAGCGCGGGCAAACGCGGTGAGTGTCGCATCCTCCTGCAGGAGGAGCGAGACTGCAAGTCCCCGTTTTCCCCTGAAGAGATGGAGATCCACCGGGTGGACGATCCGGGTCATGGAAAGGGACGCAACAGCCCGGTCGAGAACTGCCACGATATCCGTGCCGGGGTGGAGCAGAAGTGGGCCGCAGAGGGTGACATGAGGGAAGAAACGCTGGTCACGGGCCAGTCCCACCTCCTGTGCGACAAGATCCTGCAACCTCTCCAGTCCGGGCCACTCGACGCAGAGGACGACGATATAGGCCGGGAGCCGGCGGGCCCCGGTGCGGGACCGGCGATGGCCCGCATGCATCCATGACACCATCTCTCTCCCAGAGGTCTTGATTGCGGGTGTGAATAACCTGTTCGGAATACACCGGGGTACACTCGAGGTTTTTTCCCCTGCAGGGACAATACCAGACTGTTGTGATTCGTCACCGGTTTGCCTTCAGGGAGACAATCGCCACGATCCTTGCAGAACGGGACGAGGACGTGGAGGCCGCGCGGCGGGGGCTGATGAGTGCCCGGCAGGACCTGGAACGGTATATCGCAGGTGACCCTTTTTTCGTGGCAACCCTGGAACCATACCCTCTCCATACCGGGATTGCCATCGTGGACAGGATGGCGGATGCCGGTGTATCGGCAGGTGTCGGTCCCATGGCAGCAGTGGCCGGTGCGATAGCCCGTGCAGGTGTCGAGGAGATGATCCGGGGAGGAGCACGCCTCGCAGTCATCGACAACGGCGGGGATATCGCGCTCGTCTCGGACCGGACCCTCACAGTCGGTATCCATGCCGGGACATCCCCCTACAGCGACACCATTGCCTTCCGGGTTCCCCCGCAGGACCGTATCCTCGGGATATGCACGTCTTCTGCAACGGTGGGACCGTCGATATCCTTCGGGTCTGCGGACGCCGTCTGCGTCATCTCCCCTGACCCGTGCCTTGCCGATGCATGGGCAACGGCGCTCTGCAATTCTGTCTCGCGAGAAGACCAGCACATGCTCGGGCGTGTCCCCTGGGATCGCATAGAGGGAGTCCTCGTGATCGAGGGGAACTGGATACACAAGGAAGGGACGCTTCCCCCCATCGTCAGGGCACGCGTCGACCGGGACCTCGTCACAGGTGGTCCCTGGTAGGAAAAGAACGATGGCACAAAAGATTCTTGTCGTGGACGATAACCCGGGAATAACCGGTATCCTCAAAATGTTCTCCGGGATGGAAGGAGCCATCGTTCATACTGCCGCAGGCGGAGAGGAATGCCTTGCCATGGTCTCCCGCGAAAAACACGCCATTGTCCTCCCTGACATTGTCATGTGCATTCATGCGGATTCGTCGATGAACCGGAGAGCTTTATCGTAGGCGTCCTTCTCCCGGAAGTTGGCAAGGATTCTCTCCCCGTCACCGACACTGATGATCGGCCGGCCTTCTTCCACCCGGAACATGACCACGAAAAGGTCCAGCTCGGTGAGAAGAACACCATGGGCAAGCGCAGATGCGGGCTGGAGGAGAAGCCTCTCCAGTTCGAGTTCACCCGGGGCCTTCCTGTAAAAGTAGTAATACACCTGGAATGCATTCAGGAAATCGGAGACAAGGAGCTGGCGGCGGACGGCCGGGTCAAGCATGTCGAGTTCCCCTGCAAGGGCATCGACATCTTCCCCGACCCTCTCGAGGATATCATCCGCGATGTCTGCAAGTTCACCCTGGGACAGCTTCCCCTCGTCCTCCTGCTGCATGACTGGGAGGTGGACTCTCCGGATGCATATAGGTAGTGCGACCGCTGGAGACATGCAAGACCGTGGGATCGGGTTTTTCCCTGTGCATACAGGCAGTGCAGAGGGAAAAGGGGAACCGTGAACGTGCAGGGGACGCGGTAGGGGTACCACGAGAATTATCATTTCGGATGCGGTACCTTATGCACCAGCAGGCCATGAGGGAAGAAGATCTGGACTGGGAGGTTTACCACCTCATCGTGGCAGACCCTGCGCGCGATGCCGGGTTCCTTGCTGCTCACCTCGGGCGTTCACCGTCCGAGATCCAGGCATCGCTCCAACGGCTCGAGAGGGCATTCCTCATCGAACAGGGGGATGGAGGTAGTTTTCGGGTTCTCTCCGTCCAGGAGATGCTCATCCGCTGCCAGGCACGTTACTGCAGGGATATCCCGTTTGTCATCGAGGGAGGCGTCATCAAGCTGAAAAATGACCGGGAGCCGGACGAATGAAGGATGTCCGCGTGCTCCGCCTCGGGCACCGCCCCGAAAGGGACCAGAGAGTGACAACGCACGTCGGCCTGACAGCCCGCGCCCTCGGCGCCCGGGGGATGTACCTCGCGGGACGGGATGCAGGAATTGTTGCAGGGATTCGGGACGTTGTCTCCCGCTGGGGCGGCGATTTCTTCGTCGAGGACGGCGTCCCGTGGAAGAAGTGCATCCGGGAATGGAAGGCGTCCGGTGGGGTCGTTGTCCACCTGACGATGTACGGCGAGCCTGTCCAGGAACGGGTGGCGGATATCCGGGAGAATGACCGGATACTCGTCGTCGTCGGTGCCGAGAAGGTACCCGGGGAGATCTACCTTCTTGCCGATTACAACATCGCGGTGACGAACCAGCCGCACTCGGAAGTTGCAGGGCTCGCTGTCTTTCTCGATCGCCTGTTCGAGGGAAGGGAACTCGCGTGGGAGTTTCCCGGGGCACGGATCAGGGTCGTTCCCTCGCCGAGGGGGAAACGGTGCGAGGAGATATGAACCCTTCCATCCTCGTGATGGGTTTTTCCACGCGCCACGTGGCTCAGTCCGCGCACGAGGCCGGCTACACCGTGTATGCAGTCGACCATTTCTGTGACCAGGACCTTTCCTGGTATACCCGGGACAGGATACGCTTCGATGAGCTGGCCGATCTGCCCTCGGCCGTCCAGGAAATGTGCGGCAAGTACCGGATCGACTGGGCAGTTCCCACATCGGGCGCAGAAACCCTTGCACACGGTTTGCCCGTTCTTGGAATATCCCCGGAGGTGGCGGCAAGGTTCCTCGACAAGGTGTCCACGCAGGAGTTCTTCGAATCACTCGGGGTTCCTGTCCCCCGGTTGCTCCCCGATGGCCAGTATCCTGCCATGATCAAGCCGCGATCCGGTTCGGGAGGGTGGAGGAACAGGGTCGTGTGCTCCCGTGAGGAAGAATCCCTGTGGCACGAAGAGTTCGAAGGGATGGAATCGATATCGCAGGAAATCGTCAGCGGCATACCGGCGTCCGTTTCGTGCCTTGCGGACGGGAAGGGAAACGCCCGTGCACTCGCTGCAAACAGGCAGATCCTCCGGGATGAAGGAGTGTCGGCATTTGGGTTCTGCGGGTCGCAAACACCCCTCGAACATCCCCTCGCGCCACGGATGATCGCGTATGCGGAAAAGGTCGCAGCATCATCCGGGTGTTGCGGGTCCCTCGGTGTCGACTTTGTCATCGGGGAGGATATCCACGCGATCGAGGTAAACCCCCGGTTCCAGGCAACTCTCGATACCGTGGAGAGATCTCTTGGCCTTAACCTCTTTTCAGCCCATGTCCGGGCCTGCCGGGGAGAGCTTCCGGACAAGGTACCAAACCCGTCCTGTTTTTGCATCCGTCGCATCCTCTTTGCCGAAAGGGACTGCACAATAAGCGGGGATCTCTCCGGACTCTCCCCTGCCGTCTCCGATATACCGTGGCCGGGCACGTTTTTCGAGGAGGGCCAGGCGGTAGTCAGCGTGTACGGGTGGGGACCCACACCGGAGAGTGCCATGCACCACCTGGATAGACATATCAGGAGAGTAAGACAATACATTCGGTGAAGGTCCTATGGAAGATATACTCGCTATTCCGGCGATCCACACGTACCTGGACCGGCTGGTCGGGGAGGAGGGGATCTCCCTCATCGAGAGCTTTCCGGGAGACGGGGAGTACTCCGATGAGGAACTTGCAGAAAAGACCGGGATTAACCTCAATTCCGTCAGGCATACACTTTACACGCTTTACGAGAAACGGCTCGCGGAGTACCGCCGGATCAAGAACAACGAGACCGGGTGGCTCACGTACCTCTGGCAGCTGCGGATGGACAGGATTTACGAGGTGATCGCAGAAGACATGGCACAGGTCCTCGAAAAACTCGAGGCCCGTGCACGGTTCGAGGAAGAGAACGATTTCTATATCTGCAAGTCCTGTGGCGATATATTTACGTTTGACATGGCAATGGACTCGGAATTCAAGTGTCCCTCCTGCGACAATCCCCTCGAACACTTCGACAACGAAATCCTCCTCCGGGCCCTGAAAAAGAGGATCCAGGCCATCAAAGAATCACTGTGCAATGCCTGACCGGCGTGACGAGTGGCGGGAACTCCTGGAGAGGGCGGGGTGCAGCCGGAGAGTTATCCGGCATTGCGATACAGTCTGTGACCTTGCCCTCGGTTTCTTTGTACCCGGTATCATGGACCGGGAGATTCTTCTTACAGGTGCAATGCTCCATGATATCGGCAGGGGTTTCACGCACGACCTCACCCACGCTCAGAAGGGTGCAGCGTACTGCCGGGAACAGGGCCTCCCGGACGGGATTGTGCGGATCGTCGAGTGTCATACCGGGGCAGGGCTGACAGCAGACGAATGCACGCTCCTCCGCCTCCTGCCCGTCGACTGCATCCCCCGGACACCCGAGGAGAAGGTGGTTGCCAATGCGGACAACCTCGTTGCCGATGCGCATGTCATCGGGATCGGAGAAAGGATGATGAGGGCCTGCAACCTCCCCCGGAAGGTGAAAAGGCGGATCTTCCGCCTGTGGCTGGAGATGGAGCTTTTCCGGGACTGTGCATGACGGGGAGACATGTCCCTGGGGACCCACTCCTGAAACGTCGCTTACCCGGTCGGATTAACCGGGTGTGATTCCACTGTTCCCAATAATCACAGGACGATCTTCCTGACCTGGGGAAGGTGCCGGACACCCTCGATGACCCGGGGCGGGAAATCACCCTCGATGATGATCACGAGTTTCGGGTCCTCGGAGAGGAGAGGGTCCGTGACGTATATCTGCCTGATGGAGAGCCCGGCTTCCGATATGACACGCACGGCTTCGCTGACGATCCCCTTTTCCGTTGCATCCCGCGGATAGATCGTCATCACCGAGAGACCGAGGTGGTCAGCCACACGGGAGAGGTCGGGAGTCACCCGCATGTGGGAAAAAACTGTCCGGTGGAGGGGGAGGGAGAGGATACGCTGCGCTGTCGCATCAACGACCCGCCTGTCCGTGTGGATTGCCTTTGCCACCTGCGTGGACGGTATCTCGAGTCCGTTGCAGTTTATCCGGCCCCGTTCGTTCACCGAGAACCCGTTTTCAAGGAGAAAAGTAACGACTTTTGCCTGGGAGGGGGAATCAGAAAATTCCCGGATGATCTCCGACCACATAATGATTGAGTATTCGCGCGTGAGAATAAATATACACCACTGAGTGTTTCCATTCATCGATGTCCTTCCGGGCATGCTGGTGGGCGTTTTTCTCCGGTCCCATGCGGGGAGCCGGGTGCAGGTGCCATCCCGCCAAGCAGGTGATGGATAACCTTATTTTGAAAACGCATCCATGTATTATGGCACGCGCGAGGGTTGCCGAGCCAGGTCAAAGGCGCCAGCTTGAGGGGCTGGTCTCGAAGGAGTTCTTGGGTTCAAATCCCATCCCTCGCATTTATGCAAATTGACGTTTTTTCTGCTAATTTATCAGCTCCTTTTTCCCTTTTCTCATAGAACCAACCACATCCATCAACCAAGTCTTTCATTCTATCAAGCATGAATACCCATTTCGAGTCATCGATTCCGCCCTTTTTTAAATGAAACCGTTATTATACGTGATGCCCAGCTCATCCGTTAGATCATTGTGAAAGATGTTCTTGTGTCGGAATCAGCGTCGGCAGAGGGCATTAAAGGGCGCCAAGTAGTATGAAAGTAATATCTGAAGCATTCGAAATGGTGCGTAATATAAAATTTGGCCCTTCGGGACTCGGCCACGGTTCGCTTCCGCTCACATCGAGGACTACACCTGCGGGAAGTTGTCCGGGGTCTTCTATCGCTTCGCTCCGCCGACGTCCTCACTGCGTTCGGTAGTGGCCTCAGATCCGCTGGTCCTGGTTATCCTTGTCGTCCGATGACGACCGCCAGGCTTGATTCTCCCGACCGGCCACTCATCTTTCGCTTCGCTTTGCCGTCCGGCAGGTCAACCGAGCAGAGGTCTGTGAAATTCTTGTTACACCGAATTGGCTGGAGGGCAGTCATCGTAATTACTACCTCTTCGTTGGGAGAGGAGGAGGTCGTCCTCAAAGACGAGGAGAAAAGGGGGTAGCAGTGCCCCCTGAAAGCGATGAGAGGCTGGGGGAGTGGGAAAGAAAAAAAGAATGGCATTTTTTGGTGAGTTATTTTTTGGATAGTATTATAGTAACCTCTGAGTTTTTTTTGATAGATTTTAAATATAATAATACTAGTAAAACTAATTGTCTTAGTTCTATGGATAGGAGAGGTGAGAAGATGACGGACTTTAAAGATGATTTGATAAGGATACTTACATTGGATTCTAAAATAAAAAACGAAGCTGAAGAATGGTACAGAGAATTTACAACAATGAGTATGGAAGATCTATTTGAGCCATTTACAGTTTGAGTATGGTATAAGATGAAAGAACCTACCTTTTTGATCGGTTTTGATAAATTTTTTGAAGTTGCGGGAAAATCTGATCAAAGTTATTATATTCACAATTATTTAAAAAGCAAATTAGAGCCAAAATCAATTTTTATTGAAGAAAATTATATAGACAAAGATTATTTAATCGACTTCTCAAAATTTTATGCTCGTTCCTTTAATATCGATAAAAAATTTACAACCCGTCTGCACTTCTTTAATGAATCTATCGAAAATAAAGAGTTTTATGAAGGATTAAAGAATTTTAACAAAGATTTTCATGATAAATTAAAGAAGGCGTATTTGGGATTTACGGTTATTAAACCTATAATGGATAGAGAAAATCAGCCCTTCATTGGGAGAACACTATTGCGTACTTGGCCACGAGATGACAATGGTGAACTTCGAGAGTATCTGACAAATACATTTCATGTATCTCTTTATGGAATAGATTTATCAATTGATTCTTTACCTTTCCAGTCACAAGATGAAGCAGTTGGAGGTTGTGCAACTACTGCTTGTTGGACTGCTTTGTATCCATTAAGCAAACAATTTGAAACTCCAAAATTATCTCCGGTGGAAGTTACTGAAACATCAATATCTTTTCCAACCCTTGAACGAAATTTCCCTTCAAAGGGATTGACACTCCATCAAATGAAGAGCCAATTTAACGCTCTTGGGTTAGAAACAGAATTTATAAACGTCGAAAAGATCCAAACTAACCGAAAAGACGTTAGTATTGATGATTTTATTGGCAATGCAATAAAAGCGTATCTCGATTATGGTATTCCAATTATCGGAGCATTGAAATTAAAAAAGGAAGGCAGACCCGATCCAGAAAAACATGCGGTTGTTATTAGTGGTTATCGCCATAGGGATGGAAAAATTACAGAATTATATATTCATGATGATGCTATCGGGCCTTATTGTAAAACAAAACTTAAAGAATCTATCTGTAATTGGGAAAATGAGTGGATAACAGAGAAAAAATATTCTGAAATTAATCTTCAGATGCTGCTAATTCCTATTTATCATAAAATGAGACTGAGTTATATCAAGATATACAGGGTCTTTTTACGAAATCAAAGGATGATAGAGGAACGTAAAAAAGAAAGAGAAATGAAAGACGAATATTCTCATGAGTTAAAATTAGTAAAACTAAACGATTATAAAAGATTTCTCTTGGATAAACAATTTAATAAAAAGAAGGATTTTCTTTGTAAAAACTATCCGAGATTTATATGGATTCATAGAATTAAATCAAATGGACAATTGTATATCGATAAACTTTATGATGGGACATCAGTATATCCATCAGAAATTGGAGTCATCGATTATAACTGAAAATTCCTGCGCGATCCAAAATCCGGGAGAGATTTGAACCCAGATTATTTCTTCACGGCTGGGGGTTTAAACAATGATAATGGTTTCAATAGTTACTGATGTTCTTATCTGCGCGATATCGATTTTCGCTTACCCAATCATCTAAACTTTGATATGTTGTCAAGCATAGGAAAATTGCCCCTACATTTTTAATTTTTAAAAATAAGCATGAAATGCCGATATTTCACTAATTACCCATCCCTCGCATTCGAACACCATGTTCTTTTCTCCACAGTTTCTTTTCAATGAAAACCCCCTTTTTCGATCTTCTTCATGCATTTGGGGGTCTGCCCGGAAAACCTGTTTCCTGGGAATATTACGAACGGGTCTGGCGCTAAGAAGCATGCTGTCACTGTGGACTGTCCATGGCCAGTGATGGAGATGAAGTTTCATCAAGAATAGCGGGCTCTCCCTACCATGGCATTGTGACGCGTTGCATCATCAGGAGGAGACCTGTTGGTGTCTCTGCAGCAAGGACTACGAGACTTCTGCTTTTGTATCCGCCGATCAAAAAATCTTATCACAACAAAGAGGAAATATCTCCCTTCTCCACCGGGAAGAAATGGTGGGGTGGCTTCCGGGCACGATGTTTGCACCTTTGCACCCGGTTTGCACCCGGAAAATGCAAACGACAAGCATGGATATTCTTCCCCGGATCCGGAAATGGGGACACTGTACCTGAGAGGTACCTCTTCACGTGCATCTTTGCACCATTTACAGGGAGCGCAGACCACGAATGCAGAACAGGATAGTCTCTCTCCCGGTGCGTGCGATCCTGCACATGGTGCAAAGGTTGCCGAGAAATATCGGGAAAAGGTTCCGATCGCGAATCCGGACGTGCAGGATAGTTCCCACGTTTGCACCAGCGGGGTGCAAACGTATGCAAACGTGCAAAAGTGGTGCAAAGATGAGACAGCCGTTCCGCGTGGGTCCGTTCCCGGTAGAACATGTGCACCGGGAAAAAGACGCAGCCTCCCGTATCCGGAGCATCAGGCCGGAATGTGCGACGGTTCTGCGCGAGGGTAGTGCATGGAATGGTGACGTCCGGGGAAGGCGGAGGGTGGAGGAGAGGACGCTGCCGGGGACCCTGCCGGCATTTCTTTTCTCCGGCATCCGGTTCGAAACCGGCAAAGGCTGTAAATCTCGTGGGACTCACCTTTTGATATGACGAAACGGGCGATTATCAGACAAGCGGCTGAGGTTCGACTCCATGCGTGGCCGGGAGCTGAGCATTGCTGATGACCACCCGGGCAGGTGCCTGGCGGACCTTTTCGAGGATCAGGTCCCTGCCTGCACGCGTCATCGCAAAGACAGGGATCGAGACCCCCGCCTGGAGCAATGCCCGTGGGCCTGCCACGTTCCTGACGTGGCGGGATGCACATGCGGTAATGATATCTGCACTGGTCGCAAGGATGCGAGCTTCCTCTTCCGTTACCCCGGTCGTGTGGACTGCGATGACGAGGGTCCCGGGATATTCCTCCCGTACTGACCGGGCGTCCCCGGCGGATGCCACGGTGACACCGATACGGGAATAGCCCATCTCCCGGGCCATCCGGACACCCCCGGCCTGGTCGATGGAGGCAGCGGCAGGGTCACACACGGTTCCCCCTTTTTCCTGGATCCTCCGGATTACCTGTGGAATCGGCGAGGTGCGGACAAGCCCCGACATCCTCCCGCCGATGCCCTGGACGAGGGACGGTCGCGTGACGATGACAGTTCCTGCGCCGTCACACGCGATGACCACGCAATCGAGGAGGCCGGAAGAGAGCCCGCAGGAGAGGAGCTCCGATGCGCCGAAACCCACGTAGTCTCCATCGGCCTCGACCGCCCTGTCCGGCGTGCACATCCCGAACGCCCGTATCCTGTACTCCATGTTCTCCCCGATTGCCCCGGGAGTGATGACCGGGACCGGTTTTCCGAACCGGCGTGCGAGCGGGCATTCGCTGATCAGGGGTTCCCCCACGGAAATGACCTTTCCATTCCGGATCACGACCCGGGCTTTCCCGATGGCCTCGATGACGTGCTCGTCACGTGCGGGCTCTGTCATGTTCTCCGGAATTTTTCCCTTGCGGATGAGATAAGGATGACTGTAATATCCTGCAATCAGGCATCCTTCTTCAGCCTCAGGGAAACCGCGATTCCTCCTGATACTGCCAGGGAGACAACGACAATGAGGGCAGGAACGGGCGCAGTCTGCGTCGGAGTGGGACTCGTTGTCCGTTCGGGGGAGGGCGTCGGTATGGTCGTTGCAGTGGTACTGGTCGCGGTCACGGTTGCCGGCGGAGGTGTCGGTGTCGGGGTAACCTGTGTCATTATCGAGAGTTCGACATTATCGATATAGCCCTCGGAATATGATCCCGGGAGGTAGTCTCCCTTCGTCGTTATTGCCAGCCGGTCCATGAAGAGCAGTTCCTTTGCCACGGGGACAAAGTAGCCAAAGACGACTTCTCCGGTATCCTTCCGAACGACCTTGATGTCTGCATTGCGGAGTTCCCTGTTGTATCGCACCGTTACGTGGTACGTGGTATTCTCCCGGAACTCGACCGTGTCGCATCCCGTCAGGCTTCCACAGTAGGAAGCATAGTAACTGGATATCTCCCGCAACTGGTTGTTCTGGTCAATGACACGCAACGAGAAAAGTTTCCCGTATTTTCCGTTCTCAAGGGCAGAAAGGATCGTCGTCCCCCGCGTAAAGTCCATCTCGGAGCTCGTGAGCCCGAACCGGAACGCACTGTTCGGCTGGGATACAAGGACGATCACGTCGTAGTCGAGGGTAAAGGACTGGTCATCGTACCTGAGGGGTACGTAGGCGTACCCGTTTGTTCCCCCCTCCGTCCTGAAATGGTACATCTCCCGGTCACTGTCCCAGTAATACCGCGAGGGACTGTTCGTCATCCAGCCCGGGTTCTCTGAAAAGTCTGTTTTGTAAAGGACAACACTCTGGATGTCTGCCCAGGCAGGGACAATGAGCCCTGCCATGCAGATTACCAGGAAAAGGAACGGAAATGACCTTGACCACTGCACGTCTGTCTCACCTCAGGTTTACTTGGAAACTCGATTACGATCCCCCTCCAGGACAGGAACCGGCAGGTATCCGGGCAACCGGGGGAATAACATCCGGAAAGGACAACCACTGAAGGGAATTGTTGCTGTGAATGGTAAGTCCCCACCCTCTATATTTTTTACGAATTGGATGGTTCTTTCCCCCTCCTTGTGCATCCCCGGGGCTCAATCACCAAAGAGAGGGGAATATAATTAATTATCTGGGTGACACATCCAGTATGAGGGGTAGAAATCTCAAGTGTTCCTGAGTGATTCCCATCCGGGGGACTTCTGCTGATGGACGGGGAGATCTATTACAACCGTGGTATCGCGTACCACAAGAAGGGACTTTTTGACGAAGCAATCGCCGATTACACCCGGGCCATCGAGATCAATCCTGACGATGCGGAGGCATACCATAACAGGGGTGTGGCAAAAGCAGGCAAGCATGACTACCCGGGAGCAATTGAAGATTACAGCGCAGCCATCAGGATAAACCCCCATTTTTCCGAGGCTTTTTACAACCGCGGAGTTGCCTATTCCCTCCTGAACCGGCCGGAAAATGCAATATCCGATTTCACGAGTGCGGTCAACCTCGACACGGACTTTGTGGAGGCTTACTACAACAGGGGACTTGAGTATGCACGGATCGGGGAATATGAACTTGCCATCGCTGACTTTTCGAAGGCAATCTCCCTAAACCCGTCCTACGCGGCGGCCTACAATAACAGGGGAGTTATCTATGCCCGCAGGGGGATGCACGAGAAGGCCATCGAGGACTATACACGGGCATTCGAACTCGATCCCTCGTTTTCCGAGGCCCTCTTCAACCGCGGAATCGAATTCTCCCGCCTGGGCCACTTCGAGGACGCGGTCGCTGACTATACGAGGGCCCTTGAGATCACGCCGGAAAAAGCAGATATCCTCTACAACCGGGGCCTCGCATACGGCAAGCTCGGGCAGTCCGAGGCTGCGATTGCAGATTACCTCCAGTGCCTCGAGAAGAACCCCTCCTATGCGGAGGCCCACAACAATCTCGGGGTTGAATACAGCCATCTCGGCCTCCTCGAGACTGCCCTTGACCATTATGCAAAGGCAATAGAGATCAACCCCTCGTTCGTGGAGGCCTATAACAACAGGGGGGTGCTCTTCAACCGCATGGGCAGGTTTGACGAAGCGATAGCTGAGTTTTCACGGGCACTCGAGATAATCTCGGAGGAGACGCAGGCAGAAGCAGTCACCCCGCAACCGGAGGCCTCCCTTTCCGGGATGGCGGCAGAGACAGCTCCCGGCCAGGGTGCCCCCGGCGGGGAGGAAAAGGGAGAAACAACCGTTCCCCCGGTGGAAGAACTGGTGGAAGACCCTGCAATCCGGCAGCTGACCGATGAGATAAACCGGTCTCCCGATGACCCCGAACTCTACAACCGGAGGGGTGTCGAATACTCAAGGCTCGGGCAGTCCGAAAAGGCAATCGAGGATTTTACACGCGCCATCGATATCGATCCCGGTTACATCGAGGCATATTTCAACAGGGGCAACGAGTATGACCGGCTCGGAATGGTGGACGAAGCGATCGCTGATTATACCCACGCCCTGAAGATCAACCCCAAGTTTGCCGAGGCGTGTTTTGCCCGTGGTATCGAGTACCAGAAAGCCAACCTCTCTGACAGGGCCATTTCCGAGTTTACGAAGGCACTCGAGATCCGGCCTGCATACCCGGACGCGCTCTACCACAGGGGATGCGAATTTGCAAAAATAGGCCTCTCCGACATGGCTGTCAGGGACTTTTCGCGGGCACTGGAGATACGGGGCCAGTTTTTCGAGGCCCTCGTCGCACGTGCCGAACAGTATTCCCGGAAGGGCCTTTCCGAGCGTGCAACAGAGGACCTGACAGCGGCACTTGCCCTCGAGCCCACCAGTGCCGGGCTGTACGTCCGGAGAGGTATCGAGCAGTCCCGTTCCGGGAAGATAGAGGAGGCTCTTGCCGATTTTTCGAAGGCAATCGGGATGGAGCCCTCGAACGCGGATGCATACTTCCAGAGAGCCCTGATCCTGCAGAAACAGGGTCGCTTCGAGGAGTCTGCAAGCGACATCTCCCGCGTCATCGAGTTACGCCCTGCGGATGCACAGGCATACCTTATCCGCGGGCGCCAGAATTCCGAACTGGGAAATTCATCCGAGGCAATCGCCGATTTTTCCCGTGCCCTGGAGATCGACCCGCGGTTGTTCGATGCGTACATCGGGAGGGGGCAGGAGAGGAGCAGGTGCGGACAGGCAGAAAAGGCAGTAGAGGACTATTCCAATGCAATACGCCTCAATGGCCGCTCCGTGGAAGCGCTCACTGCGAGGGCGACAGAGTACAGCCGGCTGGGGAGGTACGAGGATGCTGTCGAAGACCTTTCCCGGGCACTTGAACAGGCTCCGGGGGACGTAAGCATCCTCCTTGCTCGCGGCCTGCTCTACGAACGGCTGGGTATGATCGATGAGGCAATTGCCGATTACTCGAAGGTCATCGAGATCGACCCCGGTCATGAAAAGGCGTACATCAACCGCGGCAACCTCCTGGCAGGCAGGGGCCTCTCATCCGAGGCAATCGCCGACTTTTCCCGGGTTATCGAGATCAACCCCGGTAACGCGGTTGCTTTCTATAACAGGGGAATCGAGTACGGCGAGAGGGGCATGCTCGACGAGGCTATCATGGATCTTGGGAAAGCAGTGATGCTCCGCCCTGACCTTGCCGAGGCCTATTACAACAGGGGCGTTGCCTACCACAAGAAGGGGATGCTGGAGGAAGCAATAGCCGATTATAACCGGGCCCTCGAGCTGAGCCCTGATAACGAGAAGGCCTACAATAACCGTGGGAATGCGCATGCAGCCCTCGGGATGTACGACGAGGCGATAGAGGATTTCTCGCGTGCCATCGAGATCAACCCCGACAACCCGACGGCGTATTACAACCGGGGGATCGAGTACGGCAAGAAGGGATTGATAGAAAAGGCAATGGAGGATTTTTCACGCGCGATAGCCATCAAGCCTGACCTTGCCGAGGCCTATTACAACCGTGGTGTTGCCTACCAGAGGGTCGAGAGGTACGAGGAAGCGATCGCCGACTACTCGAGGGCCATCCAGATCTCCCCCGCCAACGAAAAAGCATACAATAACCGTGGGAATGCGCATGCAGCCCTCGGGATGTACAACGAGGCCGTCTCGGACTTCTCGCGTGCCATCGAGATCAACCCCGACAACCCGACGGCGTATTACAACCGGGGGATCGAGTACGGCAAGAAGGGGTTCTTCGATGAAGCCATTGCGGACTTCTCGAAGGCTGTCGGGCTCCGTCCGGACCTCGCCGAGGCATACTATAACATGGGCAATATCTATTACAACAGGAACATGTGCAGGGAAGCGATTCGGGAATTTGACCGGGCCCTCGGGGTAAAACCCGGTTATGCACGGGCATTCCTGAACAAGGCACTCGCGTACGAGAAACTGTCAATGACAGAGGAAGCCATCGCGGCATACGAGGGTTTCCTGAAATTTGCCCGGAATGAATCGAAGGAACTCGTCGATTTCGTCTCCCAGAGGCTGCGGGACCTCTCGCTGTCCGTGTGAGGAAGCCGGGCTTCATCCTCCCTGTAGCCTGAAGACAGGCGTTTTTGAATCCCCTTTTGAACTGTGCCTCTGTTACCTTCCTGCATTCTGAAAGGGAATGAATACTCTCTTTCCGGTGTGAGCGAATCGTGAAAAACAGAAGTACTCGAAATGATGGAGAGGCAGAAAAAAACGGTGGGAGTTTTCTTACGATACCGGGACAACGCTGAACCCGCGTGCCCCGCCACGGTATTCGAGGGCACCCGGGATTATCCGGAGGCTCATCTGCCCGTCTGAATTCTCGCAGAGGTTACTGATGAGAATCTTTTGGTCCGGGGCAGAGAGGATCCTCCCCTCATCGACAAAGAGGGTCATTGTCTGGTCACCCGGGGCAATCTCGATCACGAGGGTCGAGGAGACCCCGGAGTACGAGGGGACATTGATATCGTTGACAATGCCACTCCGTACCGGGTTTCCGTTCACGAACAGCCGGGCAGCGTCAAATTTCAAACCTGTCAGGCCGTTGGCATTCACATCGATGGTTCCGCTCTCGCTCTTGTCTATGAATACCTGGACTATGTCCTGCGGGGAGAAGTCGTAACGCGTGCCCCCAATCTTGATCCAGGCGGGCCGTCCCGTGACGGTGAACTGGATGAACCCTGTCGAGAGAGTGCCCCTGCGACTTCCGGACAGGAGGACATCCACCTTTTTGGCCGGTGAGACCCTGACCGCACCGCTCTGGATGCGGGTGTCGGACCCGAACTGGTTACTGACGGTGAGGCTGACGGTATAGTCACCCTCCTTGACATAGGTGTGGACGGGATTCTGCTCGACGGAACCGGAACCATCTCCGAAGTCCCAGGAGAACGCCGTGGGAACGCCGGTCGAGAGATCGTTGAACTGGACCGTGAGCGGCGCCTCGCCCTCGGAGGGAACAACAGCAAACTGTGCCTTCGGGAGGATTCCTGCCTTTATGTAGTCTTTCTCGACTTTCTGGCCGGTCCCGAACTGGTTGCGGACGGTCAGGGCAACAGTGTACGTCCCGCTCCTTGCGTATTCATGCACGGGGTTCTGCTCGGTCGATGTCTCCCCGTCCCCGAAGTTCCACAGCCACGCCGTGGGAGACCCGCCACTCATGTCCATGAACCGGACGATGAGGGGAACCTGCCCGGTTCTCGGTTCGCCGATGAAACCGGCCTGGGGTGGTGCAGGGCTCACCGGTCCCGGGGGAGATGCCGTTACGACAGGAATGACCTCTGAAGGTGCCGGTGTCGCTGTAACGGGGACTGTCTCAACGGTCGTGACGGCTATCGTCGGAGGAGTACCGGAGGGTGCCCTGTCACTGAATACAACGATCTCCCCTTTCGAACCGGAATAGACGACTTCCACGAGGTCAGGCGTGCCCGGCCCGTCATACAGGACGCGCACCGTCTTTCCCTGGGTCCATGGCCAGTCCTGGGAGTGGAGGAAGGAGATGTAATTCGGGGGAATGGTCTGCCCGTTGATCCGGATGAGTGTCCTGCTGCTCTGGAGAGGGTCTCCCCCGTCATGGTAAATGTAGACGGTATTTCCCGAACGTTCTATCGTTGCCGTAAACTGGGGTACCACGTCCGGTTGCGGTGGGAAAAAGATGAACACCGCCACGATGACGACGAGGATGATGGCGACTGCCGCAACCAGTGCCAGCAGGATATTCTTGGAGATTGCAGATTCCCGATCCATTCTCTTCCACCCGAAAAACTTTCATGCACCTCTTTTGGGACATATCCGGGCCCGTGCAGGGCAGGTATATCCGGTATTTAAATGTGATCTCTCCTGTCCCTATATCAAACTATCCCCCAAAAAAGGCATTAATCACGCGGTACGGGGGAATCGACATGGTTCCCGGACGGGCAGGGTATGATTGGCAGGAAGTACACGAAAGGCCCTATACCGGTCCAAAGGAATATCCTGACACCGCACCCTGGAAGAATGCCGAATCCGGCCGGAAACAGTCGATGTTCAGGATTCCTGCCGGGTCAGGGCGTGCGGAGATCAGGAGGAGGGGAGAGTCCGCGGAGGGGAGGTCGACCGGGATCCCCGATTCCAGGAGGCGGACCGTTCCGGGACCCTGCGAAACGACGAGGACGAGGCTCGAGACGAGGTCATCGTATCCCTGCACGGAGATCTCCCTGACCTCTCCCTGCCCCCGGACTTCACCGTCGATGGAGAGGATGGTGGTTTCAAAGGAGAATTCAAGGATCTTTCCCGAACGGATGGAGACCTTGCCTTTTCCGCCGGCCGGGAGGGTGAGGCGGACACGTGCACCGGGAGGAAGATCGATGACGGTGCCGCCGATCTTCACCCGGGATCCGCCCTCCCTGACAGTGAACTCCAAAAACCCGCCTGCAGGCACGCGGGCATCTCTCTGCGCCTCCAGGTAGACGTCGCGGTTCTCTGCAGGCGTGACCGTAATGAACCCCTGGCTGATCCTCGTGTGCCCGCCGAACGCGTTCCTGACGGTGAGCCCCACCTGGTATGATCCTTCCTTCGTGTAGGTGTGGACAGGGTTCTGGATGGTGGATGTCTCCCCGTCACCGAACGTCCACGACCATTCTCCGGGTATCCCGCGGGACGTGTCGGTGAACCTGACAGTCAGGGGAACGGGACCCTCGCGGGGTTCCGCTGTAAAGGCAGCAACAGGTGCCCCGAGCGTGTCGATCGGGATGAGTGTCGGGGCAGGTGTTGGTGTCATGGTGGGAACCGCCGTTGCCGGCGTTGTGCCCGGTGTGGCGGGGGTGGGTGGTGGTGACGGCGTGGCCAGAGGAGTCATTGCAGGGATCTCGGCAGAGAAGAGTTCCCGGCTACCCTTCGGGGAAGCGGACGAGACGATCCTGATGGTCACGGGTGAACCTGACCGCGGCAGGCTGATGGAAACGGTCTCGCCGATCGACCATGGACATTCGATGCTGTCTTTCGGGAAGGGGACTTCCCTGTCGTTGAGGAGAATGGCGACGCTGTCGCAGGGGAGCGGGTCTCCCCCCGTGTGGGTGATGAATGCTTCATTTCCTGAAACGGAAAGGTTGAACTGGGTGGATATCGCCGGAGAAGGAGCAAGGAAGGTTGAATAGGCAAGTGTCGCGATGATGACGATCCAGAGTGCGATAATCGCGTAGATCATCAGCCTTGTTCTTCCGGACGGTTGTTCCATTATTTTACTCCCGGGGGTGGGGGTCAGGTGAGCTGGTAATCCGTTGCGGCACCATCATAATAGACATTGGTATTCTTCACGTCGAGTCGCATGAACCCATCGGAGGCGCGGGGATAGACGTTGAGGA
>ENA-UOWE01000383-UOWE01000383.1-activated-sludge-metagenome-genome-assembly--contig:-NODE-383-length-64960-cov-14.855373_pt1 | contig 64960 bp, 60 predicted proteins | sample MGYA00249841_ERZ761562 | MGnify/ENA primary metagenome ERZ761562 (study PRJEB28883, sample SAMN05720200) | activated sludge metagenome | isolation source: Anaerobic digester | place: Japan...
CGCATGTACGGGCATCTGATTCGATGGTCGCGTTGATGCTCGGCAAAACCTTGATTCTTGGTTCCCCGCCCGGGAAATGGGTAGACCCGAAACACTTTGAGAATGATAAACCAGTTAGATGCAGAACAATATATGATAAAAAGCAAATCATAGAAATGCTTTACCGATTCAATGGTAACCAAAAGAAAGCAGCTGATTATCTCGGTGTGAATCGTAAGACAGTCTGGCGCTGGATCCGGAAATACAATCTCAGAAAGGAACTGCCGTGATGAAAAAGATGATCTATCTCCTTGTTTCGATAGCCCTGTTAGCGCCCTTCTCTGGTGCATTCGGCCAGAGCCCGACCTTCAAGACGGGCGACTTTGTCCGGATCAGCTGGGTGGCGCCTGCCGATACCGATGTTGTGAAGTACAATGCCTATTTCATCAATCAGTCAAATGAGCATACGACAACCGTGGTGGAGATGACCGAGTGGACGACCGACACCGAGGCCAGCAAAGCCAATTATACCTTGGCCCTGGTCGCCGGCAATTATGAGCTGCTACTGACGGCGGTGGACCGAGCCGGCAATGAGAGCTTACCCAGCGATGCTTTTACCTTCGCCGTGATCAATGATTTGCCGCCCGGACGGCCGCTCAGCGTCGTCATGGAGCTTGTGGCGACTCCGCAGGCAGCTACTGTGAAGACGTCAATAGTCAAGATCCCGGCGGCGGTCAAGAATATCCGGGCGAAGTGAGGATAGGGAGAATTGAGGGAGCACGCCAGAAGATTGAGTGGACGCTATCTGACCAGCGTCAGCGCCCGCTTCTGAGAGAATTCTGACGTCTTGAGAGAGACAAAATAAACCCCGGACGGGCAGAGCAGACGATCATCAGACATCCCGTCCCAAGTCAGGTGATGTGAACCCGCTGCAACTCGCTCATCGAGCAGCACCCTCACAGTCCGGCCTTGGGAATTGAAGATTGTAAGCCTGGCTGGGCCGGGTTTGTTCAGATAGAATGTGATCCCGGTTGATTGGTTGAAGGGATTGGGGTAGGCGGGATGAAGCCAGATTTGGCTTGGATTCTTGGATGTAATAAAATTTACTGATGCCCAAGGTGGGAGGGAGCCATATTTTACGCCATTCACATTGGCATATACGAGGTTTTGATTCACAGGGCCAAAACCAGGAGCAAAAGCACCTAACGACTTCAAGACAATGCAGTGGTTGAAAGTATCAACAGGACAGATGATCGTGCTATCAAATGAGATTATCGTTGTGCTGTCAGCCAGATCAATAAATGACCCTGTCTTGCTGAAAGGTCGATAAAGTAACTCATCGTCATATTCAATATACTCACCTTTGTCAATGGCAAAAGGTGGTCTTATTTGAATAGTCATCCAGAGGGCATTGCAAGTGTTAGGCTTAGTAGGGTAGAAATTCTCGGCGAGCCCTATGGCAAGGACAAATGCTAAAGAATCGTTTTTAAATTTGTCAAGGATATAACACCCATGGAATGTGAAACCTGTTTGATCGTGCGGATCTTGAAAAACCCACATGTTACCAGTCGTACAAGGGAAAAAATTATCGATCGAGAGGAGGTGTGATGATTGAGCTTGAGTAAAAGTTGGCTGTAGGATTATAATTATTAATGTTGCGAGCATTATTTTTTTCATGGGAGATCCTCCAGCAGAGCGTCACCTATAAGTACGGAAAAAACATTTTAGTGCAGAAAGGATTAACCATGAAAAGAGCTATTGTCCTTCTTCTCACCTGTGCGCTGATGCTTTGCGCAGGGTCACTCTTCGCCAAGGGTAAGGATTTGGCGATCATCTCAGCTTCTCGCTTCGATAACTATGTCTACCAGTATAAGATGTGGAAATCGCTCGAAGGCTTTGATGTCACGATCAAAAAGGCCGACTCTCTCGCGGTCCGCGATTCGCTCCATGTTTGGAAGTGGATTCATGAAACTTGGTGGCCTGGCAACGACAACTTCGTCTTCTTACTTGGGAAAGGATCAGAAATCCCAGCCAACTTGTTGTGTACTTCTATTTATCCTGAACCTGTGAGGTCTGACTATTTTGATTCATATAACTATTCTGCGCATGATACCAGCACTCTTTCGAAGAAGAAAACGCAAAATCTAATTCTTGGCCGGCTTGTAGCTGAATCCGGTGGAGAGGCAGTACTGAAAAAACTTCTTTCTTACGAATTCAATCCTCATAACCAGGATCCTAAGCGGACATTATTTTCCACAGCCTACCTCGACCTTAGCCTAACTGGGCGTACCCATGCTTGGGCGTTTGCATATAATAGTTGGACAAATTTTGACACTCTTATGTTCGAAGATGAGCCATATGTTAACTGGACTGGCTCAGCATATCACGACTCGCTCGAAAAACGGTTCGCAAAATACTCAATCAATTTTGTGTCATGCCATGGTGACTCGGCAGGCTGGCATGATTTTAATGGCGGCCATAAGTACCATTATAGTACGACTGATCTCCCACTTGCGTCTTTTGACGGCCATCAATTTTATATAGCGCACTCTTGTGACGTAGCAAGATTCTTACTTTATCGGAAGCCACCTACAGCAAACGTTGACTACTGGAGTCTCCTTGACAGGCTCGTTTGTCAAACCAACTCTTCATTAGAAGGGCCTATTGGCGCGACTGGACTAGCAACTGGAGGAGGCGGCGACCCGGTAGACGCCTATATCTCAGGAGGATGGGCTTATCGAAAGTCTGATAGTTTATGCACAGAAAAATATAACACTTGGGGAGCTGTCAACAGATCCTGGAACGACGTCTACAATGAATATGTTGGAGATCCATCCACATCCGTTAGGTATACCGACGCTTCAACAAGCGAAGTCGCTCCATCCAGCTATATTTCAGTTTCATCCCCTTCAGTTATTGCCTATACAGGCTCTGATGTTGGCTCGATTCGTGTGAGTGCTTATGCTCCGAACACAGGATGGTTCTCGACGACAACTCTATCAGGAAATACCTACACGACGTTTACCACCACAGCCCGGCCGTTGTTCATTGCCTTCACCAAAGATGACGCTTCGAAGACTCCAACTATCTGGACCACGGGTGGAACTCTCGATGTCAATACCTGGATGCTCGGGAAAATCAATGTTAATGGCGATCTCACAGTCGCTTCTGGAAAAACAATGGAAGTCTTGCCGGGCACGATAATGTATTTCCGCACCAATTACGATGATCGGTCATCGGGCACAAGTTCCACAAAAGCGGAGCTTATTATAAATGGCACACTTAAAGCCGATTCCTGCAATTTCACACGCAAAGAAGCGTCCGGCTATTGGTCAGGAATTAAATTCAGTTCGACAGCATCCTCAAGTTCTCATATTCTTGGATGTGTCCTTTATTACGGTGTAACTGGAATTTACATTGATCAAGCCGATCCAACAATTAGTGATAATGTCATCTCTGGTAATGATTCCTACGGAATTTATGTGACCGGGAGTGGCGCATGGCCAGTTATTACAAATAATTATATTGGTGGTGACGACTACGCGGTCTATATCTATGCAACTTCTTCCGGAGGTCACTATGGTCATGATTCTTTCAAAGATGCTACTTATGGGCTTTTTCTTGCCAATGGCTCGCCGGTTTTTGAGGGAGAAAGCAATGGGTACAATTTTTGGGATTCGTCGATCACCAATAAACGGGTTTATGTCTATAATGGCTACCTCGAACTCGGCACAGCTGAAGATCCGGGTAATAACAGCTTCACAAAAGGTTCCGACAATACAAAGGATTATATCTATAATGCAACCGGTACGACCGTTTATGCCCGGAGCTGTTATTTCTACGATTGCCCCACCCCGGACACCGATTGGTTCTATGGTTCGGTAGATCGCGCCAATAAGCTCGGCTCTGCCCCAGATGCAGGCCCTGATTTTGATATTCCAAAAATAACGAACACTCCGATGCGCCAATACGTCGAGATTAAAAGGGCGTTGGCAAATGGGGCCACCTTCAGCCATGCTAAAGCGCTGACTACGCTGGTAGTGGAGAATATCGATTCCGAGTTCGCCGCCCGGCCGCTTGATCTCTTGCTTGGGAATTTGAGCAAAGAAGAAGGCCAGAAGGTGATCAACAATGTCGGCAAATACGATAAAATGCACGATGCCGTTCGATTCGCGCTGGATCAGTGGCAAGTCCGGTATGACAGTCAAAAGGGCATTCCGGATGAAGCGCTGCTCAATAGATATCAAGGCACGGCATTTGAAAAAGCCATGGCTCTGACGTTTGCGGCCGGGCTCGCGTCGAATGGCCAGAAGGAGAAAGCGATTGAAGTGCTCACGAAAGCCAACCAGGACACTGATCCGCTCATCCTCGCCTCCCTGATTGAGGGGCTTGACCATCCGGAGAGCCTCCCTGCAGGAAAAGAGGAGGCTACGCCGGCGGAAAAACAGTCTGTCGAGGTCTCTGCTTTCCCGAATCCCTTCAACTCTGAGAGCCGGATCCAGTTCAAGCTGGCGCAGAAGGGGCTGGCAACAATTACGGTTTACAACATGCTCGGACAAAAAGTCATAGAGCTGGTGAACGGGGAGAGAAGCGCCGGCACTCACATTGTCACATGGAGCGGAAGGAACCAGGCAGGGCTGCAGGTTCCGACCGGAGTCTACTTCTGCCAGATCAATGCCGGCGGCGCCAGGCAGACCCTGAAAATCTTTATGCTGCGGTGATCTGTGGTTTATGCAAATGGTAGCCAGTATGAAAAAGAACCTGATAATAGCGCTGCTTTGCGGACTGGTTTCGCTTCTGGCCCTGACCTCCTCTTACCGAGGAGATATGAATGAAGGGGCGCTTGGCTACCATTTGCATTACCATTCTACTGTCGATTCATTTCATGTGGCCATTACAGTCCGCGGAGATACTCGAGAATTCGACAAGCTGCAAGTATTCTATCGTCTTGAACGTCAAGGGAAAACGATAAAGGAGGGTTCGGCGACTTTAATGAATTCGACCCGTGTCTCAGTTGGTTTCGAGATAGTTGATAAAGACTCTGTGATCCGGAGGGATATAAGCTCAATGATTACATTTTGGGGCATCGGCAGGGATGGCCTATTCAATGAGTATTATCTACTGAAACCCAGGACCGTTTTATTTTCGAATGGATGCACTTCACTATATAAGGCGGCCAAGGTCAGACAGCACAATAGCAAAGATCCTAATCAAAGCAAGGAGTAAAGGCCATGAAAAATTTAATCCTCGTTCTATTGATCAGCTTGATATTGGTACTTGCCAGCGGTTTTGCTGTGCAGGCCCCGGCCGGTGGAACGGCTGAAGCAGAGGTAACTCTTTACAAGTCAGCACCAAAAGTATATTGCGGAAATACCGGCGTCGCAAACGCCTATTATACTGGGCTTTGGTGCGAGGCTGAGGTCTATTCCTATGTTGAGGACTGCGATAATTATAATTGCGACAGTGACCAAATCTGGAAGGAAGGCTATAATTCAGTATATGCCGAAGGCCCGACGTGCGCATGGATAAGCGGAATCGCTGGGCATACCTACGCTGGATATGGTTATTCGCAATCCTGGGTATGGACTAACAGGTACTCAGGTCGGAGTCTGGTGGAATATTATTCCGATGAAGAGACTCCCGCTCCGATCACTTATTAATCCATCAAATCAGTCAAGGAACTCATGACCATCCCACAAGCTGATGCCATATTCATAATATTTAAAGAAGTGCCGGTCAACTATGAAAATATCGTTTAAAGGTATCGCCCTGATTAAAAAACTGGAAGGCTGCCGGCTGACCGTCTATGACGATCAGGCCGGCTTGCCGACCATCGGCATAGGCCACCTGTTAACCAGGACTGAAAACGTCTCCGGCAAGATCTGGATCGGCGGAGAACCCTACATCATTTATAACGGTCTGACCGAGGAACTCTGCATTGAACTGCTAAAGCAGGACTTGCAGGTGCCGGTTGATACCGTCAATCAGGCCGTGCAGGTCCCGCTGAATCAAAACCAGTTCGATGCGCTGGTTTCGTTTGTCTTCAACATCGGCTGCACCCGCTTCAGGAACAGCACCGTTTTGCAGGTTATCAATGCCGGAAGGCTCGATCGTGTGCCAAAGGAAATGCGCCGTTGGGTCTACGTCAATGATAAAGTCAGCAAAGGGCTGCAAAACAGAAGGGAGGCTGAAATCAGGCTATGGAACACACCGGTGGAAAATGAAACCCCGGTTGACTCGATGCTGCCTATTGACTTTATTGATCCGCCTGAACCGCATCGACCGTGGTATAAACGACTCTTTGGAATGAGGTATGATTAACGACATTTATAATTCCTGGGTGACGACAATTAAAATTCCTGTATAGAAGATCAGGAATTGCTATACTATCCAAGGTGACCGATAGAGAAGGAGGCCTGGATGGTAAGCGATCGTCAAGTCAGGAGATTGATAAAATTGAAAACACGTGGCCGTTCTTTGACAAATGCGGCATCCATGGCAGAGATGGATGAGAAGACTGCGCGCAAGTATCTCAGATCGGGTAAATTGCCCAGTGATAGTCGTGCTCCGCACACCTGGCGCACGCGCGAAGATCCGTTTGCCGAAGTATGGACTGAAGTACAACGGTTCGTGGAGAATGATTCGCGCCTGCAAGCGAAAACTCTGTTTGCCTGGTTGCAGCGGAGGTATCCTGGCCGGTTTTCTGATGGCCAGTTGCGTACGTTGCAGCGCCGGCTGAAGAGCTGGCGAGCGACCGAAGGTCCTGCCAAAGAGATCTATTTTAACCAAATCCATACGCCTGGCGAACTTAGCCAGTCGGACTTTACCCACATGGATGATCTGGGCATTACCATCTGCGGTGAGTTATTCCGGCACTTGCTCTATCATTTTGTGCTGACCTACTCCAATTGGGAAACCTGTACGATCTGTTTTTGCGAGAGTTTTGAATCGTTGCAGACCGGGTTTGAGAATGCGTTGTGGAAATTGGGGGGAGCACCCAGAAAGCACCGGACAGATCGATTGTCAGCGGCTGTCAATAATCTGAATAATCTGGAGCAGTTTACCCGCTCCTGGCAAGCTGTACTGGATCATTATGGCATGCAAGGCCTCAAGATCCAAACCGGTCAGCCTAACGAAAATGGCGACGTCGAACAAAGCCATTACCGCTTAAAAACTGCGGTTGATCAGGAACTTATATTGCGCGGCAGCCGGGATTTTACTACACGCGACGAATATGAGCAATTCTTACAGGTGCTGATCAAACAGCGCAATGCTGGCAGACAGAAAAAACTTCTACAAGAGCTGATGGTCATGCACCGGTTGCCCAAGCGCCGGCTAAATTCGGTCAAGCAAATTCGGGTGCGAGTACGGCAGAGTGGCACGATTCGTGTTTTAAATAATACCTACTCGGTAGACAGTCGTCTTTGCGATGAATGGATCGATGTTTTCATCTATGCCGATACGCTGGAAATATACTACGGCCGATGCAAAATAGACAGTCTGCCCCGGCTGCGCGGGCGGGACCAGAGCCATATACAATACCGACATATCATTGATTCTCTTGTACGTAAGCCGGGCGCTTTTGAGCATTACTGCTACCGCGATGAGCTTTTTCCGACCCATCGATTCCGGGTCGTCTACGATCTTCTCAAAGAACAATCAGGTTACAAGGGAGTCAAAACCTATCTGCATCTTTTGCAATTAGCAGCCCGGGAAAATGAAACCGCCGTCGATTCGGTATTGGCGGCAAAACTTGATAACAATGAACCGATCGTACTGGAAGAAATTGCTGGAATCGTCAAGGACGCTGTCAACACCTTGCCTCGCCATATCTCAGTCCATGTAGATGCGGTCGTCTTGAAAGTTTATGACACGCTTCTGGAAGAGGTGGCTGGGCAATGAAAGCATCCATTCACTCACAAATTGCTCCAGCGCTGAAATCGCTGCGATTGCCTGCCATGCAACAAGAATATCGTCAAGCCGCCGATATGGCCAGACAAGAAGGCTGGAGCTATGAACAATTTCTCCTGGACTTGATCAGCCGGGAAACCGAGAGCCGCGAGCAGAAAAAGATTGCACGCATGCTGAAAGTATCTCGTTTGCCGCTGCAAAAAAGTCTCGCCCAATTTGATCGGCACCGCTTGCCGATGAAAGTCAACGCCCAATTGGGCGCGCTGCTGGAAGGCTCATTTCTGGATCGTGCTGAGAATATTTTGGCTTTTGGCAACCCGGGCAGCGGAAAAACCCATCTTCTCTGTGCGCTTGGACAAGAACTGGTGCGAAATGGCCGTCCCGTACTTTTTCGCCCCTGCAGCCTTCTGGTACAAGAGCTCTTGGCAGCTAAAAAAGAACTGAAATTGGCCCGGACTCTCAAACAACTATCCCGGTACGATGCCCTTATTATCGATGACCTCGGTTATGTACAATATGACCGGGAAGAAATGGAAGTGCTGTTTACGCTCTTAGCTGATCGCTACGAGAAAAAAAGCATTATGCTGACGTGCAATTTGCCTTTTTCGCAGTGGGAGCTGATCTTTAAAGATCCCATGACAACGGCCGCGGCGATCGACCGCCTGGTCCATCACAGCATTATCATAGAGATCAATTTGCCCAGCTACCGACTTGAATCATCACAGAAAAAAATCCAGCAGCACCCTTTGGAAGAGGAGCAAACCAGCGGCTCCAAGGGGTAACTCCAGTCGCCCTCCGGGCTCCTTCCGTTACCCCTTGGCATTAAACAAAAACGGGAATTCTAATTGTCGCTGACAGGAAAAAATAATTGACATTGATCAGAGGTAAATCATGAAAATTCCTGAAATGCTAAAATTCTTGCCCAAGACTCTTGGAGGAATCCTGGTTGTGCTGATCGGTGCAGGACTTCAATACATCCCGGTTATCGGGCAGGTGGCCGGGGAGGCAGTAATCAGCGCCGGTGTAATGGCTATCCTCTATGGCCTTACTGATAAAGTGATCCGTTATCGCCACGGTGGTGACGTTTTCCAAAATGAAAAATATGTGGCTCAAAAAGTTAGGGCTACATGGACGAAATAGCTTAAACCAGAAAGGAGAAAAAGCTATGGAACCACTAAAAGTCAAATTCTTGGGGATCGGTGTGAATCTGGATTGGCTAATCAAGCTGTTGATGCAGCTACTCGGCCAGGTCCTGGATCAAATCATTCCCGGGGCAGACTTGAGCAAGGACCAGAAAAAGGCGGTCCGCACCCTGTATTACCTGGGGGACGAATGGGGTGACGACTTTGTCGCATCCACTCCGACCGATCTGGACAACGAGGCTCTGAACAAAATCAAGGCAACCTGCGAGGACACGGCCAGCGAGGGAAAGTTCGAGCTGCCCGCTGCACCACCGCTATGATGATCTTTCGCGCCCCGCGCGGGCGCGTGGATTGAAACAAACGAGTAAATGTTAATAATTTGTTAAGATGGGAGTCGTTTTCTGCCCAATTCTGCACCTAAAAACAGGACAGGCACTTGCATGAAAACTATGCAAGTGCCTGTTATTATTGTGGGCAATACTGGATTTGAACCAGTGACCTCTGGTATGTGAGACCAGCGCTCTAACCAGCTGAGCTAATCGCCCTTTTTGAATGTTAATTTACAAAATAAAATCCTGACTGTCAAGCGTATTCGCTCCGCCGGACGGAGGGGCGTTCGGATAGAACCGGCGGGGGGGGACCACAGAAGGATGCCTGCGGGGGGGGGGGGGCAAAAAATTTGGGGGCTTACGGGTGGGCGCCAGATTTGGGGATCAGCGGATGGGGACCAGATTTCGCGTGGGACAAGCCCATTTCGCCGTTGCGAAAGACGTTTGCATTTCATACCTTTCCAGGTGCTGAATTCCTGCAGCGAGACCGTCATGAAAGATGAGATCCTCCTGGTCGGCCCGGTGCCGCCTCAGATCGGCGGCGTTGAGTTCTTCATTGCCGCCCTGCTCAAATCGCCCCTTAACGAGCGCTTCCGGCTGCGCCATTTCGACATCTCCAAGCCCCGAAGCCGCAACCGTGACCAGTTTGACTCGCCAATGGGCTACGCCCGTTCCTTCCGACGCGATTTCCTCACCAGCTTTTTCAGTTTTGGCTATTCGTTCCTCTTTTTCATCAGGTATCTTTTCACCATTCCTGATCCCCGCATCGGCCTGGTTCATCTGCACGCCTCCGCGTATATGTCTTTCTGGGAAAAATGCGCTTATCTGGATGTGGCCAAGCTTTGGGGCAAGAAAGTGGTCCTCCACATCCATGGCTCCGGTTTTGACCGTTTTATCCGCGAAAGTGGTCCATGCGCCCGGCGGGCGATCGTCCGCCACCTGCGGCGTTGCGACCGGGTGGTGGCGCTGTCGCAGAGCTGGAAGACCCTTTTGCTGAATTATCTGCCCGCCGTCAAGGTTGCTGTTATCGAGAACGGCATCGATCTTTCCCTCTTTCGCGACCTCCAACCAACGCCGGCCCCGGTGCCCACCATCCTTTTTCTTGGAGAGGTCTGCGGTCGCAAAGGGGTCTACGATCTCCTGCCCGCTTTCAGGAGGGTACTGGAGCAGCTTCCCGAGGCCCGCTGCGTTCTTATCGGCCCCGGCGAGCTGGAAGAAGTCCGTGCTGCAGCGCAGGAACTTGGCATTACGGCCGCACTGGAGATTGCCGGCCCGAAGTGGCACAGGGAGAAAGCCGAGGCGCTCAGCCGTGGATGGCTCTTCGCACTGCCCTCTCATGCCGAGGTCTTTCCCCTGGCCTTGCTCGAAGCCTATGCGGCCGGACTTCCCGTGGTCTCGACCATGGTCGGGGGCATTCCCGATTTTGTCCACGATGGGGAGAACGGCTTCCTGATCGCGCCAGGCGACCGGGAGGGCCTGGCGGCTGCATTGTCCCGACTTTTGTGTGACAGGGCCTTGCGGCAAATCATGGCGGAGAATAACCGCCGCTTGGCCTGGGAGCGCTATGACATCTCCCTCTGTGCAGAGAAAATCGGCGCCCTTTACTCGGAATTGTTAAAGCAAGCAAGTTCAGCTTGAGGCGCAAGATTTTATCTTGCTTTTTAGACAAAAAATAAGTATACTAAACGAATTGTGATGAATCCGGAGCAGGCTGCTAGGGCGTCTATCCATGCCGATATATGAGTACAAATGCCGGGAATGCGGCGGGGCCTTTGAAGAGCTAGTCGCCGCGGCAAGCGCAGCGGAGCATACGCCTTGCCCCCATTGTGCCAGTCACGATGTGGAGCGCCTGATCTCCAGCTTCGGCTTCACGAGCGGCGGGACACACAGCACTGATACCCGTTCTTCCTCATCGGGCCATTCCTGCGGGTCCTGTTCCAGCCATGCCTGCAGCCATTGTCATTGATGCAGTCTGCCTGAAAGGAAACCCCTATGACCAAAGCAGAGATCGTCGATATCGTTGCTGAAGGAACCGGGTTGACCAAGACAGAGACCCAGGCTGTGATCGAAGGTTTTCTCGCAACGGTCGGATATGCCCTGCGCCAGGGGGACCGGGTCGACTTACGCGGGTTCGGGAATTTCAAGGTCGTCGACCGTGCCACGCGTGCGACCTTCAATCCGGTCACCAAAGAGCCGGTGGTCATTCCTGCGCACCGGGCGCCTCTTTTCAAAGCCTCACGCGAATTGAAAAAGTTCATCAATAAAACTTGAGTTGACGAATGCGCTGCCCGATCGGTTGCGCCAGGATAGGAGGTGATCGTTTTGCCAAGCGGAAAAAAGAGAAAAAGAGCCAAGATTGCCACGCATAAACGTAAAAAAAGATTGCGCAAAGATCGACACAAGAAGAAATTACGCTAATCTTATACAGGGCTGAGAGTCGCATCTTGGCCCTTTTCCTTTCCCGGAGGCGCGGCATCGGCCGGCGTCCGCCTCCATCCTGGCGCCGTAAACCACACGCACCTTCAGGACCGATCCATGGATCACTGGGACACGACCCCTTCAAGCTATTCCGTCACGGAATTCACCCGCCGGATCAAATCCCTGCTCGAGACCGAGCTGCCACCGGTCTGGCTGCATGGCGAGATCTCCAATTTTGTCCGGCACACCTCGGGGCATCTGTACTTCTCCCTCAAGGATGAATCGGCCCAGATCGCCTGTGTGATGTGGCGCAGCCGCACCGCGTCGCTGCTCACCACGCCCTGTGACGGGATGCAGGTGCTGCTGTTTGGCCAGGTCACGCTCTATGAAAAACGCGGCGTCTACCAGATCGATGTGGTCAAGATGATCCCGGCGGGGGTGGGGCAGCTGCAGTTGGCTCTGGAAAAGCTCAAGGCGCGGCTGGCGGCCGAGGGACTCTTTGATCAAGCGCATAAAAGGCCGTTGCCGGTCCTGCCGCAGCGCATCGGCATCGTCACCTCGCCGACTGGGGCGGCGCTCCGCGATCTGGTTCAGATCGCGCGGCGGCGCATGCCGTCCATCGGTATTGTGCTGCGCCCGGCTTTGGTTCAGGGCGAGGGAGCGGCGGCGGATATTGCGGCCGCGATTGCCGAATTCAATGCCTGGGGCCAGGTCGATGTGATCATTGTCGGTCGGGGAGGAGGCAGTCTCGAAGACTTGTGGGCTTTTAACGAGGAGGTGGTGGCCCGGGCGATTTACGATTCGCGTATCCCGGTTGTCGCGGCGGTGGGCCACGAAATTGATGTCACGATTGCCGATTTTGTCGCCGACCTGCGCGCGCCGACGCCATCAGCGGCGGCTGAGCTGGTGGTCCCCGATGCTGGCGCGCTGCGCCGCCGCCTGGCCGAAGTGGCCCGGCTCCTGCTCAACGCCACCCGGCGCCGGCTCGACCTTGACCGCCTGCGCCTTAAGGGGTTGCGCGCGCGCCACGGCCTGCGCCGGCCCCTGGACCTCGTCCATCAGCGGCGCCAGCGCCTCGATGAGCTCGACCACCTCCGCCTCCTTGCCTTGACCAGCCGCCTGCAGCGCGAACGCAGCCGCGCCAAGGCGCTCGCCCAACGCTGCCGCGACCTGGCACCCGGCGCCGTGCTCCAACGCGGCTATGCCCTCTGCTGGCGTCCGGAGGACGAACACTTTTTGCACAGTGCGGCCGGCCTGGCCCCGGACGATGAACTTATCATTCAGCTGTCCAGCGACCGTCTGGAGAGCCGTATTACCATGATCCATCCCGGGCTGACAGTCCTCGATGAGCGGAAGCCGAAGGATGGAAAGCCTGCACAAGAGAGAGGAGTGGAGCCATGACCACCCGGAATTTTGAGTCCGCCATGGAGCGTTTGGAGGAGATCGCCACCTTGCTCGAAGAGGGCTCCGCCCCCCTCGAGGAGTCGCTGCGGTTGTTCGAGGAGAGCAATGAACTGCTCGTTTTTTGTCTGGCCAAGCTCGACGAAGCGGAGGAAAAGATTCAGCTCCTGAGCAAGACCGCCGAGGGCTTCCAGCTTGAAGAGACCCCGCTGGATTAGATCGTTTGGGCCCGGTGTTATAACCTGTGGCCTGGAAACAAACCCTGGCAAACCTGCATCATTCTAAGGTAGTATATGGACGCTCTGCTCCCCCATATCAATTCTCCCCAGGATATTCGCCGCCTGGATATTCCCCAACTGACCCAACTCGCGCGCGAGATCCGCGAATATATCATTCACACCATCAGCGAGACCGGCGGCCATCTGGCCCCCTCCCTCGGTGTCGTTGAACTCACCCTGGCCCTGCACCATGTGCTCGACACGCCGCACGACAAAATCGTCTGGGACGTCGGCCATCAGGCCTATGCTCACAAAATCATCACCGGCCGCCGCGAGGCCTTCAGCCGGGTGCGGCAGGAGGGGGGGATCAGCGGATTTCCCAAACCCTCAGAGAGTCTCTACGACGCTTTCGGGGTCGGTCACGCCAGTACCGCCATCTCCGCTGCCTTTGGCATGGCCTGTGCACGCGACCTCGCTGGCGACGACAACCGGGTGGTGGCGGTCATCGGCGACGGCGCCCTGACCGGTGGCCTCGCCTATGAGGGATTGAACAACGCCGGCGCTTCGGGCAAGGATATCCTCGTCATCGTCAATGACAACAGCATGTCGATTTCCCATAATGTCGGCGCGATGAGCAAGTATCTAACCAATCTCATCTCCAATCCCCTCTACAACCGGATTAAGTCCGAGGTTTGGGATTTCACCGGCAAATTTGACCGCATGGGACCGCGCATCCGTCAGACCGCCCGCCGCATGGAGGAGAGCCTGAAGGGCTTTATCATGCCGGGGGTGCTCTTCGAGCGGCTCGGATTCCGCTATCTCGGTCCGATCGACGGCCATAATTTCGCCGAAATGCTCCACACCTTGCACGAGATCCAGGCGCTCAAGGGGCCGATCCTGCTGCACGTTCTGACCAAGAAGGGGCGCGGTTATCGCCCAGCTGAGGAAAACGCGCCGGTTTTTCACGGTCTCGGCAAGTTCGACAAGATCACCGGCGAGGTGATCAAGAGCGGCAATGGACCGACCTATACCGAGATCTTTGGCCGCACCCTGATCGAGCTGGCCGACGGACATCCTGAAATGGTGGGGATCACCGCCGCCATGTCGTTAGGGACCGGCATGAGCCGTTTTGCCGAGAAATTCCCCGAGCGCTTCTTCGATGTCGGCATCGCCGAGGGCCACGCCCTGACCTTTGCCGCCGGCATGGCCTCGCAGGGATTCCATCCGGTGGTGGGCATCTATTCGACCTTTCTGCAGCGGGCTTATGATCACCTCCTCCATGATATCGCCCTGCAGAAACTGCCGGTGGTACTGGCCATAGACCGTGCCGGGATTGTCGGCGATGACGGCCCGACCCATCACGGTGTTTTTGATATTGCCTATTTGCGTACCGTGCCGGACCTAGTCATCATGGCGCCGAAGGATGAGGAGGAACTGCGCCAGATGCTCTACACGGCGATGGAGTATAAAGCAGGCCCGGTTGCCATCCGCTATCCGCGGGGGGCCGGTGAAGGGGTGGCCCTCACGAGCGGCTATCAGCCGCTGGAGATCGGCCGCAGCGAACTTCTCGATGCGGGCGAAGAGATTGCCATTCTCGCACTGGGGCATCTGGCCAGCAAGGCCAGTAGTGCTGCCCGGATCCTGCGCGAGCAGGATCATCTCTACGTCCAGGTCATTAACACGCGCTTTGTCAAACCCCTTGATCTCGATATGCTCGAGGAGGTGACGGCGCATTTCAAGGCTCTCATCACTCTGGAAGAGGGGACGCTGGCAGGGGGATTCGGCAGCGCCATCGCGGAATATCTCGCCGACCACCATCTTGAGGGGGTCGAACTGTACCGTTATGGTCTGCCCGACCATTTCCTGTTGCAGGGCAACCGGGACCGCATGCTCGACCAGGCTGGTTTGAGCATCCCGGCGATCGTCGCCGCGGTGCGCAGCGTCCACAGGGGGCTGGAGGAGAACAAACCCGGCAAGATTCGCAACCTGTTCCGCTTTAACAAACACGCGAAAAGCGCATGATCATCGGCATCGCCGGCAACACCCATAAACCCAACGTCCGCGAGGCCATCCTTCATCTGACCGCTTATCTGGATGGGCTTGGCGTGCCTCTCGTCATCGACCGGCAGCTGCAGGGATTCCCAGGTCTTGGAGCCGAGCGGGACTACTTCTCCCTCGAGGAGATCGGCCGCCACTGCGACCTCCTCGCCGCTTTCGGCGGCGACGGCACCCTCCTGGCAACCGCGAGCAAGGTCGGCGCCAGCGGCACGCCGATCCTCGGAGTCAACCTCGGCAGTCTGGGATTTCTCGCCGAAGTCCCGCTGGATGAGATGGAGGCAACCTTCGACGATCTTCTAGCGGGGCGCTACACCTTGATCGAGCGCATGCTCCTCAAGATCACGCTGGAAAAGGGCCGCCAGATCAGGAGCCACCATGCGCTCAACGATTTGGTTGTGGAAAAGGGAAGCGTGCCCCGCCTGATCCTCGTCGAAGTCTGGGTGGACGGTACCTACCTAAACACCTACCGGTGCGACGGGGTGATCATCGCCACGCCGACCGGATCGACCGCCTATTCGCTTTCCGCCGGGGGACCGCTGCTGATGCCGACCATGGAGGCGATGATCGTCACCCCGATCTGTCCCCATTCCCTCACCGTCCGGCCGGTGGTGCTCTCGGAGACGTGCCATCTCGAGCTACGGCTGGTTGATCAAACCCACACCGCCCAGATCAATATCGATGGCCAGAATTGCTGCGATCTGCGCCCATCGGACCGCATCTTTATCGAAAAGGGGACGTACAAGATCAAATGGGTGGACACCGGCCGGCGCGACTTTTTCAATCTACTGCGAACCAAATTCAACTGGGGCATAGACCTGACCGCCTATCAATCCGCCAGGAACAGGAACGAATCCTAACCCCGCGGCTTTGACCCGTAAACCAGAAAGAACCTGTGACGCACGGAGATACCAAAACACCATTGATGGAGCAATACCTGGCCATCAAGAACAAGCACAAGGATGCTGTGCTCTTCTTCCGCATGGGTGATTTCTACGAAATGTTCTTTGAGGATGCCAAAACCGGGGCCTCGGTTTTGGGCATCACCCTCACCTCACGCGCGCATGGCAAGGCGGCGAATGTGCCGCTCGCGGGCTTTCCGCATCATGCCCTGGATACCTACCTGGCTAAAATGATCAAGGCCGGCTATCGAGTCGCCATCTGCGAACAGACCGAAAACCCCAAATTTGCGAAAAACATTGTCAAACGCGAGGTCCTCGAGGTGGTGACACCGGGGACTGCGGTGGTCGATGATCTGCTGGAGACCAAACGCAACAACTACCTCCTCGGGCTCGTCGTGCGCGACCAGCGCTGCGGCGCCGCCGCAGTGGATGTCTCGACCGGAGAGTTCCAGGTGCGCGAGCTGGCGCTCTCCGCCCTCGACGAGTACCTCCACGCCCTCGCTCCGGCTGAGCTGTTGATTTCCACGATGCCGCATCCGGCTCTCGAGAAGATCCTGCAGCCACTCGCGGAGGTCACGATCACCCGCCGCGAGGAATGGATGTTTCTCTACGACTTTGCACTCGAGACCCTCAATGACCAGTTCGGAACGCTCTCGCTCAAGGGATTCGGGATCGAGGATCTGCCGCTCGGCATCTGTGCCGCAGGCGGCGTGCTGGCCTATCTGCGTGAGAACCAGAAAGAGAAGCTGATCCATATCAACCGGGTCTCCCGCGCCGCCGAAGAACAGTATATGGTCATCGACAGCAGCACTCGGCACAATCTCGAACTGGTGAGTTCTTTTCATGCCGCGCGCAAGCATGGTTCTCTGCTCGGTATCCTCGACCAGACGCGCACGCCTATGGGGGGGCGCATGCTGGTGCAGTGGATCACCTGCCCGCTGATGGATCTGGAAGAGATCACGGCGCGACACGACGCCGTCGAGGAGTGGACCCGCAACAGCAGCGGCCGCAAGGCAGTGATCGAGACCCTGCGGCAGAGCGGCGACCTCGAGCGGCTTCTGGCGCGCTTCGTGACCGGCCGTGCCAACGCCCGCGATGCCATAGCCGTGCTTAATTCGCTTCAGGTTGTTGCGACCCTGCAAGCCCAGCTGCAGGAAAATGACGCGGCGCTGCTGGCGGGGGCGCGCGCAGCCCTCAATCCCCTGCCCGAACTGCGCAATGAGATCGAGCGAGCCCTGGTTCAGGATCCGCCCCTCGCCATCACCGAGGGCGGTTTCATCCGCAGCGGCTACAACCCCCAGCTCGATGAACTGCGGGAGATCGCCTTCCGGGGCAAGGACTGGATAGCACGACTGCAGCAGCAAGAACGCGAGCGGACCGGCATCCCCTCGCTCAAGGTGAGCTACACCAAGGTCTTTGGCTATTTCATCGAGGTGACCAATCCCAATCTCTCCCGTGTGCCGGACTGGTACATCCGCAAGCAGACCTTGGTCAACGCCGAACGGTTTATCACGCCTGAACTCAAGGAGTATGAAGAGAAGGTCCTTGGGGCGGAAGAGAAGATCATCGAGCTTGAGTATGAGCTTTTCAATCAGCTGCGGCGGCGCATCCTCGACGATACCATGGCTTTGCAGGAGAATGCCCGGATCATCGCCCGCATTGACTGCTTGAGCACCCTGGCTCAGGTGGCCGTCGATTATGGCTATGTGCGCCCCGTGATGCATGGCGATTCCAGTCTGGACATCCGAGAGGGGCGCCATCCGGTGATCGAGCGGCTGCTGCCGGCGGGGGAAAGCTTCATCGTCAACGATACCCACATTGACACCCGCAAGGAGCAGATCCTGATAATCACCGGTCCCAATATGGCTGGGAAATCGACCTATTTACGCCAGGTCGGGCTGATCGTCATCATGGCCCAGATGGGCTCTTTTGTGCCCGCCACCGCCGCCGAGATCGGGGTGGTCGACCGCGTCTTCACCCGGGTCGGGGCTTCGGATAACCTGGTGGCTGGAGAGAGCACTTTCCTTACCGAGATGAACGAGACCGCCAATATCCTCAACAATGCCACGCCGCGCAGCTTGATCCTCCTCGACGAGATCGGGCGCGGCACCAGCACCTTCGATGGCCTCTCAATCGCCTGGTCCGTGGCCGAGTATATTCATGAAACGCCGCGCATCGCGGCAAAAACCATCTTCGCCACCCATTATCACGAACTGACGGAACTGGAGCTGGTGCTGCCGCGTGTAAAAAACTACAATGTTGCGGTCAAGGAGTGGGGCGATCGCATTGTCTTTCTGCGCAAGATCGTCCCTGGCGGTTGCGATCACAGCTATGGCATTCACGTCGCGCAGCTGGCTGGGCTGCCACGGCCGGTTATTCTCCGCGCTCGGGAAATTCTCGCCAACCTCGAGACCGTTTCGCTCGACGACGACAAGGCGCCCCAGTTGGCGCACCACCGCCGGGCTACCGCAACGCCGCCACCGCAGCAGATGAGTCTCTTTGCGGAACTGGAGAAGAGCTTGCGCGAGGAACTGCAGCGGCTCGATCCCAATCAGCTCACGCCGCTCGAGGCCCTCAATAAGCTGGAGGAATTGCGGCAGTTGGCTTCAGACCGGTAGCACCCGGCACCGGCCTGCTGCGTAAAACGTGCTACAGGTCGCATCCGGGCGATAATTCGTTTGCAGGTTGGACAATTTTCTGTAAATTATGGTTATATTACCCCGGCATGGCAGCCGGACATCCCGAGCAATCTGAGGTAGAGCGTGGTCACTCGAACCAGGTTAGTGTTGACAGGAGTTATCCTTCTCTGGACCGCATGGGGCAATGCGGCGGCGATCCGTAAATATGCCGGTGAATTCATGGCGGGTGGGGTCGGCGGCCGTGCCCTTGGCATGGGCGGAGCCTATGTCGCGGTGACCGGCGATGTGACCTTCAGCTACTGGAATCCAGCCGGCCTCTCGACCATCCGCTATCCCGAACTCGGTTTCATGCACGCCCGCCGTTTTGGCGGCGTGGTGAATTATGACTATCTGGGCGGCGCCCTGCCGGTCAGCCGCCGTGAGACCATCGGCATCAGCCTGGTACGCCTGGCTGTCGACGATATTCCCGTCACCGCCCTGCCGCGGCCGGATCTGCCCCTCGATGCCGTCTACACCAACGAAAGCGGGGAGACGCTCAACAACCGGCCCTTTGCCGTGCGCAGCGTCAGCGATGGCGAATATGCCCTCTACCTGAGCTATGCGCGCATGCAGATGGGGCGCTTTGCCTGGGGCGTAAGCGCCAAAATGGTGCACAAGGCCACCGGCGACAACGCCGCCTGGGGCGCCGGCTTCGACCTCGGCGCGGTCTGGCTGCCCTGGCGCTCTCTGCGCCTCGGCGCCAATCTCCAGGACTTTACCACGACCCTGCTCGCTTGGGACACCGGGGAACGCGAGTTGGTTTCACCCACCCTCAAACTCGGGGCTGCCTATCCCTTCATCCTGCGGCCGCTCAGGAGCCGCTTGCTCCTGGCTGCCGATACCGACCTGCGCATGGAAGGCCGCGCGATCGCTGCGCAAAGCCACTATGGCCCGGTCAGCGCCGATTTCCATTTCGGGGCGGAATGGGTCTTCCATAACGTGCTCTCGCTCCGCACCGGCAGCGATACCGGCTATTTCAGCGCCGGGGCCGGACTTCGGCTGCCACGGCTCGATCTGGATTACGCCTTCCTCAAACACGATCAGCTGGATAATTCGCACCGGATCTCCCTGCGCGTCCGCATCGAAGAGCGCAAAGCGCGTAAATAACCCCGGCCCGGGAGATCCGCCCCGGGGTCTGGCGCAAGGTAAAAAATGAATTGACTATATCGAAAAAAATCATTAAAATATACACTGCATTTTCCGATAACGTCAGTTCATCAGGATGAATTCATGATCTCAAGCATGACCGGCTTTGGACGCGCGACTCACCGGATCGAGGATGTCGAAGTCCTGGTCGAAATCCGTTCCGTGAACAACCGCTTCCTCGATTTTTCACTGCGCATTCCGCGCATCCTGGCGGACTACGAGGGCCAAATCAAGGAACTGGTGGGGAAAAGCCTGTCTCGCGGCCGCATCAATATCTCCATCAGCGTGACCAGTGACACATCCAATGCGCAGCAACTCGCCCTCAACAAGCCCCTTGCCGCCGCCTATTACCGGCTCGTGCGCGAACTGCAGGCAGAACTCGGGCTCCCCGGAGAGGTACAGCTCAACCAACTCCTGGCGCTGCCGGACATCATCGTCGTCGACGACCGCACCCCGGAGGCTGAGCGTTACTGGGAGTGCACGCGCGCCGCGGTGGTCAAGGTGCTCGAGGATATCCAGCTCATGCGCCGCCAGGAGGGGGAGCAGCTGCTCAAGGATTTTGTCCAGCGCATCGCCACCCTCGATGACAAGATCACCCGGGTGCGTGAACTGGGTGCGAAACGCCCGGCGGCCGAAATGGAAAAGCTGCGGCAGCGGATCGCGCAACTGGTCAAGGAAGTCCCGGTCGATACGGGACGGCTCGAGAGCGAGATGGCCCTCATCGCCGACCGCCTCGACATCACCGAGGAGTGTGTCCGGTTTCACAGCCATAACCGGGCTTTTTTGAATATCCTCGAGACCGAGGCTGCCCCCGGCCGCAAGCTCAATTTCCTGCTGCAGGAAATGCATCGCGAGGTCAATACCATCGGCAGCAAGGCCGCCTCCGTCGAGATTTCCCACCTGGTGGTCGAAATCAAGGACGAAGTGGAAAAACTGCGAGAACAGATACAGAACATCGAGTAGGAGGGGAGCAGCGGCATGACGCACAACGGCTTGCTGGTTGTCATCTCCTCTCCCTCCGGCGGTGGCAAATCGACGGTGATCCATCGTATCCTCAGTGAAGGTGATCCGCGCTACCGCTATTCCATCTCCGTGACGACGCGGGCGAAACGTCCCGGCGAAACCAACGGCGTAGATTACTGGTTTGTGACCGAATCCGATTTCACCGCGATGATCGGCCGACATGAACTGGTCGAGCATGAACGGGTTCACGGCCACCTTTACGGCACGCCCGCAGGGCCCATTGAGCAGTGGTTGAAGGAGGGGCGCATCATCTTCTTCGACATCGATGTCAAGGGCGCCTTTGCCGTACAAAAGCGCTTTCCCGCGCAAACCCTGATGATCTTCTTGGCGCCGCCGGACCTGAAGATTCTCGAACAACGTTTGATCGGCCGCGGCACCGAGAGTTCTCCGGAGCTCAAAACTCGGCTCGCCCGGGTGGCCATGGAGATGGAGATGGGAAAACAGTTCGAATTCACCGTGGTTAACCGCGATCTTGAGCAGACCATCGCCGAGGTCAAACAGATCATCGCCAGCCGCCTGAAACCGGCGCGGCCCACTTCCCGATAAAATTCGGTCATTCTTGCACCTGTGAATTGGAGGTATTGTTCATGATCAAGACTCTGCCCATTGATAACCTTGATAACTATGCCGAGAACGTCTACGAAGCCATCATTATGGTGGCCCGCCGCGCGCGCCAGATCAACGATTTGCAGAAGAAGGTGCTGGATGCCGAGGCCGCATCGATCAGCAACAGCGACAATTATGACGACGAAGGCGTGAGCCAGGATGTCGTGGACCGCCAGTATCTGAAACTCCCCAAACCCACCAGTGTCGCCCTCCAGGAGATGCTCGAAGGGAAGCTGAGCAAACAGTATCCCGGCTGATCCGGGAGCAGCATAGGAGCCAACGCCGCATGCTGACGGACAAGAAGATTGTGGTTGGCGTGACGGGTGGAATCGCAGCCTACAAGGCGGCGGAACTGGTGCGCCAGCTCATCCAGGCCGGCTGCGGGGTCCGGGTGATGATGACCGCAGCAGCGGCCGAATTTGTTACCCCTCTGACCTTTGAGACGCTGACCCATCATCCCGTTCTCGTGCAGCTCTTCCCCGGAGACCAGGGCGGGGGCACTGTCCATATCGAATGGGCACGCTGGGCGGACCTTTTCGTCCTCTGCCCGGCCTCCGCCAATACCGTCGCCAAACTTGCCCATGGTCTGGCGGATAATGCCCTCACCACCACCCTCCTTGCCACTACCGCGCCGATTCTTCTTTGCCCGGCGATGAATAAACAGATGTATGCCAATCCCTTCTACCGGGACAATGAGGAGCGTCTCAGAAGAGCCGGCCTGCGGATCGTCACGCCCGGAAGCGGCGCACTGGCTTGCGGGGAGACCGGACCCGGCAGGCTGGCGGATCTTGCCGAGATTATGGATCAGATCCGCCTCGCCTTGGAGACGCGACGGGATTATCAAGGCAAACGGGTGCTGGTCACGGCGGGCCCGACGCATGAGCCGCTTGATCCGGTACGCTACCTCAGCAATCGCTCCACTGGCAAGATGGGATTTGCCCTGGCGGGGCAGGCTGCGCTGCGCGGCGCCCGGGTCACCCTGGTCAGCGGGCCGAGCACGGAACGTCCCTTTGCGGGGGTGCAGGTGGTCCCGGTAACGACAGCCGCGGAGATGGCGGAGGCGGTGCTGCCGCGGCTCAGCGAGACCGACCTGCTGCTCATGGCAGCCGCGGTGAGCGATTACCGGCCCAAGTCCTTTTCTCCCGGAAAAATCAAGAAGGGGGAGGAAGAGCTTGCCCTTAAGCTGGTCCGCACCGAGGATATCCTCCGGAGCGCCGGCCGTTCCAAGGGCGACCGGATCCATGTCGGCTTTTCTGTAGAGACCATGGATGAAATCGTAGCTTCACGCCGCAAGCTGGAAGAGAAGCATCTCGACATGATAGTGATCAACAATCCGCTCGAGCCCGGCGCCGGTTTTGCCGTGGATACCAATATCGTCACTCTGCTGTGCCGCGGTCGTGAGCCGGAAACCTGGCCGCTGCTCTCCAAAACCGAGGTGGCGGACCGGCTGCTGACAGCTATCTTGGCCTATGAAAACGAAAAAATGGCATGATCATGGGAACCGGATCCGAATTGCAGCGTTTTCTCCAAGAGCAGATCGAGATTTATGGAGACGAGCTGGCACTGGAGCTGACGGTCCTGGAGGCGAGCCGGAAAGCGCCGGCCTATCCCGCCGCGCCGGTGCTCCCCGTTCAGGCAGTGCGTGAAATCGCGCCCCTGGAGCTTGCGAAGACGCAACGCGCGCCGCTGGATCTCCAAGCTGCCACTCTGGCGGAGCTGCACGAGCGGATCGGAGGCTGCCTGAACTGCGCCATTGGTCACCAGCGCAAGCACCTGGTCTTCGGGACTGGCAACCCCGCGGCCGACATCGTTCTGGTCGGCGAGGCGCCCGGCTACAATGAGGATCAGCAGGGAGAACCCTTCGTCGGCGAAGCCGGACAGCTGCTGAACAAAATCCTCGCCGCCATCCGGCTTGAGCGCAGCGAGGTCTATATCTGCAATCTGCTCAAATGCCGTCCGACCAACAATCGGGATCCCTTGCCCGACGAGGTTCAGAACTGCCTTCCCTATCTGGAAAAACAGCTGGAGCTGATCCAGCCGGCTTTTATCCTGTGTCTTGGCCGGTTTGCCGCCCAGACCCTGCTGCAGAGCACGGCGCCCCTCTCTCAACTGCGCAGCCAGGTGCATGCCTGGCACGGGGTGAAGCTGCTGGTCACCTATCACCCGGCCGCCTTGCTGCGTTACCCCAAGTTCAAGGCCGAGACCTGGCGGGATGTCCAGATGCTCCGCCGCCTATACGATGAATTCCTGGCCCAAACTCTTCCTCGCTGAACGAGCCGCCCATGCCCGAACAAAATGAAACACCGATAAAATTGCCACCGCAGTCGATTGAAGCGGAGATGGCCGCGCTGGGATCGATGATGATCGAGGCGCATGCGGCGAACACCCTCTTCGAACTGCTGGACGAAACCTGTTTCTACAAGGATGCGCACCGCCGGATTTTCCTGGCCGCGCGCAGCCTCTATTCCCGCAGCGAGCCCATTGATGTTCTCACTGTCTCCTCCGAGCTCGAAAAAGCCCACGATCTCGAGCGGATCGGCGGCCTGTACTACCTCACCGAGTTGGTTGAACGGATCCCGTCGGCAGCCAACATCGAACAGTACTGCCGCATTGTCCTCAACCGCGCCTTGCTGCGGAAGCTGATCGACGTCTCCGGCGAGATCCAGCAGGACTGTTACGAGGGCGCCGAGGATGCCTACGATGTGATCGATCAGGCGGAAAAAAAGATCTTTACCCTCTCCGAGCGCGGCAAGAAGCGGGCTGTCGAGCACATCCGGCCGATCCTCTTCAAGACGATGAATCTCATCGACAACTACAACGCCAAGGCGGACGGAGTCACCGGCGTGCCGACCGGATTCGAAGAACTCGACCGCTTGCTCTCCGGCCTACAGAATTCTGATCTCATCATTCTCGCCGCCCGGCCCTCGATGGGCAAGACGGCTCTGGCCCTGAACATAGCCCGCAAGGCCGCCGGCCATGGTGTGCCCGTCGGCATCTTCAGCCTGGAGATGGCCTCACCGCAGATCGCGATGCGTCTGCTGTGCTCGGAGGCGCAGGTGGATGCCCATCTGGTCCGTATCGGCAAACTGCCGGGCGACCAGATGAGCCGGTTGTCGTCAGCGGTCGGCACCCTCGAAAAGGCCCCTATCTATATTGATGATTCACCGGCGATGTCGATCATGGAAATCCGCTCCAAGGCGCGCCGGCTCAAAGTCGAATACGATATCGGGCTGATCGTCGTGGACTATTTGCAGCTGGTCCACGGTGTCGGCCGGGTCGAAAGCAGGCAGATCGAGATCGCCCAGATTTCGCAATCCCTGAAAGCCCTGGCCAAGGAGCTCGATATTCCGGTGCTGGCCCTCTCCCAGCTCTCCCGCGCGGTCGAATCGCGCGGCGGCGAACGCAAACCCATGCTCTCGGATCTGCGCGAGTCGGGCGCCATCGAACAGGATGCCGATGTGGTCATGTTCATCTACCGTCCCTCGGTTTACGGTCCGGTCGAACCTGGCCAGGAGAATGACGCCGAGCTGATTATCGCCAAACAGCGCAACGGACCGACCGACAGCATCAATCTTTACTTTTACAAGGAATATCTGCTCTTCCAGAGCAAGAATGCACCGCGACTTGACGTTGCCGTCATCTCTCCGGCACCCTATTGATAAATTCCGTAGCGGAAGATCATGGATGAATCCTATCAAAAGGTTACCGAGGGGCTGATTCGCCGTATCCGGCGCTACAATCAGTCCATGGATGCCGCATTGCTGCGCAAGGCCTTTGAATTCAGCTTTGAGGCGCATCGTAACCAGCTTCGCAAGTCAGGGCATATCTACTTTGAGCATCCCCTCGAGGTTGCCAAGATTCTCGTCGGGCTGAAGATGGATTACGAAACCGTTGCCGCGGCCATCCTTCATGATGTGGCCGAGGATACGGAGTACACCATCGCCCGGGTGGAGAGCGAATTCGGCCCCAATATCGCCGGCCTGGTAGACGGGGTCACCAAGATCTCCGATATCAAGTTGCTCGAGTTTGAGGAGCGGCAGGCTGAGAATTTCCGCAAAATGCTGCTCTCGATGGTGAAAGACATCCGGGTGATCATTATCAAATTCGCAGACCGCCTGCACAACATGCGCACCCTAGAGTATCTGCCGGAGAAAAAGCGGCGTCGCATCGCGCTCGAAACTCGCGAGGTGTATGCGCCGCTGGCCCACCGCCTGGGCCTGGCCAAGATCAAGTGGGAACTGGAAGATCTGTCGCTCAAATTCCTCGAGCCCGAAATTTATGCGGATCTGGTCAAGCGCATCAACGCCAGCCGCGACGAACGTGAGGAGTTGATCCGCCATGTCACCCGCCCCGTGCGCGAGGCGCTGGTGGAGTCCAAGATCCATGCCCGTTTCGAGGGACGCCCCAAACATTTCTACAGCATCTACAACAAGATCGTCAAGCGCGGCATCCTTTTCGAAGAGATCTATGATCTCCACGCCATCCGCATCATCGTCGAGAAGGTGGAAGAGTGTTACCATACCCTGGGTATCGTCCATTCGCTCTACACGCCGATTCATGAGCGCTTCAAGGATTACATCTCTGCGCCGAAGAGCAACGGCTATCAGTCCCTGCATACCACGGTCATCGGTCCGGACGGCAAAAAAGTGGAGATCCAGATACGCACCGAGGAGATGCACCGCACCGCCGAGGATGGGATCGCCGCGCATTGGCGCTACAAGGAGGGGAGGCTCCAGGAGGATGAGCTGGACAAGCATATGGGGTGGATGCGTCAGGTCCTTGAGGCGGTCGACGACGAGGAGGTGGAATCCAGCTCCTTCATGGAGCACTTAAAGATCAACCTGTTTCAGGATGAGGTCTTTGTCTTCACGCCGCGGGGCGACCTCTACCGGCTGCCGGCTCATTCCACGCCGGTCGATTTTGCTTTTGCCGTCCATACCGATATCGGCCTGCACTGTCTGGCCGCCAAAGTCAACGGCCGCATCGTCCCCCTGAGTCATCAGCTTCGCAGCGGCGATACAGTCGAAATTATCACTTCCGCCAATCAGCGTCCGAATGAAGGGTGGCTGAACTTTGCCATCAGCAGCAAGGCCAAGGGGCGCATCAAGAAATGGCTCCGAGACACACAATTCGAAAGAAGCACAGCCCTGGGAGAGGAGATCCTGACCCGATCGCTCTCCAAGTTTTCGATCAAACTCAAGGAGGTCAACCTCAGCGATCTGGCAGCTAAATTAAGCCTCAAGGATGCCAAACAACTGCTCGCCGGATTGGGTCGCGGCGAGATCAAACTCGAGGCCGTGCTGCACAAGATCCTGCCGGAGGACAAGCCGGTCGAACAGGAGAGCTCCCTGTTCAAAAAGTTCATCGAGCGGGCGCGCAAATCGAGCAAGGGGGTGAGCGTGGCCGGGATGGATAACATCATGCTCAGCTTTGGCAAGTGCTGCAATCCGGTGCCGGGGGATCCGATCACCGGTATCGTCACCCGCGGTCGCGGCATCGTCGTCCATGCCAATACCTGCAACAATCTGCTGCGCCTGATGCAGGAGACCGAGCGCATTATCGACGTGGCCTGGGATGTAGACAAGGGCAATCGGTTCCTTGCCGGGCTCTATATCCTGTGCGAGCGGCGGAGTAAATTTCTTGCGGAACTCTCGGATGCGGTCTCTAACAGCGATGGCATTATCGCCAGCGCCAATATGAGTTCGGATGCCTCGCTGGTCAACTGCATGATCAGCGTCGAAGTATATGATTTGGAACACCTTAACCGGATTATAGCGAAAATTAAAAAAGTGGCCGGCGTCATTTCCGTCAGCCGCTGGTCCGAGCCTAAGTGAATGAAATAGAGCACTTTTTTTGAAAATATTTGGCCCGTCATGCATTTTTTTGTTGTCTTTTATAAAAAAAATAGTTATTTATGGTTATTAATTATAGTGTTATACTGTCAACGGATGACTCTTAATCATAATTGAACCCAATTGTAGGAGCTGGCCATGTCTGATGACGCTTTGAAATCCACGATTACGAAAAAGGATGTCGCCAAGCGAACAGCAAAGATCGTGGGCGAGAAGATATATCTGACGGAAAAAGTGGTCGATGGTGTGTTTCAAGCGTTGCGCGAATTCATGTCCGAGGCCAATCCCGAAGTGCGTATCGAGATTCGCGATTTCGGCGTCTTTGAAGTGAAAAAAACCAAACCCAAACCCAAAGCCCGCAATCCCAAGACCGGCGAGATCATCTACGTCCCTGCGCGCCGCAAAACCCATTTCAAGGCCGGCAAGCTCCTTAAAGAGGTACTCAAACAGCCGTTGCCTCGGGAAACCAAATAACCACCCCCCGCGCGGAACCGCCTTCCAGCATGGCAGCGCTCGATCCGATACCGCTCCACCAACTGCCGCTTGGACGCCTCCTGGGGATTGATTATGGAGAGAAGCGCATCGGCGTGGCGGTCAGTGATCCCTCACAAACGATCGCTTCGCCTCTGGTCACCCTGTTCCGCCGCGGGACGGACCTTCTCATCGCAGAAATAGTCTCTTTGGTACAGGAGCAAGCCGCTGTGGCCATCATTGTCGGTTTGCCCTTGCACATGAACGGCCGCCGCGGCGACAAAGCCGAGGCGGCCTTGATGTTTGCCGGGCTTTTGGCCAAGGCGGTTCCCGTTCCCGTTTTCACCCTGGATGAGCGATGGACCACCGCCAGCGCCCATAAGAGCCTGATCGAACGTGGCCGGCATCCCAGCCGGGAGCGCGACAAGGTGGATCAGATCGCTGCCGCATTCCTGGTGCAAGCCTTTGTCGACCGCCTCCAGTATTGCCGCAGGCACCCCCCGGAGAGTTGAACTCGATCTATGAAACGCAATATCATCCTCAGCCTCCTCACCGCCTTACTGATGGCTTGCGCCTTCCCTCCGTTCCGCACCGGGTTCGTGGGCTGGTTCGCCCTGCTGCCCTACTTCATGCTCCTGGAGGACAAGAGAGCGGGCGAAGGTCTGCGCTGGAGTTACCTCACCGGGCTCTTCATCTGCATCACGACGCTCTACTGGATCGGTCACGTCACCCAGGCGGGCTTCGTCGGCGCCATCTTGATCATTCCGCTCTATCTGACCCTCTACGGCCTGTTTCATATCGGACTGCGGCGCCAATTCGGCGGCAAGGCCTGGCTGATTCTGCCCTTTCTCTGGGTCGCGATCGAATACCTGCAATCGCGTTCCGAGCTGGCTTTCCCCTGGAACTACCTCGGCTACACCCAGTCCTACTATACACCGCTGATTCAATATGCCGAGTACACAGGGATCTGGGGCGTCAGTCTTTGGGTGATGCTCCTTAATGTCCTCTTCTGGCAGCTCTACCGCAATGGGAAGGAGCGCTGCCGCCGGCGGCTGCTCATCGGCGCACTGGGGGTACTGCTGTTTCTGCCGCTTCTGCAAGGTGGACTGGTCTTGCAGCGGCAACCTCAAGCGGGGAGGCCGGTGACCGTGGCGCTTCTTCAGGGCAATGTCGATCCTTTCGAAAAATGGGCCGCGGACAGCGATGAAAAAAACCTCGCGCTGTACGAGGCCATGAGCCGCGAGGCCGCCGCCGCCAAGCCGGATCTCATCGTCTGGCCCGAAACCGCCCTGCCTTTTTATCTGCGCGGCGAAACCCTCTACCTGCAGCGATTCGAGCACTTGGCCGATTCTCTCGGTGTCCCGCTGCTGACCGGATCCCTGGACTACCAGTTCGCCAACGAGAAGGAGTACACCTACTACAACGCCGCCTTTGTCGCAGAGCCCGGGAGCAGTTTTCTTCAGGTCTACCGAAAGATCCGCCTGGTCCCGGGATCGGAGCGCATCCCCTATCGTGACTATTTTCCCTTCAACCATCTCAAGGATTGGCTCAGCGATCTCGCTCTGGGCGTCGGAGATTATGGCCGGGGCGAGGAATACACCGTTTTCACGACCCGCCATGCCGGACGGCCGCTGCGTTTCTCGACGCCGATCTGTTACGACTCGGCTTTCCCCGATCTCGTCCGCCGCTTCGTCGCAGGCGGCGCGGAGTTCCTCTGCATCATCACCAATGATGCCTGGTTCGGCCGGACCTCAGCACCCGCCCAACACTCCCAGTTTGCGGTCTTCCGGGCGATCGAGAACCGGACGCCCATCGCCCGCTGCGCCAATACCGGCATCTCCTGTTATGTCGACGCGTATGGCCGGGTCTCGCAGCGGACCACGCTCTATAGCAAGGCGATTCTGAACGGGACGTTATCGGTGAACCGGCGTGCTACCCTTTACACCCGCCGCGGCGACTGGTTCGCCCTAGCCTGCGTCATCCTTGCGCTCGCTGGAATGGGGGGAGCGGTCATCAACTACCGCTGGAGACGGAGAGCACACTCCGCCCGGCCATGAACCGGCGCGGCGCGAAATTGCTTGATTCTTTCCCCCGATGTGCGTATTGTATTAGCTGAGGTCCGTTAAGCGGACGACGTAGCTGGCTCCTCTGCCACGACGGTTTAAGGCCGGAGCGGGACCCAGCAGAGGGCCGCGTCGCTTTCCGGCAGCCGGTCGATATTTATTATTGGGAACTCATTACGAATAAAAAAGTTATACATGGTGTGCCCCTGTTTTTTCTGCTGCTGCAGGCAGGCCTGGCGGTCGCACAGACAGCGCCCGCCAATCTTGAGCTGCTGAACCGAACCCTGCATGCCGTAGCAGTGGAGACCGCGCGGCATATCGATCTCCCCGACTCCGCAGGGTTGCACTATGCCGCCGCCCGGGAATCGGCAGCCTGGGATTGGCTCTTCGAAAGAGCCCTGTACGACGAGCTGAGCGTCAAACGGGGCCTGCGGCTGCACCGCGTGGAGGCTGCTGTGTCGGAGTGGCCGCTGCTCTTTTATGCGCCACTGGAACTCAGGATACGCTACGACCACCACCGTGCCGGCAGCGGCCGGTCCGTGCGCTGGGCTACCGCCCGGCTTTATGTAAAATATCAGGATCCCACGGGAGAATTGATCTTCAGCAGCGAGGTGGAGCGTACGCTCGTCGATACCATTCGCAGTGATCAAATCGCCGCTCTCGAGGACCATGCCTATCCCTTCACCGCCGGTGAACGTACGCCGCCATCCCGTCTGAAACGGATACTGGAGCCGCTCCTTCTCACCGCCATCACCGGGGGGATCATCTATCTATTTTACTCTTTCCGCAGCAACTGAACAGGATGCTTATGAACTCTGCCACACGACTGTCCATCATCACCCTCCTCGCCCTCGGCGTCTATGCTCTCTCCGGATGCAGCGGCGCCAAGCTGCGTGCCAACATGACGCTCGAGGAACGGATGGCCGCTGCCATGCAGCTCTATCAGAAAAAGGATTATTACGAGGCCAAGAACCAGTTCAGGATCATCACCCTGAGCTATAGCAACAGCAACCTCGCGGACAAGGCCCAGTTTTACCTGGGTGAGTGCCATTACGGGATGAAGGAATACATCCTTGCGGGGAGCGAATACGAAAGGCTGCTCAAGGTGTATCCCAACTCGGAGTGGGTGGATGATGCCAAATTCAAGCTTGGCATGAGTTATTTCAAACTCTCCCCCAAGTACTCACTCGATCAGGAATATACCAACAAGGCCATCCGGGAATTCCAGGAGTTTCTCGAGGAATACCATCGCAGCGATCTGATCAAGCAGGTGCAGGAAAAACTGGACGAATGCCGCAACAAGCTGGCACAAAAGGTCTATGCCGCGGCGGAACAGTACTACAAGCTCAAATATTACGAAGCAGCGATCGTCTATTTTAATATCATTTTAGACCAGCATTATGATTCTCGCTTCAGCCCCATGGCGCAATATTATCTCGGCGAATGCTATCGCCATATCGGGAAAACCGGCGAGGCGCTGGAGGCCTATCAGCGTCTGGTGGACAAGTATCCGGACCACCCCCTGGTGAAGAAGGCCAAACAGCGGATTCCCGAAGTCCAGGCCATGGCCAAAGCCATGGCGGGTGCTGCAGAAAAACCCTGAGGTCCCATCCGTTGAAACTGGCACTCTTCGGCGGATCGTTCAATCCGATCCATATCGCCCACCTGATCATCGCCGAGCGGGTGGTGGATGCCCTGCAGGTGGACCGGCTGCTCTTCATGCCCTGTTCGATCCCGGCGTTGAAATCGGGCGAGCAGATGGCCGAAGTGGCCCACCGGCTGAACATGGTCCGGCGGGCGATTGCCGGAAATCCGCGGTTCCGGGTCAGCGAGCTGGAGCTGCGCCGCGGGGGCAAATCCTATACGGTCGAGACCCTGCGCGTTCTGAAAAAAAAGTACCGGCTTGAACGGGAGGACCTGTTTCTGGTCATTGGCGGCGACAATCTGGCTGATTTTGTGCAATGGCGCGACCCTGAGGAAATCAGCCGGCTTTGCCGGGTGGCGGTCGCGGATCGGCCGGAAAGTGACTACACCGGCCGGATCCCCCCATATCTCACAGACGTGGTCCGGATTGACACGCCGTTGATGGCGGTCTCCTCCACCGATATCCGCAAACGGTTGCGCGAAGGCCGCTCCATCCGGTATCTCGTCCCATCAACGGTCGAGCGCTACATCCGCCTGCAGCAGCTATACCTCGGTTGAGGGACCGGCGCCGATGGCGGATAAGAAATGGCATATCGCTCAGATCTGTTCCTCACGCTCCTGGGGTGGATTGGAGATGCATGTGGCGCTCCTCTCCAACTGGCTGGTGGAGGCAGGAAACGCAGTGGAGGTCTGGTGTGCCCCTGGTTCGCCGCTTGAGGCTGAAGCACGCCGCCTTGGATTGCACACGGTACCTTTCGCGCCACTCGGCTATCTGGACCTGGTTGCGGTCCTGCGTCTCTACCGGCAGCTGAAGCAACGGGGTATTGAGCTGATCCACGCCCATTATGCGCGCGATCTTTGGATCATTGCGCCGGTTGTCCGTTTCATCTGGCGTTGGCCGCTGGTTTTCATCAAGCATATCGGCACTGCCCGTCCCAAACGCGATCCCCTGCACCGCTGGATTTATGGCGGTGTCGACGAGATCATTGCGATCTCCCGGGTCATTGCGGCGAATATCCTCGCCACCCATCCGGTCGGACCGGGCCGCGTCAACGTCCTGCATCATGGCGTGGATGCCCGGCTCTTCTACTTCGACCAGGATGCGCGCCGCCGCGTGCGGGCAGAGTGGGGGGTGGGGGAAAAGGAGCTGCTGATCGGAACCATCGGCCGGCTGCAGCCCGGCAAGGGCCATCTCGAGTTCCTGGAGATGGCTGCGTCGCTGCGTACCCGCCATCCCCTGGCGCGTTTCGTCATCGTCGGCGAACCGACCCGCGGCGAAGAATCGCGCGCAGAGGAGATCCTGGCACGACGCCGCAGCCTCGGTCTGGAAGAGGCAGTCCTGATGCCCGGCTTTCGCAGCGATATTCCGGCTGTGCTCTCTGCCATGGATATTTTCGCCTTTCCCTCACGAGCGGAAGCCTTCGGCCTGGTGCTGATCGAGGCGATGGCCGTCGCCAGGCCCGTCATTTCTACCCGCTGTGATGGTGTGCTGGATATCATCGAGGAGGAGGAGAACGGCCTACTCTTCAATCCCATGGATATCAGCGGACTGACCCGCCAGGCCGAACGGTTGATTGCCGATCCCGTTCTTCGCGCTAGGCTGGGCCGCCGTGCGCTGGCGACCGTTCAGGAAAAATTCACCCGCGAAGCCATGCTCAATCAGCTTTATGCAATCTATGCCCGCGCGGCTGCGCGGCGCGGTTTCTGACAAGAGGAAGGAGTTCCCCATGGCAGAGGAAAGAGTCATCCGGCTGCTCAAACGGGTGCCGCTGTTTGCTAAGATGAGTGATCTGGATGTGGAACAGGTGGCGGACCGCTGTCTGCGCAAGGATTGCCACAAGGAGCAGGTGATCCTCGTGGAGGAGGAAGTCGGTCAAACCCTCTTCATCATCCTGCGCGGCACCGTCAAGATCACCCGGCAAAGCGATGAAGGGCGCGAGGTCATCATCACCATGCTCAAGGCGGGCGATTTCTTCGGCGAACTCTCCATTCTCGACGGCAAGGGGCGCTCCGCCTCGGTGATCGCCATGGAAGAATCCGAGCTGCTCACCCTGCGCCGCACTGATTTTCTGCATCTGCTCGAGCGCTTTCCCTCGATTGGCCTGGAGATGCTTCGCGTGCTGGCGGACCGCATCCGTAAGGCGGACATGATGATCGAAAATCTCACCCTGCAGGATGCCGTGGGCCGGGTAGGTTCTACACTCATCCATGTCGCCGAACAGACCGGCTACATGCGCGGCCCCAGCATGATCATCGCCAAACTGCCGGTCCAGCAGGATCTGGCCAATATGGCGGGCACCGCCCGCGAAACGATTTCACGGGTGATGGCCGTCTTTGAGAGCAAAAAATTGATTGAACGGGATGGTCATCGCGTCATCATCAGCGATTTCGAACGCTTTAAACGGGAATACTGGTCCTGAGCGGACCTGGATTACTCTATCAGGAGGTCTTCATGTCGATTATCGAGCAGCTGGCTGAAAATGTGATTGCTGGGAATGCGGCTAAAGTGGAAGAATACACCCAGAGTGCCCTGGCTGAGGGCCTGGCCCCGGAGGAGATTCTCAACAAGGGCCTGATCGCAGCCATGGACGTTGTCGGTGACAAATTCCGCAATAACGAATTTTATGTGCCCGAAATGCTGATCGCAGCGCGGGCCATGAAGGCTGGCATCAAGCTGCTCCGGCCCCGGCTGATAGAAACGGGGATCAAGCCGATCGGTCGTTTTGTGATCGGAACGGTCAAGGGCGATCTCCACGATATCGGCAAGAATCTGGTTTCGATGATGATGGAGGGGGCGGGTTTTGAGGTTATTGATCTTGGCGTCGACGTTTCGGCGGACAAATTCATCGCTGCGGTCAAGGAGTATCAGCCCCACATCGTCGGGCTCTCTGCCCTGCTGACCACCACGATGCTCAACATGAAGGAGACGATCACGGCGATGCAGGCAACCGGCGTCCGCGACCAGGTCAAGGTGGTCATCGGCGGTGCGCCCGTGACCCGGCAGTATGCCGACGAGATCCGCGCCGATGGTTTTGCGACCGACGCCGCCAGCGCCGTCGATCTGGCCAAGGGTCTTTTGCCTGCGTGAGTTATCTGGTCACACAGGAGGCCCGTTGAATCCCACGGTCCGGATCCGGGTCGTCTTTTTTGATCTCGGTGGTGTCTTGGTCCATGTCCATTACCACCGGTTGATCGACGCCCTGGCGCAGGAGATGGGGATCAGTGCATCGGCGATGCCGCCGCACCTCGAGGCGCTGGAGCCTGAGGTGCGCCTCTTCGACATCGGGGCGATCGACGGGCCGGAATTCCATCGCCGCTTGATCCGCCGTTTGCGCATCGATCTCGACTGGCCGCGCTTCCAGGCGCTTTATACCGGTATTTTTTCCCTGCAAGAGGAGGTGGCGGCGCTCGCTGGAGAGCTCCGCGGCGCGGCGCGCCTCTCCATCATCAGCAATACCGATCCCCTACATTACGGCCGGATCCTCGGCGACTATCCAGTCATCGGCACCTTTGAGCGGCCGGTGCTCTCCTTTCGCGCTCGCGCCGTCAAACCCGACCCGGCCATTTTCCGGTATGCCCTGGCTGAGCTGGAAGTCAAACCGGAAGCGGCCCTCCTCATCGACGATCTGGCCGCTAACACCGCAGCAGCGCAGGCGTTGGGGATGCAGGCGATCCAGTTTCAGGATGCACAGCGGCTTCGGAAGCAGCTGACGCCCATTTTCCCGCGGCTTTTGGATTAGAACCGCGTAGGTGAACCAATCAAACCTTGGGGGCATTACAAGAGGAGGCATGTCATGGCTTTGGCAATCAATGGCGGGACGCCGGTCCGCACCAAGCCCTTTCCGGTATGGCCCGTCTGGGGTGATGAAGAGATTGAGGGATTGACGCGGGTTATCAAGAGCGGCAAATGGGGCCGCCTGGCAGGCAAGGAGAGCGAGACCTTTGAGAAACTGTTCGCCGAGGCCCACGCCGCCAAGCACGGGATCGCCCTGAACAGCGGCACAACCGCGCTGCGGGTGGCGATGATGGCTGCCGATGTCGATGCCGGCGACGAGATCATCGTACCGGCCTATACCTTCATCGCCACCGCGAGCGCGGCGGTGGAGGCCGGGGCCATTCCCATCTTTGTCGATATCGACCGCGATACCTATAATATTGATCCCGCGCTGGTCGAGGCCGCCATCACGCCGCGCACCAAAGCCATCATGCCGGTGCATTTCGCCGGACGCCCCGCCGACATGGACGCGATCATGCAAATCGCCGCCAAACATAACCTGGTGGTCATCGAGGACGCCGCCCAGGCCTGGGGCTCCGCCTGGAACGGCCGTCCGGTAGGGGCCATCGGCGCCGCAGGCTGCTTCTCCTTCCAGTCCTCCAAAAATATCAACTGCGGCGAGGGCGGCATCATCCTCACCAACGACGATGTGGTCGCCAAATTTGCCCGCTCGCATCACAACTGCGGCCGCAGCGACGACGGCCTCTGGTATGAGCACTTTTATTTTGGCGGCAACTACCGGATCACCGAATTCCAGTCCGCTGTACTTCTCGCCCAAATGGGCCGTTATGAGGAACTCAAAGCCATCCGCCGCGCCAACCTGGACCTGCTCAACGAACTGCTCGGCGGGATCGCGGGCATCTCGCCCCTGCCGATGCAAAAAGAGGTGACCAGTCATTCCTGCCATCTCTATATCTTCCGCTACGACAAGACCGCCTTTGCCGGCAAATCCAAGAGCGCGTTCATCAATGCCATGCGCAAGGAAGGCATCCCCACCAGCCCCGGTTATTCGCTGCCGCTATACAAACAGCCGGTGTTCATGAACAAAAGCTTCGGCCCGCGCGGCAAGAAGGTCGATCTGCCCGTCGATTATACCGGAAATTATTGTCCGGAGAGTGAAAAGGCCTGCTATGAGGAGGGCATCTGGTTCACGCAGAGCATTCTCCTCGGCACCGAAGAGGATATGGACGATATCGCCACAGCCATCGGCAAGGTGCAGCAGCATGCCACGGAGATGCCGGATTAGCCTGGAACGGGCGAATAAATCAACGCCCGCCATCGTTACAGGATGCAAACGAGCCGGCCGGTACGGCCGGCGCATCCGATATCGGGAGGAACCCCATGTATCGTCTGGTTGCACGGGCGCAGTTCTCCGCTGCCCATCGACTCCATTATTACCCCGGCGCCTGTGAGCGCATACATGGCCATAACTGGAAGGTCAAGGCCACGGTCGCCGGTTCGGAACTGGATCAGCTTGGGATGGTGATCGACTTGATGGTCTTCAAGACCATCCTCGACGAGTGCCTTGATGCCTTCGATCATCGCATGATCAACGACATCGCCCCCTTTGATACCATGAATCCGACCTCCGAAAACCTCGCCCGCTATATTTTTGAATGGATGAAGAAAAACCTCCCGGCCAAGTCCAGGATGGTTGAGGTGGAGGTGGCCGAAAATGACGATTTCTCCGTCAGCTACAGTGAAGATGACAAATAAGGGATCTGTTGCATGGCGGCTCACCGCGCCGGGCCGTATCTAAAAAAAGACTTGCTTCTGGTCATTAATTTCGTAAATTCACTATCAGAACCTTCAGTCCGGGAACCCTGCAATAAAATGAATCACTATCGCTACACCTATCCTTTTAACTACGGCCGTTTTGGCGGCAGCAGCGGATAACAACCCGGCGCATCGCGATCCGACGACCTTATCCGCCCACCCCGCTCTACATCTGGTGGGCTTTTTTTTGCAAGGAGGCAAACATGGACCTTTCATCCCTCCGGCAGGAGATTGACCGCATCGACGAGCAAATTGTCGATCTTCTCAACGAACGCGCCACCCTGGCTCAGGAGATCGGCACACTGAAGGGTAGCACCGGACTGTCGCTCCGCGACAAACGGCGTGAAGATGAGGTTCTTTATCACGTCCAGAGCTTTAATCAGGGTCCGCTTTCCAGTGAGGAGATCATCGCGATCTTTGAACGGATCATCCAGTCCTGCCGGGATTTGCAGCGCCTGGCTTAACCCCATTCTACGCGAGCGAGGCCGCACTTGGTTATTGTCATGAAAGACAGCGCCACTGAGGGGATGGTGCATGCCGTATGGGAAAAGCTTGAGAAGCAAGGCTTTCAGGTTCATCAGGTGGTCGGAGTCAACCAGACTATCCTGGGGGGGATCGGCGATATTCGCGATGTGGACATCCGCGAATACGAGGTCATGGAGGGCGTCCAAGAGGTCCTGCGGATCACGGAGCCCTACAAGCTGGCAAGCCGGACCTTTCATCCTGATAACACCATCGTCGAAGTGCGGGAGGCTTCTTTTGGCGGCGAGATCGTGACGGTCTGCGCCGGTCCCTGCTCGGTGGAGAGCGAGGAGCAGCTGTATACCATCGCCCGCGAGGTTAAAAAATGCGGCGCCAAGGTGCTGCGCGCCGGTGCCTTCAAACCACGCACCTCGCCCTATGCCTTTCAGGGGCTGGGTGAAAAAGGCTTGCAGCTGATGCAGCAGGTGGGGGAGGAACTGGAAATCGCGACGGTCTCTGAAATCATGGAGATCGCCCAACTGGATATGATGCTCAAATATATCGACATCATCCAGGTTGGTGCGCGCAACATGCAAAATTACTCCCTGCTGCGGGAGCTCGGGCACATCCGCAAGCCGATCCTGCTAAAGCGCGGCCTCTCCGCCACCATCGAGGAATTACTGATGGCGGCCGAGTACATCATGTCCGGCGGCAATTATGATGTGATCCTGTGCGAGCGCGGCATCCGCACCTTTGAAACCTACACACGCAATACCATGGACATTTCGGCCATCCCGGTCACACAGAAGCACAGCCATCTGCCCATCATCGCCGACCCGAGCCATGGCACCGGCCGCCGCGACAAGGTGGCGCCGATGGCGCGCGCTGCCGTAGCCGCCGGCGCCAACGGCCTCATCATCGAGGTCCATCATGACCCCGATCACGCCCTGTCCGACGGGGCACAATCCATCTATCCCAACCAATTCCATCGCCTGATGGAAGAACTGCGCATGATCGCCTGGGCCATCGGAAAACGCATCTAACCGGAGAAGCAGCAGGAGATGGAAGGACCCCACAGCTTCAAAAATGTGGTCGTTATCGGCATGGGTCTGATCGGCGGCTCGCTGGCCCTGGCGCTGAAACGCAAGGGCTTTCAGGGCACGCTCACCGGGGTGGACCAGCCCGAGGTCCTCGCCCTGGCCCGGCAACGGCAGGCGATCGATCAGGGTTTCACACCCATGCAGATCGCTGAAGCCCTGGCCCGGGCAGACTTGGTCTTCCTCTGTACGCCGATCGCCGGGATCCTCAGCTATCTGCAGACCATCGGCCCCTACATCCAGCCCGGGACCTTGATCACCGATGTTGGCAGCACCAAACGCAAGATCGTCGAAACCGCCGCCTTTCATCTTCCCTCGCAATGCGATTTCATCGGCGGCCACCCCATGGCTGGCTCCGAGTTCAAGGGGATGGAAGCAGCGGATGCCTTTCTCTTCGAAAACACCACCTGGGTGCTGACTCCAGCCAAGCCGATGCAGGAAGAACGCCGCAAGGCCATCGGCGAACTGGTGGAGAGGACCGGCGCTCTGGTCCTGCTGATCTCGCCCTATCTCCACGACGAGATTGCCGCCGCCGTAAGCCACTTGCCGCAGATGGCGGCAATCGCCCTGATGAGCCTCGCCGCCCGGCGCCAGAGCGAAAGCAGCCATTTCCTCAAAATGGCCGCCGGAGGCTTCCGCGATATGACACGGATCGCCTCCAGCCCTTTCAGCATCTGGGAGGATATCCTTGCCACCAACGACGATATGATCATGGAATATATCGATGCCTATATCGAGGAGCTCAAGTGCGTCCGGACGGCGCTGGAGCACAAGGAGATGCGAGCCATTTTCGACCAGTCGGCGCGCAACCGCCTCTCGATTCCGCGCGATACCCGCGGTTTTTTCCGGCCGCATTTCGACATCCTGGTGGCGGTACAGGACCGGCCGGGCATGCTGGCGGCTATTGCAGACACCCTGTGCGAGAAGAACATCAACATTAAGGATATCGAGATCCTGAAGATCAGGGAGAACGAAGGCGGGACCATGCGCCTGGCCTTTGCCTCGGAATCCGACCGTCAAACGGCTCTGGAGCTGCTCCAATCCCGTGGTCTTGAATGCAGAAAGAGGGACTAACATGGCAGATATCCTGATCAAACCGGCACGCGCCATCCAGGGCACCCTGAATGTGCCCGGCGATAAATCGATCTCCCACCGCGCCCTGATCCTCGCCGCCATGGCGGAGGGTACCAGCAGGATCCATGGCCTCTCCGATGCGCGCGATGTGGCCAGCACCCGCACCTGCCTCCAGGCGCTCGGCATCAAGATCACCCGGGCAAGGGGTGTCTTTTCGGTCGCCGGTATGGGTAAGTACGGTTTCCGACCGGCCAAAAAGCCGCTGGATGCGGGCAATTCGGGCAGCACGATCCGCATGCTCGCAGGCCTCCTCGCCGCCCAGCCCTTCACGACCACCATCACTGGAGACGAATCTCTGCGCCGCCGCCCGATGCGCCGGATCATCGAGCCCCTCGAACAGATGGGCGCACACATCGAGAGCGACAGCTACAAGGCCCCCCTGGTGATCAAAGGGGGACCGCTCCGCTCCATCGATTACGCTTCGACCATCGCCAGCGCGCAGGTCAAATCCTGCATTCTGCTGGCCGGCCTTTATGCCAATGGCACTACCCGCATCACCGAGCCGAGCCCTTCGCGCGATCATACCGAGCGCATGCTGGGCGCCTTCGGCGTCACCGCCCGTTTCAGCCAGGCGGGCGCGGGAGTTCAGGGCCCCGCAACGCTGCATGCCTGCGATCTGGAGGTGCCGGGCGACCTCTCTTCGGCGGCCTTTTTCCTGGTTGCCGCGGCCTTGCTCCAGGATTCGGAGGTGACTGTAAAACAGGTGAGCGTCAATCCGACGCGTATGGGTATCTGCGATGCGCTCTCGTCCATGGGGGCGATGATCCGGATGACGCCCGCGATATTGGTGCAGGGTGAACCGCGCGCCGATTTGACCGCCCGCAGCAGCCGGCTGCACGCGGCCAGCCTGGGCGGTTCGATGATTCCCCGCATCCTCGACGAGATCCCCATTCTCGCGGTGGCCGCAACCCAGGCCCAGGGCGTCACTGTGGTCCGCGACGCCGGCGAGCTGCGCCTCAAGGAGTCCGACCGCCTGACCGCCGTGGCCCGCAACCTGCTCGCCATGGGAGCGAACGTCCGTGAAACCCGCGACGGCCTGATCATCAACGGGCCGACGCCCCTGCACGGGGCGGAAATCGATAGCTTTGATGACCACCGCATCGCCATGGCCTTCGCCATCGCCGGTCTGATCGCCAGCGGCGAGACGGTCATTAGAAACAGCGAGTGCGTGCAGATCTCTTTTCCCGGCTTCTTCGAACTGCTCGACCAACTGCGTCAGGATTGAGGTCCGCTTCGACCGTGTTTGACAGGAATTACAGGCCGCCGGAGCAGGATCCGCTGAGCCGGATCACCAGCCGTACCCGGCTGTTCGCAGTCATCGGCGATCCCGTCGCGCATAGCCTTTCGCCGCGGCTACAGAATGCGCTCTTCCGGCACTTTGGCTTGGGGGGTGCCTATCTCGCGCTGCGCGTCGCCCCGGGGGCGCTTGCGGACGCCATCGTCGGGGCCCGCGCCCTGGGCATTGCGGGCCTGAACGTCACCATTCCTCACAAGGCCGCGGTCGTGCCCTGGTGCGACGCGCGCACCGCCGAGGTGGATCTGCTGGGGGTCGCCAATACTCTGGCCTTCCGCGAGGGCCGGATCGAGGCTTACAACACCGATGCCGCCGGCTTTGCCGCTTCGCTGGGCGCTGAAGCCGGCCGGTTCAGGCAGGGCAAGGTGGTGCTGCTGGGGGCCGGCGGCGCGGCTCGCGCGGTCGTCTTCGCACTTTCCCGGCTGGGCGCAGCACAATTGACCGTCGTCAACCGCTCGCTGCAACGCGCGGAGGATCTGATCGGCTTCTGCCGCGACAACCTGGGTTTCTCCGATCTGCTCGCTATCACCCCGGATGATCCCCGCCTCAGCGAAACGTTACGCGGCGCGGAAATCATCATCAATGCCACGCCCGCCGGCATGCATCCCGATATCGATGCGGCGCCGCTGCATGATTTTTCGATGCTTTCGCGCCGGCATCTGGTCTATGACCTGATTTACAATCCCCTTGCGACCCGCTTTATGAAGGAGGCGGAGGCACGCGGAGCGCGGATTCTGGGGGGACTGGATATGCTCATCTTTCAGGGGCTGGCTGCCCTGAATATCTGGTACGGCAGCGATTTCCGGCTTGAGATCACGGAAGTCGATGAACTGAGAACGCTACTGATGCGCGAATTGCAATGATGGAACGGATCCGTTTTCTGACCGCAGGGGAGTCGCACGGACAGGCCCTCGTGACGATAGTCGAGGGTATGCCGGCCGGCGTGCCACTGGATGCCGGCATGGTTGCCCGGGATCTGAAACGCCGGCAACGCGGTTATGGTCGCGGCGGGCGCATGAAGATCGAGCGGGACCGTATCCGCTTGCTTTCGGGTCTCCGCTACGGCCGGACCCTGGGCAGCCCGATCGCCATGCTGCTGCAGAACCGCGACTGGCCGAACTGGACTGGAAAAATGGCGGTCGAGGCCACCAGCGAGCCGGCCGCGGCGCTGCATATGCCTCGGCCCGGTCATGCCGATTTCGCCGGAATGATCAAGTACCGGCAAGCGGACCTGCGCAACATCCTCGAGCGCTCCTCGGCGCGGGAAACTGCGGCCCGGGTCGCTGCCGGCGCTGTCGCGCGACGCTTGCTTGAACTGTTTGAAATCGAGATCTCCAGCCATGTCACCGCCATTCGCGGCATTCCCTCCAGTTTCAGCGCGGCCGGATATTTTGCCGGAAAAAATCACCGGGATGCGGCCGTTCGCGCGGCCTGGCGGGAAGCGATGGCGGCAGTCGAGGCCTCGCCCTTGGCTTGTGCGGATCCGGAAGCCGAGCGTGAGATGATCGCCGCCATAGACGCCGCCCGGGAGGAGGGCGACAGCCTTGGCGGCGTGGTGGAGATCGTGGTTCTCGGCCTTTTCCCCGGTCTGGGCAGCCATGTCCATTGGGACCGGCGGCTCGATACCTTGCTCGGCGGCGCCTTGATGAGCATTCCCGCCATCAAGGCAGTGGAAATCGGCCTCGGCTGCGGCGTGACGCTCGCACCGGGCTCGAAAATTCATGACGAGCTTTTCTTCGATCCGGACCACGGGTACTTTCGCAGCAGCAATCATGCAGGCGGCATTGAGGGGGGCATGAGCAATGGCGAACCCTTGATTCTGCACGTGCACATGAAGCCTTTGCCCACTTTGGCCCGGCCGCTGCGTTCAGTGGATGTCGCGACCTTGCAGCCGCGTTCGGCTCATCACGAGCGTGCCGATGTCTGCGCCGTCCCGGCTGCGGCGGTCGTGGCGGAAGCGATGACCGCGCTGATTCTGGCCGATGCCCTCTGCCTCAAACTGGGGGGCGACTCCCTGCAGGAAATGCAGCAAAATTACAGGAATGTGGTGCATGTACCCTTGGGATGGTAAAAACGTCTATTTTATGGGCTTTATGGGGACAGGCAAAAGCAAGGTCGGCCGCGCCTTCGCCCGCCTGCTCGGCCGGCCTTTCGCTGATACCGATGACCTGATTGTCGAGCGCGCCGGAATGGACATACGTACCATCTTTGCGCAAAAAGGGGAGGCCTGGTTCCGCGCATGTGAGGATGAGGTGGTGCAGGAGATCTGCGGCCGCAGCGCCTGGGTGTTCTCCCTAGGTGGCGGGGCCGTGATGCAGCCCGCCAATTGGGCCCGGATTTGTGAGACCGGCTTGACGATTTGCCTCGAGGCCTCGATCGAGGTGCTGATCAGCCGCCTCTCGCGCAAGCGCGGACGCCCCCTCGTTCAGGACCTGGACGACGCAGCCCTGCGCCGTCGCATCGAAGAACTATACGCCGAGCGCGAACCCGTGTACCGGCAGGCTCAATATCATTTCGAGAGCCGTGAAGAGGTGGCCGCCTGGCAGCTGGCCGAGAATATCTTTCTCTATCTTCGGGACGAGCCATGAAAAGCGTCCTGGTCCGGCTGGAACAGGCTTCAAAACCGGTTCACATCGGCGCCGGCCTCCTCGACCACCTTCCCGAACTCATGGACCGGCAGGGGCTGGACGGGGAACTGGTGGCGATCACCGATACCCGGGTCGCCGCACTCTACGGCGAGCGGCTGATCCACCTTTTTGCCGATGCGGGTCGGCCGCTGCCGCTGCTGCAGGTGCCCGAGGGCGAAGCATCCAAATCCCTCCATCAGTGTGAGCTGCTCTACCGCGCGCTGATCGAACGGCGCTGTACCCGCTCCACGATTATCCTCGCTTTCGGCGGTGGTGTCGTCGGCGACCTCGCCGGATTCATTGCCGCCACTTTTTTACGCGGCGTCCGCCTCGTGCAGATTCCCACAACCCTGCTCGCTCAGGTCGACAGCAGCGTCGGCGGCAAGACCGGAGTAAATCATCCTCTCGGCAAAAACCTCATCGGCGCCTTTCACCAGCCGGAACTGGTCTGCATCGATCCCCTGCTCCTCGCTACCCTGGAGCGGCGTGAGCGCCTGGCCGGCATGGGCGAAGTCGTCAAGTACGCCCTGATCCGCGACCGCGGCTTCTTCACCCTGCTCTCGCTCAATCTGGAGGCCCTGCTCGATCTGACCTACCCGGATCTGGCGGAGAAAGTCATCGAAACCTGCTGCACCATCAAGGCCGAAATTGTCTCGGAAGATGAGCGGGAGAGGGGTAACCGCGCTCTGCTCAATTTCGGCCACACCATCGGGCACGGTCTGGAAGCCGCTGGGGGGTATCGTCAACTCCGCCATGGGGAGGCGGTGACCCGCGGCATGGCTGCAGCCGTCTGGCTCTCACTGCAGATGGGCCGCCTGACGAAACCGGAGGCACGAGCCGCCTGGCGGCTCCTTTCCCGCCTGGCGCCGCCGTCCACAGCAAGGATATCGATTCCAAAGGTCCTCTCCTTCATGGAGCATGATAAAAAGCAGGAGGGAGGCGGCCAATCCTGGATCCTGCTCGAGGAGATCGGCCAGGCCTGCATCGCCCGCGATCTGCCAGCAACCCTCATTCCGGATGCCGTCCGCTTCGCCTGCAACGAGGTTTGGCACCAGGAGAGAGTGCGCTCATGATCACCATCCTGGTCCTGCATGGCCCCAACCTGAACCTGCTCGGCGAGCGCGAGCCGGAACATTATGGCCGCCGCAGCCTCGCCGATCTCAACGACGAACTGGCGCGGGATGCCGCAGTGCTCGGGGTGCGGCTCTCGATCTTGCAGTCCAATCACGAGGGGGAACTCATCGATTTCATCCATGCTGAGCGCCGGACCGCCGGCGGCATCCTCATCAATCCCGGCGCCTTGACCCATTACAGCTATGCCCTGCGCGACGCGATTGCCGCGGTGCGCCTGCCAGCCGTCGAGGTTCACCTTTCCGATATCCGGCATCGCGAAGCGTTCCGTCGCCGCAGCGTCATCCGCGAGGTGTGCCTGGCGCAAATCTCGGGGAAAGGATTTGACTCCTATCGCGAAGGCCTGCACTTATTGGTTGATTATCTCCGCAAAAATGGCTAAACTGGAGGGATGCCCGGACTCCCTGCGGGTGCAGTCCGGCTCTTGTATCAAAACGAATCATCCTGGCCGGTTTGCATCACTTTGATACCGCGGTTTGGGCCAAATTCCGCTCGAGGAATGAAAGGCACGCTATTATTGTTCTAAATACATATAAATTATGTACAAAAACCATAAAAAAACCAGCAGCAGCCGTTGTCCATGGCATGATTCATGCATTCCTCATTGGTCAATCCTTTTGCATAAAATGGAGGGCACCTTGATGAGCCTTCGGCTACAGAATCAGCAACTTCGGTTCTTTTTATTGCTTTTACTCCTGGGGATTCCCGCACTCCTGATGGGCGCCGACCTGCAGCGGCCTTACGACCCGGTTGTCATCAAGGGATCGGCGATGAGCGCCTTTCTCGGCGCCGATACCGGCGATGTCTTTGTCTATGCCTACAAGGAGGGGAACTGGAAGCAGATCCCGTTTCAGATCGATCAGGTGGACATCGACAGTATAGGCCTTAAAAGCTATTTTGCACCGCACAATGCGGTGATCGATACCACCGACGAGCTCTGCTTTATGGCGGCCGATATGGGCGACAGCGTCGCCGATAACCGCTGGATCAGTGATCTTAATTCGATCCTTTTCCAGCGCTATCAGGTAGCGGCCTGGGATACCAGCACCGTCCCCGCCCGCAAAGCTTATGCCTATGTCTATCGTTCCGCGACGCTGAGCCGCACCTCCACGCCCTACATGCATTACCGGCCGGGTGCGGTCGGCCGCTCGGACACGGTCAGTGCTGTTTCGTATGCATATGGTCAGAACGGCGATGCCATCCCCGATTATCTCAGCCTGAAAAAGGGCGAGACGGCTGGTCCCGACATCCTCGACCGCTGGAAGATCCGTTTCAAGGGCCAGATCGGTTTTATCGGCCAGATCCCGCCCTATATCGAAAGCGAACAGAGCGCCCTGCGGGACACCAGCCTGCTGGTCCGCAAGGGTCCGGTGCGCGTTCTGCACCGCAGGGTCTATGAGCTGATCTGGCAGGGCATCGACGTCGGTGTCACCCTCGAACTCGAATCCATCTTTTATCCCTGGTCGTACCAAATCGATATGATTCAGAAGGATATGCCCGGCTACCTCGGCATGACCGAGATGCGCCAGACCGTCGATTATCTGCCCTCCATCTCTGGATCGCTCTTCCACTGGTCCAAGGGAACGGATATCCCTGTGGACGGGACGCCGGACGCCATACCGGACAAGGTCTTCGAGGTGCCCGGGGTCAACTGGTACATGGTCCAGGGCGATTTCGGCTCGGCCGCCACCGTCTTCGACATGGACGCCATCCCCGGAACCCAGCTCTCGCTCTATTATATGGATGACGCCTCCAAGAGCCACGGCGCCGTCCGCGACGGCATCGGCGATACCGGAGATTCGATGGCCTACGCCGAAAGCGGTGTGCAACTGGCGGCGCTCACTCAATCGATCGACATAGAAAACCAGAACCTCGCAGCCACTTTCTATTATCAGCCGGGCTATCATACCGCCGCCTGGGGGGATTCCCTTGCTGCCTATACCCTTCATCCCCTGAAGGTGGTGGTGATGCCGCGGACCAATACCGTGATCCCGGTCGAAATGACCGCCCTCAAGGCAACGGTCGTCCAAGGCGCGGTGCGGCTGGAGTGGACGACGGTTACCGAGTCGAACAACTATGGGTTTGATATCGAGCGCAAGACTGTGGCGGATGGGCAATGGAAAAAGATCGGTTTTATCAAGGGGCAAGGCACCAGCCAGACCGCCCGCGCCTATCAATTCAGCGATGCCCGGCCCGGGAACGGCGCCAACTATTACCGGATCCGCCAGATCGATCTCGACGGCCGGGCCACGCTATCCGCGGAGGTGCTGGTGGAGATCCAGCTTCCCGAAGCCCTCGAGCTGGGGCAGAATTATCCCAATCCTTTCAATCCCGGCACGGATATCCTCTTCCGGGTCCCGGCGGCCGCGCAGCAGCAGGTGAGCCTGACGATCTACAATCTGTTGGGCCAGAAAATCGCCACGCTGGTGGACAAGCCGCTCGAACCCGGAAGCCATTATCTCCACTGGGACGGCCGGGATGAGCGCGGACAGAACGTCGTCTCAGGCGCCTATCTCTACCGTCTGCAAATGGGCGAACAGATCCTGACCCGGAAGATGATCAAGATGCAGTAATACGCTTCCCGGCAATAATAAAACGCCGTCTCCTCCGCGAGAAGACGGCGTTTTGCTTTTTGCGGGGGAGCTTTCTTCATTCAGCCGGCGGCAGCGGGATGCTCGCTGCCTTCTGCCGTGTGATCTGGCGTTTGAACTCCTCGCTGTATATGTCGAGCAGGGTGATCAGCAGGGAGGCGACCACCGGTCCGATAATGAAGCCGAGGGCGCCGAAGAAACCGATACCTCCGAGCGTGGAGAAGAAGACCATCAGGTCGTGCATGCCGACATCCCGGCCGACCAGACGCGGGCGCAGCAGATTGTCGATGTTCGAGATGACGATGACGCTGATGAGGATGATGGCTATACCACTGCCGGTGTGCCCAGTGGCGATGTCATAGATTGCCGCGGGAACCAGCACCATGTAGGCGCCCACCATCGGTAGCAGGGAGAGGATGACCATCACCATGCCCCACATGACGGCAGCCTTGAATCCAAAGATCCACAGGGTCAATCCGCCCAGGATGCCCTGGATCGCCCCGAGAATGACGCTCCCCTTGATGGTCGCCCGCGAAGTCGCATCAAAGCGGGTGATGATCTGCTGTTTGTAGCCCTCCTCGAGCGGCAGAAAGGCCATGATCTGCCTGACGATCTCGTCTCCGTCGCGGAAGAAATAAAACATGGTAAAAAAGATCATCAGCAGGTTGGTGAGAAAGGCAAAGGTGCTGCGCGAGGTCGCGTTGATGGCCTTGCCCGCATAGGTGGAGATGGTCGTGATCCCCTCCTTGATGGTCGCCTGCCAGTCTATCTGGTCGAGCTTGAGCTTGACCACCAGCGGATGACGGGTCAGGGCCTCGGGGGTGAAATTGCCGCTGGTAAAAAGCTCCTCGAGGGCAGGCCCGATCGATTCATAGAGCGAGCTCGCCTGGTTGATGATGACGTTAAAGAGCACATAGAGGGGAATGAGCAGGACCAAAAGCAGGATCAGGCACGCCAGGATCGCGGAGATCCCTTTGCGGCCCCGTGTCCAGCGCACGAGCCGCTGATACATCGAGCGGAAGAGGGTTGCGAAGACGGCGGCGACGATGATCGGCACCAGAAAGCCCTTGATCATCAGGAAAAAGAGCACCAGCACAGCCAGCAGCGAGAGGATGAGAAAATACTGGTTGAAATCCATCCTCCCGGCGGGCGCAGCCGTGATCTTGGCGGCGCCGGCCGACCGCCCTCTGCCCGGGCCGGAGGTCTCGCCGGACCGGCTGGTTTCCATCGGGTTTAAGGGGTCACTCTGCATGGGGTTTCTCCCGGATTGGTGGAATGCTGTCGGATTACGCGCTCTTATTTAGGAAAAAATCGGCTGCGAAACAAGCACTATTTGCGCAGGAAGAGGCAGGGGAGAGGATCGCCGTTTCATACCGTTATTATTTTCTTTGCTTCTATTCCGCAGATTACTAAATTGTTCGCGTCCAGTCCTCATGATCTCTCTTGATTCTGTCCGGAGGTGCAATGAAGATCCACGAATACCAGGCGAAGGAACTCCTCGCGCAGTACGGCGTGCCGGTGCAGAAGGGCGCCGTTGCGTACAAGCCGCGCGAAGTGCGCCGGTTGGTCGAAAAGATGGAGCTGCCCCGGGTCGTGCTCAAGGCTCAGGTACATGCCGGCGGCCGGGGCAAGGCCGGCGGCATCAAGGTGGCGGATACAGCCATCGAGGCCGAAGAGCTGGCCGGCAAGATGTTCGGCATGAAACTGGTGACGCCGCAGACCGGCTCTGAGGGCAAGATCGTCCGCCGCATCCTGGTCACCGAAGCCGCAGACATCGCCCGCGAACTCTACGCCGGCATCGTCCTCGACCGCTCCCGGCGCGAACTGGTCTTTATGGTCAGTCAGGCTGGCGGCGTGGAGATCGAAAAGGTGGCCGAGGAGCATCCGGAGCAGATCATCAAGGAATATATCGATCGCGCCGCCGGCTTACAGGCATTCCAGGCCCGCCGTCTCGCCTTTGCCCTCGATCTGACCGGACCGCTTTTCCGTCCCGCGGTCCAGCTTTTCCTCGACCTCTACAAAGCCTATATCGCCTGTGATGCCACCCTGCTCGAAATCAATCCCCTGGTGGTCACGCCGGACCAGAAGCTTCTGGCTCTGGATGTCAAATTCAACATCGACGACAACGCCCTTTTCCGCCATCCCGAGATCCAAGCGATGCGCGATACCGGCGAAGAAGAGCCTCTCGAGGTCGAGGCCTCCAAATCGAACCTCAATTACATCAAGCTCGACGGCAACGTCGGCTGCATGGTCAACGGCGCGGGACTGGCGATGGCGACCATGGATATCATCAAACTGGCGGGAGCGGAGCCGGCCAATTTTCTCGATGTCGGCGGCGGTGCCACCGCCGAGACCGTCGAGAACGGATTCCGTATCATCCTCTCCGACAAGCATGTCCAGGCCATACTGATCAACATCTTCGGCGGGATCGTCCGCTGCGACCGCGTCGCGCGCGGGGTGATCGAAGCGGCGAAAAAAACCGGCATCCGGATCCCGGTGGTCGTCCGCCTCGCCGGCACCAATGCGGAAGAGGCCGCGGTGCTGCTCGAGGAGTCGGGCATGAATTTTGGTGTGGCCAAGGATCTGGCGGAGGCCGCCCGGCTCGTCGTCGCCGCCCTCCATAGCGCCTAACCGGAAAAGGGAGTCCCCATGAGTATACTCGTAGACAGGAAAACGCGCGTGGTCGTCCAGGGTATCACCGGCGGTGAAGGGTCCTTCCACGCCCGGCAGATGATTGAGTATGGCACGCAGGTGGTCGCTGGCGTGACCCCGGGCAAGGGCGGCCAGCTCTTCGACGGAATGGTCCCCATTTACGACACCGTGACAGCGGCAGTGCGCGGGACCAAAGCCGATGCCGCGATCGCTTTTGTTCCGGCCCCCTTTGCGGCCGATGCCGTGATGGAGGCGGCCGATGCAGGGGTCAGACTGGTGGTCTGCATCACCGAAGGCATTCCGATGAACGACATGCTGCGCGTGACCGAATACCTCGCCAAGAAACCGACGCGCCTGATCGGGCCCAATTGCCCGGGCATCATCACCCCTGGTGGCTGCAAACTCGGCATCATGCCCGGTTTCATCCACAAGCCCGGCAAGGTGGGCGTGATTTCGCGCAGCGGCACCCTCACCTATGAAGCGGTCGGCCAACTCACCGGCCTCGGGTTGGGCCAGTCCACTTGCATCGGCATCGGCGGCGACCCGATTGTCGGCACGACCTTCGTCGACGCTCTGGAGTTATTCGAAGCCGATAAAAAAACCGAAGCGGTAGTGATGATCGGAGAGATCGGGGGTGCCGCGGAGGAGGAGGCCGCCCGCTTCATCGAGGAAAAAATGACCAAGCCGGTGGTCAGCTTCATCTCCGGACAAACCGCGCCTCCGGGAAGGCGCATGGGCCACGCCGGGGCGATCATCGCCGGCGGCAAGGGCACGGCCGCGGAAAAAATGGCCGCCCTCGAAGCGGCCGGCGTTGCCGTCTGCACCAGCCCGGCCGATATCGGCCGCATGGTTAAAAAAATCCTCGAGGCGCGCAAGCACATGGAGGAGTGAGGCAAAAAAAAACGGGAACCCGGCAAGGGGTTCGGCCGTTTTATTATTGACAGTTCAACCTTTCCATCTTCACCCTCCTTGCATCAAGGGCCCGCATTCCGTAAGGGATCGGGCCCTTGGTGTTTTCAGGAGATAATCGATGGCGCCTCCGGTCCCTCACAGACAGGCTTGGCTATCTTCTCGCCGGGGGATAATCGGGTCTGGGCAGGATCAGAATTTCCAGCCCAGGGTGAGCTCAAAGAGCGCTACCTTCTTTTTGGTTTGAGGGAGATTCCCGGAGAGTTCCCCGTCGTTCCAGGTGCCGGAAATCTCCGGTCTTCCCAGCGCCATATAATCGGCTTCAAGGATGATACGGCGGCCTGAAATCCCGGCTCCGGCGAGATACCCTGGGGAAAAGGCCAGGTCGTATTCCTCCGAGTATTTCTCATACCTTTCTTCCTTCACCTCCAGGCGGGTGTATTGGACCAGAGCGGCCGAGAATCCGGCCTTGATGTACAGGGAACCCTTTTTATCCTCTTGCAGGGTATAGAGGAGGCCGCCGGAAACCGGCAGCAGCAGGGCGGCGGGGAGCGTGATCCGGGCATTGCGGTTGCTGGCTTGCCAGGCATCCCGGGCCTCTCGGCTGCAGGGATGGACCAGAACATCAGCGCTGGCGAACCAGCCAAGGGCGCTCCCGGAAAGGGAGCGGTAATAGGCGGCGCCGGCGGCCGCGCCCGTGCCTGCCAGACCGGCGTGGCTGTCGCGCGGATCATCTTTCGCAAAATCGCCCGCCGGAAACGCCGGACCGGTCCGGATCACAAAGGCACCTTGGGGAAACGCAACGGCCGCTGTTCCGGCCAGCAGCAGTAAGGCAAAGCGGACTATTCGGCAGGTTTTCATGGTAGGGGTCACTGTTGTTAGCGTGCGCTGCGATCAGGACGATGAAAAGGTGCGGAGGAGATCAGGACTTTCCTGCTTACTCCTGGAGATCGTAAACGGCTACTTTTTTCCACCAGGCGAGCATGTTGGTTCCCGAAAGGACGGCGTTTTCGCCCTGGTCCTGGACTGCAACCCAGTAATAGCGGGGTACCGTTGTGCTGCCGGGCTGCACCTGAATGATGCAGGAATGGCTGCCATACAGGTTTCTGGAATAGGCATAGCGGGATAACCGGGAAAAATCGTTGCGTTGAAGCATGTCGTGCATCTGGTCGCCCGCAAGCCATTGCGTCTCGGGGATGACGAAAAACTCGTACGGCAGTTCGCCGCCGGCGGCTTTGAGGATGATATCCGCCTGGCCTCCCTGGCGGGCCGGTTTGACCGTGGCCGGGGTTGAAAAGGTGAGGGGGGGCGTCTTCGCTTCCGGGCCCAGGCCATCGACGGAGCAGGAGAGAGCGCTCAGCACCAGCAGCACGGCTCCGGCGAAGAGGATCTGTTGGAGGGTGAAGGGTTCTTTTTCCATAGGCGGGGAAATTCCATCCAAGGGTTAGCAGCAGACGGGGTGGGCCGACGGCCGACTTGTCGCTGGCGTACGGCCTGACTACTATTATATATATTATAAATTTTATTGAATAGCAAGAAGTATCTGGTTTCAGGTTCAATTTGGCGAGAGGGTTCAAGGTTGATCAAATCCGTAATTTTGTATAAAAAGAGCTTGTAAATATAAAGAGTCATGCTTACATCCTTTTGTCAGTAGCCCTTAATTAAAAGGAAAGGATGTTCACATGACTCAAGGGAAAGATACAGAAGTGTCGGCAAATCTGCAAACAACTTTGTTGGATGAGCATCATTTTTTATCCGGTTTGGTTCAAGGGTGTTTGCAGGAACTGATTAAGAGTGAATTTGATCGATACATCAATGCCCGGCCGCATCAGCGAAGTGCGGATCGGCGTGGTATTCGCAATGGTTCCTACACCCGTTGTTTCAAAACGCGTGTTGGCCGGCTGGAGCTGACCATCTATCGGGACCGGCTTGGACAGTTTCGCACTGAGTTTTTTAATCGCTATCAGAGAAACGAACAGGCCTTCATGGCCTCCATGCTGGAAATGTATTTGCAGGGTGTTTCCACCCGCAAAGTCGGCAAAATCATCGAAACTCTTTGCGGCACCGCGGTATCCAGGAGCCAAGTCAGTGAGCTGACCAAACGTCTGGACACGCAATTGGACGCCTGGCGTAATCGTCCGCTTAATGAGCGGTATCTTTACCTGATCGTGGATGCCCGTTATGAAAAAGTGCGCACCAAACAAGGCGTTGTATCTCAGGCGGTTATGCTGGTCGTCGGCATTACTGAAGACGGCCATCGGGCCGTCTTGAGCGTTGAAATAGGCGACAGTGAGAACGAATCCAGCTGGGATGATGTCTTTAAAGGCCTGAAAAATCGTGGCCTGCGGGGCATACTATTTGCGGTCTCCGATGACCATACCGGCCTTGTCAAAGCCCTGCATCGTAATTTCCAGGGGGTGGCCTGGCAGCGATGCCAGGTGCACTTTATTCGCAACTTTATCATGAAACTGAGTCGTCGAGATTTGAAGCTTTACCTGCCCTTATTGAAGGATATTTTTACAGCCGCCGATGAGAAAGAAGCGTTGAGAAGAAAAGAGCACCTGGTATTGAAGCTGGAAGAAAAATATCCCAAGGTCGCCGTCTGGGTCGATGAAAACCTGGAATCATGTCTTACAGTCTTACATCTCCCGGTTGACCACAGACGAAAAATGAAATCAACCAACATGCTGGAGCGATTAAATGAGGAACTGCGACGTCGCAGCAGGGTTATCCGCATTTTTCCGAACCAAGCTTCCTGTTTGAGATTGGCGGCTGCGTTATGCCAGGAAACTTCGGAGATCTGGGAGACGGGTAGACGCTACCTCAATTTTGACAAAGAACAGGAAGCCAGCTCATCAGAAAACGATGAAAAGGATGCCGCGTAATACCAGTAAGGTTACACCTTACTGGTATTACTCCCATAAGCATTGACTTTTACACAAGATTTTGGACTTGATTTGTTTCTGCAATAACTTGCCTAAATAGTCGTCGCTGAAAAAATTTTAACAGATTATAAATATTGACTTTGATAATTCGTAATGGCTTCATAAATTGCCAGAAATAGAGAAAAGGACCTCAAAATCCGGTGATTTATGAAGCCCAATTTGTAGCGGATCAGCGCAGCAGAATCATGCGTAATGTGCTAATGCGCTCATCGGATCGCAATGCCGCCACATAGATTCCGCTAGGCACCTGATCGCCTTGATCATCTCTGCCTTGCCAAGTGATCTTGTACTCGCCGGCCGAGTGATTTCTTGCAGCCATGGTTTTTACTTTCTCGCCACGCAAATTGTAAATCTCAAGCGAGATCGGTCCGGACTTTTGAATTGTAAAGGTGATTACTGTCGAGGCATTGAAGGGATTGGGATAGTTTTTCAACAGGGTGAAGCACTTGGGTTCTATTTCTTCATTATTCTGATGAACGCCTGTGTTCACGACGGGGAGGGAGATCGATTTGAGCAAGACCGGCTTGTTGCTGGAGCCTTCGTAAAAGGTTTTAAAAGCTGTTGCCTTGCTGGTCGGGTGGGCGACAAGGTCCTGCACAAACCTTGGTGTGACCGTCTGGTAGCATACTTCGGCCTGGAGGGTGAAACTGGCGCTCCTGCCTGTTAGTGCGACCTTGTAGATCACCCGGTCGGTGCCGCTGCCTTCCACGCCAGAGGGATCACTATTAAAATCGGGATCATCGGCGGCTGAGCCGATGACTGCTATTGATGCGTAGTCGGGAATTTTACGGGTGAAGCCTTTGGGCGGAAGGCGGTTGTCCTTGTGGTATCGTGCGCCGCGAAGTAGGGTGTAAGTCACTTCATTGTCTACATCTTGCATGACCGCCTCATAGATCTGTACCTGCTCTGGCATCGAAATCACTGTGTGATGAGGCTCACATCCTTCGTCGAGGCCGATGATCTCACCGTTGGCATCCCAGTTGCCCGATTCAAAAACAGGATTACCCCGGTCATCAGTGACGCGGAGATGAATCCAAGCGCGCCGGCTTGGAAAACCGGTGGGGAACTTGTGACCGGTCAGGTTTTTGACCTGCACTTCAGCCCACAGGGTATCGCCGGTCAGAAATGCCTCTGCCGTAAGCTCCACCGTTCGCTCCTGGAGCATCTGCCTTGTTATCTCGATGGTGATATCGCTGCGGGAGTCTTTGGCGGTCACCCCTAATTCCGAGGCGTTCGCTTTAATCAGAGTGTTCATGAAGATATTTCCACCGACGAAATCGTGCCCCCAAATGGGTGTACGCTTTTCGGAAGACCCAAGAGGCCGACTGGAAATCCTCATCGGCTCAGGACTGGCAGGCATATGGCAGGTCTGGCAGTAGACCGATTGGCTGGAATATTGGCTATTCAGCCATTCAAGGTAAGGTGTCTGCTCAGGAAAATACCCAGCCACCTCGCCCTGATTGTTGACGTATGGCGTATACAGGGTATGACAAGTGGCGCAGAGCTCGGAATGATTCACATGGCTAGAATGTAGCGGTGTATAACCGACCTGGTTGAACATTGTCGTGGTAATCGGATTTGGATAGGGACCGAAGATGTCGTGAATATCTGTTATCTGATAGGCGCCGGAAAAGCTCTCTATTGTGCCGAGATTTTGCGGCTGGATCTGGTGGCACAGGGTACAGCTGACACCGTCCATGCTCAAAGGATCTGTCGTGCCGGCTTCGAAGGAAAAGTGGGCGTTCCCAAGATGAAAGGCCTCTGTCTTGCCCATCGGCATATGACAGGTGGTGCATTTGTCTTCGATCACTGCCTGCAGGGCCGGGTGTTCAGCCACTTCAGCGGTCACCTTGGCCTGCCACAGGGGATCTTTGGCGGCATTGGCCATCATGGTCGACTGCCAGAGAGCGACCGGGGAGATATCCGTCCCGGTTGACGTCGTAAAAACACCACTAGCGGCACTGTGACACATGGCACAATTACCCGAACCAGAAAAGAGGCTGGATGTGGCCGTGGGTAAGTTTTGTGCTTGAAGCACTTCAAATTGACTGTGGAGCAGAGCCAATAGTATTGCAGTGGTTTTAACGATGCGTGTACAGACGTCTTTTATCATATGAAGGCCTTTAAGTTAAGTAATATTTATCCTTGATTTCTGCAATTCCTATGCCAGACCTCTTAGATAGATATAATATGCAAATAATCAATATGATAAGCCGATATTGTGCCGAAAATAGTTAAGCAATTTCGACCAAAAAGTCGAGTTGCTCGACATTTTGGTCGCGGGCTGCTGTCGCAACCGGACTTTGTGCAAATCCCCCTGCTCTTACGGCCGCTGCAGCACTTCGATTTCCCTAGAATCAACCGGGTCCGAGGACAATTTCGGCCAATTTCACGAATAGGTAACTCTTGCGCGACTTTTGCCTTTGACCGCAGGTCTGGACACTGCAATATACGATGAGCATCATCATGCTGAAAACTGCTGATAGTTGATCTTATATGCAGATTTTGCATGTATCCAAACAAGGTCGAGAAAAGGCTAAAATTAAGCGGGGAAAATATCAGCTAGATGGTATGAGTCCGAGTTTTCTTGCGTTTTTGGTCTACAGGACCAATCGGACGGGTAGACGCTACCTCAATTTTGATATGAACAGGAAGCCAGCTCATCAGAAAACGATGAAAAGGATGCCGCGTAATACCAGTAAGGTTACACCTTACTGGTATTACGCCCATAAGCATTGACTTTTACACAAGATTTTGGACTTGACTCTAATTATGCACTTGGCTTTTCAAAACTTTATTATAAGCTTCGGATTTATCCTTCGGTGACTTCTTACGTTAGTCAAACAAGGACTCACGAATTTGCCGTTGAGGCTGGGCAAAGTGAATGTAAGCAGATGCCGGTTGATACCTTTTAACAAGAATTAACCCTTGAACAATTCTATCAGATGCCATTCAAGATACTCACGCTTCGGTTGCCAGGCTTCTCGCTCTGGAATGAATATCGTCAAATCATTAAGACCATAATAGCTTCTACCATTGTTGAACTCTTGGCGAAGCCTTTCACCCACTCGAAATTTATATTCTGGTGTTACAGTAACATATCCTCGGTCGAACAAGCGATGTAGATCGCTTCTAAGCAGAAGTCCATTGTCAATAGTATGTTTTCCACCCCGGCCATATGGGACAATGTGAGATGCTTCTAGTACGGGTCCGGAATGTTCACCGGTGACCGCACATGCGCCACGATAGGCATCACGGACCTCTAGACTGAATATCCCCTGCCCAAGTCTTGGACGAACCAATAGGGGCTCACCGTATCGAGGTGCATCGTCTGCAACATGGTCTACGTTCCAATAGCGCTCACTATGTTCGGCCCGCTCCATGCATTCATGAAATATGCGATATCCCTCACCAGAAAGCAAATCGTACCTCTTGCCCTGTTGTATGCCGGTGGCAGCCCAATTATTGGGCGGCTTAATCCAATCATCTTCTGGGAAAAAGACAGGAGCTGTGACCATAATACAGCCAATCTGGAAATCACCCGAACGTGAACCATTGTCACCCCTAAGACGGATAATCCGGTCAACCATGGATTCGAAGTCGGGGGCGCCATTCATCTCGCCAAAGCTTTCCCAGGCAAGCCAAGCGGGGAGAGATTCATAACGCTCGAAAAAACCAAATCCAGCTATTCTCTTGAATGGTGCCCTCAGTTTGAAGAAGAACATCTCGCCAGGCTCGATGGCTCTAAATGCACGGTTGCCATGTGGTTGCCAGAAATTCACTTCATCCAGATGAGGATGGTTGGATAGATAGTCATACCAATCTGGATCCGTGAGACCTATGTAACCTCTCTTAACTACCTCTGTCATAGAATGGCGATTCCTCAATTACTCTTCTTGCCAGCTTACAGATTAAACTGCCTGCTCACTTCACCAATGGAATGGTCAATCCCCGAAAATTGCGACACACAGTTAAGCCACAAGATTTGGAATTTCAAACTGTGACGGGACTGCATAGTTGATGGTAGAATGAATTCTACCGGCTGTAAAGATTCCGTGCTCTGTTTATAACAGTAATCTGACTAAAAACTTTTGGCCCCTGCCCGGCCAATACCGCAAAATACTACCCGCTCATGAGATATCCAGCTTTCATAACCACCCACTTCTGCACTTAGAAACAGTCCCCAAAAATTGTTACTGAATGGCGTCTTTTTACGCACAGCCTCCCTTAAAATAGCTGGTTTACCGAGGCAAATATTCTGATGGTTTCATTGATGCGAGAATATTATCAAGTTCTTCGACATACCCGGACTTTCGCAATGCAGTAACGTATAAGACATCTTGGGCCCTGGTAAGTCCAACATAGGCAAGGCTCCTCTGTGACTCCTCATCGCGAGTTCTCTTGGGTAAATCTTCAAGACCAGAAAAAAACACGATTCTAAATTCCAGGCCTTTGCATGATTCTAGAGTAAGTAGTTTAACATCATTGGAGGAGATATCGAGGTTGATTTTGCTTTCTCTATCACGTGTAACCCAATAGCACTTATCAGCTCCAAAAACTTTTTCGAATTTATCGAGGAAAAGAGGAGGTAATACTTTCCAATCAGTATATAGAACTCCAATATCAGCGAAAGTGCACTCTTTTTGTTCTATATATTTGCCAATTTCGTCCAATATGAAATCAACGAGGCTTTCATCATCTTGAAAATACTTTAGAACTGGCAATTCCCCATGCCTCTTAGTGGCTATTTCGGGAAACAAAGTACAATCAATAATATCATCTGTATTCTGTTTCGCTTGCGCATCGATCCTGCCTAATTTGGTAGCGATACTTAAAATCTCCACAGTATTGCGATAACTCTTTTTTAGTTCAGAGGGTTTTTTGCCCTGGACTTTGAAACCAGCAGTTTTCCAATTCGGCTTTCGTTTCCCAAATACGTTTTGAGCTGGATCGTAGCAAAATAGTAGACTATCTGAATTCTCATTTAACAGCTGAGATAAACCCTGCATCCATTCAGTCGTAAAATCTTGACCTTCATCAATCAATATTGCGTCATAGATGCCTTTCTTAATACGACCCTCAGCTATCGCACCTATCAAAATTCTACCAACCCGAATATCATATTCATCTTCTGATTCATCCGGAAGCTTGGTTAAATTAGCGTTGGTCAATTCTTTAACTAATCCATGAAAATGAAAAATATCAATATCATTATTTACTGTGCCCGAATTGCCGGAAACCTGTATTAGTTGCCGAAGGTATTGTCTCAATGAAATATTGAAGCAAACGACAAGGATTCGCCAGCGTGGGTGGATTTGTTTTAAGTACTTAACCCTGCAGGCCAATACGAGGGTCTTGCCGCTTCCAGCAACCCCTTTCAAGATTCGATGGCCTTCTCCTAAACTCTTTGCAGTTCTCTCTTGTTGAAGATCCAACGTCTTTAATAATTCTTCATCTTCAGCAGTTCTGAGCTTCCTAATTTTACTTACATTGACCCGGACTTCAGGGAATATCGCAAAACGTAATGCATTTAAATCATTATATGTTAAAGGTTCAAAATAATATTTCACTGTGAATGTTTTCTTCAGTTTTGTAATAAATTCCCGGCACTGCTCCTTATCATCAACATCAAAGCTTATATCATCGCTAAATAAGGTCTGAAAATCACCTAAAATTTGTGCGTTGGAGAGTAATCCCTTCTCCTGTGCCTGCGCTCTTGAAATATTAGCAAGTATGGCACAATGACCTACCGGAAATTTTAACTTATTGCGGAATTCACCTTCGAGATGGACGAGTGACGATATGCTTCTCAATAATTCCATGATTCTTGTAGCGACATCTCTTGCCTGAGCCACGGGATTGGCAACTTCTTTCTCTACGCCGTGGAAAATTCCCTTAAAAATGCGTGGATTGAATTCCTTAATATTGGATATGACCCAGTCTTTGACCTCGACTGCTATTAATCCAAATCGTTGGGAGAAAATGATAAAGTCGCTATACCTGTCGATGATTTTAGGCTCATACCAAACGAGGAAATCTTCATCTGGTGTGAGGGCGTCTTGTAGAAGTCTAAATATACGTTTTTCCCCTGCAGTTGCCTCGGAGTTTGCGCTAATGCTTTCTGGAATCATCTCTGCCATGGCATGCCCCTCATGATATCTTCCTGGCTATAACAGCAAATTACCGCACACATTTAAGTCGCATTATTTGAATGTTCAAACTGAACATGGATTGTATAGCTTTGGCTGAATGAATTCTGCCGGCTATTAAGGTCTCAATGTGCTCTTGCAACTAATAACCGGTTATGAAGATACGGATTTCTCAAGGTGTCCACTTTCTCGGTTTTAGTTGATCCTACTTTTTCTCGCTGCCGCTTTTCTTTCGCAACGAGAGGAAGCGTTGAGCTGCTACCCCGGAAGCAATTATACCAATGACCGTGGCACCATGTTTACCTGTCGTGATGCCAAAAATTATCAACACGATCCCTAGGAGTCTGTCGGAATTGAGATTTTGAAAAAATATAAGCTATTGATTAATAGATGTTTATAAAATTATCCGCTAAAGTGCCATCATAATAAAAATAAACACTTACAAATTAAATCCGACAGACTCCTAGCGCACCTAAAATGAGTGCGAGGACCATGAGAGTTGAGGTTTTCATGGATTCCATCCTTTGCAGATTGAGCTTGCTGCAAGAGCTTGAAGTAGATTTCAAAACAAATACGCCAGTGTGCTTAACCACTGTGTTGGAGCGTTATTTAATCTCAACAACCATCTCAACCGGAAAATGATCGCTATACCCCTTCCTTGTTTTCTTGTCAAACGCCTTGGGCCGTTTCTTGTTCTCCGCCGGTCGAAGTTCTCGAGTTCCTTAAACAACCGCTAGTTGGCTATAAAGACCTGAACTTTTCAGGGTGTCCACAATATTGGGTCTAGTTCATCACTCTACCAGTTTTGCATCCCTCAACTGCTTATCTACTAGCTCCCATGCTTTCTCTGGAGATAATGGGAGTCTTAAGTTTTGGTGCTGTTTATTGGCTATTTCGAAAAATAGCCTTTTTAGTTCTGATACCGTAATGCCGTTCTTTTTGGAGATAGAAATGACTTGGTCTATCTCAATTGCAAGCATACCCTCTTTAGGTAAAAAGCGGGGTTCTTTTCTGGGATTAGCTTCTTTATAGAGATATACCGTACAGTTTTGTGGACCATTTAGATCCAGATAGCACACTTCCAAATAGGTCCGTAAAGCATGATCCAATTTATTCCTTTTTTGAAGTGCTTCCGCCATCTGCCGTCTGGTGCTGGTATATCCTCCCCAGGCATTCTCTCGAGCCTCCCGATGGAGTTGCCTATTTAAACGAACCCACTCAATGTCCTCTTTGTCTGGAGGATGACCAAACTTTTTATGCAATTCATCTCGAATACTTTCACGCTCGCGTTTTCCCGCCAGGTAAAATTCGTGGGTTCCATTTACTATTGCCCACTCTTCTTCAATTATTTCAATCTCATCTTGTGTTACGAGAACTTGCTTTTTGTCAATCGGGCGGGTTCTTACAAAAATATAACATCCGCAGAAAGGGCATTTTGTTTTTGCGCCAGGCTTTTTTTTAAGGGCACTGCCGCAATAGGGACAATTTGCATCGATATTGCCGACAAGAGATAATGGGCGTTTTGGTGGTGGTGGTGGTGGCTCCAATCTCCTATTTGCTGATGTATTTCTTTCAGTATTTACAAGCCTGAATAAAATTGAAAGGAGTTTCAATGTCGACTTCCTTTATCTATGTCCAGCATACTTATCCACTATTTGTGTCAGCGGGCACTCAAAACCGGCCAGCAATGGGCACTTTAAAACCGGCCACTTTCAGCATGCATAAGTCAGGCATAAAATTTGAATATTTCCCTCCAACCATTTGGAGGGAAAGCCATGGCCAACATACTGAAGATGGACAAGACTATTTTAATCGAACAATTACTGAAGCTTGGCTGGTCCTACCGCCAGATCGAAAGAGAAACCGGCATCCGTCGCGAGACCATAGCCAAGTATGATCCACGGCGTTCAAAACCGGCCAAAGTGCCCACCGAGTGTCCGGCTTTAATTGAAAACCGGCCAAAGTGCCCGCCGGGCGAATTCGACGTAGTCTCACCCCCGCAACTACCTGTCCATTTACCCACCAGAGTCAGCAATGCGGCCATCTATGCAGAGCAAATCACCCAAAAGCTTGAAGTGGGTCTCACCGCACAACGCATCTACCAGGACCTTGTAGCCGACTTTGCATTCAAAGGATCATATGACTGCATAAAGCGCTTCGTGCGTAAGTTCAAGAAGCGTACGCCTCATCTTGTTGGTCATATGCACGTCTTACCCGGTGAGGAGGCGCAAGTCGACTTTGGCCGCGGCGCACCTGTTCTGAAAAACGGCCGCTACCAACGTCCGTGGTTTTTCAAAATGGTGCTTTCCTATTCCCGCCACTCCTATGAGGAAGTGGTATGGAAACAGGACGTTGAGACTTTCATCCGCTGCCACGAGCATGCCTTTACCGAATTTGGCGGGGTGCCAGCCGTGATCCGCTACGACAATCTTAAAAGCGGTGTTTTGGATGCCAATCTCTTTGAACCCGAGCTATATCCCTTATACGCTGAATTTGCCAAACATACCGGTTTTGTGCCGTTGCCCTGTTTGCCCCGAAAGCCGGAGCATAAGGGAAAAACAGAATCCGGCGTCGGCTACACCAAAGACAATGCGCTTAAAGGACTGAAATTTGAATCGCTTGAAGCCGAGAATGCCCATCTGCGAAACTGGAATAAAAATGTGGCGCGTACCCGGATTCACGGTACCACCAAACGTCAAGTCTGGGCGGTTTTCATCAACGAAGAAAAACCTGCTTTAAAGCCCTTGCCGGCAATGGCATTTGTCTATTTCCAGATCGGACAGCGCACTGTCCTTGACGATGGCCATATCGAAGTCAAAGGCGCCTATTACTCGGTCTCCCACAAATTGATCGGGCAAAGGGTCCAAGTCCGCTTCAATGCTGAAACAGTGAAAGTTCTGCTCAAAGATCAGGTCGTGGCGTTTCATCGCACTATCGAATCGGGGCGTTTCAGCACCAATAAAGAACACCTGCCCGAGGGATTTTGCCGCACCATGGAAGAGACCAAGCGGTATCTGCTATCCCGGCTGGCCGAGATCGGCCCGCATTGTCAAAAGGCAGGACAAGAGATTATCCTGGCCAGAGGTCAACTGGGCTTCCGCGCCATCCGTGGCATCCTGCAGCTCTATAAGAAATACTCCGCCGATACTCTGGAGCAAGCCTGTTATCAAGCCCAGCAAATTCACTCCGTGCGCTATCATACGATCAAAGCGCTGTGCGAAAACCGGCAGTACGACCTTGACCTGGACGATGGCAGGACTGCTTTCCTGCAACACCATGAAATCATTCGGCCGCCGCAAGATTATCAGCATTACGCACAAGCCCTGCAGCAGCTCACCGAAAAAGGAGATTAGCATGGAACAGATCCTCTACCAGCTCAAGATGATCCGCCTCTCCGGCATGGCCAATGGCTTACCCATCCGCTTGCAGGAGGCGCAGGCCAACGACCTCTCGTATCTGGATTTTCTCACCAATCTGCTGAAAGATGAACTCCTTAAACGGCAAGAACGGCTCTTGAACCGAAGGCTGAAATCGGCCAAATTGCCTGAGCTCAAAACCCTGGACACCTTTGACTTTTCCTTTAACCCGGCCATCCGCAAGAAAAACATCATGGATTTGGCCGCTTGCCGCTTTATCCAAAATAACGAACCGGTCATCCTTCTTGGCCCGCCAGGAGTCGGTAAAACTCATCTCGCCATCGGCCTGGCTATTGCCGCTGTGGAAAAAGGCTTTACGGTCATCTACCGCTCTATCTTTGATCTGGCTGAGGAACTCGCTGAAGCCACCGCTCTGGGCCAGCGCAAACAGATGATCCATGATTTGGTCAAACCCGATTTGTTGGTCGTCGATGAATTTGGCATGCGCAATCTCGCTCCCACCGCAGCCGAAGATCTGCTCGAAATTATCCATCGCCGCTATCGCCACGGATCCACCCTGATCGCCACCAACCGCCCCCTGGAAGATTGGGGAAAACTCCTCGGGGATAATGCCGCAACTTCTGCCATCCTCGACCGCATGATGCACACCGTCCATATGATCATGATTACTGGCCGTAGCTATCGATTGAAACACGCAGATGAGAAAGAACAAAAAGAACTTGATAATGAATCAAAAAAAGAATAAACTTAACTCCTCGCTGACTGGCCGCTTTTGATCTGCCCACCCCTGGCCGCTTTTAAAGTGCCCGCTGACAATTTATGATCCCACCATGTCACCTCCCAAAAGAGCAATTCTTTCCGTTTACAGGCGGACAGAGAATTTCGATCATTAGTTCTATTATGTAATAATATTATACATAAAAACAAGACTTTTTGCGGAAGTTATCAATTCATCCCAATAGCTTTGTAATTCTGGACTACCAGCTGGCGATCATCGATGAATGTGAAAAAGCCGAAAATGCAGGGCATGAGATGAACGTCGAAAAGATGTGGGATCCTCTGCTTTCGGAAAGGCGAGGCGAGATTGACCGTTGGGGCAACTTCGAAGATTAACTATAAATTTTAAACATTTTACGAGTTCGTTAAGGAGTCAAGTCCAAAATCTTGTGTAAAAGTCAATGCTTATAGGAGTAATACCAGTAA
>ENA-UOWE01000385-UOWE01000385.1-activated-sludge-metagenome-genome-assembly--contig:-NODE-385-length-64749-cov-11.896436_pt1 | contig 64749 bp, 70 predicted proteins | sample MGYA00249841_ERZ761562 | MGnify/ENA primary metagenome ERZ761562 (study PRJEB28883, sample SAMN05720200) | activated sludge metagenome | isolation source: Anaerobic digester | place: Japan...
AGAATCCATTACCATTATGAAGCTAAATGGATTAGATAGTTCTGGACCGGATACTGTAATGAATGCCTTGTTTTCGTAGATGTTTACATCTGATAGATTTATAGTCCATCCGTGGAAACTATATGAATCTCCAACTTTCATTATTTTTTCTTTTTCAGCATATGGTTTACCATAAGCAAAGTAAGCACCTAAATACCCGTCTCCACTTACATCAGTTGTGTATGTCGCTCCAGCAAACATAGGATTGTACATCTTGTTTAAGAACTTGATTTGTGGTAAGTACCCTCTTACGGCTGTGTCAAAGTCAATCATACCATCGCACTGTGAAACACCGCAAATGTTTTGACCATTTTCTAGTAATGGATATCTGATTTCTGCAGTTCTGTAAATAATACCAGATGCATGAGCTCTGTCTCCTCTTAGATCTACAAGACCATCAGGTGTAGTTTCAATGTCAGCCAAGATTACCTGAATTTCTTCATGTGGTTCCATGGATGTACCTGTACCACCGAATATGTAATCACAGTCCGATGTTGGCAATGCTCCTGAAGGGCTATATCTTCTAACACCTGTAGGATCCTCAACATTTACCCATGCCTGAGTATCCATGAAGGAGTATATATCAAAATCCCATGTTGTATCCCCATTATCGTAGCTGCCACCTGCATATCTCATTGCTTGGCCTGCTGCTGTTCCCTGTTTTGTTGAAGCTGTTGTTCTTGTAGGAGAAGATGCATCAGGTACTAAATCAAAGTAGCTTTGATTATTATTTACCAGATAGTATCTTCTTGTTTCACTTAATTTTCTATTGTAAACGCTATCTTTTGAATCCCAATCTTTTGGTGATACTGAGAACCATAGTGTATCCAGACCATTTGCCACTTTTGCAGTAGCATTTACTGGAGATCCACCCTTAGTTGGCGGAACATTTGGTCTTCTAATTTCTTTTGGCATTGCCAATGCAACTGTTATTTCATAAGTTGTGCTTGGCCAGCTGTTGTATGCTGTTTCCCAGAACTGAGTTCCGAATAGTTCGTAATCTGTGTACCATTTTGCAGGTTTAACTGACCCACAGTTTGAACTTATGTATGTTTCATAGTTTCTACCGTATGGTGCACCTGTACCTTTGTCTCTACCGTTAAATGTGTAGTTGTAGTCCATCATGTAATCGAATGTAGTGCTTGCAGATTTTGTAACAGTCTTTGTTTCCTCAACTGTAGCCATGTTTCCGACTGCGGCTGCAATCAAAGATGCGGAGACTACGTCAGATGCGTTGGCTGTTGCTCCAACAGCTATAACAACGTCAGGTTCTCCTGTAATTGGATCAATGAAAAAGCTTTTTGGCGGAACTGATGCGGCTGATGCTGCACCTGCTAAAGTTGCTCCTAACATCAAGGCCCCCGTTAAAGCGGCCCCTAACATTTTTATTCTCATATTATTTCACCTCTATTGCTAAACAATAATGTTTAGCTGTAATATATTGTATTTCTGATAGTATATAAATCTTTTGGTTGCAATAACAAAGAAATAAATTAATATTAATATTATATATAATTATCAATAGTTTATTGTTCTATTGTCTATAATGCAATAAAAATAGAACGAGATGCACCAAAATAACACTAAAAGAGTCAAAAAAGCCTTAGAGTGGATATGCAACCGATAAAAACATTACCCTAATAAAAAGAGTCCTTAAAAGTTTTTAAAATAAAAGAAAAAAATAAATTAAAATATATTTATTTTAATTTAGTTCAACATTGCAATTAAGTCTTCTGCTGCCATTCTTGTTTCTTCTCTGTTGGCACCAGCAACTATTAATACATCGTATCCTTTGGCCATTGGGTCTGCAATCCATTCCCATTCTCCTCTGGATGTTGCCCAGTCGACAGTGGAAGCTCCCATGTCAACTAAGTCCTTTACGATGCTGTTGTATACTGGTCCACCGACAAGAATTAAGTTCCTTGTGTTTGTGGCAGTGTTGACTTCTATGTCAAGCTTTATGAGCTCAACTGGGTCAATCTTGACGTTTGCAGTGTATTTTATTGTCTGGCCTGCTGCGGACATTGTTACCCTTACATCAAGACCGTCAGTGTCATTTGGCTCTGTCTTTGCTTTTCCGCCCTTGTAGACTCCTCTGCCTTTAAAAGCAGCAGCTGCACCTACACCATAGTATCCATCGAATACCATATATCCTCGGTCATAAAGAGTTGTGTCAGCTGGGTCTTTGTTTGGTAAACCAAAGTCAACATCAAGTATCTCTACCTTAAAGTAGTTCTCTGGACCATTTACTGTGTATGTAGTTTCACAATCTGGAACTGCTATTGTGTCACATAGCCTTAGTTCAAGTGTATCAAAGTTTGCATCTGGACAGAAGCTGTTGCAAACAGGTGCTGGCATCCATTGGATTAAAGCACTTCCGAGGTCAGTGACATTTACTTGTGTTGGTGGTCCTCCTGCTTCTGTTCCTTTGTAGACACCGCCTACAACAGGTGCGAAGCTAGTTATTGTGTCTTCCCAAGCAGACCATCCCCTTCCTACTGCTGGTGTGGCTAATGTAGCATTGTATGAAACCTGTCTCCATCCACCTGTTATGGCTAGACCGTAGTCATTTGGTGTTGTGACAAATGGATCACAGCATCCCTTGTCTTCTAAATATCCATAGTCTTCAAGAGCGTATAGATTAAATTCTGCAAGGTATGTACCGTCAGCACCGACAAATGTTTTGACACCGTCGAGCATGAAGTTTACATATCTGAAGAAGTTGTATGCATAGTCGTCCTTTGTCTTTGTAACTGTGGTCTTTACAACGTATGGGTCGTATTCGTTTCTCCTAGTTGGATTGGATGTGAACGCTCCGCCTCCACCGTATATTGCACAGTCTGGACAGCATGGGCCACATAGTCCAAGAGAGTCCATGACCATTATGAAGGTAAATGGTGAAGTTAAGGCTGGTCCTGCTACAGTTATGTAAGCTTTGTTTTCGTATATGTTAACATCATTTAATGTGACAGTCCACCCGTGGAAGTTGTAAACATCCCCAACTTTCATTATCTTCTCTGCTTCTGCATATGGCTTACCGTACATGAAGTATGCACCAAGGTAGCCTGGTGTGTCATAGTATGTTGCACCGGCAAACAATGGCTGGTACATCTTTCCGAGGAATTTAATCTGGTTAAATCTTCCCTTTCTTGCTGTTTCAAAGTCGATCATTCCGTCGCATTTGGTAATGCCACAGATGTTCTGACCGTTCTCTAAGAGGGGGTATCTTATTTCAGTTGTTCTGTATACAATACCTGATTCAACACCCTTGTCTCCTGCAAACTTTGGTAGGCCATCACATTCAAGCCCAACACAGCTACCTGTTTTACTTGTCAATATGACCTGGATTTCCTCGTGTGCCTCCATTGCTGTACCTGTTCCACCAAAGATGTAGTCACAGTCGTCTACTGGAGCATATTGGACAGCGGCCCCTGCTGGATCTTCAACATTTACCCATGCCTTTGTTGTATAGAAGGCATAGTCTTGATTCCAAGATCCGTTTCCATTGTCATAGCTTCCGCCTGCGAATGCTGGTAAACCTCTTACTATTGTTCTTGTTGGTGAAACTGCTGGTGCAACTGCAGCTGTTACTGTTGTATTTACAAGCCAGTAACTTCTGGTGCCTCCACCAGATGTGGCAGATATCTTGTATATCCTGTCGTTAGCATCCCAGTCCTTTGGATAGTTAGAGAACCAAAGTGTTGACAATCCCTTTGCAACAAGGCTTGTTCCAACTCTTATGTCTGAGGGAGTTGCAATCTGGACGTATGTGTCATAGGCAGCTGCAGGGAATGCACCATCTTCAGATGTTTCCCAGTACTGCTGATTTAACAAATCAAAGTCTGTGTACCATACTGCAGGTCTTGCTGCACATGTTGAGGTATATCTCTCAGTGTTTTTAGGATATGTGTAGTTGTAGTCTCCTACTTTCTGCCATCTTACAGAGGATGTGGTAACTGTGGATGCTGTCTCTTCGACAGTTGCCATGTTACCGACTGCTGCTGCGATTAATGATGCAGAAACTACGTCTGAAGCGTTTGCTTGAGCTCCGACTACTACTGTTACGTTTGGCTGGCCCGTTGCTGGGTCAATAAACCATGATTTAGCTGGAGCTTGTGCTGCTGCGGCTGCGCCTGCTACAGTAGCTCCAATCATTGCAGCCCCTACAAGGACTGCTCCTATTGTTCTTAATTTCATATATTTTCACCGTTTATAGGTTTTAATTTAATTTCTCTAAAAGGGTACAATAATATTTAGAGTGTGGCTATTTATAAATCTTTTGTTTAAAAAAGTGATAGTTAAAAATCAAAATTAGGCTTGTGTGGCCCTAAAGCTCCCCTGTGCGCCCCTCATTCCCCTGGTGATCACATCAAATGTAAGCTGCTGTATTATGCCTGCTATGTCAATCCCAATGTTTTGAAGCTCCGCCATGTTTAGGTGTAAAACTTCTGGGTCTACTATACTCATGGCTACGGGAGAGAATTTAATCACAGCATCAAAGAGCGTTTCAATATCAAAGAATAGAGCATCCATGCCCACTACACCCTCCCAAGCTTCCCCCTCGCCAACTTTTTTTGCTACCATCTTGTTAATTAACCCCCCGGCATCATTTACTAGCTCCTTTGTCTTTTCCATTGCAAACTTCTCATTCTTTGCCTTTGCCTCTACGACAAACTTGAAGAGAGCGCCACCTTCACTGATAGCATCCTCTATATCCTCTTCCTCAATGCCTATCTCACCCTGCTTAATCCCTTCTTCCTCGCCTACCCTATAAATTGAAAGATTGTATTTCTTACAGAGCTTATTAATAGTAGAGGAAACGTCCCCAAATACCTCTAAAAGCTCCTTGCCTTTGATTTTAACATCGCTATTTATCATCTCAATCATGGAGGGGACAAGCCTCATGCAGAGGTTGATATACTCCCTAAAATCAGTCTTTATGTCAACTTCAACAACAGAAGAGAAAAAAATCCTCCCCATCTCATCCTCTTCTTCCAGTATCTCATGGAACATCTCCCTTGTTATCTTGACATTCTTTAAGGACTTGACCTCCTCCAAAAGTTTCTTGACGGAGATCTCAAGCGCCTCTTTGGAGTTGCTCTGGGATTCCAAATAAAAAGTAGCTTCAATCATGAAACATACTTATAAAATCCATTTATAAAGTTTTCAACGTAAAGTTTTAAATGACTAGAATGTTAAGAATCAACATGTTTGAAGTTGGGGTTATAGGTGCTGGGAAAATAGGCAGCGGAATAGTAAAAGGTTTAGTTGAGAAAAAAGCCTTCAAAGGAGAGAATATAATATTAAGCGATGTGTCAGAAAGCATTCTAAATCCAACAAAATCACGGTATGGGATAATGATATCGCAAGACAACAAAGAGGTTTTTTCATCTTCAAAAGTCATAGTTCTTGCAGTCAAGCCAAATTTAGTCGCTCCCGTCTTAGAAAATGCAAAGGATATGGATCTAAAAGAAAAGCTTATCATTTCCGTTGCAGCTGGCGTTCCCATAAAATTTATCGAGTCAATGGCTAGAGAAACGCCTGTCATACGCGTCATGCCAAACATCTCCCTCTCAATTGGGTATTCACCTTCCTGCTATTCAATCGGTAAGCACGTAACAAGAAAAAACGAAGAGGATTTCAAGAGAATATTTGGAAGCCTTGGCTCAGTGATAAAAGTTGATGAAAAGCAGATGGACGCTGTTACAGGGCTATCAGGTTCTGGTCCTGCTTATGTGTTTTTATTCCTAAAGGCTTTAACAGAAGGCGGGGTAGAAGCTGGGCTAAAAGAAGATGTATCAAAAAAACTTGCTATTGAAACCTTATATGGTGCATCCCTTATGGCAAAGGAAACGGAAAAAGAGTTTGATGAGCTGATTAGCATGGTAAAGACGCCAGGCGGCACTACTGAGAAGGGATTAATAGAATTAGAAAAGCATTCATTTGATAAAGGTGTTATAGAGGCTGTGAAGAAGGCGACAGAGCGATCAAAAGAGTTGGGTGAAGTCTATGGAAAGTGTTAAGGATAAGGCAATTTTGGCAAAGAGTGGATTTATTGTCCTATCCAATGCCAAAACACGGGATAAAAATGAAACGCTAGAAAGTATGGCTAAGTCACTTGATAAAAACAGAAAAAAGATACTGGAAGCTAACAAGTTGGATATTATAATGGCAAAAAAGCTCCTTCAAAAGGGGGAGCTAACTGACGCCCTAGTAAAAAGGCTAGAGGTCACAGATTCAAAGATTGATGAAATGATTTTGGGTATCAGGGATGTCATAAAGCTAGAAGACCCTGTTGGAAAGACTATTAGCGCTATCGAGCTTGACTCGGGGCTAGAGCTTTATCAAATAGCTGTGCCTATTGGGGTAATCGGGATGGTGTTTGAGTCTAGGCCTGATGTCATTCCCCAAATAATGTCCCTTGCGCTAAAAAGCGGCAATGGAATTTTATTAAAAGGAGGGAAGGAATCGCTAAACACTAACAAAGCCATCTTCGAAATCTTAAGAGACTCAATTAAGAACAAGTCCATACCAAAGGAAGCGTTTCAGCTTCTTGAGAGAAGGGAAGATGTTACAGGGATGTTAAAGCTTGATAAGTACATAGACCTCATAATACCAAGAGGCTCAAACGAGTTTGTTAGATTTGTCCAGTCAAACACAAAAATCCCAGTCCTGGGGCACTCTGACGGGATATGCCATGCTTATGTTGATAAAAGCTATGATGAGAAAAAGGCATTGGATGTGTGCTTTGATGCCAAGGTGCAATACCCTGCAGTGTGCAATGCCATTGAAACTCTACTAGTTCATGAAAAATCGGCCAAGAAATTCCTCCCTAAAATCGGAAAGATGTACAAGGAAGCCAAGGTTGAGATGAGGTGCTGTCCTACTAGCTATGAAATACTAAAGGACCTCAAAGTAAAAAAGGCAAAAGAAAAGGATTGGTCAACAGAGTACAATGATTTGATAATATCAATTAAAGTTGTTAAGTCAATTGAAGAAGCTCTAGATCACATAAACGAATACGGATCCCATCACACAGATGCCATAATAACAAGTGATAAAAAAGCGGGGGAGTATTTCCTAAACTTCGTTGACTCATCATCAGTCATGCTAAACGCCTCGACACGATTTGCAGATGGTTTCAGGTATGGCAAGGGTGCTGAGATAGGCATATCCACAGGGAAGATTCACGCTAGAGGACCGACAGGCATGGAAGGGATGCTAATATATAAATACAAACTAATAGGAAACGGCCATAAAGTTTCAGATTATGTTGGAAAGAATGCAAGGCCATATACTCATAAAAAACTATAGGTCAAACGAGGGATGATTGAAATGAATGATAGAAAAGAACTTTTCAAGGACATAAAAAAAATAGTTGTGAAGATAGGCACCTCAAGCCTCATCACAAAGGACGGGAAGTTCAATAGAGAGTTCGCAAATGATATCGCAAGAGAGGTATCGAAGCTAAAATCAAAAGGAAAGGACGTGATACTAGTTTCCTCTGGGGCAGTAGGAATTGGCTGTGAGATCCTGGATTTTAAAGAGCGCCCACAATCAATCCCTTTAAAACAGGCAACAGCTGCAGTTGGTCAGAGCCTGCTTATGCATGAGTGGAGCAATGTTTTTGAAAAGCATGGGCTTAAAGTTGCCCAGATCCTTCTAACTTATGATGCGTTTTCAGACAGGAAAACGTATCTGAATCTTAGAAACAGCATGTCATCCCTTTTAGAGCTAGGGGTCATACCAATCATAAATGAAAATGACCCTGTATGTGTCCATGAGATCGGGGAAACATTTGGGGATAATGACACGCTATCGGCAATGGTATCAAGCAAGGTCGAAGCTGATCTATTAATATTAATGACCGATATAGACGGTTTGTACACCAAAAATCCAAAGAAGGCAAAAGATGCAATAAAAATCCCAGTAATAAAGGAGATAACGCCAGAGATTGAAAGCTTTGGTGGAGGTGCAAGTGAAAAAGGCACTGGGGGAATGAAGACAAAGCTAGAGGCTGCAAAGATAGCTCAAAATTCAGGCTGCTATATGGTCATTGCTTCAAGTGAAGAGAAAGACCTTATCTCAAAAGTCATGAATGGAGAGGAAGTTGGAACCCTTTTCCTCCCAAAAAAGAACATTGAAGGTAACAAAATAAGGTGGATCACCCTGGCAAAACCAAAAGGGAAAATAATAGTGGATATGGGTGCCAGGAATGCGCTTCTTGACCACAAAAGCCTCCTTCCGCGGGGGGTAATTGACATCGAAGGGAACTTTGATGTTGGGGATATCGTGGCAATAGAGTCAGGTGATGGGATCTTTGCCAAGGGTATAACAAACTACACGGACAAGGAACTAAATAAAATAAAGGGTAAAAACACTGACGAGATAGAATCTATTTTAGGTTACAAAAATTATAATGAAATCATAAAGCATGAAAATATCGGCATATTAAAGTGATTTTTATAGAATATTTGGCATCAATTCAAAAAGCCTTATAAATTGAGTTTATTTCCCCTTTCCCATGAATACCCTCATATTAACAGAAAAACCGAACGTATCTGAAAAAATTGCAAACTTCCTCGGTAAGGTGAAAAAAAATCAGTATGAGGGCGTAAAGTATTATGAAGTTGAAGATGGTGGCAATAAAATTTATGTTGTTTCTGCAGTGGGCCACCTTTACAAGCTAAGACAACGTATCCCAATCAAAGACTACCCTTTTTTTGACGTAGAATGGGTTGAGATGTTCAAGAACAGCAAAAAAAGTAAGTATGTCGAGCCATATGTTAAGCTTATTGAGGAGATATCAAAAGATGTGGACACCTTTGTAAATGCATGTGACTACGATATTGAGGGCTCAGTCATAGGATACAATGCACTTTTGTATGGTGCAAAAACAGATATATCAAAATCATTTAGGATGAAATTCTCTTCCCTTACAAAGGATGAGATTGTTTCCGCATACGAAAATCTAAACCCCCCTGATTATCCGATGATAAATGCCGGTCTTGCAAGGCACATTTTAGACTGGTATTATGGTATCAATACATCAAAGGCTATGACAGACTCTTTGAAAAAGGCTTCTGGCAGGTATGTCACCCTTTCTGCCGGCAGGGTCCAGACCCCCACGTTAAAGTTTTTGTTGGAGAGGGAAAAGGAGATAGGCCAGTTTGTATCAGAGCCATACTGGATCTTGTTTATTGAATTTAAAAAAGATGGTATCACAGTAAAAGCATCTTACCAAAAAGAGTTCTTTGATGAAAGCGAGGCTCTGTCAATTTTCAAAGACATCAAAAACAAATCTGCCTTGATAAAGGAAATATCAAAGAAAGAAAAGAGGATAAATCCGCCGCATCCGTTTGACCTTGGGACACTCCAAAAAGAATCCTATAAGAACTTTGGCTTTCTACCAAAAAGGACCCAGGATATTGCCCAATCCCTTTATGAAGCGGGGCTTATTTCTTATCCAAGGACGTCTTCACAAAAATACCCCCCAAGCCTTAACTTACGGGGCATTATGGAGAAATTAAAAAATATTGAAAATTATTCAAGTGACTGCGCAGAACTCTTAAAAACAAGCCTAAAACCAACTGAGGGAAAGAAGGATGATCCTGCACACCCTGCAATCCATCCGACAGGGGAGATGCCTAAAAAGCTAACAGATGATCAAGCAAAGCTTTATGACCTTGTTGTCAGGCGATTCCTGGCTGTTTTTGCAAAGCCCTATGTTTATGAATCAATTTCAGTTGAGATTGATGTAAACAGGCATTCATTTTTTGCAAGCGGTAGGGTCGGGATTGACCCAGGATTTTTGAAATACTATGGTGAGTACTCCGGTGTCGAAGAAGTTATTTTGCCCGAGCTAGCAAAGGGAGAGATTATAGAAAAAATATCGCCAAAGAAGGAAGAAAAGGCAACAAAACCCCCGGCACGCTACAATCCTGCGTCTGCTGTATCTGAAATGGAAAAACTTGGGATAGGAACAAAAGCAACACGCGCCAACATTGTTGATATTCTATATGAAAGAAACTATATTGATGGCAAGCAAATAATCGTTACAGACCTCGGGGAAGGGATAGTCGGCACGCTAGAAAAATACTGCCCTGACATTATTTCTGTAGAGCTGACACGGCATTTTGAAGAGCAGATGGAAAAGATACAGGAAAATGAAATCACAAAGGAGGATATCCTATCTGAAGCAAGAGAAAAGCTCACCGATATCTTCACTAAGTTTAAAGAAAATGAGGAAGATATAGGCAAAGAGCTTTTGGTATACCTTGAAAGAGAGGAGAGGAGAAGGAATTATGTGGGGATTTGCCCTATATGTGGAGAAGGAGAATTGTTCATTAGAAAGGGACGATTTGGTCCTTTCATAGCATGCCAAAGATATCCTGACTGTGATGCAACTTTTTCCCTGCCAAGTAACTGTTTTGTGGCACCGACAGGGGACAAATGCAAGCTTTGCGGATTTCCTGTTGTGACTGCAATAAGAAAGAGATCAAGGCCTCAAACAGTCTGCATAAATCTTGAATGCCCTTCAAAAAACAACTATTCGTTGCCTGTGGATGATAAAAAGTGCCCAAAATGCGGGGGGAATCTTGTCGTAAAGAAGTCCTTTTATGGGCCTTTTATTGGATGTTCTAGCTATCCAAAGTGCAGGTACACTGAGAAGATATTGGAAGAAAAGATTGAAGAAAACTAGAATCAAGTATATACTTACTTTATTTAAATAACATATATACAAGGAGGAGCTTATTACTGATAAAATTTATCCCGTTTACCTATTTTCAGTATATTAATTATATTTTCATTTTCATTGATTTCATAAGAAATTCTAAAGCCGCCTATCCTAATTCTTTGATTTTCTTATATGGATAACTATAAGGATTTTCTTTTAAATGATCAATAATTATATCTAATTTTTTCTTAGTAGATTTAGGGAGGTTTTTAACAAAACTTTAAGACTTATGTGCTAAAATCACCTTATACATTTTTAGTCGCAAAAGGTGTTTTCATATGTTTCGTAGTGCCCATTCTTAATCTCTTCTCTTAATTTCCTAAATTCTTCTTTTTCTTCATCTGTAATTTCTTCAAACCCTAAAAAGTTATCAATCTTACTATTGAGCTCTTTTAGCATGCCTTCTATGTGGTCCAATTTTTCCATAAGAATGTCTGTCAACTCAATCCCTAGATTATATATTAAAACTACTATATAAATATTTACAGGATGGGGAAAAAGATAGGTAATTTATATATCTCCATTTTTTGATGTAATAACAGAATCGAAATAATTATTAGATAACATATTATCTATACCTTGACAATACCTTTATAAATTTTTCATTGTTCTTATTGGTTGAGGGAGAACATGAAGATATTAAAAACTCCACATCACGATCTTGTTTTTGCTGAGTTTTCTGATCTTCCTGAGAAAACGGGAACAGTCTACTTCAGGACGGATATAAATGGCCCCCCGGGACCATCAGTTAGAATGGAACAAACGGTTAACACGATATGCAATTTAAGAAAACACCAGGAAGATGGATCAAATATTCTGATAATTGCTCATGCCTCTAAGGCAGAGAAATCCATTGAAGATAATTTTAAAGAATTAAAAACAGAGGTCTTAAACAGTGCAAAGAATTTGGCACTTCCTTTAGAAAATATTCTTTTTGCTCGTGATTTAAATGAGCTTAAAAAATTGAACAATTCAAATAAGAACTCAATTGTATTTTTAGAAAATATAAGAAAAATCTGCGGAGAGGAGTTAGTTCCGCCAAGCGACTCTACAAAAACTGATTTCTGGGAGTATTTTACACAGTATACGAAAATAAATGGCGCACTTTCCTGCTGCCATAGGGATGCTCTTTCCCTCAGGCTCTTTGCAGATGGGTGCTACTGTAATGACAGCTTCATAAGTGAGCTTTATGATATCACTCAATTGTATACTGATACAAAAGAGCTCAAATTATGGGGTGTTGCTGGGGCAAAGGCAGAAAAATTAGATGCCATAAGACTCACAGAAGGGCGAGATGACCTCATGGTCGTCTTAGATGGGGGCCCTGTTTTTGTACTGCTGTTATGGGCACTATATCAAAAAGCGCCTTCTCTAAAGAAAACACTCCCCGCATCAATTGGAAAAGAGAATACAGAGTTAATAGAAAAATTCTACACCAAAAACTGGGAAAAGGTAAAGGAAAATGCCCTTGAAATAGCCAAAAAGATTGAGGGTGGCTCAATCAACATGATATTGCCAATTGACGTCAATATCAAAAAGCAAGACGGCACAACAAAGACTGTAAATCTAAAAGAGATTGGGGAAGGGAAATTTGAATCAATAGGGCCAAACAGCATAACAATGATTGGGAACATGGCGGCAAAGAGGATATTCCTTCAGAACGGCTCATGGGAGGAGAGAAAAAATCTTGACAACGGTAAGGGGGAATCGACAACAAACAGCTTCTGTAAGGAGGTCTTAAACAAGTCGAGCAAGTTCTTCATAAATGGAGGGGACACTGTTTCAGATATAAGGACCCTTGAAAATGTGCTCAAACTATCAAAGTATAGGGAAAAGGGGAAACTAAAAGAGCTTGCAGTTGGAGGTTTTGTGGTCCACTGGTGGAAGTATCTTTACCATGGAAAGTACGTCCCTCATGGAGTTAAATACGCAGAGATTGGAAGCTTTAGGACACTTTACACTAAGATGAGGGAACAGAGAGGATTTGACTAAAGAGATGTCAGTTTGAGATCCAATATAAATCATTATCTATAAATACTAGATTAACATATTTTATTTTATGAATCCTTCCGAAAGAAACAAAACTCTCGTTTCTTATCTCATAAAACACGGCGCTAAAAAAATAGGCTTATTTGGCTCAGTTGCAAGAGGAGAGGAAAGGCCTGATAGTGATATTGATGTTTTAGTAGAATTTAGTGGAGTAAAAAGCCTATTTGAAATGGTAGGGATAGAGCTTGAGCTAGCCGATATTTTGAAAAAAAAGGTTGATCTCGTAACAGAAGGAGCGTTAAGCCCTTATATCAAAGACAATGTAATGAAAGATTTAGTTGTGATTTACGATGAAAAAAAGCGAGGAGATTTATTTTAGGCATATTCTCGACGCAATAAAAAACATAGATAAGTATACAAGAAACATCAATTACAGCGAATTCCAAAAGAACTCTATGATAAACAGTGCAGTAATATTTCAAATAATAATCATAGGAGAAGCAGTGAGAATATTTCTGAAGAGTTAAAAGAAGATTATCCTGACATACCCTGGAGAAATATCGCAGGCACAAGAGATCGACTGATACACGGCTATTTTGAAATCAATTGTCTGAAGTTTGGGAGGTAGTAGTCTCGGACTTGAATGATTTAAAAAATGTCGTCATGGCAATTCTTGAAGAGTAAATCTATTGTTTGTTATAAGAAGCGAAATGATTAGCAGATAATACACTCCAAAGATTTATAATACTGTAAAAAGAGTATAATTTATGTATCTTTCTAAGGAAGAGGAGCGCATATTAAATGGAGAAGAGGGATATGCAGCGCAAAAGTCCATGGAAATTTTAGCATCACTTGGGGATATTTACGGCGCCGATAAACTAATCTCTATCTCCTCATGCCAGATAGCTGGAGTATCCTACAAAACTATTGGGGATGCAGGATTATTTTTCATATCTGAATTTTCAAAGAGCTCAAGAGTTAAAGTAAAATCCACGCTAAATCCGATGGGCATGGATTCCTTAGGATGGCAACGGATGGGGATTAAAAAGGAGTTTGCCAAAAAACAGCATGAAATCATTGATGCCTATTTTAAGATGGGGATAGACTGTAGCTGTACATGCACTCCTTACCTCATTGGGAACAGACCGAACTGCGGGGAGCATATAGCATGGAGCGAATCCTCTGCAGTATCATTTGCAAACTCTGTCCTTGGAGCAAAAACTAATAGGGAAGGGGGACCTTCATCGCTTGCTTCAAGCATATTAGGCAAGACCCCAAACTATGGCCTACACCTTGAAAAAAATAGAAAGGCCAAAGTAATAATTGATGTGAAGGCAAAAATAAAATCATTTTCTGATGTTGGTGCACTTGGAAACTATGTGGGCTCAATCATTGGAAGTAAAGTTCCCTACTTTAAGAATTTAGAGATAAATTCAGATAAACTAAAATCTCTTGGTGCATCAATGGCTGCTTCTGGCTCAGTAGCCTTATACCATGTAGAAGGCCTGACCCCAGAGTATGCTAAAGCAATTGATGATGATATTGAGAAAATAGAGGTCGGGAAAGAAGAAATTGAAGAGAGTAAATGTAAACTTAGCTCGTCAGATGATATGGAGCTTATATGCATAGGGTGCCCTCACTGCTCAATAGGCGAAGTGAAAGAAGCCCTTGAGTTATTCAAAAAGGAGGGAAGGAAGTTTAAAGGGGATATATGGATATGCACCTCAAGATACGTCAAAAATGAGCTTGAAAGAACGGGTGTTGCCCAAGAGATAGAAAAATATGCCAAACTATTGGCAGATACCTGTATGGTCGTGGCCCCTATTGAAGAGATGTATGAAAAAACTGCAACAAACTCAGGTAAAGCTGCAGTTTACCTTCCATCGCTTTGTAAGCAAAAGGTAAAATTTGGTGATTTGGAATCATTGATAAAAGATTTCAAATAGCCTAGTCATCAAGAGTGAACTCCCTTATTCCAAGCCAGTAACCTGTACCTTCAATGTAGTCAATCTGGGCTTGGATAAGTGCAAAGTGTTCTTCTTCCATCTTTACAAGATATGAAAACATCTTCTTTGCTTCTTCATCCCAAGAATTTTCTACACAATTCTTATAGTAGTCTATCCCGCTTTTCTCAACTTTTTGGGCTAACATTAAAATAGCCAGATCATCCTGCCCAAGATAGCTAGTTTTTTCAATCTCCTGTTCAATGTCTGGGACGATTTTTGTTACTTCTCTTTTTTCTACCATTGGAAAGAAACATTTCCCCTCTTCAAGCTGAGATTTTAATGCCTTTTCTAAAATCTCTCTGTGCTTTATTTCATCAAGAGCCAATTTAAGAAACATATTTTTACCGACAACATTTGAGATTTTTGTTGCAGATTTAATATAAGTTACAAGAGTTTCTTTTTCTGCTTGAATTGCAGTTTCAATTATCCTTACCTTCTCGTCCTGTTCCATAATACCCTATTTTGATTTGTTACTTTTAGTCTTTTCGCCTATTTTTGTTCCAAGCTCAAAACAAAGATTAATTTCTTCCTCATTTGGCATATACTTAATTTCCAAAGGCGGGTCGAAAAGTTCAAATCCTAAGTTTGAAGTCAATTCTAAAAGGGATGTTATTGGGCTTTCCTTGAAAGAATAGCAGGTGAACAGCGTCAATAATCTATTTTCTAATTTTAAATGTTTGAGGTTATATAGCAGCTTTGATAGTTCAAATGGGACACCATTCTTAAAGGATGGGCATCCGATGACAATCGATTTTGATTCAAAAATTTTAACTAGGATATTCTCTAGATCAAAGTTTTCATAATTAATTACCTCAATTTCAGCTCCAACGCTTCCAATCCCATCTGCTATCGCATATGCCATCTTTTCTGTGCCACGCCAAGTAGACCCATATATTATAATGGCCTTGTTTTTGGATTCTCTTTTAATCCAGTCTTCATATTTTTGGATGATATTTTTAGCATCTTTTATCCATACTGCGCCGTGATTTGGGGCAAGGATTTTAACGTCTTTTAGGTTGGGAAGCTCAGAAAGAGGCCGTAAATAGTTAACAAAATAGGAAAGCGCATCATATTCTAAATCCTTAATATCGATATCTGTCCTTTTAGGAGATGCGATATGTTGGGAGAAAAGATCCCCAGAGAAGAGTATCCTATCCTCTATTGAGTAAGTCAGCAGCAAATCACAATCATTTAATTTAAACTCTTTAAATAAGAGAGTAGTCCTCCCTAAATTTATCAAATCCCCGTCACTTACAATCTCAAACTCCCATTTGCTTCCATGATACTTTTCAATGGCTTTTTTTGATCCTTCTGTTGTAACTATTTTTGCATTCTTTGCCCTTTTCATAAGGAAAGGGAGGCTACCAGAATGATCCATCTGATAATTCCCAATCACAATATAATCAATTTTTGAGATATCTATGGCATCACTAATTCTAGAAACTAGCTCTTGTGTAAATCCATGCTTAACTGTATCGATTAAAGCAGTTTTTTCATCAGAAATTAGGTAGGAGTTATAAGTTGTACCTTTTGAAAGAGATGGCCCAAATTTAGGGGGGTTGTAATCCACAGCACCCACCCAGAAAATCCCTTCTTTTAAAATAAATGATTTCATTAAAAAAAAATAAGAGAGACTCTTTTTATATGTTCTTATATTTATAGACGAGAAAACCTTATATTTAATTTTCAAAGAGTTTGTAGGATAACTATGCAAAAAATGATATTTTCTATATTTATCCTAGCTACACTTTTGGTGAGCTTTGCTCCAGGAGTAATGAGCGAAAGCAAAGTAGCTCTTGTTGCAAACTCAATTGACATTGAAATGAATCCCAGTCTTATTGCTACGTTGAAAGAAAATGGCCTTACCGTTGATTATTTTGGGGCTAAAGACAAAGGATATGATGCCTACGATTATGTAATCATACTTGGTGGGCCTGACTCCAGTGAACATACCGGAGAGATATCAAAAAAGATACTAAAAGATGCTGACAAAGACAATCTTAGGAATCGTAAATACAAGATTCTATACGAAACAGATGGCTTCTTTAAACAAGGCCAAAAAATATTCGTGCTTGCAGGAACAGACAGGGAGTACACAAAGGCTGCCGTTGATACATACACTGCTCAAATAATTTCCAAAATAAAAAATCAATCCAGTAAACCTGAAACTTCAGCTACATCAAGTATAGGTAAAAATCTCACAGCTAAGGAGCTAAAACAGCTGATTGAAAGCGGAGAGGATATCTATTTAATCGATACAAGGACCGCTGGTGAGTATGCAAGCGGACACCTGAAAGGCGCTGTTAACTTTCCTTCTGATAGGCTTAGTACGAAGATAAGCCAGATACCCACTGATCGAAAAGTTATATTGTATTGTGAAAGTGGGACTAGATCTGTGAGCAGTGCAACTTATTTACGTAATAAAGGTTTTGACAACGTCTATGCCGTAACAGATCCCTATTCTAGCCTTAAATAATTTTTATATTTATTTTTTTTATAAAAATAGATATTAAAATAAAATTACTTTTCTAGTGATTTGTTTAAATCTTTTAAAAGAGCTTCAACATCAATCCCATGCGCCATTGCCCCTTCTTCTAAAGTCTCAAACTGTGCTATGGCACAACCGATGCAGCCAAGCCCATGTGATATGAAAACTGAAACTGTTTCTGGGTATTGATCAACTATATCACCTATTGACATATCCTTTGTTATCAACGCATTCACCTCCTTTGGAAAAACTATTAATCAATTTAAAAATTTAACTAGCCGTGAAAATACTCTGAATCAAATCTTCTCTCCTTGTGATGGTCGCTTTCTTGCCCTGGTATCCCAACAGCATCAGCCCTGCATTGCTTGCATAACTTAAATTGCGGCAGATGTTTGCCTGCTTTCTCTCTAGCTAGGGATATCTCCTCACATGTCGGCGGCCTTAGGTCTTTAAACATATTCAAGGGGATTAACGGTATCAGATTCATGAGGTCAGCGCCATAGTCTTTTCCTTTTAGTGCTATTTTTTCAATTTCATTAAGATTTATTTCTGGTATCAATACGGAGTTTAGCTTGACAAGCATGCCTGCTCTTTTTGCCTCCAGTATCCCTTCCCACTGCTTATCGATTAGTTTTCTTGCTGCATCCTGTCCTTTTAGGATTTGTTTATCAAAATTAATCCATGAGTATATTTTTTCAGCTATCTTTTCATCTAGGGCATTTACTGTGACTGTGACAGTTTTTACACCTAGATCTGCTAATTCATTTGCCTTTTCTTTTAGGAGAAGACCGTTAGTTGAGAGGCATTTTAGGAGGTCAGGGTATTTTTCATCAATAAGCTTTAGTGTTTTGAAGGTTGAATCATTTGCAAGTGATTCCCCGGGTCCAGCGATACCTACAACCTTTAGGTTTTGATTTTCTTTTAGGGCCTTATCAAGCCGCTCAAGTGCTTCCTCTGGGCTCATAATGCATGCGGAAACACCTGGCCTAAACTCGCATTTGTTAATGCTTCTAGTGCAGTAGTTACATTGGATATTGCATTTGGGTGCAACAGGTAGGTGTATCCTGCCTACCTTAAAATGAGCTTTCTCATTAAAACAGGGATGTGCCATTGTAATGTGGCTATATTTTGACCCAACATTATCCCACACTGGATTTTTCAAAACTTCACCTTACTATATGGAGTTATACACCATATATAAGGATAAACTTATTAATTATAAACATTATGACAATAGACTAAAGGAAAAACTAAATATTAATTATATAGTATAAATCTCCAACAAAGTTTAAAAGCTTTGAAGAAAATATCTGATTAGAGGGTCTAAAAAAATGGTCAAAATACCTTTTTTGAGGAAAATTAGAAACAAGTTTATTGCCACATACCTTATAGTACTTTTGTTGCCGGTAATATCAATAGGGTACTTTAGTATTAATTTCACGAGTAACTATCTTCAAAGTGACGCTTTAAAAGTCGTAGAACAGCAGGCAGAGATAACTGCAAAGGAGATAGAAAAATCACTAAGGGTTGCAGAAAGTGATATTAATTTTTTGAGTCAATCGACGACTTTAAAGTCCCTTGCTGATGCAAGAAGCAGGAGGTCCATAATAGAATACACCATATACAGGGAGCGCCTCATTGAGGAGTTCTATAACTTTGCAAATTCCAAAAAATCTTACTCAAGCGTGATATATATTGATGAATCTGGGAAGGAAGTTGTAAAAGTTGTGTACAACTGGAATCAGACTTTTATTGCAACAACATCCGCCCTTTACGATGTTTCAAAGGAAGAGTATTTTATTAAGACAATGGCCCTTCCTAGGGGGGAATTGTACGTCTCTTCTCTTGACCTAACATCCACCATTACTTCAGAATCCGGGGATCTTATAGTGCATTACGCAAAGCCCGTCTTTGATTCAAACGGCATCAGAAGAGGGGTAGTCCTAACTAGCTTCCCAGCACAGAGAGTCCTAAGCCCGATATTAGAGCTTTCTGCAAGGTCGAATCTAAATACCTTCATCTTAAACAAGCAGGGTTACTATATATCTAAAGTTGGCACTTCAACTTTATCAAAGCCCTACTATGCAGGGGAGAGCTTTATCGATCAGTACAAGGCCCAAGGATTTCTTAAAATTTTATCAGGCACAAGCGGAACAATTTCTGAGGGAACAGATGAGATAATCGCATATTCGCCAGTTTTTCCCTCCTCAACTAATAAGGGAAACTTCTGGATAGTTGTAGTCACATACTCGACAAATACATTATTCAAACCTATCGCAGTTTTTGAAAATAACATTATTGTTATAGTAATGTCCACAATACTCATTGCGGTGTTTTTTGGGGTATTGATGGCAGACAGGATCACAAGGCCGCTAAGAAAGCTTGTCTATGCTACAAGAAGCCTTGCCGAAGGTGACTTGAATCCAAAGATTGATATCAATAGCGAAGATGAAGTCGGTGAGCTTGCAAAGTCTTTTGGGGAAATGTCAAAAGATCTTAAAAAATCATATGAAGATCTAGAAAGAAAAGTCAAGGAAAGAACGTTAGAGCTCCAAAAAGCGAACAAAAAGCTTTCCGAAACCAATATGGAGCTTGTAGAATTAAATAAAAAAATCTCAGAGACAAACAAGTTAAAATCACAGTTTTTAGCCAACATAACTCACGAGCTTAGAACACCGCTCACATCGATTATTGGATTTTCTGAGGTAGTTTTAAACGAGGCTAAGTTAAGTGAAGAACAGACAGACTACCTTGATACGATTTTACGAAATGGGGAAATACTTTTGAAGCTGATAAATGACATCCTAGAGCTTTCAAGGCTTGATGCTGGAAAGTCAAAGCTTTATTTGACAGAATTTAACTTGCAGGATGCGATAAATAAGACCCTAAAAATTGTTTCACCCCTGTCAAAGGATAAAAATATCTGGATCTCTTTAAATGTCAAAGATATTGACGATATAGTTGCTGATGAGGACAAGATCATAGAAGTTTTACTAAATCTTTTGACAAACGCAATAAAATTTAATGTTGAAAATGGTAAGATTTCAGTAAGAGTTTTTAAAGTGGACGATCATGTAAGGATTGAAATACAGGATACTGGAATAGGTATCAGTAAGGAAGAGTTAGATGTCATATTCGATGAGTTCAGGCAGCTTGACAGCTCTGAGACTAAATCATATAAGGGCACAGGTCTTGGACTTTCAATATCAAGACATTATGTTGAATTACACAACGGGCTCATCTGGGTGGAAAGTGAACCTGGAAAGGGTTCAACTTTTATTGTTGAAATACCAATAAATGCGGAGGAAGAAAATGAGTAGGATATTAATTGTTGATGATACAGCTGATAATGTAAAACTTATCAAAGCTATGATAAAGTCAATTGCCACGGAAATAGATGTAGCTGTTGATGGCGAAGAGGCCCTAGAAAAGATTACAAGCAATGATTATGATATTGTCCTTCTTGATATAATGCTTCCCAAATTATCAGGCATCGATGTCTTGAAAAAGGTAAGGGAGCGCGGTATAGACCTCCCAATTATAGTGATGACGGCATACGGCTCAGAAGAACTTGCCGTTGAAACTTTAAGGGAAGGAGGGGATGACTATCTTATCAATAAACCGATAAGAACAGAAGACCTCCTTGAAGCCATAAGCAAAGCTTTAGAAAAAAGGAAATCTAAGAATCTAGAGGACGATTTCACAAACGAAGATGCATATTCAATGGTATCTGAATTTGAAAATAATCTGAGGGAGTTTATCCTTGACGTATTAAAGAGAAAATATGGCGCATCCTGGTGGGATCGGGGCATCCCAAATTTCATAAAGTCAGTCTGCTTAAAGCGACAAAACGATGCGGTCATCAGAAAAAGAGAGGTGTATCCCCCGCTTTTCTATACAGACTTCTCGCATTACCTCCCCATAATCCTCTTCAAAAATAATGAAAAGGAAATAGACAACTGGAAAGATGTCTTTGAGTACTATTTTGTAAGCATCGGTTGGATAAAGGGCAGACTGATTGAGCTAACTGAGATAAGAAACGAAATTGTCCACCCAAAGAAAATAGCAAAGAGGCAATTTAAGAAAATGAAGCTCTATATTGATGAGATCAATGAGTACATGGATAGGCCTCACTGTTAAATCCTTTTATTTTAAATAGCCTTTTTCTCATTTCCCTTATCCTTTCACTTGAAGAAGCATATCTTTTTTCACATTTTTTACATATGCACTCTTTTATTTGAGGGCATGTTATGTATTCAATGGATTCTTTTGAAAGGCCAAAATCCTCTAATCTCTTCTTTAATGAGATGTTCCCCCCAAAAAAGGCATCTTCAAAGTTTACAATATCCCTCTTTGATGACGGGAGAAGGAATTTGTTCTTCATGGATTTTCGCTCATTTAGCCTGTTTTGCAGTATGTCCTCTGGCGTTTTGGCTTTCCTGTATGGTATGCCAAGCTCAGTCAAAGCAATGATCCTCTCTTCATATTGATTTAACGGAAGGTCTTCAGCTAACTTAGATGCGATAGTTCCCTCGACTTTTTTTAGCGGCAATTCAACTTTCCCTATGTTTAGGTAGCAGGAAATCGCAGATCTAATCGCATAGTTTGATAGGTATGTTAAGAAAACGCCATTTTCCTCTAGCCTATCTGCCACAAGCTTTACAAACTCTATTGTGAAAAGTTCAGGTGATACCTCTGATTTGTAAGGGTCAAAGAATATCACATCAAACTTTTCATTGATGTTAGAGAGAATTGTTTCGGCATCCCCAATGTGAAGCCGTATATTTGGATCATTTTCATATAAGGTATTTTTTATGAGACCCATATCAGAAAGTTTATGCTCAATAGACCCTTTTATCCTGTCAAAAGAAGGATTTAAAAAAGAATAGCTATCAGGCAGAGGTATCAAGAGCGTAATTGCAGATATCTCCCATATTTTTTCTACCATGTCTATCTCTAAATTATTGTTATTGTTCAGCGCATAAAGAGCGTTGTAGCTAAAACCGCTACAAATGTCAAGAAGTCTTTTCCTTAAAATTATATTAGATGGTATTGTGTATGCATGAAATCTTTCTTTTAGGGCGCCAATGTATGAGTGCATGGTGTCTTGAAATTTTAGGGAAAGGGTGCCATCATCAGTGACAATAAACTCATCTTTTATCCCAAGAAAGAATTCCCTTCTGGATTCTTCAATCTCCTTCTTAGTGAGGCTCCCCTTGTTTTCCAAAGCAAAATAACTAGCGATAGTAGAAAGATCCACCACTAATCCCCCTCAAATCTAAAAATACTCCTAAGTGAAACAAGCCCTTCGTTTGATTCCAAAACTCCAGCCCGCACCTCCCGTAAGACCCTGTGGGCTGTAAAGAATTTCTTTGATGGATGCAGTCTGTGAACTTCTTTTAATAGTGGGCACCCAAATCCAGGGGATTCATAGCCTAATATCCTTCCAGACAGGTATTTCATGTCCTTCTTTTTTAGGGCCAATAGTGAAGGGAGGTTGATCCTAATCATGCGGTTTTTGATGGATATAGTCCCTGCACCGGTAGGCAGCAAATCCCCAAAAGCTATGGCAGATATGCCCCTTTTTTTTGTAGCCTCTATTATCACTTCTTCCATGTGCTTATGGCATCTCCCGCAAGGATGGTATCTACCTTCAAGCGCACCCTCTACAATTGCAGAGATATCGCCATTGATATATTCATGTGGTATGGAAAGTTTTGTTATGACATTTTGGATTATGCCTCTTGTCCTCTTTGGAACAATTATATCCGAGGGGTAATAAGTAAGCGCAACAACATTGAAACCCATTTCTTTTAGTAAATAAAGAGTTGCTGTGCTGTCTGACCCGCCTGAATATGAAACAGCAACAGTGATATCCTTATCAATGGTCTTTCTCTTATTTTGGATGTAATCCCTAAAAAATTCAAGGATGTCTTTATTTTGGCCAGTGGCTTTTTTCAGAAGTTTTTCTATCGCATTTTGGGACTCCAAAAGTTTTAGCTCGCTCACTACTTCTTCTGTACTCTCAATCACTGTAACTGGCTTTCCAATCTCCTCGCTTAGCTTACCCGAAATCCAGCCACCTGGCCCTATAAGCATTGATTTATCTGATCTAGAATATCCACATATAATTAGGACTTCGTCATCCTTAATCCATTTTATTCGCGGGGTAGTGGAAACATCTTGCCCTATTTCCTTTCGTATCCTGTTTATCCGTTCTTTAAGCTCGTCTATGTCCATTAAATTATATAACAAAAGATTTATATTAAATCATTTCCGATTAAAATTATGACAACTGGCGAGATAGAAATTCACCCAGAGGCATTTATCCATGAAAAGGCATTTGTTAACGGTAAAGTGAAGATTGGGAAAAACTCAAGCATATGGCCGTTTGCCGTTTTAAGAGGGGATATTGAAAAAATTGAGATAGGTGAAGCCAGTAATGTTCAGGATAATGCAGTAGTTCACACTGATGTTGGAAAGCCTGCGATTATTGGAGACAATGTCGTCATAGGTCATTGTGCAGTTGTTCATGGAGCAGTTATAGGAAATACTGTTTTAATTGGCATAAATGCAACAGTGCTTAGTGGGGCTAGGGTAGGGAACAACTGCATTATTGGTGCTGGCGCAGTTGTAAGTGAAAACATGGAAATCCCTGACAACTCGATTGCTGTTGGTGTTCCTGCAATGGTCATAAAGAGAACCGATGAAAAGGCTGTTGAGAGGATAAGAAAAAATGCCGAGTTCTATGTTGAGTTATTGAAAAAGTATAGAAAATGATAGATTATTATGTTCATATCCTCGTTATCAAAAAACATACCGGATTTTATCCTTAGGCCTACTTATAGGGTCTATGAAAATAAGCTCATTAGCGAAATAATGGAGGATAGAGTCCCACACCATGTAGGCCTTATAATGGATGGCAATAGAAGATATGCCGCTTCAAAAGGTTTCCCAGCATACTTCGGTCATGACATGGGTATGAAAAAAGTTGAAGAGTTTTTGGAATGGGCCAATGAGATAGGGATCAAAGTTGTAACTTTATACGCTTTTTCAACTGAGAACTTCAATAGGGATGATGATGAAGTCAAACACATTATGGATATGTTTGAACATAGATTCAAAGAAATTGCAACAAATGAAAAAATAATTGAGAATAGGGTAAGGGTAAAAGCCATAGGCAATATTTCGATGCTCCCTGAAAACGTAAGGCTTGCAATACAAGAGGGGGAGTCGGCAACGGAGAATTTTAACAATATGGCCCTAAATGTCTGCATCGCTTACGGCGGGAGAATGGAGATTATAGAAGCAATAAAAAGGATACTTGATGGCTGTAATGGCGGCGTAATCAGCCCTGATGAGATAGATACCAAACTATTAAGTGAAAATCTCTTCACAAAAGGCCTTCCTGATCCAGACATTATAATAAGGACTGGGGGGGAGGTAAGGCTCAGTAATTTTCTTTTATTTCAGTCAGCCTATTCGGAGCTCTTTTTTTTGAACGTTTACTTCCCGCTCATAAGAAAAATTGACTTTTTAAGGGTAATAAGGGACTTTCAGCGAAGGAACAGGCGATTTGGAAGGTAATTGGATAAATTTAAAAACTCTAGAGGCATTTATTTTTTGTTATTATAGTATATATTTGTTACAATTGTAGGTGTTAGTAATGGCAAAAAGATTCAAATCAATCACTAGTGTTGGGAAAGGTTTCAGCCGTTATATGGGCTCTATTTCTCGTAAGAAGAGAAAGGACGATAGAATGATCGGCCTATTAATAGACGGGCCCAATATCTTAAGAAAAGAGTTTGATATTAATCTGGATGATATCAAAAAAATACTAGAGGATATGGGGGACATAAGAATAGGAAAAGTTCTTTTGAATCAGTTTGCACCCCACGGTCTTATTGAGGCGATTGCAAATCAGGGCTTTGATGCCATCGTTGTTACAGGCGATATTGATGTAAGGATGGGTGTTGAAGCAATGGAAATTATCTATAACGATAATATCAACACCGTTGCAATTGCTACAAGGGATGCAGATTTTGTCCCTATACTTGCTAAGGCAAAGGAGCATGGGAAGGAAACGATAGTCATAGGCGCTGAACCGGGATTTTCTATAGCACTACAAAACACTTCTGACTTTGTCATCAAGATGGGAAAGATCCCTCCAGATGTAGTTGATGAAGACGAGGAACAACTCAGGATAGAGGGAGAGGAGCTAGAAGACTCCTATTGATGTATCTTAGTAAGTTTTATAAGTTTGGAATGCTTTTATAGTAGAGTGGAAACAAGAGATGAATCAAGCGTTCTTACAAGAACAGAGATGCAAATCATAAAGTCTCTAAAACTTTCATTTAGAACTTATGATGACCTGGAGAAGGAAGGAGTTGGTGATTCTAAGACATTAAATTCCGCGATAAATGATCTTTTATCAAAAAGATTGATGTCCCAGATGATCAAGGAAAATGATCTTGGCTATTCTACGGAATATTTCCTAACGCCAAAAGGAATTGAGATGTCAAAAATTTTATCCCTCATGCGAGTCTATAAATTTCCAGATAATGGTATGACGAGACTTAAAATAAAAATCCTAGAGTTTCTAGACAAAGAAAAAAAGCTAGAGAAGATAACTGAGTTCTTAGAAATCGATGAGGCTGAAGTAAAAAGAAACTTGAGGGTGCTTGTCAACACAAATCTCATCAGGAAAGAAGAGGATATCTATTCTATAACGTACCCTGGTGAAAAGTTCTTGAGCTTATTTTTGAAATAAGGCGATTTTATGGACACTGTGTATCTTGAGTGGGGTAAAGTTGATGAGGCTATATGGACGATGTGTGATGCCATAAAAAGGGACTATGATTTTGACGTTATTGTTGGTATCTCTAGAGGAGGATTGGTACCGGCAGTTAGGATATCCCACATCTTTGATGACAAACGACTTCTATTGGTGGAAGCGAAGTACTATAAGGACATAGGGGTTAGGGATGACAGGCCAAAGATCACTATGCATTTGAAGGAAGAGGATATCTCTGGAAAGAGGATCCTCCTTGTGGATGACGTCGCAGATACAGGTGAAACGCTTATCGCCATTAAAGAGTATATAGAGGGGCTCTCCCCAAAGGAGCTTAGGGTTGCAGTTATCGCTTCAAAATCAATATCCCAAGTGAAGCCAGATTACACTGTTTTCAATACAGATAGATGGATCATATTCCCGTGGGAGAAGATGCCCGTGGAGAAGAAGAAATGAGAAGTTTTATCTCAATGGATATCACCTCAAAAGAATTATTAGACAAGATTAAGGCTTTTCAGACAAATTTAGAGTACACTGCATGCCCGATGAAGATTGTTGAGAGAGAAAATCTTCACCTGACTTTGAAGTTTCTTGGAGAGATTGGGGAATCTACATACAATAGGATAGCAGAGTCCCTTTCACAAACACTTTCTGATTATCCCTCCTTTGAGGTCACTCTTAAGGGAACTGGTTTTTTCCCGAATATTTCAGATCTTAGGGTTGTCTGGATAGGTATGCACGCTCCAGAAATAGTCTATATACAAAAAGAAATTGATGATACATTAAAGACGCTAGGATTTAAAGAGGATAGGAAGTTTGTTCCTCACCTTACAGTCTCACGGATCAAAAGCTCACTAAACAAGAAATCCCTTCTAAACCTGCTTGATGCGCATAGGGATCATGAGTTTGGTAGCGAAATTATAACAAAAATAAGCTTTAAGAAAAGCACCCTAACGCCGCATGGGCCCATATACGAAACTTTAAAAGAATTTAAGCTAAAGAGTGTATAATGTTTTCTAAGATAAGGGCAGATGTTCTAAGGGAAATAGTTCCCAGTGATAAAGAGAAGAAGGAAGTACTCTTTATAACGGCTAGGATAGCAGAACATCTGACAGAAAAGATTTCTAAAACGAAATTAAAGGCAAGGGTCGAAGTTGTTGGCTCAATTGCCAAGGATACCTGGATATCAAATGACAGGGACCTAGATATATTCATCGTCTTTGATAAATCCACTCCCCTAGAAGAGTTAAAAAGAATGGGGTTAGAGCTAGGAAAGATTGAGTTGGAGGGATTCACATCAGAGACCGCATATGCGAATCACCCCTACACCATAAACAGATTCAAGGAGTTCAAAATAGATGTCGTCCCGTGCTATGACTCAGTTGAGATCATAACAGCAGTTGACAGGACGCCCCATCACACAAGATTTGTAAAGGAGAACATTGGGGATCTAAGGAATGATGTGCGCCTGTTAAAGCAGTTCATGAAAGGTGTCGGCGTATATTCATCTGAGCAGAAGATCCGGGGATTTGCAGGCTACCTATGCGAGATCCTTATAATCCATTACAAGAGCTTTGAAAATGTCCTTAAAAACGCAGCAGACTGGAAGTACGGGGAGTATATTGATATCAAAAATAAAGGAAGTAAAAAGGAGTTTAAGGATCCGCTAATAGTAATTGACCCAGTTGATCCGAAAAGAAATGTTGCATCTTCCCTGTCTTTGGAAAGGCTCTGTGAGTTCATACACCACTCTAGGCTCTTCTTAGAATCCCCTTCAGTGGAATACTTCCACAAAAAGAGAAGGCCATTTGTAAAAAGATTCCCCGAATCAGAGGTCTATGTAATCCTCTTTGAGGGCGACATGCTTGATGACATCATATACCCGCAGCTAAGAAAAAGCGCAAAATATATGTCCTCTCTCCTTGAAAAAAATGACTTCAAGCCGCTTTCATACGGCCTTTTCAAAAAAGGAGAGTTTTCAGGGATAGTCTTTGAGATAGAAAAGTATGCCCTTTCCCCAATGGTAAAGCATTATGGACCAAAGATTTTTGATCGTGCACATTATAGTAGTTTTGTCTCAAAATATAAAGAGAGCTATATTGAGGGCGATAGGATCTATACGCTAAGGCCCAGGCATTTTTCCAATCCCCTAGTCGTGTTTCTGAATACAATAAATGAAAAGGAAGGCATCGGGAAAAATATGAAGGATATGCCTTTTAGAATACTAAAGGACGATAGGGCCCTAACATTCCTTTCAAATGAGGATGTTGATATATACTTTTAATCCCTGATAAGGTATTTTCTTGCCTCATCCACCAAAAGTATTGAAAATGCTATTGGAGTTATTATGGCCCAATCCCTATAGGATAACGGGACCGTATGGAAGAATTCCTGGAGAAACGGGATATAAACGACACCAATCTGCAGAACAAATGATGCAACAATAGCAAGTATCAGGCCCTTGTTTTCAAAGAACTTAATTTGGGATATTGACTGGTCAAATGACCTGCAGTTTAAAACATTCAAAAGCTGGTATAAAACAAACAGGGTGAATGCTGCTGTCCTTGCATGCTCTATTGAGCCTCCGATTAGGGTAAAGAGGAGGAATGTCCCTAAACCCATTGCTACTCCGCCAATAAACATTGAAAGGTAAAGGAGTCTATTCAGTATTGGGGAGTTTTTCTTTCTAGGCGGCCTTTCCATCAACCCCTCGTGGAATGATTCCATTGATAGGGTGACTGCTGGCGGCCCGTCCATTATGATGTTTATCCAGAGGATCTGTACAGGCAAAAGCGGCAAAGGTGCGCCTGTCATGATTGCAGTAAACATTAGAATTATGGCACCTATATTGGTTGAGAGCTGGAATCTTAAGAACTTCCTAATATTGTCATATATCCTTCTCCCTTCCCTTATTGCTGTGACTATTGTGTTGAAATTATCATCCATCAGGATCATATTTGACGCTTCCCTTGCAACATCAGTCCCAATAAGACCCATTGAAACACCGATGTCTGCCATCTTTAGGGCAGGTGCGTCATTTACGCCGTCACCTGTGACAGCCACAACCTCGCCTGCCTCCTTTAGGGTTTCAATTATCTTCACCTTGTGAAACGGGCTGGCCCTGTAATAAACAACAACATCCTTTACAATTGATGCAAACTTCTTCTGCGGCATCTCATCCAACTCTTTCCCTGAAAGAGTCATGCCTTCCTTGCCAAGTATGCCAGCTTCCCTAGCAATTGAAAGACCAGTTTCTCTCTGGTCCCCTGTGATCATTGCTACCTTAATCCCTGCTTTTTTACAGAGCGCTATTGCGTCCTTTACTTCAGGCCTTAACGGGTCTTTAAAGAATGCCAAACCGACAAATATAATGTCATCTTCACTGTCCCCTTCTGTATATCCAAGTGCAATTGCTCTAAGCCCTTGGGCGGCGTACTCGCGATTTTTAAGAATTATGTCATCCTTCTCTTTTTCAGAAAGTAAGTGAAGTTTACCATTGATAAGTGAATACTTTGAGCGGTGAACAATGACCCTTGGCGCACCTTTGATACATGTGGTCTTCTTTCCATCCTCATTAATTAGGACAGACATCATCATCTTTTCAGAATCAAAGGGATTTTCTTTAATCCTTTCAATTTTATTAGGTTGATAATTTCTACTCCTTGCAAACACTTTTAGTGCCGCCTCTACCGGATCCCCTATAGCTTCTAAATCGCTACCTTCACATTTTATACATGCATTGTTACAGAGCTCAGTTATTTTAAAAAAAATCTCATGTTTTTTTGGATCAACTTTTTCAGGCCCTAAAAATTCATTGTTAATATAGGCGCCCACAACGCTCATCCTGTTGATTGTGAGTGTTCCTGTTTTATCTGTACATATGAATGTCGTCGTACCTAGTGCCTCAACTGCGGCAAGTTTTCTTACAATTGCATTGTTTTTGGCAAGTATCTGGGTCCCTATGGCTAAAGTCACAAGGACGACTATTGGAAGGCCTTCAGGTATTGTGGCAACTGCAAAACTAATTGCTGTGAGAGCAGATTCTACCAAGGCATCTTTCAATGGGAGGGGTATTAGAAGCCCTCTAATCAATACAGAAATGAATAGGAGTGAACTAAATGCAATAGAAAGAACGCCTAGTTTCTTACCAAGATTATCTATACTCTTTTCTAGTGGGGTGCTGCCTCTTTCTTCCATGGATATGAGGCTTGAAATCTTCCCAATGGGTGAATCCTTCCCAGTCAGTATGACTACACCCGCCCCTCTGCCCCTTGTGATAACAGTCCCCATGAAGGCAGTGTTTGGATAGCCTTCACCGGACTTCAAATCAACAGCTTTGGATACAGGAAAACTTTCCCCTGTGAGGGATGATTCATCAACCTGAAGATTAATTGCCTCAATTAATCTCACAGTGGCAGAAAGTTTATCCCCGTCCTCTATGCTGATTATGTCACCTGGCACAAGCTCTCTTGAAGGGATCTCTTTCTTTTCACCATCCCTTATGACAACGACTTTTGATTGGACCATGGCCTTTAGGACTTCAATGGCCTTGTCAGCCTTGTACTCCTGCAAGAAACCCATAATGCCGTTTACAGCTATGACTAAAAAAATGACGATTGAGTCCTTTAAGTTGCCAATGGCAATAGACAAAATACCTGCAATTAATAAAACAATAATAAGGTTATTTTTGAATTGATTTAAGAATTTTTTAAAGTTAGATTCCTTCTTTGTAACAGGGAGCTCGTTATACCCGTATTTAGAGATCCTGTTATTGGCCTCTTTTGTTGAAAGCCCGTCTTTTGATGTATCAAGTTTTTTAAGTATTTTTTCAATGTCCTCATTAGTCCAACTTGGGTCGATAAGCTCCAGGTTCTCCATGCGACCATCAAGTCACTATAATTTAAAAGCTTTTCCGGGAGTAATCAAACTGACCCATTGGTCATTATAAACCATTGTTTTTCATATCTATAAAGCTATTTTCGCCATAACAATTAATTAAGACACATGCAAAGTTGAAAAGGAGTAGTAATACCATTAGCAGATATGTATAAGATCAGTTTAAAGATAGCCACAAATGACAGAGATTTTAAAAGAGTTAGTTTCCTTAGAATCATAAAAACTGTGGCCTGCTCATAGAAACAAGAGCGGTAGTAGGTGTGAAATAAAATTTAGAAAAGTAATAAAAAAAATATTATTTGTTTTTGTTTTTCTTCAGTAGTTTAAGGATAAAATCTATTGGCAGAGAAGTTTGTGGTCCTCTGTTTGAAGGATAGTGGTATCCCATATCAACTGTACCTTTATCCCAATGCTCGTCAGTTCTTGTTGTCATCTTGTCAAGGCCAATGGAAGCAGCAGAAGCTGAACCTTTATCGACACATGGGCTTGACGGGTAAAGATAGTAAGAGCCTAGTCTTCCTGTTGCATATGACGGATTCTGTGAGATTGAACCTGCACCCGCTGCTACTCCTTGGTAATTTGTATTTGAATTATTCCAGACATTATTGTATGTTGCAGTTACAGTTCCCGCTCCTTCATTTATTATACCAATACTATTGTTGGTTATGATAGAATCTTTTACTGAACCTTGTGCTTGAACAACAAAATCAATTCCATTTGTATTTTTGTCTACCGTACATGATTGGACAGTAGTTTGTGAATGCCCAGTAGAGAAGATTGCAGTTGTATTATTGTTATAGAATAAACAGTTTTTCAAGTTAGCAACACCATAATCATAAATCGAGAGCCCGTAGCGGCTTCCATTTTTAAATTCACAATTTTCAATTGCCACTGATTGCATATTAGTTTGATAAGCTCCAACTTTGACCAAATCCTGTGATGCTTTATCAAAAACACAGTCGGTCACTTTGGCATCCATCATTGTGTTAGTAGTACTATCATTATTATAGAACTCCAAAAGATTATTCGGCGTACTAGTTAAATCTCCTTTGAAAGTAATTCCTGATATATTTATTGTTCTACCTGGACCAGGATACATATAAAAATACATTCGTGTGCTTGCACCAACAAAGTTAATAGCGGTAGACGATGCACCGTCCCCAATTATTGTCAAGCTTTTATTATTAATATTTGTAGGGCTGTTTATTGTATAACTACCGGCATGCACATACACAGTATCCCCTGATGCTGCACCTATAAGTTTGGCCCCTATATCATCTCCAGGATAAACATGTACTGTTCCTGCAGATACTGGTGCTATTATCGTTAAAATGCTTAACAATAATAACGTTGATATTAAAATTCCTTTGATTTTATTCATAATTATAACCACGTAACAATTTGATTATAATTATTTATAAATTCTTCGGGGAAATATGGAAAAAATGTTAGGCTATCCATATAATTATTAAGTACAATAAGCCTTTTATTATTCTACGTATTTTTCTAGTTATGGATATATTTGAATCATTTAATTTTGATAATCTGAAATTCCCCAACTGTTTTGTTGATATAAGGCTTCAGAAAAGGGCCAATAACATCGCAAATGTTGAAAACGGGGTGCTTGAGGAGGTCTCATCAAATGAGCAAGCGGGTGTTGGTGTAAGGGCCTTAATAAATGGAGCATGGGGATTCTCATCAACAAACGATACAGATGCAGTTCAAAGATGCATAGACTCTGCCTACAGGATTGCTCTAGCCACTTCAAGGAATTCTAACAGGGATCATTTTGAGATAGATCCGCCTTCAATAAAAGGCAAGTTTGAAAACAAGGTTAAGATAAATCCAGAAGATATACCTCTTGAAGAAAAGATTACATATGCCTTTGAGATAGAAAAGGGTGCAAAGATAGACCCTCTTGTAAGAAACACAAACTCTGTCTGCACTGACTCAATAACAGAGCAGTTGTACATTAGTTCTGCTGGAAGCGAGCTGTATCAAAAGACGACCAGGGTATACCTAAAGTCAGTTGTTGCAAGTGGTAATGATACGCTTCAGATGGGCTATGACCTCATTGGAGGCACAAGGGGTTATGAGGTTTTGAAAGAGAAATCATTAAACGACCTTGGAAAGGAGGCGTGTAACAAGTCAATAAGGCTCCTCTCTGCAAAGAAGGTAAAAGGTGGGGAGATGACTGTTGTGTTGGACCCCAAGATCCTAGGTGTATTTATCCATGAAGCCTTGGGCCATGCCTGTGAAGCAGATATAGTTCTTCAGGGGGACTCCATCTTAGAGGGAAAGATTGGAGAAAAAATTGGGGCAGATGGCGTATACATCTATGACGACCCAACATATCAAGAAAAGAATGGGTCTTATTTCTTTGATGATGAGGGGATAAAGGCGAAAAAGACTTGCCTATTGGAAGACGGGATATTGAAATCATATTTGCATAATCTAGAGACAGCTTCAAGATTCAAATCTACGCCAACTGGCAATGGCAGGGCCCAGGGATTTTCCTCTAGGCCTTTAGTTAGGATGAGCAATGTCTATATGGGTAAGGGGGACCATACGTTTGAGGAGCTTATCGACATAAAAGAAGGCCTCTATGTAAAAGGAGGCAGAGGGGGGCAAGTCGATACTGCAAAAGGCCTATTCACTTTTGGTTGCGAAGAAGTATATGAGATAAAGGACGGGGAGATAGGGGAACTATATAGGGATGCTTCCCTTTCTGGAAACACTTTGGAGATTTTAAAGAACATAAGCGGTATTGGCAGGGATTTTCTGATCGGAAATCCCGGGAGCTGCGGAAAGGGGCAGTATGTGCCTGTTGACGATGGCGGACCGCATATAAGAACAAGAGCTTTAGTTGGTGGGGAATAAAAGTAATTAATAAAAAAAATATTATTTGTTTTCCTTCAGTAGTTTAATGATAAAGTCTATTGGAAGAGACGTTTTATCTGAAAAATCAAGAACTAAATTATTTCTCTTTTCCTTCTCTTTCTTATAAATAAAAACCCGACCACGCCACCAACAACAGCTACAAGTGCCAATAGCGGGATAATGATCAATGTGATGTTTACCGAAGCTTGTTGCGGCGCAACTGGCTGGAGTTTTGAGCTTGTTTCATTTATCATGGCATCGGTAGTTGCAAGCATCGCTTTGTTTCCAACTTTTTCAAAGATACGTTTTGCCTGGGTAAAGCTTTCCATAGCCTTTTTGTAGTCGCCGTTACCTAGCTCTGCATTGCCTTTTGCAAATAACTCAAGCGCCTCAGCATTCAACGCTTTATATTCAACAGCCGTCTTTATGTTTTTCTCACACCTCTTCACAGCCTCAGCATCACCCATCTTGGTATAAAGCTCCTTTGATTTTGAAAACTCCTTTATGGAATCATCAAATTGTGCCCTCTGTAATAATTTTTCCCCTTCTGCGTAGTGTCTTCCTGCAAATATAGTTAGAAAATTATTCTTAAATACAAACACGAAATTGCTGCAAACAATGACGTCCTTATATCCGTCAGAATCGATGTCAACGATGGAGATGGTCTTTATAGGGCCGTTGACTTTAGTCTCAGAAAGCTTTTCACCAGTTGCAGAGAATATGTAAAACGAACCCTGATCAATCTCCTGTTTCATTGATGACCATTTCCCTGCTGCAACAAAAATTTCTGGTATGCCGTCTCCGGTGAAATCATCAATGGCCACATATCTAACGTCTTTTCCGATGGATATAGGCTCATTCCAGAGTTTATACCCAGTGCTATCAAACAGATAAACAGAGCCATCAACGGTCCCAGCTGCAACTTCCTTCTTTCCATCCCTATCAATGTCACCGACACCAAATGAATAGATGTAGGAATCAAGGATGTTCTGCCAGAGTTTTCCTTTTAGCCCAAACGCCTGGAGATATTTATAAGAGGCTGTTATGACCTCCATTTCTTTATCATTTGTGATATCCCCAGAGTATATGTGCTCAATTGGATATACGTTTTCAATCTGCCAGACCTTTTTGCCTGTTGGGTCGTAAAGATATATGTTAGGGTCCCTTTCACCTGAAGCTATGACATCAGGAAAAATCCATGATAGGTCAACCTTAACATCAAGAGGATAGTTATCCCATGAGCTGTAATGGACGGCAGCAAACTCTGCTGTATATAGTTTCATTGTATAGAATCTATAGAAGTCATGCTCCTTCTTCCACTGTGTGCCGCTAAGCGTATACACAGAAAATGTGGCATCCTTAAATCCAACTATTATTTCTGGCACCCTATCGCCGTCAAGATCTGAAGTAGTAACAGAATTTATTGGCTTTGTATTGGGAAAGAAAAGATGCCATTTGATATTGCCGTTTGAATCAAGAAGATATACAAATCCTTTGTCATTATAGAACACTATGAATCGCTCGCTACCTTTTCTTATAACAGAAAGATTTCTTGCAGGTAGCTCAAATTCCTTGGACATGAGTGTTTTGCCGCTTAGAGTGTATGCTTTAAGCTCGCCTGTATCGGTAGAAATAACAACATCATACTCCCCATCGCCGTCTATATCGCCAAGAGCAGATGAAACGGTGCCATAGTCATGCCTGAAGTAGTGTTTTATTGTGAATGGCTCAACTTCTGCAGCCACCGGTACAGAAAGAAAAAATGAAGAAAGTACCAATATGCACAATAGTTGTTTCATATTCATGAATACCATTAATCAATAATAGTATATAAAGTTATTGCTTAACGATAGTTAAAGTACTGGAAATCCATTCCCCTTTGTTTCATAAGGGTGGAAAGCTCTCCTGTAAAAAGCAAGGGTTTATTCTTAAGATCATCCACGCTAAGACAAGAGTTTAAGAACATCGCTATCTTAAACTCCCTCTTCATTGTCTCAATCTCCCTTACAATGCCTTTGACATCCTCTTCAACCGCCATCTTTAAAAAAGGCAGTGCAATGCCACAGGCTTTGGCGCCAAGGGATACGCACTTTGCAATATCAAAACCGCTCCTAACGCCACCTGAACCTATTATGGTCTTGATACCAATGCTTTTGCATTCAGCTATTGAAAGGGGTGTCGGTATGCCCCAGTTCCATAGTTTTTTAACTGTTTCCTTGTGATCATTGCTCCTATAATACTCAACAGCGCTCCAGCTTGTTCCACCAAGGCCTGCAACATCGATACCATCTAAAAACTTTAGATGTCCAGCAGTCTCTTTAGATATGCCGGCACCAGTTTCCTTAGCTATCAGTGGGAAGTCAAGCTTCTCCTTTAGTTTTTTTAGAATCAAAATCCCGCCTTTAAAAAACAGGTCCCCTTCAGGCTGGGATGCCTCCTGGAGGCTGTTTAAGTGAACTGCAAGCATATCCGCATTAATCTCCCTGACTGCATACCTTGCTTCCTTTTCGGTATACCCTTTGATAAACTGGGGAAGGCCGATATTGCCAATAATAAGTATGCTCTTAGCGTATTTTCTGACATCATAAGTGTATGTGAGAGAAGGATCCTCAATCATTGCCCTCTGGCTTCCAAGACCCATGCCGATGCCAGTTGCCTGGCATGCCTTTGCAATGGCTTTGTTTATCTTTAAGGCTTCATCAGTTCCTCCTGTCATGGCAGAGATAAAAAGAGGAAAAGAGAGTTTTTTGCCAAAAATTTTTACAGTAGTGTCTATCTCATCGAAATTTATTTCCGGAAGTGCAAAGTGGACAAATGAGACGTCATTAAGGTAGTTGTACTTTGACTGGACATCCTCCTCCAGACATATCCTAATATGTTCGAACTTCCTTCTTTCCGTTGTCACCCTTATCTACCTTCTTCCACTTACCATAGGCAAATCCAACTATAAACATTGTTATCGCATAGGAGATTATTGTATATAAAATATACTCTGTGGTGACATTTCCAACTACTTCAAATCCCTGGAGAATTAACCAAAATGAGATTATGATGACTACAACACCGATGACAACCCATCCAAAGAATCTCACTGTCGGGCTCCATCTTAGATCCCTTGCGACATTCTTTGTAAAGGCGCCTACCACCCCTATAACGACAAATGGGATCAAGACCCCAAGCCCGTAAAATGCGACTTTTAAGAAGGCCGAAGCGCTTGTACCAGTAATCGCCTCATCGATAAGCAGTGGCAATATTATGGCAGCACACGGCAGCTTTATTATGGAAAATATAAGCCCTAGAATAAACACACCCAAGAGCCCATATGACAAGGCAAACTTTTGGGTCATCTTCTGGGCAAAATGTTTTGTAGTTATGGGGAGCTCAACTAGGTCAAATCCGCTGTTTAGTAGATTTAGCCCCATGACAAATGTGATTATGGCACCAAATAGTGATATCAGGTAGGTGTATGTTGGCGGTATTGCCTGGCCCAGCTTCAAAAACAAGATTGCAACGATGACATAGGCTGTAGTTATCCCTAATCCAAAAAATATCGACTTCAAAAGTATCATTAACGCCTTTTTGCTTGTGCCTGCAGTGTAAGCTATGATAAATGAAATTACGGCAAGTAAGCATGGAGAGAAGCTAGAGAAAAATCCTGCGCTAAATGAGCCAATAATGGTAAGTGCAGATACCCCGCCACCATCTGTTATAGGTTTTCCAGAAAGGCAGCCTTCAATTGCGCCCTGTAGTTTGGGGTCGACTTGATCAGTTCCTTCAAGCTTAGTCTGCCCGCAGACTATCACTGCAGGGACGATTTTAAATCCTGCTTCAGAAAACTCCTTGTATCCGGCAGAAGTATAGACATCGACATCAATGACTTTTATATCGTATCCTTTCTCTTTTAGTAAAGTATTCATCTTTGCTTTTGAAGCCTTACAGTAATCACACTGCTCTTCATAGAAGAATCTAATTGTTTTATCGCTAGTTATTGGGGTTTCTGGCTGTGTGGGGGTTTCAGGTTGTGATTTCAACATTGAGTCAAAGAGCACTTTTAGTGTTGATTCCTCAAACTGGCTTATGCCCTCAAGTTTTACACTCCCGTTTATCACCGCTGAAGGCGTTATGCTAAATCCCAACTGTTTAAACTCTGCATACCCTGAAGAGGAATAAACATCTACCTCTGTGATGATTAGTTTTCCGTTATAGACCGTCTGATTCAATCTATTGAGGGTAGTCCTTGCCTCAGCGCATAACTCACACCCTTGCGTTTTATAAAACCGGATTTCTACAGTGTCCTCAGCAGAAACTGCTATACCACCAAATAGGCTAATAATCAATAATGACAGTAAAATAATATTAAACGCTCTCTTTTCCATTGGTGCACCCCTTTAAGAGTAAACTCAAGTTATAAAAATCATATTTAAATATAATGGTTATAAAAGAAAATATAAAATAAAGAGTTACGGGACCCTTGTAGTTAGATCCTTTATTTTCCCGCTTGTTTCAATGCCATCGTATGTAAATGAAAGGGTGCCTGTATATACCCCGCTCTTTTTGGCCTTAAGGTATATATTCAAAATAAATTTCTCTCCAGCCTCAATGTTACCCACATAGAATCTGTTGCCTTCCACCCTTATTGAGGGATTTACACTTTCTAATGTGAAGTTTTGATAATACCCATCTGATATCACAATTACAACATTACTTGCCCTGCCTTTCCCAAAGTTTTCAAGGGAGACATAGATGTTATTGTTTCTATCAACAGTTTCTGTGTTGTATGTTGTTGCAGGGAGTATGTAAGGAACTCCTGTATGGGGTGTGGGCTCTTCTAGTGTTGACGTGGGCGTCTCTGGGGTAGGATTTTTGATTTGAGTTTCAGTTGTAATAGTAGATGTGCCACGGCTTACACAGCAGCTAAAGGTGGATGTAAATACAATAGCAGTTATTATAAGGCATATCAACTTATACTCTTTTTTCATATAATGCACCTAATATAGTTACGGGACTTTAGTTGTTATATCTTTAATCCTAGCATATGTATCTATTGCATCATGGGTGTATGAAACTACGCCTGAATATATTCCGCCTTGTTTTGCTTTGAGTGTAATGTCAAGCTCCACTATCTCCCCGCCTTCCATGTCCCCAATATAGAATTTGTTGCCTTCAACTTTTTTCACAGGATCAACGCTCTGGAGGGAGAAGTTGGAGTAATAGTCATTTGAGATTTCAACGATGACGTTTGTGGCCTTGCCTTTACCATAATTTTGTATTTTAAGATAGATGTGGCCGATTTTATCGACGGTTTCTGTGGTGTATGAAATGCTTGAAAGGATTAGAGGCAAATCCTTTATCTGAACCTTACCTTCTGCAACGTTTTGAATCTCGTTTTGGAAGCTTACATTTGAGCCGTTAATCAGGTTAAAGACCTCTTCATAGGTTCTTTCTCTTGTATCGCCTGCGATTATAATGACTCTATCGGCATATCCATAGATATCAGATTTAATGAAAGTAAATCTCTGGCCAGGCTGTCTTATGAATCCTATTTCTAGGGAATCTAGATACTTAGTCACAAGTAAACCTGTTCCGTAGAGCGCATCTGGCCCTCCCAATATAATGAGCAGTTTTGCACCTTTTATCTGCCCAGCTTCCTCGGGATATAAAAATTCTGGAAAGAGCCCAAATCCTCTAAAGTAGTCCTCAAGGACTTCTTTTGAAACGATATCAATGTTATTTGATACAACATACACTTCCTGTTGTGCAAAAACAGGCAAAAATCCAATAGAACTAAATATCAGTAAAAATGAAACTATTAATGCATGGTATTTTATATTTGTCATGAATATTAATTCTATTCTTTATATATAAGTTTTATCAAAATTATGGATATATGGTGCAAAGATTAGCGATAGGTAATTATTCGTAATTAATAGTGCATTCCTATCCAGGTAAATTGGATGGAGTTTATTTTGCTATTGAAAACAAGTTAGATAACTTTGTTTTTTTGATATTATGATATTTAAGCTTATTTTTTGATTTAATTTGAAAATAGGATTAAATGAAATGTTGTGAAACGTTATGAAGATTATTAGATAAAAATAAGCCTAAATAAACTTTTAAATATTTGATTTTTCAATGGTTTACACAACAACTATATATAAGGGGCAGAGTAATAACTGTTAGCTTAACAAGGAGGTTATGCTATGAAAAAGATTATGACCTTGTTTATTGCAGTTGCATTGATCGCATCATTTGGTATCGGTGCTATAGCCGGTGCTAATGAGGATGCTTTTGCAAATGCAGTTATGGAAGAACAAACACAGCTTGTACTTGAAAAGGCAGCAATAGAGTTTTCACAAGGACACGATGCTGAAGGCTTAGCTTTGGAAGGAGCCGCTACAAACAACTTTGGTAAGACAAAGCTTGGATTCCACAGGATCTCTGGTGCAGTTATCACTGCTTCATACTATTGGAAGCAGGTTACAAGTCCCACTCCCGGTTGGGAAAGAACTCACAAGCCCAGACCAAAATCCGATTAGGATAATTAATTTTTTTCTTTTCTTTATTTTAGTTACTTTGCATAAAGATCTAGAATTTGCATTATTAATTTTCAAATGAGTGAAAAATCGATATTTTTTGACTTGATTATATATATTAGAAAAGCAAAGCATTGTGCAAATGATTATGAGTCTAAATAGCAAATCTTAAAAAGGTTGGGCCATAGTTGATTTAATCTCACCTGCCGGGGTGGCTTAGCCTGGTTATAGCGCACGGCTCATAAGCATGAAACAAGGCTGGGAAACCGTGAGGTCGCGGGTTCGGATCCCGCCCCCGGCACATTTTAATTATAATGTTCCTTTTTTGAATAAGATAAATACTATCTAATCTACGTCCAAACCTATTATCAATATAGGCATAGCAACTGACATCTTAGCATATTTTAATTCTCTAATAGCTCTTTCAAAAAATACTACATTTTCATCTATAGATTTTGCAAAAATTTTGGTAGGTATCACAGATATTCCTATATCTATTAATCCTAAAGAATATGATATTTGAAATTTAAAAATATCAGCATACCATCTAGCCATATTTCCAAATTGAACTTCAATTTGAATTATATCTTTTTTATAATCTGCCTTTATTTTAGTCAAATCGTCGTTAGTAATTAAAGGTTCAATTTCCCAATTATAATATCTAAACATATCTTTTATATAATTATTTATCTTAGATTGATTTGTAGTAAAAACTAAGCTCTTTTTCCCTCTGGTGCGACGTTTTGGCTCATCTAGAACAAATACAGGACAATTCTCAAAAATAGAAACTACATTATTATAATAGTCTATGTATTTTGGGCTTTTCAAAACTTCTTCTGCAAATCTATGGCTATAAAACTTAAGTTTCACGGAACTAAGAATATAGTATAATATATATAATTAACTCTAATTTATCAGTTTAAATTTAAGTTACCGCCACGTTAGATTCTTTTTCATGATTTTTATTTCTTATTGGTAATTTATACTTAGTCGGAATATCTCCGTCTAATCTAATTCTATCCAATATCATGTTGTAGTATATTTCGTCTATTTCTGCAGATACATATTTTCTTCCCAGTTGTTTTGCCATTATTATTTCATTGCCAGACCCTCCAAAATGAATAAATATTAAGTCATTTGGTAAAGTTGAAGCCAAAATCAATTTTTCAACTAAACCTAATGGTATCTGACAAGAATGAAAAGTTTTATCTTTTGATACATTTTTTACTAAATCATAGTACATCCAAGAATATGGCATTCTTCCTGAAGACCCATTTGAAATATTTTGTAATATCCTCTTATCTTTTGGATTCTTATATGGCTCAGCAACTGTTTTTTTAAACCATTTATTATTTTTAGTTTTTCTGCAATGCAAAATACTTCGATGGGCTCGAGTAAATTTTTTGGGAGAGTGGCCTACGTTTGTATTGTATACCCATACATAATCCACAACTTCATGACAAACATCGTCTAAATACCTCACTCTCAAGTTGGCATTTTGTTTGGGATAGTTAATAAAAAACATGTTTCCATCATCTTTTAGAACTCTAAAGGATTCTTGTGCAAGTTCAACATACCATTGGATATATTCGTTAAAATTTCTAGTATAAGATTTATCATTATATTTAATGCCAACATTATAATCAGGATCGCTGTAGATCATGTCCACGGATTTATCGGGCATGTTTTTTAAGACGTTCATTACGTCATCACAAAAAATTATATTTTCATATTTAGTTTTCATCTAACTCCCTTAACACCCTATATTCTCTTTTTTTAAGGACTTTAATAGAGGTAATATCCAAAGGATCTTTAAATGTGTAGTTATATAGTCTAACATAGGAACCATTGTCTTTTCTTTGACGGATTAAATAACATGCGGATATTTCATTTATATCTAATCTATTTTTTTCTTTAAGCTCATGATAATATCTAAATGGTGAATATAATTGATATATATTAAAGTTATCAATCCATTCATAAGAATTTTTTGTATTTTTACCTTCAAATACTGTTACCTTTCCGTTCATCTCTATTGTTAAATCTATTTCAATTTGTAAGTTTTCAAATTTCATAGGGATATCCCCTATTTTGTAAGAGAATTTAATTCCCCTTTTTCTTTCACTGTTATACATTTTTGGGCTACAAGATACATCTTTATACAAAAAATCATGCATTATCCTTTGATTAAAGCAAAGTGACAAAACGCTACTTTCAGAAATAGAGTAATCATTTAATATACTTGGAACATACGCCCATTTTTCAATTTCGTTTTCTTTGATAGATTCAAATTTGTGATATATTTTAGAAATACCTTTAACAAACATATGTTTTCCAGATCCAATGTGGGCTATTGCATAGTCATTATCTAAGAGAATTTTGGGCAATTTTGAGATATGATCTATTTTAGTCATATCGTAGGGATTAGTTTTAGAACCACTATCCATTACTATTTTTTTAATTAATTCATTATCAAAAACATAGTTATTATTTTTTTCGCAGTGATCAAATATAAGTTCAATTATACTCTTCTTATTTATTGCCATATTATACCCCTATAGTTATTATATTTAAATATAAGAATATAATCTTTTCTTCTGTTAAGACAAGCTAATAGACTAATACAAAGAGTTTTTTAATATTCATGTAACTTTAATTTATTATTATTTTGATAATCACTTGCCAGAAGTATATATTCCTGCTCTAGAAGCAAATATTAAAAAATTAGAAGTAATTGTAAAGTATTAAAATTTATTAATTCAGTGAGGAATGATATTTGGTATTTTTAATCTTCTTTATTTTTTTCAAATAATGTTAATACATCTGCAACAATCATTTTCCTATTTCCCGATCATCACTTTGTATACTTTCTTAATCTTTATGTCATCTTTTCTTAGCCTATTTAGTGAAATTTTTTTAATGGGGGACGAGTCATCAAAATTGGCAGCCATTAGACTTTTCTTTCCTTTATTGAGCTTGTATGCCAGCCAGTAATGAGAATCCTTTTCATCTGCAATTTTTGAGTGCACTATCGCCACATTCTGAGTTTTGCTGTCAGGATTATCCCTTTCTAACCACTCAACAATCACATCAACCTTCGGTTTTCTATGCACCTTGACTTTTTTGACTTTTGGGATACTTTTCAAAGCCTTGGCATATTTTATTGGCTCTAAGACCCCTTCATTTTTTACTATGCCTGCTTTGTGTGGGGAAATTTTCTTCTTAGTTTTAGCAATTCGCTTTAGATTCTCAATTGCTTGAACCCCGCAATCCCAGTCATTTGTATTGTTAGTCAATTTTCTTTTAAGGTTCATAGCCCCTCCATTAGTTGTAATTACAATAAGACTTAATACTATTTATATTTCACCCATGCAAAATGATCATTTCTTTAATTAAAGTTACCATCAAAAGCTTTAATATCAAGCTATATGATTATTCTCTTATGGAGATAGTAAAGGCGACAGAAGCCCATATGAAAGAGTTATCCACCCTTCTTAAAGGATTGGATACTGAAGAATACTCTTTTTCTGAGGAAGAGAAGATAGCGCCTCTAATCCAAGAAGGCAACTACTACATTGCCATTGAGGAAAACAAGATCGTTGGCGCAATTGGATTAGTCATCATCGAAGAGTCATGTGAGATAGATGCGCTGATTACATCAAAGAAGGGCGTTGGAAAGGCCCTAATAGACTTTGCCATCGAACTTTGCAAGAAGGAAAATGTGAAAAAACTCTGGTGTTGGAGTCTAAAGCGCTACAATGCAATAGGTTTCTATGATAAAATGGGGTTTGAAGAGCAGTTCCTTTTGAAAAAGCATTGGTGTGGTGAGGACTGCTACATATTTGGCAAGGTCATCGAGTAGTTATTTTTCAAAGAAGGTAAATTTCCCCTTCAATCACTGTAACAGCAGTGCTGATGATCTTGGATGAAAAGCAGCTAAACTCATCCCTTGTTACATTTATTACAAGTCTTCCTGGCCTTCCTATAATGTCACCTTGCTCTGATTTGATGTTTACTTCACTTCCGGTAAACTCGATTATACCGTTTATCAAAAGGTATACGCCAAGAGGCCCTTGTGCCGAGCCTGTGACTGGATCCTCCCTAACCCCATACGGTGGGGCAAAAAATCTTGAATGTGCCGTTGAATCCTTGTCAAAAGTTTCAGTTGTAAAAAGATTAATCCCTTGAAAGTTATACCTCTCACAGAATTTATGTAGTTTTGAATAGTCATAGTCTATATTTTTTAATGTGTCAAGCCCGTTTATCGGTACATAGAGATAGTCAAGATTTGCCTCCCTCATTATGGGAAAAGTGAAATCAATCTCATCTTGAGTTACCTTTAGCGCGCCAAGGAATTCTGGCATATCTATGTTTTCTCTAGAAAGTGCTATTTTCGGGGAGTGGAGTATTATCTGAGTTTTATTTGACTTTATCACATCGGCAGTAATAACTCCTATCTTTGTTTCAACCTTGAATGTATATTTGCCGTCTTTTTCCATCCCAAACTTTTCTTCTTCAGCTAAAGCATAAAGGCTTGCGATGGTGGCATGCCCGCAAAACAAGGCTTCTTTTTTAGGGGTAAACCACCTTATTCTAAAATCAGCGATGTCGCTATGTAGGATAAAAGCTGTTTCAGACGCATTTACTTCTTTGGCTATTGAAAGCATCTCCTTGTCAGTTAATCCTTCTGCAGAGGTCAAAACACCGGCCGGATTTCCTCCAAAAGGTTTGTCAGTAAATGCATCAATCTGCTTTATCCTGTAGCGGCGCATAAAAATAATACGCATTGATACAATAAAAAATTATCTATTTTAAAAAAATAAATTAGTATGTCTCACATTTGTCTGATGTTTTTTTGAATAGTTTTTTTGTCATGCACACCATCCAGTTCCAGTGCAAGAAAAAGTGTAAGATCATAAGGCCTGTCATGACAAGGCCAAAATATTCATGATAGAATGCCCATGTGTGCTTTGTTATTCCTAAAAATGTCTGGTGTCCTCCTCTCCGTATGCCGCTTTCAAAAAAAGAAAACAAAAAGACGCCAGTTATTCCAACTACCACTAACGCAATAGTCAAAAAAACATCAATGACATAGTTAATCTCCGCTTTTTTCATATTCATCGATAGAAAATGAGTAATTAATAAGCCTTCCTAAAAGAAGGCGGAATAAATATTTGTTGTTTACGGGCATATATATTTTTTGACAGTTAGAAGTAAGGTATATATCTTTGGGTTAAGCAATACATGCTGAAATCAAAGAATTTTAAGGGATGAGAAAATCTGACAAGATTCAAATGTGAATGTGGAAGTGATGAGTTCATATCAGAGCCTAACGGGTATGACGTTGTCACTTTTGAAGATGGAGAGGTAAAAATAAGAGGAAGAGAGATAATAGATACCTCAACATATTACTGCCGCGAATGCGGAAAAGAGTACGAAGATGACGATGGAAAACTAGTTCTTTTAGAAATAAATAAAGAATAAAATTTTAATTTCTAGTATACATCCGACACAAATATATTAAAAGTGAGTAAGAATCTATCGCCCTTTAGTATTGACAAGCGTTACGCCAAGAATTGCAATGATGCCGCCAATTACAGAAATTATGCCTGGTATCTCTCCCAACCAAATCCAGGCTATGATTATGGAAAAGAAAGGGGAAACGGCAAGAAAGCTAGAGAGGATTGAAACAGGCATCTTTGCTAAAACATATGTCCACGTAAGGTAGGCTATCCCTGCGGGGAATATCCCTAAATAGATAATAGAAAGAGTTGCTCCAATTGATGCTGTTCTTATGTCATTTACAAATCCGGGCAGGAATATCAGAAGGAAAAATGTCCCGCTTAAAAATGTATAAACAGTGAGCTCAACGAATTTGTATTTCTTGAGATAGGGTTTTTGTAAGACGAAAGATAGGCTAGTTGAAAAAGCTGCAAGAAGGACCAAAATTGCCCTTGGATCAAAGGATATGCCATTGCCTTCACCCATAGATATCAATCCTACTCCAATAAAGCTGATAAATATTCCAACCCAACCCCACGGCTTCAATTTTTCTTTCAAGAAAAAATACGCTAAAAGTGCAGTAAATATAGGGCCAGAGCCTATAATCAAGCTTGCTGCCCCTGCTGAAACAGTCACCTCCCCATATGAAAGAAGTGCATGGTAGATAGTTATTGTAAAGAGCCCAATTACTAAGAGCATTGGGATATCCTTCCTATCGGGCATCCTTACTTTTTTATGAGCACCGTAAAACAATAAAAAAAGGGATGCAACTAGGAATCTTAGTAATGCAAGATGGCCTGGCTCATATGATTTTAGTCCCGCTCTAATTCCGGCAAAAGCTGAAGCCCATAATACCAAAGTTATGAAAAGAGCAAGTGCAGTTTTTTTGTCAATTTGTTTTAATTTAGAAAAGTCAACTGGCATGGTATCAGGCATTCCCTAGTTTAAGAGCAGAGAGATTAGTTAGATATAAGTCTTACTAATTAATTTAAAATTTTAAGAAAAGATATAAAAAAAATTTAAATTATTTTTTCTTGCCAAATTTAAACAACTTTGCAAAGAACTTGAATGGCAGATCTCTGGAAATTATTTGAACATGGCTTTCGCAATAATTGTCAACAACAAGTTTTACATCGCCTGGGCTTATTGCTCTGTAAGTTGTAACCCATTGATGATCCTCTCCGATTTTAGTTGGGCCTGAAACTAGTACAACTGCTCCTGTACCTGTTACTTTTACATCTGGTGTTCCTTCGGATCCAACAGTAAAAGTAAATGTGTCGCCCACCCTGACCGTTGATGAGCTAAGAGCTGTAGAGCTACATGGTATAATAGCTCCTAGTATAGAGGCCACTCCAAACACACTTGCTACAAAGAGCAAGGAAATCAATACAGCAAATATTTTCTTCATAATTATCACCTATTGGATTATAATATAGGTATTTTAGCTATATATAAAAGTATCGGGGAAGAAATATATTGAAATTAATAAGCATTGATCTACAGAAAAGAGAAAAAGTCGTTATTATGGCAAAATTTTAGGTATTATAGGAAGCCCTAGGGGAAATGGTAACGCCCATATTTTAGTCAATAAGTTTTTAGAGGGGCATATATTCTGGCAACTTTAGGGATATTTGAAAAGAGTATGAATTATCTAAAGATTGATCTAGCCAAAATAAAGCTCGCTTTTGGATTTAGAGAAAGGGGTTATGCTTCAAAAGGCCTTAACACATGTGAAATGTCAGCTAAATCCCTATAATGCGGTATGAATTTGGGAATTAAATGGGAATAATCTCGGAAATCCCTTATATATCGGCTGATTATCCTTAACATTAAGGTGATTGTTATGAAGAGAAATCATATAATTGGCCTTGCAGTCATTTTCATGATTGCGATGGTGAGCATCGGTGCTGTCCTTTCATTTAGAGGTCAAGCGGATGCCACAAATACATGCCCAAATGCAGGCAACTGCATTAGGAATGGTACGTGCGATGGAAACTGTGACAAGTCAAACTGCATAGGAGAATGTCCAAATAAAACAGCTCAGCAGAAACAGACACGCACTTGCGGCAGAACATGCAGAGGATAAAATAAAATTATCTTTTTCTTTTTATTAAATTAATTTTCCGCCAAAATTATAATGATTAAATAATTTCCTGATTTTAGAGAATAATGGAGCTTTAAAAAACAATAGTTGTTATAAGTAAAATCCATAATAATTAATTTGTATCCTATTCTTTTGATAAGTTTTATATATTTACAATTTAGGCAAGTAATTGATCATTATGAGCGACAATAGAATACCTGGTTCTCTTTTAAACATAATTTTCAAGAGCGTTGAGGATCAACTTGGGGAAAGAGGCTTGAAGATGCTTCTCACTCAAACTAAGTTAACTTGCTACATACAAAATCCGCCCCCTGATGATGACACGCCTACCCTAGATATGGATAGATTCAAAAGTGCGATGGGGGCTGTGATTGAGTTATTCGGTGAGAAGGCTGCAAGGCCCCTACTTACCAGATGGGGAAAGCTTACATTTGACTATGCTCTTGAATCAAATCCGACATTGTTTGGACTTGCTGGATTTGCAACTAAGTTCATGAGTGAGGAAGGCAAAGCTAGATTTATTTTGAAGAGGGTCCTAAAAGAAAGTGAAAATCTTTACGGAGTCCCCCATGTTTTGACTGAAACTCCTGATGCCTTCAATATAGAAATACAGAACTGCTTCTATTGCGGCAATCATAAATCAAATCAGTGTATATGCTGGCCTCCAGTTGGGTTTTGGAAGAGCATGATGAGATGGGCAACAGGAAAAGATTATGACGTACACGAAATAGAGTGTATCGCAATGGGTGCAGAGTCATGCAAATATGTTATCCCAAAAAAAGCAATGACATGAACAAAAGCAGTTATAGAAATATGCTATAGCTACAAATTAAATAAAGAATAGAAAAATTAAAATTAATTTTATGGGACTATGAAATCAAATGTTATTTTGTCAAAGACCCCTTTTTCAGAGTATGCGACTAGCGTAATCTGGTATTTGCCAGATGGCACATTTGGTCCGACTGTAAACGTTGCGGAATATGTTCCAATTTTCTTTGCCTTAAGCTTTTGAGTTTCAGGTGTTATTGATACCGTCACTCCCTCTGGCAGCCCCTCAAATTTAGCTCTTGTGTCGTTTTGTGTGAACATTCCTCTGTTTTCAATCTGGACGAATGTCTGCTGTGTGCCTGGAGAAAGAGCGAGATTTGTCAGTAGCTTTCCGTCCTTGATTACTGTGGTCCCGCCTGCCACTGCAAAGTTTTCTATGTCAACTTTTGGGTATAGGATTGTTGCTGGCAGCCCTACTTTCTTCCTGCAGTCATAGCAACATGCGTAGTATATAGTGGGTGTAACTGTAAAAACATCAGAACCATCACCGCCAGTAAAATTTGTAACTTCAAATCGTGTAGCTTTTCTTCCCTTGTCATAAATGGGAATTTTTAAACAACCATTAGGTTCAGTTCGTCCGCTCCACCAGTACTCTTCTATTTGTCCCTGTTCATCATAAGTAGTCACTCTAAACTCACTATGATATCTACCATCACGATAGTCACCACAGACTATAATATAATACCTACTATAATCGTCGATGCAACATCCCTGGTCTGATGAGAGTGAACAGTCATAACTATATGTTGGGGAATTTTTGGCTTCTCCCTCTTCCGGTCCCCCAATCCGGATTGTTTTCGATGGTGGGCATATGTTAGGCGGAATGTCAAAAGATATTGTTTGGCCTTCATCCGCACCAAGAACTTTCGGAGCTATAGCCGTCGTAGGGTAACTATATACAGATTCATAAAGGTAGCATGGAATGTATTGATCTCCAGTATTCCATTGCCCTATTGCCCCAAAGGCGGCAGATAAAGAAATTGCCATTATAAACAAAATGGATAGGGTTATCTTTTTTTTCATTTTATTCCTCCCTTTTTATAGTTAAATAACATTATAGCTCTATTAAATGTAACTCTAATTAATATAAAGTTTACTATAGATAAAATCTAGAAGACATTGGATTTGATATAGGAAAAGTAATAAAAAATAATTACATGAACTTTCCTAGTTTAAATAGAAGCCCAGGATTCTTTGCAACTATTGCCTTTAGGACGCTTATTGTGGATATTGTATCAAGTTTTAGATCTCTTAAGGTGTCTGCAATTGAGTCAAGGTCTTTTTCTGTTAATTTCATAAAAGCTTCCTGTGCTTTTAGGCATTTGTCAAGTTCGTCATATATATCTGGTTTCCACATATCATTGTATTTTTTTAGGAAGTTGTTTGTATAGTCCCCTTTATCGATTGCTTCGGCGGCTAACATCCCTGCATGCTTTCCTGTTATTATTGCTGTGTGAATACCTCCGCCTGTAAGTGGGTTTACGAATCTGCCGGCATCCCCAACAAGTAGTAGATTGTCCATATAAGGCTCTTTTAATGGTCCGTTTACAGGTATTGCCCCAGCATTTACTTCAACAATTTTTGCCTTTTTGAATCTGGGCCTTTCTATGAATTTGTCAAGATAAAATTGTGCAGTCTCTTTTGCCTTTACTGGAAGGACTCCAAGGCCGACATTTGCCTGGTCATCCCCCTTTGGGAATATCCAAGAGTAGCCACCTGGCGCATAGCAGTCACCGAAGTAAAGCTCAATGCATGGCTCAACTTCCATCGGCATCATAAGGTATTGTATGCCTGATTCCAAATACCTCAAAGGCACTGTTGTATCCATTCCTAATGATCTTGCAACTATGGATGGTGGCCCATCGGCACCTATGACTATTTTCGCATCAATTTGAATATCTTCATTCATCTGTTTGGCTGTTACAGTTACTCCGTTGGAGTTTCTTTTTGCAGAAATAAATCTTGTCTTCATTAAGAAGTCTGCACCATTTCTTGCAGCTTCCTTTGCAATGGCCTTGTCAAAAACTTCCCTATCTAGAATCATTCCGCTTTTCCAGTATTTTACCTTCTCACCATCAAGTCTTATAACAGTCCCATTTGGGGAAATGAGTTTTACAAATTCAATGTTGGAAGAAATATATCTGCTGCTTTGTTTCATCTCAAGCTTTTCAAATATCCCTTGGGAAACACCTTCAGCACACTGGACAGGCGCTCCAATTTCCTTCTTCTTTTCGATAAGTATTACATCTGCACCTTTTGCAGCATATCTTGCGGCGTTGCTACCTGCAGGGCCTCCGCCAACTACAAGAACATCACATTTATAGCTCTTCATTCAATCGCCCCCACAGGGCAAGATTTTACGCATATCTTGCAGTCAGTACAGTTTTCGTTGAAAATAACTTCATTTTCAGTAATATCAATACCGCTATTAGGGCATACAGAAGCACAACAAGTGCATAAAAGACATCGCTCCTTCATGACCTTCAAATGATTCACCTTAATTGATTACTTACGTCTGTGTTTTAAAATTTATGGTTTAAAATGTCATCCTTTTCACAAGATAATATGTAATGTCGTTATCTGAATCCACAAACGCAAAAACCATATCTTTTTTGACAGAATGAGCTATCCTAACATGAGCTGCAAGTATGTTGGCATCTATCTTTTCCCCTTCCATGAAGACATCAATAATGTAGTCTGCATGCCCTTCTTCTATAGATCCACGATAAATACGAAATGCACATCCGTATTTGAAAGCTGTTTTTACTTGATAGCCTTTTTCCTTTAGGTCTTTAAAGACAACATACTTACCAAAAATGTTTTGTTCGCCACTCCCATTTTTTAAAAGCTCTTCGAAAGAGAGTTCTTTGTTATCAGATGTGACTTTAATTAATCCTCTTTCAACAAGGTATAGTGCTTCAACAACAGTAAGGTATAATTTTTTATCGATGAGTTCTCCAAATCCTCTTTTTTTATGGATCTTGTTTACGGCATCTTTGTCATCGATTATTGCTCTATTTTCAACAAGAATGGCAGAAAACATAAGATAATTATACGTTTAGATGTTAAAAGCTTTTAGAAACACTTAAATATACCTGGACGAATTTCAAATATATTCTAAGGTGACTAGTTTATGTTTAAAGTTTTACAAATTAGGGATACTGCAAGAGTTCCACCAAACAAATTTGGTGGTGAGCTTGATCAATCCATAGTTGAAATCTTTCAAGGGCAGTATGAAGGGACATGGGATAAGGACCTTGGATTTATTCTAGCTATCTACAAGATCATTGAAATAGGCGATGGAAAGATAGTTCCTGGCGATGGTAGCGCCTATTATGATGTGGTATTTGAGGCATTAACCTACTTACCAAAACTATACGAAGTTGTTGAGGGAGAAGTGAAGGAAATTACTGAATTTGGTGCATTTGTAAGGCTTGGCCCAATAGACGGCCTTGTCCATGTATCACAACTTACAAATGATTTTATAAATCACGATAAGAAAAACAATACTCTTTCAGGTAAGGAAAGCGGTAGGGTCTTGAAAGCTGGGGATAAAGTTAGGGGGAGAATTGTAACACTTTCCCTTAAAAGGGGCTCTGCAAAAATTGGAATTACCATGAGACAGCCTTACCTAGGTAAATTAGAATGGATAGCAGAAGAAAAGAAAGAGGGATGAAATGAAGGTAGCATGTCAGAAATGTCAGCGAATTTTAAATGAAAGTATGTGCCCGGTCTGTAAGGATGACAAAACTACTGATAACTGGAGTGGCATTGTTGTAATACTTGATCCTGAAAAATCAAAGATAGCAAAGGCCATTGGTGTTAATGTTCCAGGTGCTTATGCCCTAAAGGTTAGAGGATGAAGTAAGTAAATGGTTCTTGTTTTAACAAAATCATTGAGATTGAAACTAAAATATCCAATAGGATTTCTTATTGAAGGTGATGTCAAATCTGTTATGAATAGGCTTTTGCCTATGATACAGGATAAGAGGGTAATATCTGTTGGCGATGTTATTTCCAAAAATCTTATTGACTATGGATTTTATCCAGAATTAATAATTGTTGACGGCATGAACTTAAGGGAAGAAATTGGCGATAAAATAGATTGTGATGACACGATTACAGTTGAAAATCCCAAATCTGTGATAACAGGCGAGCTTTGGGTGGCAATTGAGCGATTTTTCAAAGACGAAACCAAAAGGTTTAAAAAAATATTGGTAGAGGGAGAAGAAGATTTGGCAGTTATGCCCGCAGTGCTCCATGGAGATGAAAACACAGTTGTGCTCTATGGGCAACCAAATAAAGGTGTTGTGATTATTGAGGTAACAGAACAGAAAAAAAAGGAGATATCAGATTATTTAAATGAGATGGAGGGAGATCTATGGAACTAACTATTGTAAATGAGAAAGAGAACCCACTATTCAGCAGAAAAGAATTAGAGGTTAAAGTAACTCATGATGGTGGAACCCCAAAAATATCTGAAGTTAGAGACAAATTATCTGCTTTAAAGAGCTTCAAGATGGATTCCTTTGTAGTGAGATCCATTGAAACTGGATATGGGAAGGATGAATCAGTTGTTAAGGTATTTGTGTACAGTGACCCCAATACTTTGATGAGAGTAGAGCAGAAATACGTATTGAAAAGAAATGGTTTGATTGTGGAAAAGGAGGAAAATTAATGCCATCCTTGTACAGCGTAGAGGGAGATAAGGTAGTTAAAAAGAATCCCTTTTGCCCAAGGTGTGGTCCAGGAACCTTTATGGCTGACCACAAAGACAGATATGTATGTGGGAAATGTTCATACACCCAATCAAAAAAGGTAAAATAAAAATAGAAAATAACTATTGTTTAACAATAGTTAAACTTTTTTAATTGCTGTTGTAAGCGAAAACTATAAAAAGGGTTAGTTACATATTTATAGTTAGCTTTAGTATTAATGCTTAATATGTGCTCCAAAAGGGGGATGGTATTATAAGAAGACTCAATAAACTGTTTGGTAGAGATCAAAATCAGGACTATGGTGACTACGATGAAAACTACTATCCTGATGATTACTACCAAGATGAATATACGGAAGATGAATCATGGGCTCAGGATGAAAAATCAGAGCCACCAAGTGCAATTAGAGAAGTAGAATCAATTCCATATGAAGAAGAGGTTCTTAAGAGAAACGATTTCATGGATTATGGAGTCGTTTATGTAAAATCTTTGAAACTCAGAGGACTTGGGGATATTCGAGACATTTCTAAGCAGCTATCAGAGGGGCATATCTTGATAGTTGATATTGGTCTTTTGGCAGAAAGGGAACCGCTTGAACTTAAAAGAGCCGTTGATCAGATCAAAGGTATCTTGAGAGGAATAGGCGGAGATATTGCTGGTATCAGCGAACGAAAGATTTTAATAGCCCCTTCATCTGTCAAGATAATTAGATCGCATGAACAATGAGAATCTAGAATATGATTATTGCCCATCATGTAATAAGAAAACTCTTAGGGTAACTAATACGGTCATTTCGATTCCCTACTTTGGGGAAGTTCTAGATTTTACTATTCTTTGTAGTAACTGTGGGTATAAACGAGCAGATATTATGCCCATAGAAATTAAAGAACCTTCAAGATACACTATACACGTTGAATCTGCATGCGATGTGAATATTAGAATTGTGAAATCCAGCACATGCACTATCAGAATCCCAGAGCTCGGTATTAAAGTTGAGCCTGGACCACTATCTGAAGGATATATCAGCAATATAGAAGGCCTGTTTTCTAGAATATCTCAAGTAATTAGCATGGGGATGCGAATGGGCCAGAGTGAAGAAAGAAAAAGGGGTCAGGAGTTAATTGATAGGATTAACAAACTGACTGAAGGTCAGGAAACAGTCTGCATCATTTTAGAGGACCCGCTAGGACACAGTACCATAGCTTCTGAAAAGGCGATTAAAGAATCGCTCACTGAAAAAGAATTAAAAGAATTAAAATTTGGGGATTCATGTTTTGAAATAGTGGAGTCAGACATTACTTAAGAAGGTCTCTGCCAGTTCCAGTGAACTATATTCCCAGATTCGTCCATTTCTATATAGCAGATATACCTTGTAATTGATTGATATTTCAAATCAGCTGGCATGTTTATTTTAAATGTTTTATTGATCTTCTCTATTTTTGTTTTTTCGTAGTAAACTCTAACTAACTCAGGATTTGATGTTCCACACTCTACAGGTAAATTCTTACTTGCTTGATTATTAACGAAGTCTAATGCTAGGAAAAGCGCATACTCTTCGTTAATCAGTTGATTCTGATAAGTTTTCTGAAGTTTAAACATAGAGTTTCTAGTTTCAGTTAGTTGATCTCTAAGCATATCATTTCTCTTGTTTAGACTATCATTTAGCTCTTTTAGAGTTTGGTTTTCTTTAGATAAGGATTGTAACTGTTTTTCAAGTTGGAATATGTAGGATTCTTTTGAGCCTAAATTATTATCAATTTGCCTGTTGGCACCGTAAAGTGAAAATGAAGTGACTAATACGACCGAAAGTAGAAGTGAAAGAACAACAGAAACTTTAAACCAGTTGACGTCCGGTTTCAAAGTGAAATTTTTTCTTATTTTAGTTTCTGCCCCTGTAGTCTTTTGCGTTTCACTCGCCGTTATTCTCTTAGTATCCCCGCAAACATTATTTATTGGTTCGGGCTGAGTTCGCCTTCTTAAAATTCGATCATGTTTTTCCCTATACGCTTGGTAAAAAGTATTAGAGCGAATCTCTGGGATGTTATAACAGGAAGTATTGTCATCGTTTGCTGTTTTTTTAGGCATTGGGCATCTTTCTATCTTTTGATTGTCAGAAAAATGTTCACGAATTAGACTTTTTTTCTCCTCTAAACGTTTCAGCCTCCAAAAAATATCCAATTCTTCATCATTCATACATTATCGCCAGCGCATAGTATAGGTGTATTACCACTATATAAAGATTTATGTTTTAAATCTTAACATCAATTCCCAATTTCTCTATAATTTCTTTATATCTGTTCCTAACGGTAACTTCTGTGACTTTTGCTACCTCTGAAACAGCCTTCTGGGTTCTTCTTTCGCTTTCCATGATGGCTGCAAGATAAATAGCTGCTGCACAGACCCCCGTTGGACCCCTTCCTGATGTTAAACCGGCTTTTATTGCGCCTTCTAAGATATCCTGTGCTTTTCTTTGGACTTTTCCTGAAAGCCCCAATTCTGTTGCAAATCTAGGGATATAATCCACTGGACTAGTTGGGTAAAGTTTTATCTCAAGTTCTCTAGTTATGAATCTATAGCTTCTACCTATCTCTTTTTTATCGACTCTTGAATGTTCAACAATTTCATCTAAGGTTCTAGGTACTTTATATTCACGACAGGCAATATATATACAAGCAGATGTTACGGACTCTATTGATCTACCTCTAATAAGCCTTTTATCAACGGCTTTGCGGTAAACCATTGCTGCACCTTCCCTGATATTTCTTGGTAGGTGTAAGTGAGAAGAGAGTCTATCAAGTTCTGTTAATGCGAAAGCTAGATTTCTATCTTTGGCATCAGCAACTTTAATTCTTTTGTGCCATTTTCTCATTCTATATATTTGGGCTCTCCTACCGGCACTAATATCTCTACCGTGGATATCTTTGTTTTTCCAATCAATCATGGTGGAAAGACCCTTATCATGGATAGTATAGGTCATTGGAGCGCCTACTCTGCCCCTTTTTTCTCCTTGTTCATGATCAAAAGCTCTCCATTCAGGACCCGTATCAATGATATCCTCAGAAATTACCAGACCGCATTCGTCACAAGTAACTTCAGCTCTAGAATAGTCCCGAATAAGTTTATGACTACCACATTCTGGGCATGCATGAACTTTCTTCGTTATAGTATTTTCCATAATATATAAGGTAACCGTAACCTTTATATAGCTTTCGATTAAATTAAAATCCCTGATTAAGCCTTATAATCAGTTTTACGTTGTTCTCTATAATCTTCAATGATTTTTATAAGTTTGTTAGACTCTTTTTGTTTTTTAGAGGTCAATAATAGTTCTTTTTCTTTTTTATAGACTAAATCAAAGCTTTTTCTATCTAGAATAACGAACTTCGAAATAAGTTCCATTTTTATATCTTTCGAATCGATTATCGGTATTTCAACATCGATTAGCTCTTCTTGGGCTTGATGAGATATTTTGCCAGTGATGAGAACAGCTTTGATTTTAATATCAGAGAGCATCTTTGCTGCTTCTGCTCCCCCTCCTGTGGCATCTTTAAGGTAAACTATATCCCCCTCAGTAAGATCTTGATTTTTTGTAAGATTTTTAATTCCATCTATAGAAAAAATTGTTAATACCTTACCGATGAGAATGTCTTCAGACTCCATAAGTGGTTTTAATTCTTTTAGTCTCTTGTTTTCTTCAGTCAGCATATTGACTTTACTTTTTAAGATATCCACAGTCTTTCGCAAAGACGTAATTTCAAAATTCTTAGTCTTTATGACGTTTTCCTTGAGCGCCTCTTTTTTCTGACTGCCCAATATGTCAAATAATTTTCTTTCAAGAGATATGATTGTTGTTTCTTTTTCCTGAAGTTTCTTTTTTAGGTCAATACTTTCAAGTTGAAGTTTTTCAAAGTCTTTTCTTAAGGCGTTCTGCTTCTCTTTAAAATTTTCAATAGTTTTTAGCTGTTCCTGGATTATTTCTTCTGGATTTTTCTGCTCAAGTATTATCTCATCTTCTTTTTCCTTCATGTCCTCTTTTATTTTGTCAAAAGCATCTTTGATAGGCATACCCTTTATTACTTCCCCAATTATTCGCGAGCTATAATGTGATAATTCAGGAGGTATTTTGGACTTAATTTGGGTAAATTTATTCTTATAATGTAGGTATGCTTTTAGCGCAGCTGAAAGAGCATCTCTTTCGTGGGCATTTGATACTTCGTAATCTTTTGACAATTCATTCTTTTCTCTAACGGGTATAGAAAGCGGTGGGACATAAAGTATTGAATCAAATGATGTACTGAGTTTTTCAATGAATCCTGATGGAGGATGCACATCTGATGCAAATATCAAGGGATATCCATATTTTCTTATCTCCTCTTTAACATCTGACATTGAGAAACTTCTCTTTGAAATGATCGTAAGAGCATTTCCTTCTAAATCTAAAACAGATAATCCAACAGTTGTTCCAGGATCAACTCCCACAATGACATACTTATCTTTTATATTGAATCCTTCAACTCTTTTTACTAGTGGTTCATATTCAATTGAACTCTTTTTAAGCGGTCTAACATCAATCCTTATATCCCCTCTACTACTTTTAATCAGGATGTTTTCAAAGTTAGAATATACTTTAAATATTCCCTTTGAAAAGCCTCCTTCTCTTTCAACAACACTTATGTCAAAGTTAAATCCTTCGTTTGTCAGTTCTTTTTCAATTTCTCTTACCTTATATTTGATTAGGGCAAATGTTCTCCTTTGATATCTGCCTTGTGAGTACCCACCTCTACCAAGGCTTCTGCCGCTAGAAACTAATATTTCAGTTTCATCTTCATACATCTTTAGTTTATATCCTATCCCCTCAAATGGAAGTCTAGAAAGTGCATATGCTTCGTCAAAAGGATTTTTTGGATTTAAGCTGATCCTATGTCTTTTTGCAAGTACAGGAAGGGATGTAAAATCATCAAACTTACCAGTAACTTGGACTATCGAAACATGTTTTGATAACTTCTCCAGATCGTGTCTAGAGAATTCTTCGGTAGAATCGATTCCCATGTAAATAGGGGAGTATTTTTTTATTAATTTCAGGAGCTTAAGCCTTGATCCGCTTTCCTTCAAAACAGGCAAAAATCTGTTTCCTTCCCTTGAAATTATTACCATAGCATAAATTCTTGGGTCACGGGAAATTATATCGACTCCCAAGGATGTTTCCATAAATGCACCAAAAACTTTATCTTTATCTTTATATCTTCTTTCACTTAATGTTTTATATAATTTTTGTAGAGCCTGAAACTCCCGGCAATATCGGTAGTGTAGCCAGGGTGATGAAAAATTTCGGTTTCTATAATCTTATTTTAGTTAATCCTGTCGAAATAGGGGATGAAGCCTATAAATTAGCAGTTCATGCCGAAGATATCCTAACATCAGCTATAATTGTGAAGAGTTTAGAGGAGGCCTTAACTTATGTTGATATGTCAATTGCAACAAGTGCAAACACAAGTGGTGGAGTGCTAAGGAATTATATTACAATAGAAAATATCACAAAGAAAATGTCACCTGAATTTAAAATAGGCATAGTTCTTGGTAGGGAAAGCAGCGGGCTTAGGAATGAAGAAGTTAAGATGTGTGATACAATAACAATAATTCCAACAGATAAGAGGTACCCAACAATGAATGTTTCCCATGCTCTTTCGATAATTCTCTATGAACTTTTCAAGTCTAATTGTTGTATAAAAACAAACTCTCTTGATGAGAATGGATTAATAGAAAAGAATCTACTGATAGAAGATTTCAAGAAGATCCTGTCAATTGTTGAAGAAAGGGAATATAGAAGAAATAATGCATTAACTGTTTTTAAGCATGTATTAGCAAGAGGATTTAATACAAGAAGAGAAATTTATACGCTTAAGGGTATTTTTAGAAAAATTACCTTGAAGCTAGAAGGTGAGCTTGAATAAAGCTAATTTAAAAATTTCACTTCAGTTACATTAATGATGTTGGAGTTTTTTATCTTGATATGAAATAAAAAGAGAAATGGCAACACCTGAGAGATTAAAGAGTAACTGAGAGTTTAGCCAATTATTCTCAAAAATGAACAATATCTATTTAAATTAGAAAAGCGAATTGTTATTGGTGACTTAATGAACTATCTTTTCGATGATGACAGGAAAGAAGGCAGTTATGAAGTTGAAACTTTGAAGGACTCAATTAGACGAATTAAGAACAATCTTGATATGATTTATAGAGAGATAGAAGAGATTGAGCGCAGATTATCTAATCAAAATGAGCTTTTTGAAGTGAGGCATGATGATTACGATGACTTTGTTAAAAATGCTATCAATAAAAAAAGACCAGCTCGTTTGGATAAGGATGTCTCTTTTGAAGTTGACGATGTTTTCAAATCTGATAGTGGCAGTAATGATTTTGCCAGAAAGCTAGAGCAGTACGACGAATAGAAGGCAGTTTTTTTCAAATGTCAGTTTTGCAAGCTAAACTAGGTTCTTATTCATTTTCGAGACCTACTTCTTCTTTAAAAGTGGTTATTCAAATCGAGATTTTTCTGTGAATTTTTTAGAATTGAATAAAATTAGTTAGGGGGTATTTTTATGAAGTAAAAGATTTAAAAGATAAAATAAAACAAAAAAAAGTGAAAATATGCCAAGAGTACCAGTAGCTAGAACAGGCAGTTCTTACTTAAAAATTGTGGGGATTTTTCTTATATTTGTAGGTGTTTTAATTTTCTTTAATCAAAATCCTTTTCAGATTATAAGCACTACACTTAATATAGATATTTTTGTTAATATCAAACCGATTTGGGGCTTGATAATGATGATAGGAGGAATGGCGTTACTGTTTTCATGACAAAACAAAAAGAGAATTCCCAAGATGATGAGATTTCTAAATTAGATACTGTAGAAGCTTTAAGACTAAAACATGAGGTAGTTTCTAATAAATTAAATCATACTTATACTTGTGCATTGACGCTAACTATTGCAATGATAGGGATAGTTGTTTCTAAAATATCTGATAAAGAATTTGGTTCGTATTTATTTGTTGGCTTGATTGGAATTTTACTTATCTGGGTAATTGGATTTGGAAAAGTTGAATCTTATAATGAAGAACTGTTTAACATACGCAAAAAAATAAATCGTGTAGCAAAGAAGAAATAATCTATTTTAGTATTAATTAATACCAAAAATATATACTAGAACATACATCAGTAATACTGGTGTATGCAGATGGTATTAACTACAAACAGTAGAATGATTAGGGGCTATGCAATCATAGTAAAAGGTGACGAGCCAATCGAGGTTCGTCACGATGAGTTAAAATCCACTCGCAAAGTGGAAAAAGACATTATTTGGTAAGCACGGATGTAAAATCTAAACATGCAACTGTTCCGACCACTTCTACAAACATATAGAGTGCAAACATATAAACGCAGTCAAGTTTTGGATGAAGTTGAAAGGCATTTTGGAAAGCAAGGCAAAGGAAAACAGATATTCAAGCCAAAAGAAAATGAAGAAACAAAGTGTCCGTTTTGCTCTTCCACCGAACTGATACGAAAGGGAACATGGAAGAACAAGCACAGGATTAAGCAGTTATTCAAGTGCAAATCGTACAACAAGAAGTTCTCAATCGACGATGGCTTCAAGTACATGACTAATAATCTGAGATTAATAACATTGTCTCTTGATTTGTATTTCAAAGGAATTTCACAAAACGGCATAGTCGATCACTTGAAGCAGTTCTACCAAGTAGAAATAAGTCAACTGACAGTTCATATGTGGGTACGAAAATATCTATCACTTATTTCGGACTACACAAGAACACTAACTCCTGATGTGTCGGGCATGTGGGCGATAGACGAGATGGTCTTGAAGTGCAACGGCGAGTGGAACTGACTCTGAAATTTGATGGACACAGACACCAGATTTCTCATATCATCTATGATTTCAGAAGGAAAGACTAGGGATGTCGAACCACAAGACTGCCGATGAAAGAGGCAAAGCAAGTAACTAGAATTAAGCCAGACATACTGATTTCTGACGGTCTGAATGCGTACCAAGAGGTAGAAAGAAAGGATTTCCAGATACACCGAAAAGGCGACGGCAGGAACACGACGCACATCAGGAAATAGCAATCACGCACAAGGAACGGAACAATAACAAGATAGAGAGATTACACGGCTCAATGCGACAGAGAAACAATGTGCAGAGAGGGCTAAAGAATGTCGAGTCTTAAGGCTAACTATAATTTATCATACCACACCAAGCCTTGAACGGCAAGACGCCTGCACAGGTGGCAGCATTGAACTAGAATTAGACGGCAATAAGTGGGATTGTCTTATAAAACAGTGTGAGGGTGAAAAGATGAGCAAGGTAACTTCAAAAGTATCTTACACTACCAAAGAGTATAATTCCCTTAAAACAACAACCTGACAGCGATAACGCAGATGATAGAAATATAGCACGGTGATACGCTGGTATGGGATGTAGAGTTTGTGAATGGTGAGAAGAAAATCACCGTCAAGAAACTTTAATTTAATATTTATTATTAATTTTCTTTTTAAATAAATTATAATCTTCTTCAGTGATTTCTAATATAGATTTCCCCATTATTACACCCCCCCAATGGGAAGTATTTTTAAAAATTGAAATTTTATTAATAAATTCAAACCTATCTTTTTTTATTATTGATTTAGGTTTATCCGGTACTAATTTAGGGGTTAATTCAAAGTAATAATTGTATTTTTTGTTATGAAACATAACCTTTTTACTTGAAGTGAGATTTGAGATTGTGTATACTCCAGATATTTGTTTTGGTATAAGATACATTACAACTATGTCCATTTTAGTCAGAGATTCGAAAATTTTTTTAGTGTTTGTAGCATATACATGATGTTTTTTTATGATTTCCCAATTTTCTTGGTCTGTGATCATGAGCCAATAGTTTGTCAAGATACCATATTGCCATTAAATATTAATTATATAAGTATTAGCTCTTTATATGTGGGGTAAATTTAAATAATGAATTATATGAGGTGATTAGATGAACACTGAAATCAAAAAGGAGGTTCAACTTACATTAGACAAAAATGAAAATGATGTAATAGAGGATAATGAATTTGCTAAAGTAAAAACTCCGCCTATTAAATGTCAAGGCATAAAAACTAAAATCATCCCACATATAATTGAAAACTTAGATTGGTCAGGTGGAGGCAGATGGATTGAACCGTTTTTGGGTTCAGGCGTAGTTTTGTTCAACATAAAACCAGATAGGGCTTTGGTAAATGATATTAATCCTCATATAATAAATTTTTATAACGCTATTAAAGACGGTACTATAGACTCCCAAGTGGTAAAAACTTTCCTTATAGAAGAAGGTGAAGAATTAAGAAAGTTTGGATTAGAACATTACAAGTATGTTCGGGATAGATTTAATATGGAGGGAAATCCTTTAGATTTCTTATTTTTAAATAGAAGTTGCTTTAATGGGGTCATTCGTTTTAATACCAAAGGCAAATTTAATGTCCCGTACAATCATAAATCTGAGCGATTTAGACAGCATTACATAACAAAGATAGTAAATCAAGTTAAGTATGTCGAAAATTTGATTCAAAATAAGGATTGGGAATTTGTATGTAAGGATTGGAAGGATGTTTTAAAAGAAGTTAGAGCGGAAGATTTTGTTTATTTAGATCCACCTTATATAGGCAGACATACAGATTATTACAACACTTGGAAAGATGAAGACGCCACTGAAATGGCAAAACAGTGCAAAGAATTACCATGTAATTTTATGATTTCTATGTGGAAAAGTAATAAGTATAGGCATAATACACATTTAGAAGAATGGAAAGGGTATAGAATAGTAGATATTGAACATTTTTATCATGTAGGCGCTACTGAAAATTTAAGAAATGCAATGATTGAAGTATTAATAATGAATTAACTATCGTCTACCTCTAGAATAAGTCGTTGCAAATTGTCGCCAGTACTGCTCAAATTCCACTTCTGAATTAAATTCACCTCTCCCCTCTTTTAATTTAGAAATATCTGTAACGGAGCCTATATGTGCTGTATTTCCAGAGCCCGTAGTTCTAGATGCTACTTTCCATTTTTCATTGATAATAACCTCAACATCTGAAACTATATTCAAAGTATCTTGGCTAGTATCCCACTTGTATATAAAACCGATAATCCAATGTTGTGAATATTTTCCGTATGCATATTTACATCCAGACAACTTTCTTTCAGGATGGCGAAAATATCCCATAAAACTACCTAATGTCATTTTTGTTGTGCTTGTGCCATTGTCTTTTTTTTGTGCACTTTTGAAATCTATTGCCAACATTTTTCCATTAAAAATATTTTCTATTAATGTAACATCAGGATATTCCCTAGTGCTACTTTCTTCTAAAGATAAATTATGAGCATCTGCAAAAGTTTTGATTATATCCTTCCCCTTATTCTCAAAAATCAATGTAAAAACTTTAGAATCTTTTGGTAATGGTTTTATATTATTATTTTTATCAATGAGTCCTTTAATGTCCCACTCAAAATCAGTGAAGAGTTCATCTAATTCTCGTTTGATTTCTTCTTTAGTTATCATTAGATAAATCAAAATTTAATTTGTCTTTAAACATTGTAACATAAAAATATATTTTGTTACATATTAATGTAACAAAATTATTTATTAAGTAATAGAAAAACGATTGTATGTCTATTATGCAGATAGCTTCTGCTTTAAGTTCTGAAACTAGATTAAAGCTAATTAGAATTATATCAAACAATCAACTATCCGCTGTAGAAGCTTTTAAGATATATAATAAAACATATAATGAGAAAAAACATAGGGAGACTATTTATAGAGAGTTAGAGATTTTGGTTAAGTCTAACATTCTAAATAAAAGTTATTTAAAAAATAAAAAGAAAATTGTATATGAATTAGTTTCAGAAAAGATTATTTTTGATTTACTTAAAAATCAGATAGAATTTAAGAAAAGATAATGTTTATTAAGAACTAAATTAATCTATGATATAGTCCACTGAAAGTGATTAAGATTCTGCATACACAAACAGTATCTTACTATCAGTAAAGGGCTTTTTTAGTTAGGTTTTGATTTGGGTAAGTAGATGAAAAATTATGGCAAAATAAGCAAAAGCCCCGAATATGGATAAGAATCCTAAACCATAAGATTTATAAATGATTAATATAACTTAATATTAGCTTAACTTAAT
>ENA-UOWE01000389-UOWE01000389.1-activated-sludge-metagenome-genome-assembly--contig:-NODE-389-length-64467-cov-35.387443_pt1 | contig 64467 bp, 61 predicted proteins | sample MGYA00249841_ERZ761562 | MGnify/ENA primary metagenome ERZ761562 (study PRJEB28883, sample SAMN05720200) | activated sludge metagenome | isolation source: Anaerobic digester | place: Japan...
GCTTCTTTTTGCGGTTGTTAAAGTGCTATCCGCCAACTTTTGGCGAAACTACAGTTCTAACCTCACCTGTCATTAAAGCCACATTAAGTTCTACAATGACACAGTAACCCCGCCGCCTTCCAAAAACCTTCCAAATGCAACCCGAATCCTTCCAAAAACCTTCCAAATCGCCTGGTTGATGGGAATGTAAGGAGGATGCAGCAGTTTGTTCTTTATCGCATCAACAAATGAATGGAGGCTGCGGCTGAAAGGCATTTTGACGCTATGCCAGGTGATAGTTGAACTGTCAAAGGAGCGTGTTATACTGAAATCATTCAGCGAAACTGTGGGGGGCAGTATGACGAAAAAGGATGAACAAAATACCACGATCAAGCGCATCTCGTGGATCATCTGGGGCGGACTGGCGGTGCTGGTCATCCTGCTGGCCTCCGCTTTCACCCGCGCCTGGGAGATGAACCAGGTGTTGCGGGCCGAAGTCTCGACTCTGGAGCCGATGCTGACGGCTGCCGCGGAAGAGAAAGCCACGTTGCAGGCGCAACTCGATTACGTGCAAAGCGATGCTTACGTTGACGAGTGGTCGCGCGTCCACGCCGGGATGACGCAACCCGGTGAGACGCTGGTGGTGCCGATCGCGCCGACTCCGACGCCCACGCCGCCCCCACTCCCCACCGCCGTTCCCACACCGACGCCCACGCCGCTGCCCTTCTGGCAACGTTGGTGGCGCGCTTTGACGGGAAATGAGTAGACCAAGGTTCTGAACAGATTTGATATGAACAACAATCACAAACAATTCAAGACCTATGTGACAACTACCCCTGTGCAGCCTTCGCCAGGCTGGCTGGACATCGCTGCCGCCATCGCCCGTGAAGCCGGCGACGTCGTGCGTGAGGGCTTCGGCAAGGTCCAGCGCCTCGACTTCAAAGGCGCGGTGAATCCCGTCACCGAAATCGACACCGCCGCTGAGGCGCTGATCCTCACCCGGTTGCGCGTTGCCTTTCCCGATCACGCCATCCTGGGGGAAGAAACCGGCGGCAGCCCGTGGAACGTCCCCGGCCCGATCTGGCTCGTCGATCCGCTGGACGGCACGAACAACTTCGCGCACGGCTTCCCGCACTTCGCCGTCTCGTTGGGGTTGATGGTCGGCGGCGAACTACAGGTCGGCGTCGTCTACGATCCGCTGCGGGATGAGCTGTTCGCCGCGCAAAGCGGTACGGGCGCGACACTCAACGGCAATCCCATCCATGTGACGGCCGTGGCGCACCTGGCGGATGCCTTTCTGGCGACGGGGTTCGGTTACAATCGCCGCGTCGCCGCCGACAATAACACGCGGATGCTGGACTACTTTTTGCGGCGCTCGCAGGGCGTGCGGCGGGCCGGTTCGGCGGCGCTGGATATGGCCTACGTCGCCTGCGGACGCTTCGACGGCTATTGGGAATCCTACCTCAGCCCGTGGGACCTGGCGGCGGGCGTGCTGCTCGTGTTAGAGGCCGGGGGGCGCTGCTCCGATTATGCCAACGGGACGACGAACCTTTATTCCGGGCGCGAAGTCCTCGTCAGCAATGGCCTGATCCACGCCGAGATGCTGCGCGTGCTGCGCGATGGCCCGGCTGCGCCACATCCTGATTTTCCAGACCTCGGCCCTAAAGAGGCCGAGCCAAAAGAACAAAGCCCTGCGGGCTAGATTTTAGCCCGCAGGGCTTTGCCCTTTCAGCGCGCGGGCTTCAGCCTCGCGCCCGCGTGTTCCCACGCGATTCACCCTACAAAACCGCCGCGATCTTCCGGTCGGCCACCGACATCGGCAGCGCCGCGATCTCCTCAGGCGTGGCCCACTGGAAGCCATCGCAATCGAGGCACACCGGTTCCCCCGCCACGAGACGACACGCAAACGCATACAACGTGATGCGGAAGTGGGTGTAGGCGTGCTCCACCACGATCAGTTGTTCGCCGACCGCCACCTCGATATCCATTTCCTCACGCAACTCGCGGCGCAGCGCGGCTGGCAGCGTCTCCCCCTCTTCGCGCTTGCCGCCGGGGAACTCCCACAATCCGCCAAGCCTGTCGTCCTGGCGGCGACGCGCCACGAGCACGCGCCCATCGTCGCGCAGGGCAACGGCGGCGACAACGTCATAGTGCGGGATGGGCTTGCGGAGCTGCGGCGCGGGGAACGCCTCCGGCTGTCCTAGCGCCCGCGCGCGGCAGAGATCGCGCCACGGGCAGAGAAGGCACTGCGGCGACTTTGGGCGGCAGAGGGTCGCGCCCAATTCCATCAATGCTTCGGTGAACGCGCCCGGCGTACCGGGCGCGCCTGGCGCATCGTCCGGCATCCACGCGCGCACGGCAGCTTCAAGATCGGCGGCAGACGGTGCAGCGAGCGCCAATACGCGCCCGAACACGCGCCGGACGTTGCCATCCACGGCCGGCGCGGGGATGCCGAACGCGATGCTGGCAATCGCGCCCGCCGTGTATGTGCCGATGCCGGGTAGCCGCCGCAGGGCATCCACGTCGGCGGGCAGTTCACCGTGATAGCGGGCGACGACTTCTTGCGCGGCCCGATGCAGCGCCCGCGCCCGGCTATAGTAGCCCATCCCTTCCCACTGCTTGAGCACATCATCCAGTGGCGCGACGGCCAGCGATTCAACGGTGGGAAAGCGCGCCATAAAACGCTCGTAATACTCGCGCACCTTCTCCACCTGCGTCTGCTGAAGCATCACCTCAGCGACCCACACGCGGTAGGATGTGCGGTCGTGTCGCCAGGGCAGGTCGCGGGCGTGCCGCGCGAACCAGGTTAAAAGGCGCTCTTGCGCGGCGACGCGGTGGGTTTGTAAATACATGATCGTTGCGTTGTCAAAGACCATTCTATGCTCAGGTCAGTCTTCGATCACATCTATACACCGCAAACCCCGAAGGTCTGCAAATCTTTATGGTTGTACCCATTGATTCTGATCGAAATTTCCACTGTTGAATTCAACAAGTTTAGCCCAGTCAATGGCGCCGCTTGCGTCACAGAAGCGATCAACAAACTGTTTCGTGAAACGATTGATTACTTTGCTTTTCTCGCTTAGGAAAGACTCATTGTGTTCTTTCGCTCTGTACCCAATCGGTTCAATGATCTCAACATATAGTTGGGGATTTTCACTAATGAGATACCAGAAGTTTTGTCCCACGACCTTCAGGTACCCACGCAGATAGCTCGTTTTGGTTTTGCCATAGCAAATACCTAACACCGGTTGAACATTGGCCCCACGTTTTGATTGCTTGACTCTGGCAACTGCATTTTTCAAGTCTTGCTCCAACTTGGCTTGTTGTGAGCTGTTTCCCCAATTTGGTCCTGATTTTACAGACACAATGTAATGTATGCTGTTGTTGATGAACTCCAAGTTCACACCTGGCGCGGAAGATTTGTGCCCACCGCAAGTTATTTCAGCGACGAAAACAGCCAACCCTTCAAGAAAATCCCCAAACAACTTTTCTTCGGACGAGGAAAGGAAGGCTTCCAACAAGCCAGAGACCAATTCGCCAGCGGTCATGATGTGCTTGGCCTTGAACAAATATGGGTTCTTGGTCAGTAACTTCTCGAGTTTCAACCCTTCCAGAGACCTGATACGGTGTTGATGAAAATCAACCACATTTTCGTTGACGTATTCACATACTTTGTCCAGGTCAAGGGGATTCATCATGCCTCCTCTCGTTAAGACTATGTGCCACGCCGTCTCTCGCCTGATAATTTTCGCGCTCTTCGGCTATATACGGAAGACCTAACTGAGTCTCTGCCATTCTGTGCCGTGAGATCTCAATATATTCCGGGTTGAGATCAATACCAACATAATTGCGAGCTAGTTGTAGAGCAGCTACAGCCGTCGTACCTGAACCTATAAAAGGGTCAAGAACTGTATCCCCAGACTGAGTGAATAACCTGATAAACCACTTTGGCAGTTCAACCGGAAAAACAGCACTGTGATTCTTGTTGGAACACTCCGTAGCCATGTGGATGACATTAGTAGGATACACCATATCACGCCCTAACCAATTGGAGATATTTTTACCAAATCCGCTCCCCACTTTGGACTCATCGCGTGTTCGATCAGTATCACTCAACTTAGCTAATCTCTCCTTAGCCCAATCACCAACCGGAACCATCACAGCTTCTTGATACATATTGAATTTCTTGGATTTGTTGAATTGGATGAGCCTTTCCCAATTATCCCGAAAGCGATTAGGCCATTTACCAGGATAGGAGTTTTTCTTATGCCAGATAAACTCTTCAGTCCATAGCCAGCCCTGCTTTTTCATCGCCAGTATCAATTCAATGACATAAGTGTGTCGCTGTCCATCAACGACACGCTCCTTGATGTTGAGAATAAACGTACCGGTAGGTTTGAGGACACGCAAGAACTGTTCCGCCTTTGGCAAAAACCACTCGACATATTCATCGGGGCTAACACCTCCGTATGTTTGCTTGCGCTGATCGGCGTATGGCGGCGATGTGAAAATGAGATCTACTGCATTGTCAGGAAGAGCTTTGAGCACCTCGCCACAATCACCGAGCAAGATTTCATTTAGATAATCCATACTGACTTGCCTCGATATTAGAACATTTATTCAGTTACAAATATATCTGGTCCGCAGATGAAAGTCAAGCCCCCCCAACACTCCAATCGCTGAATCTTTAATCCTCTTCCTGCAACTCTTTTTCTAGCCGCGCAAAATGCTCGCGGATTTGCGTCGCCAGCACGCGGGAGATGCCCGGCGCGTCCATCAGCTCTTCGAGGCTGGCCTTCTGGATGGCGTCCAGCGAGCCGAAGTGCTTGAGCAGCTCGCGCCGCTTCACCGGCCCGATGCCGGGGATTTCGTCAATTTGCGAGGCCAGGCCGCGCTTGGCGCGGCGCTGACGGTGATAGGTGATGGCGAACCGGTGCGCCTCGTCGCGGATGCGGCGCAGCAGCAAAATGGACGGCGCGGCAGGATCGAAGCGGATGGAGGTGGAGCGCCCCGGCTTGAAAATTTCCTCCTCGCGCTTTGCCAGGCCCACCACGGGCACTCTGTCCTGCAAATCGAACGCCTTCAGCACGTCCACCGCCATCCCCAACTGGCCCTTCCCGCCATCAACGATCAACAGGTCAGGGAGTTTGGCCCACGCCTGGCTGCCGCGCGTCCCCTTGAGTTCGCCGCTCTCCATGCGCCGCCAACGGTCAAAGCGACGGGTGAGCACCTCGCGCATACTGGCGAAGTCGTCCTGGCCTTCGACGGTGTTGATCTTGAAGCGGCGGTAGTCGCTCTTCTTGGCGGCGCCGTGCTCGAACACCACCATGCTGCCGACGACCTCCACGCCCTGCGTCGTCGAAATGTCGTAACATTCCATGCGCACCGGCGGCGCGGGCAGGCTGAGCGCCGTCTGCAAGTCGGCCAACGCCTGCTCGCTGCGATGTTTGTCCAGCTCCCACTGCGCCTTGATTGTGCGCAACGTTTCTGTCGCGTTCTTGGTCGCCAAATCGAGCAGATCGCGGTCAGCGCCTGCGTGGGGGACGTTGAGGTAGACGACATCCCCGCGTTTGGTGCGCAGCCACGACTCCAGCACAGCAGCTTCAGCCACTTGCGACGGCAACACAATTTCCGGCGGCACCATTGCGGCCTCGGTGTAGAATTGCTGCAAAAACGCCGCCACGATCTCTTGCTCGTCGTTGTCAGTGCCGCCTTCCATCATAAAGAACTCGCGGCCCAACAACTTACCGTTGCGCACGAAGAACACTTCCACACAGACGTTGCCATTGTCGCGCGCCAGGGCGATGACGTCCTGGTTGATCGCGGCGGTGGTGACGATGCGCTGGCGTTCCATCACCTGCTGGAGCGCCTGATAGCGGTCGCGCAGTTGCGCCGCGCGCTCAAATTGCAGCGCCAGCGCCGCCTCCTGCACCTGTTGCTTCAGTCCTTCCATAATCTCTTCGGTTTCGCCGCCCATAAACTGGATCAGTTGGTTGATGGTCGCCATATATTGCTCGCGGTCCACCGCGCCGATACAAGGGCCGGTACACAGCTTCAAATCGTGATAGAGGCACGCGCGGCGATCTGTCCCGGTGATGTCGCGGTCGCAGGTGCGGTAGGGGAACAGGCGGCGCAACAGGTCCAGCGTCTCGCGCAGCGCGCTGGTGGAGGTGTACGGGCCGAAATAGCGCCCATCGTCGCGGCGCATCCGGCGGGTGATGAGGACTTTGGGGAAGTCTTCGTTGGTGACTTTGAGATACGGGTAACGCTTGTCGTCCTTGAGGCGGACGTTGAAGCGCGGGCGATGTTTCTTGATGAGATTGGCTTCGAGGATCAGCGCCTCAACTTCCGACTCGGTGATGATCCACTCGATGTCGGCGATTTCGGCCACGAGGCGGCGCGTCTTGGCATCTTCTTGCGCCGAGGCGTGGAAATACGAGCGCACGCGGTTGGCGAGATTGATCGCCTTGCCCACGTAAATCACCTGATCCCGGAGGTTGTGCATCAGGTACACGCCGGGAGTGGTGGGCAGGGTGGCTAGTTTCTGTTCGATCTTCTCTGAACGCTTCACGCCTTATATTATACAGCAAACCAAAAACCCGATTTTTGTGCAAAATCGGGTTTTCAGGCTCAATCTGCGGCGCCGTTCTCAGAGTATCGAGAGCAGGTGTAGTCCCATTTCGTACATGATGTTGTCCCAGTTGACGATAATAAGTCCAACGGGGAGAACGCAGCAGCAGCACAACAGCAACAGCGCCGCGACCACAATCAGGACGATAATCAACGTCTGATTGCTCTTCTTGGGCACAGCCTGATCCGCAGCGGTGGAATCGGCGGCGTAGCTTACCGGCGGAGTATAGGGCGGCGGCGGCGGCGCAGACACAAAGGACGGCGGTTCGGGCGGCGCGGCCACGAAAGGCGGCGGGGCCGGTTCCGCGCCAAGGACCTGCGTTGGCGCATACTCCACTGGCGGCGGCGCAACAGGCTCTACGTCAGGATACTCGATTTCGAGCGGCGGCAACGGCGGCGGAGCAACAGTCTCAAGATCGGCGGCTTCGACAATCTCGGACGGCAAGGGCGGCGGCTCAACGGCGTCAAATGGCGATGGCAACTCAATCTCGGATTCGGGCTTTACGTCCTCGGGATCGGGTGTGGCAAAATCTTCAGTCATAGGTTTTCCCCTTTCAATTGATCAACGTTATGAGTGAACTGAGGCCCAACTCATAGAGAATCTGGTCGCCATACGTCCAAAGGAGATAGCCCGCCGCCACGACGCAACAACACAAGAGCAAAACAACCGCGACGATGATAATAATAAGCCAGGTCCGGTTCTTCTTCTCAGGGGCAGGTGGAGCCTGATAGCTCGTGGGTGTATTGGATTCATAAAAAGGGTCTTGGGTCATAATGTCCTCCTCACATAAATAGTCAGATAATCAACAGTTGGATAGGCTGTAAAGAACCTTGTCGGTTCCGCTCTGTTCAGCGCTGCACAGGCCGCGCCGCGCGCTGTGTCGCTATAGCGCGCGCTTCTGCCCGTAATCGCCGGCGACGCACGAACAAATAGAGCAACAACGCCACCAGGAAAAACCATGCCAGAACCAGGTAGGGAAAGATAATGGCAACCACTGACGTAACTGTGGCAACAACGTCTTCAATCGTGCTCACGATGGGGTTGCCGACCCCGCCGGTGGTAGCGGTGACAACCGGCCGCCCGCCCGCCTTCACCAAATGGACGCCGCCGGCCAGGATGACGCCGCAGCCAAAAGCCAGGACGGGGTGCAGATGAATGGTGTTTTGGGTGGTCGCCGCAAACACGATCGCGCCGGCCGCGGGACGGACGATCGTTTGAATGACGTCATTCACAGTATCCACGGCAGGGATTTTGTCGGCCAACGTCTCCACGATCAGCAAAACCACCAGCAACCCAATAATCCACCAACTGGTCAAAGCCGACCACGGCTCTCCCAATTCAACCAGCGAGGTAAAGCGCGCTAAAAGCGCCAACGTCAGCATAGGGATATATGCATTCAATCCCGCCGACGTAGACAATCCAAACGCCGAAGCGAGATTCAAAAGCCCGTCAATCATTGTGCTCTCCTTACTCTGTTCTATTATAGAAACGTTACGTAAAATAGGCAAATAGGTTTCAGGGGGTGCGCCGGCTTGCGTTGAGACATACCCGAATAGCAGTCAAGACTTCATCGGGATCGAAGGGTTTGACAATGCATTGGCTTGCGCCCAGGGCAAGCGCGCGTTCTTCATTTTTCAGGTTTGCCCAGGCTGAAATCGCAATGATAGGGATGTGCGCGGTAGCCGGTGTGGTTTTGAGCGATTGGATGGTTTCAAACCCATCCATCTGTGGCATCCGCAAATCCATCAAGATGACATCAGGCTGCCAACTTTGCGCGCGTTTTATTCCCTCTACGCCGTTATCAGCAAATTGCATTTCACAATCTTGAATTTCAAGCTCAAGCAGCCGCTGTACCAACTCGCGTTGGATTGCATTATCTTCCACATGGAGAATCTTCACCATAACGGAATCTCCCTCTCATCAAAAGGACGACTACTCTAAGTATAATCGTAGTCAGCTAAATTTTCAATCCATCCAAACTCATAACTTCTCCATAGATTCTTCATCATTCCTTCACATACTTCTGGTAAACTTTAGATATCAATGACCACGGGGGAAGAATAAGGATGAACAAAACAAAACTGAATTACGCGCTGGACATGGTGATTGCCGTGTCATTCTTGATGTCGGCCAGCACAGGCATCGCTTTCCTGGTGATGGGGTCTGGTGGCTATCAGGGCGGACGGAACGCTCACTTCACCACAACGTTTATCGGCCTTGATCGGACAATCTGGAATGATCTGCACACCCTGGCAAGCCTGGTGATGATTGCGGGCATTGTCGTGCATCTGGCGCTGCACTGGAATTGGATTGTGTGTACCACTCGCCGAATTTTTGCGCGCCCGGTACAGAAACTGCCAGAATCATCGTGCGAGATCACCGCATAGGTGATCACCCTTCGCGCACTCCAGGAGGTTAAATGTGGTTAAGAAAGTGATAGGATATGGAATCGTAGGACTGTTAGCCATCGTTCTGATCGCAGGCACAGGCTTCATTGTACTGCGCCCTTCAGATGGGCGAGCGCGACAAGGGCGAGACAATGTGCCGATCACCGGATCAAGCCGCGAACTATCCACAGACCTGGGGCTGGAAAGTGAGGAGGGTCAGGGACGCGGGCGCGCGCAAACCAATGAACCAGGAGGCTATCGCGGCGGCGGAACAGGCAACGGGGCGGCCAACACGACCGGGCAATGGGTGCCCCTCCGCGGCATCGTCACTGTGGCGGATACTGATGTGACCTTGCGTACCCCTTCCGGCGACGTCGTCGTTGGGATGGGGCCGACGCATTACCGCGAAGAAGCAGGATTTACGGTCAGTGTCGGCGATGAGATCACCGCCAGCGGTTACACAGAAAATGGAGAATTCAAAGCTGGCATGGTCGAAAATCACACTACTGGTCAGACTATCGTTTTGCGTGACGAAACCGGCCATCCCAAATGGGCCGGCCGGGGCAACCTGAGCAATCAACAACCTTAGCCAGGGTACCAACCGTTAAAACCGGCCGGGACGTTCGTGTCCCGGCCGGTTTTGGAATTGATCCCCAAACAGGATATAATACGCTCCAACGTGTTCAGGGAAACCACGAAAAACTTGAACCCGTATCTTTTTCCACAATTTTGCGTCGTAAAGGGTAGGAAGCACGTGTGAAGAAGACAGCCGATGTTTTGTTGAGACGCGCGCGACAATGGGACGAGGATGCGCTGGCGCAAATCTACGATACCTTCGCGCCTGCCATCTACCGGTATGTCTACCGACGAACCGGGCACCAGAACACGGCGGAAGAGATCACCGCCGAAACGTTTCACCGTTTCCTGGTGGCTTTGAAACACGGCAGCGGTCCAACAGAATATCTCTCGGCCTGGCTCTATCGGGTGGCGCACAATCTAATCGTTGATTTTTACCGTCGCCAGCCGCCACAGGAACCAGAATCACTGGACAACGTGGAGGAGAGCCTGGCAGAGCCAGATCAAGGCGCAGCACACGTGGAACGGCAGATGCAGGTCGAACAGGCCCGCGCCGCCTTGCGGCAATTAACGCCGCTCCAGCAGCAAATTATCACGCTGCGGTATCTGGAAGAGTTAAGTAACGAGGACATTGCCCTGATCGTCGAGCGAACCGAAGGCGCAGTTAAAGCTCTGCAACATCGCGCGCTCGACAGTCTACGACGCATTTTGGAGGGATGGAATGAAGCGTGAACGCGATCAAATGCAAGAACCGCTATCCCCTGAGGTAGCTGCCGTCTTGTCAGCCCTGCGTCCGGCTCCAGAGCCGGATACAGCCTCATGGGAAGCGCGCAAGCGCGCCTTTCTGACAGAAGCGCGGCAGTTTGCGACCGAGGCCATATCCCCAACACCCATCGTGCGTCGTAAGACATGGAAAGACCTATTCTCATTTCAATATAAGGAGGGTACGATGGCTGCATTAGTGAAGGTTGTGGTCGCGGTGGCGCTCATTTTGGGGATGACGGCCGGTACGGTCAGCGCGTCCCAAGAGAGCCTCCCAGGATCGGTGCTGTATCCGGTCAAGGTGCAGTACGAAAATGTGCGGCTGGCAACGACCGCGGATGGCGAAGCCAAAGCCCTATTGGCGCTTGCCTGCGCTCAAGAGCGTGTAGACGAAGCGGTTGGCCTGGTCGAACGCGGCGACGAAATCCCCGAACCGCTCATTGCGCGCTATCAACAGCAGGTCGGGTTGGCCTTGCAAACGATGGAGGGCCTCGGTGAAGCGCAACAACTGCAATTGCGCGCTCATTTCTCCGGTACACTGCAAAACCAGGTGCGCGTGATGACGCAATTGATGGCGCGCCTGCACCAGGGCGAGAACGCGGAACATCCTGAACCCACCCAGGCCAGGATCCAGGCCATGTTGCAAACGATGCAGCAGACACAGCAACAGTTCGGCGGATTTGGCCCGCAAGCCGGCGGCAACACAGAGCCGGGCAACGAAGAGCCAGGCAATGCCGACGCTCCAGGCCCGAATTCCGACGCTCCAGGCCCGAATCCAGACGCTAACGGCAATGGAGGAGACAACGGCGGCAACGGCGAAGAGAATGGGCAGCAGTGCTATGGCGATTGCGAGGGCCACGATGGCGGGGTCAAAGATAAGCACCATAAAAACGGTGAAGATAACGGCGGCGGTGTAAGCGACAACGGCCAGAAAAATGGCGGCGAAAAGGGTGGTAAGGTTGACACCGGCAACGGTGACGGCAACAGCGACAACGGCGGCAACGGCGTTCCTAACGACGGCGGCGGTAGCAATAGCGGCGGCGCTGATAGCGGCGGTAACGGTGAAGGCGGCACAGGTAACACTGGCGAAGGCGGCAACACTGGCGGCAGTGGTAACACCGATGGCGGTGGGAACGGCGGCGACGGAAACGGTGGGAACGGCGGATCGGGTAACGGAAATGGAGGCGGTTCTGGCGGTGGTGGTGACAACTAGCGCCAGACGCGCCCTGCTTCCTCCTCACGAAATCCCCCTGTGTCATCAGGGGGATTTTTGCTTTTTTAAGCGCAAACTGGACAAAAAACGAATATAGGGTATACTCTTGCCCGGTAACGGAAGATTTAGTAGATGTTTTGGAGGAACAAGCGTGGCAAATACTCAATCAGCCCAAAAGCAAGTTCGTAATTCATATCGCAAGTGGTTGCGCAACCGGCACGTCAAAGGGCAAATGCGCGGCGCGCTGCAAATGGTGCGTGAGGCCATTGCGAGCGGCAACGCTGCCGAAGCGCAGGCGCTTATGCCGAAGGCTGCCAGCCAACTGGATAAAGCTGCCAAGAAAAACGTCATTCATCCCAACAAGGCAGCGCGTCTCAAGTCTCGGCTGATGCAACAAATCAACGCTTTGCAGAACCAGGCGCAGTAAATATCCCCTCAAGGGTGTCTTCATTGAAGAAGCAGCGGGGGCCGCCCCGCTGCTTTTGCGCTGCCTTCCCAGAAACCATAATGCTACGTTTTGTCGCGGCCCAGTTCCGCCGAGCGGACATAGGCGGCCCATATCGCCCGCGACAGCACTGTGCGGAACCCACCTTTGTCCAGGTGATAGAGCGCCTCAGCCGTCGTTCCGCCAGGGGAAGTGACCTGGTTGCGCAGCGCTGCTAGATGCATCTCCGACTGCCGGGCGAAATTCGCCGAACCGATCACCGTCTGGAACACGAGTTTCTGCGCGATGTGGCGCGAGAATCCCAAATGGACGCCCGCATCCACCAGGGCCTCCATAAACAAATAGACGTAGGCCGGGCCGGTGCCGGAGAGCGCCGTCGCCATATCCAAATAGTGCTCGTCGCCGACGTAGACTTCCTCACCGAGCGCCTTAAGGATCGTCAAGGCGTGCTCTCGCTGCTGCTCGGTCACGGCAGCAGTCGCCGTCCACACAGTAATCCCCTGCCCGATCTGCGCGGGCGTGTTCGGCATCGCGCGAATGATGCTCTCCACCCCTAACCCCTGGCGGAGCGTGTCAATGCGCACCCCGGCCGCGATGGAGAAGACCAGGGCCCCGGGCTGCACGTGTCCCCGCAGCTCGTCAAGCACCACGCTCATCACTTGCGGCTTGACGGACAGGAAAACAATGTCGGCCACTTGCGCTGCCGCCGCGTTGTCCGACGACACGCGAATATGATAGTGCGCGGCCAGACTATCCAGTCGCTCACGCCACGCATCTGCGCCGATGATGTGCTGCGGCTCGATCAAAGACTGGCGCAGCAACCCCTTCATCAAAGCTTCCCCCATCACGCCGGAACCAATCACAGCAATAGTCGGTAATGTCATCACAACCTCCTTCGCACATAAGTGGGCGCTTCAGCGCCGTATCGCTGGCGATCAATCGCCTGCTACAAACCCATTTTCAGCGTAGGCGCAGATCGAAGATCATCTGCAGGAACTGCCGGCGATCTGCGGCCGGCACGGGATCACCAACCGTCATCGGGCGGGGCCGCCCATATTCCTCAAGCCACGTGGGGAGCAGCTCAATACTCAGCAGACGGTTATCGTAGAAGACCAGGCGATTCACGAACCCTTGCTGCCCTTCTGTCCACATCTGGTCGAAGAAGAAATTGCCCAGACCATAATGGATAAACGTACCGTTGTAAAACTCCATCGTCTGCGGTTGGTGTGCCTGACTGCCCTGCACGTAGACCGGACCGAGATCGGCAAAGGCGCGGAAGTCGCTGATTTGTCCGGCAAATGGCGTGTAGCTCTCCGTTTCGTACTCTTGCACGGTAAAAATGACATTGTACCCCTGGCTGCGTAGATCAGCGATCGTCGTTGCCAGATACGCCACATCCTCTGGATCGAGGGCTTTGCGGTCGGTCTGGCGGCAAGAAAACACGCCAGGCAAAGTGTCGGTGGCCCAGTCGTAGGGATTGTCTACACTGTTGCAGCCAATAAAAGCGATCTTGTTCGGGCCTTTTTCGAATAGCGCCGGTTGGCGCGCGTCGGTATAGTTTTCCCCGCCGCCGAACCACTGCCAGCCGCGTTCCTTATACATCTCCAGGGTATGACGCAACGGCGCAATGCCTTTGTCCACCAGATGGTTGCCAGTCAGCTCGATGACGCTGGCGTTGACAGCTTCCAACAAGCCGATGTAACTATCGTGGGAGCAGAACGACATCGTACCGCTGCCCTCTGTGACACAATCCGGCTTGAAGGAGACCTCGTTGCTGATGTGAACGATGTCCGCGCTGGTAAACCAGGGCAAAACATCCCGCGCCGGATAGGTGACGCCTTTCGCGTCCATCAGGCGCCCAGTCCCCCGCGCCATCGCCGTGACGCCCGTCATCATGACGAGGGTCATATTCTGCGTAGTGCGGTTGGAGAACGTTTCAGGCGCGCGCGGCAGCAAAGCCAACGTTTCGGGACGCCCTGCGCTGCCCCAGTAAAGCGGTATCGTCAACGGATAGGCCGCGGCATCCATACTTTTATCCAACACCGAGAGACCGTCCACGCGCAGCGCCTTCCAGCGCGGTTCCAGCGCGTCGAACGGGACGATGGCCCAGGCGTCCATCTGCTCCGCTGCGGTCAGCAGCTCCGTCGCGGCGACGAGTTGCAGCGCACCCGCGGCGGGCGCTCCCCACAGCGTCACGAGCGCATCACGGGTGTTGGTGGTCACGAGCAGGGCGTGCAGGGCAAAGGGTCCAGCGGGCGTTCCACTCCACGTCGCGCGCACGTCGGCGGTCGTGACATCATCATCAACGGTGAAAAAAGGCGCCGCGACCGCGTAGGTCCACGCGCCGAGTCGCGTCGCGTTCGGCACATCCGCACCGCCCAGGAGTGTATCTGCGTGCGCCGCGTCGTCGCTCCAGGCGAAGTAGGCCGCAGCCTCGGTCACACGCTCGCGGAAGCGGGCGCACGCCGCGTCGGGGACGCCAGCCGCGCAGCCCGCCGTCACCGGGAACGCAGGGGTGGGTGTCGGCGTGGGGGGGATGGGCGTCGGCGTCAACGTGGGCGTCGGCGAGTGTGTGGGATACGGCGTGCGCGTCGGCGTAGGCGTTGGCCCAGGCGTGGACGTCGCGCAGCCGGCCAGCAGCAGCGACAGAGCCAACAGCGCCATCAAGCGCCAGTGTTTCAGACCGATGTTATCCATACATAGCCTCATTGAGCGTTTTTCTGTGGCATTGTGCGTGGTTGTGCGATTTTGTCAAGGCGGTTTTACGTGTACAATGAAAAAGCAGGTTGGGTGCACCAACCTGCTCTATGGGCGATACAAGACTCGAACTTGTGACCTCTGCGATGTCAACGCAGCGCTCTAACCATCTGAGCTAACCGCCCATTGGGGTATGATTATAGCATAGTTTTAAATTTAGACAAGGTGAACGCAAAGCGGGGTGCATTTCAGGACGGAGGCGACTTTTACCGCAGTCAACATGCTCCTGGGGAGCATCATAAAGTATGAAAATGCCATCTTCCAGAGCGCGCGCGGGCGACGCACAGGCCGGTCTCCAGACCGTGCCTGCGCATCACGTGGCTCGATCAGGAGACCGGCCACAGCCAGTCGCCATGCTCCCGGAGCACTGTCTATTTTCAGACCAGAGAGCGCAGAGTCCGCAGAGTTTCCAAAGATTTCTCTGCGCTCTCAACGGACTCTGCGGTTAAATCAGAAGTTTATCTGACTTTTTCCTCCAAGTTGAAATGCACCCGTAAGGCGTAAAACGTAAAGCGTGAAGGATGAGTTTGTTACGTTTTACGTATGACGTTTTAATCCAGCCCGTATGGTTTTGGTTAGTTTTTCGTCATGATAGATAGGAGAGCGAAATGACAACACGCGAATACGCCTTGCTCAAGCGCGCGCAAGCCTACGATGAGCAGGCCATCGGCGAATTGTACGATCATTACGCTCCGTTCATTTACACCTATCTGTACCGGCGTGTCCACGATGCCAAAGTGGCCGAAGATTTGACGGGCGATGTTTTCGTGCGGCTGCTCCAGGCGATCCAAGCTGAGCGGTTCTGGCAGACGTCGTTTCGGGGCTGGTTGTACCGCATCGCCCACAACCGGCTCATTGATTATTACCGCGAGCAAGCGCGGATGATCCAGGTACCGTTGGAAGAGCATCTGGAGACCGGCCATGAAGTAGCCGATGACCTGGATACGCTCCACGCCGGGCGGCAAACTTTTCAGACATTGGCGGGCGCGCTCGACCGGCTCACACCAGACCAACAGCAAGTGCTCGTCTTGCGCTTTGGCGAAGGGATGAAAGTCCACGAAGTCGCAGCAGTGATGGACAAGAGCATTGGCGCCATCGAAGCTTTACAGCATCGCGCTCTGGCGGCACTGCGCAGAATGATCGAACAAGGAAACGAAGGATGAAGGCCCATACGACAGAGTCTTTACTGACCGAATCTCTGGAAAAACTGAAGCAGACCCAGAACATCACGGCGGTTCTGGCGCACTATCCAGATAAAGCGGAAACACTGCGCCCGCTGCTTGAGGCCGCGCAGCAGGCCGGAGCGTATTACGCCGCCGTCCCCCGCCCGCCGGACGGGCTGCACGAGGGACGGCAACGCGCGCTGGCCTTCGCCGCGGCCCACCGCGCGGCAGTCTCAACACGGCACACGGTGTGGGGCAACGCCAGTCGCCCCAACAATCCGTTCTGGAAGTTCGCCGGAGCTGTCATGGTGATCATCACCCTCATCCTGATCCCGCTCCGCGGCCCGCTCGTCTCGGCAGCCCGCACTACCTTACCGGGCAACCCTCTCTACAGCTTGAAATTATCGGCGGAAGACCAGCTTTTCGCCTCCATGGACGATGCCGAAGCGCAAGTCGTACTGGCGATCTCCCTATCTGACGAACGGGTGGAAGAAGTGCGCGCACTGGTGGAAAAGCAGCAAGCCATTCCGGTGGATATCTTGTATCGAACGGATTACATGTTCCGCACTGCGTTGATGTCGGCGGCATGGGCGCCAGAGACGGCCATGGCTAATATGTTGGAGTACATCATCCATCACATCCGCCAACAAGTGCAACAATTGGAACTCTTGAAAGTGCAGGCGACGCCGCGTAATCTCCCCATGCTAAACGATATACAAACTTTGTGTATGAAGACGCAAATCATTGCGATGGTGGCGTTGGAGAATCCAGAAACGTTCCGTGAGGCGTACCAGGCCGGTACGCCGGAAAGGATGCCACTGCCGAGCGGCGGGCCGTTGAGCGGCGTCGTCATCACCGAAGAATTGAGAAACCTGATCACGTCAACGCCGGATTCCAGTCTGTTGACACCGGCGACCGTACCGGCGGCGCCCATTCTAACGCCAACGCCGAAACCTACGCCGATGGGGACGCCGGCGGCGGAAAGGAATTTTTAACATGTAACGCTAAAAGGCTGAGATGGTTACCTGGATAGCAGTGCTTACGTTGGCTATAAGGGGGAAATAATAATGGACAAACGAAAACAAAAAGGGCAAGGTCTTGTAGAGTTCGCGCTCATTCTTCCCATTCTACTGCTGGTGGTCATCGGCACGATTGAATTTGCGCGCATCTTTCTCATCTACGTCAACGTCTCCAACGCCGCGCGTGAAGGGGCGCGCTATGGGATGGTCAACCCCACCGACTATATCGGCATTAACCAGCGCGTCGCCGATTCGGTTGTGCTCTCCATCCCTTCCAATCTGTCTGTGCTGATCCGCTACGACACCGGGCCGGGCGGCACGGAGTATACTGATCCCAATAACGTCGCGGTCGGTCACCGCGTCATCGTTGAGGTGCAATATCAAGTGGATGCCCTCACGCCCATCTTTGCGCCTTTCGTCCCCGCCGATTTCAAGGTGGACGTGCGCAACTCGCGCACCATCCAGAGCCTCAAACTCGTCTACACCACGCCCAGCCCAGCGCCCGGCATGACCACCACGCCATCTACCTCTACCGCTACGCCTAGCACGCCCGCCAGCACAGCGACCAGCACCCCCGGCGGCGCGCCGACGAACACACCCGGCGGCCCCACCAACACACCGACCAACACACCGCCGCCCACGTCTACCCCCACGCCGCGGCCTTTGATTCCCATCATCATCACCAAACCGTTGTGGGCAGATACCAATGTCGTGCGCGGGACGGGGGAACCCAACCAGGTCATCACCCTGCGCATCGTCCAGACCGGCTATCAGATCAGCGGCGTCATTGATGCCAGTGGGAACTTTATGTTCACCGTGTGGCCCTTGCTGGTCGGCGGGCACACGGTCATCGTCCAGGGATACGGCAGCCAGGACCTCGCCATCGTGCAGGTGCGCACGCCTACGCCCACCCCCACCATACCGCCGACTGATCCCTATATCAGGATAACCACGCCGGCCACCGCCTGCACCAACGAACAATTCGCCACGATCACGGTGATAGGCGGGAACTGGTCTTCGTCGGCCAAAAATATGTACCTGTATTGGGACGGCGATCTGAACAACGCCGTGTGCGTGGCCACCTTGAGCGGCGGCAATTTCACCTGCACCTTCGATGCGTTCGTCACCGTAGGCGACCACACCATCACCGGCATTGCGCGGAAGAGCAATGGCTCGGCGGTGGGGTCTCCGGCCACCGTCCCGTTCAAGCGTCCTTGTAGCGGCACTCCCACCCCATCCCCCACACCCGCGGTGCTGTCGGATCTGCGCATCACGGGGATCAGACTGCAAAACCTGCCGCCCCTGGGCACATACGAAAACCTGCGCGTCACGGTCAGCGTGCAAAACACGGGCACCGTGGATGTAGCGTCGCTCTTCTGGGTGGACCTCTACGCCGATGCCACCGGCGTGTTGACGAACCAGGCCAGCATTGATTACGTCGCTGTCAATGCCATCGCGGCTGGGTCAACGGTCAGCTTCACGATGTACGTCCCCGGCGGCTTCAAAACGGTGGGCACGCACACACTGCAAGCGATGGTAGACACGTGGAACCAGGTCCGCGAGACCAACGAAGCCAACAACATCAGCGCGCTGCTGCCGGTGACGGTCACGGTGAACAACCCCGCGCCCACGCCCACGCCCACGCCGGCCGGCACCACCCCGCCGCCGGGCACGATCCAGGGCGTCACCTATCTAAATGGCCCGCCGCAAAGCAACGTGAGCGTCTATGTCTACGCGGCGGACGGGCGACTGGTCGGCTCAGGACGCTCCGATGCCAACGGCAACTATACCATCACGAACATTCCGGCTGGCACGTATACAGTCGTCGGGGAACTGCGATTGGCGAATATCCTCTATCGCGGGCAAGTGGCGCCGGTCAATGTAGGCGCCGGGCAAACAACAACCGGCGTCAACATTGATTTGGTGGCGGTACCTTAACATGAACAAACGTATTGTCGGCGTCCTGATGGCGATTCTGCTGGCGGGTGGCCTGGTCGCCGTCGTCAGCGCAGCAGAAGGGATAAGCTGGATCGGCGCGAAACCGACGGTGAATCTCTCCTCTACCCATGATGTGATGGACGAGAGCAGTCTGGCGCTTGGACCGAACGAGCACGTGGCAGCGATCTGGACCAGCGCAGCCACACGCGGCGTCTTCCTGCGACAGGCTACGGAAGGAAATTGGGGCGTCACGCGGACACTGGCTTCCGGGCAGGCCACCTGGTATCCCACCGTGGCCTATTCAGGGACCGAGGCGATTGCCGCCTGGGCACAAGGGGCCGCGCGGTATCCGCGCAGCATCCCGCACGCGGTGATGCAGAGAGATGAGAATGCGCTTCAAGCGCAGACCATTATCACGCCCGTGTTCGGCAACGTCGAAATCAGCCTGGTGATTGCGCCGACCGGTATGCACCTCATCTTTGCCGCTACAACCAATACGGATACCATCGGCTACCCGTGGGATTTGTATTACACGCATCGCTATTTCACCGCAACCACGTGGGCGCCGCCGACCATCATCATTACCCACGCCCAGGTGCTGCCGGCCGGGATCACGCCGGCCGGGATCTGGTCGCCGCGTTTGGCGTCTAATGAAGCGGGGACACAATTCCATATCGTGTGGGAACAAGAAACGACAGCGTTGACGCATACGGTGTGGTACGCGCCTGGCACCTGGCAGGCAGGGACCCTGGTCCTAGGCGCGCCCAAGCAAGTGTCACCGCCGAGTCAAGGCTATACCGTCCGCCCTAACGTAGCCGTGGGGGCAACGGGAAAAGTTCATATCGTGTGGACGGAATTGATTCCCGGCAGCACAGGCAGCATTATCAACCCTGAAGAACAGCACATTAACTATTTCCAGCTTGGCGACGCCGCGCCCCTCAGAATCAGTGGTCCAGCCATTCGGGTGAACAACAACAAACCCACCTGGACCACATCATCATTGGCGCTAAAAGGTAGTCGTTTGTGCATCGCATGGCATGGATTCTACGCCCCTTTGGGAACACCGGGGACAGAAGACATCTTTATGCGCTGCTCTCAGGATGAAGGGAAGACCTGGCCTTCCATCATTAACACATCGGAAAGCGCCAAGAAACTTTCGATCTTCCCGACAGTCAAAATTGACACCCAGGGGCAGGCGCACGTGGCATGGGTAGAATTCGTACTTGAAGGGAACTGGTGGGTCTCGGACGACTTCTTCTATCGCACCGGCACATCCCAAATCACGCGCGTCTTCTTGCCGCTGATCCTGCGAAGGAGCTGAGGGTGGCCATCAGCAAAGAGCAGCTCACGCGCATCGGCCTGGGGGTTTTGATCCTGGCCCTACTCGTGACGCTGGCCTTCATCCTGTTGAACCTGCTCAACGTCATAGGGACGCCGACGACCGCCGCGCCGACCGGCAGAACGCAAATCTGGCGCGCCGCCGACTCTGGCCTGCCGCTGGAAGCGTCCGCGCAGCAAGCAGAAGCGCGCGTGCGAACCTGGGCGGCAGACGCCGTGCTTGTGCGCGCCGAAGCGGCCTGGCGTCCCGGCGCGGAAGGACGACAGCTCGACGTGCCGCCGGTGACGTGGTCGTTCTACTACTACTCGCCGGCGCTGCGCACGCTGGCGACGGTGGTCGTTGCGCGGGAGCAACTGTTTTGGGTGCCGCCGCTGGAGATCAGCTACGCGCCGCAAACCATTCCGGCGCTCCCGCACTATGGGATCGAGGTCGCGTGGCTCTCCTTCCGCGCCGCCGGCGGCGATGATTTCTTGAACCGGCATCCGGACGCGATGGTGGATTTTCGCTTGCGACCGCATACGAGCAGTGTGATGTGGAGCGTCGCCGCCTTTGAAGGCCAAGATTATCTGGAAGTTTTAATTGACGCTGAATCTGGCGTTGTTTTACCAACTTCACATTAACCCTGGCGAAGTATAAAGGGTGAGTTGAAAAGTGAGAGAGGTGCAAAATGAAATACAAAAGGAGCAATAAATCCAACCGTGGACAAAGCCTGGTGGAAGTCGCCCTGGTGCTGCCCATCATCCTGATGATTCTGCTGGGTTTGCTGGATTTCGGACGGGCTTACTTCACCCTGGTGGCGCTGCACGACGCGGCGGACGAAGGCGCGACCTATGCAGCGATCCGGCCTAGCGACGTCGCCGGGATTCAACGGCGCGCCGCCGAAGCCTCCACGCGGCTCGTACCCATTCAACAAGCCAACGTCAGCGTGGTCTATCCACCCATCATCACCGTCGGCGCGCCGATCACGGTCACGATTGACTACTTCCTGGACCTCTACACGCCCTTCGTGCAGGCGATGTTGCCGGATGGCGAGTTGATTCTGATGGGAAGCGCAACCCAACCCATCATCACAGTCAGGTAATGACCTGGCATAAGTCTCTATCCGCAAATGCTGCAGGCGCGCGTTTCTGGTACACTAACGGCGAATCTGCGGATAGGGTCTAATGATAAAGTCAAAGAACAGGCGATTTTCAAGGTAAAGGAGGTTATAGTATGAAGAAAGAACGTGGACAGGCTTTACTGATATTGGCTTTTGCGCTCATCGCGCTGGCGGCATTCGCCGGTCTTGCCATTGATGGGGGACGTCTCTACGCGCTCCGGCGGCAGGCGCAGAACACTGCTGATGCCGCAGCCGTAGCCGGGGCCAGGGTACTGGCGCAATCCATCTCCACATGTCAAGCTGTTGATCGGGTGACGGCTAACAATCAGGTAGCGACTGCGATGGTGGATCTGGTCCGCGCCAACGGCATTGATCCCGCGGTCAACGATGCTGAGTTGCAGGCATGGTATGTTGATGCGGCTGAAAACAACCTGGGACGTGTGGAATGGGGGGCGGGTGTGCCTGACAGGGCGACCGGTATTCGCGCCACACTGACGATAACAGAAGGCACAACGTTTCTCAGGATTGTAGGGCAACAAACCTTCAATGCTCCAGGAAACGCGCTGGCAATGACCGGTCCCATTATGCAGTTCAGCGGCGGCGTCATTCCGCTCGGCGTTCCATTGGAGGTTATCAGACAACTAAGACCGGGCGAGCATTTTTACATGATGGAGAAAAACAACAAGTGGGGCGGCGGCGCGTTTTGTCGCGACCCCGATGGCGACCTGTGTATCGGTGATCCGGCGGCTGCGAATGCGCATCGTGGTTGGCTGAACCTCAACTACATCTACAATACAGAACACCGTACCACAGCCGACCCGCTCAATCGCGCCTTCGAGCGAAATGTCACGAACAAGGGGTGCGGCGGCGATCCTAATCACTCCATTGATGATGGGCTCCAGGGTTGGGCCGGTGACGGTTGCCCCTATCCCTTCCCGATCTTTGCTGGAACACCTGGGTACATCAACGGCGACTTCATCCACGGTGACCCTGGCGCGCGCGAGAGCACCGTCATGGACGTCAAAGCGGCCTGGGGTGGGAAGATTGCCTACGTCCCCATCTTCGACTACATTTACATGGGTGACTACATGGCTAAAAACTTCCAGGAACCGGAGAATCTCTCGTGGCCGCGCGCCGGTGGAGGTGGGCACGCCTACTTCTATCACATCGTCGGATTTGCCGCGGTTCTGATTGACGGCGACTCAGCCAAACACACTATCGCCGGTGAGTTCCAGAGCGCCATTGTCGGCGACAGCCAAATCGCGCCGGGTCAGGGATTTAGTGGCAGCGGCGGCGGGGGTACGTGCAATCCGTTCGCCATCGCCGGCGTACAACTCTGGCGCTGACGGGATAAAGCGTCATGCGTAAAACGTAAAACGACTGCTGGCGTTTCACGTTTTACAAGGTAGGTTCTTCAATAGGAAAAGACGCACATTCTAATACCAGTAGTTACGCGGTTCGTTTCTTTGGACAGGATTTACAGGATTGACAGGATGAAAAAGCTCCTATAAAGCCTTCTTTAATCCTGAAAATCCTGTTAATCCTGTCAGAAAATGGCAAAGTGCGTAACTCCTACTAATACTATGGGAAAGGGGATTATGATGAACAAAGAACGTGGACAAACTCTAGTGATATTGGCTTTCGCATTGATTGCTTTGGCGGCCTTTGCGGGTCTGGCGATTGACGGGGGCCGCCTCTACGCCGCACGGCGGCAGGCGCAGAACACCGCCGACGCTTCGGCGATGGCTGGCGCACGCTTGTTGGCCAGCTACATCGCCAACTGTACAGGGATTGACAGGGTTGTTGCCGACAATAACATTGCGGCAGAGATGGTGAAACTGGCCCGCGATAATGGAATTGATCCCCTGCTCGAAAACGCGTCTCTCGAAGGCTGGTACGTAGATGCGGCAGAAGCGCGCTTAGGACGGGTTGGTTGGGGTGCTGGCGTACCCGATAATGCAACCGGCATTTACGCCACCCTGACAACGACCGATACCACGACCTTCCTCAAGATCGTGGGGCGGCAGCACATCGTCGCGCCGGGCGAGGCGACGGCCATGGCCGGACGTGTCATGCAGATGGGCGGCGGTATCATCCCCATCGGCGTACCGCTGGAAGTCGTCCGCGCGCTCAACCCAGGCGAAACTTTCTATATGATGGAAAATGCGCCGCACAATGGCGGCGCGTTCTGCCGCGATCCCAACGGGACGATGTGTATCGGCGATGTAACCGCAGCCAATGCACACCGGGGTTGGCTGAACCTCAACTACATCTATAACACGGAACATCGTACCGCCAATGATAGCCTCAATCGTTCCTTCGAGCAGAACGTTCCCAACCGCGGTTGCGGGAACATCGCTACCAAGTCCATTGATGACGGGCTGCAAGGTTGGGCTGGCGACGACTGCCCCTACCCCTTCCCCATCATCGCCGGCACCCCGGGCTTCATTGATGGCGACTTCATTCACGGCGACCCTGGCGCGCGGCAAAGCTCACTGATGGATGTCATCAACACCTACAACTACCAGGTTGTCTACGTCCCCATCTTCGACAACATCTACATGAGCAATTACATGAAAGCCAACTTCGCCGCGCCCGAGAATCCGGTGCCTGATGGTAGTCTTAATGGCGATAACTGGCCGCGCGCAGGCGGCGGCGGCCATGCCTTCCTCTACCACATCGTTGGCTTTGCTGCCGTACAGATCACCGATAATAAAATCAACGACCACTACCTGGTGGGCAACTTCCAAAGCGCAGTCGTCGGCTCCAGCCAGATTCAACCCGGCGCGGGGTTCAGCGGCAGCGGCAGCGCGTGCAACAGCACAGGCGTGATGGGCGTCCAACTCTGGCGTTAGACGCCACAAGCGTGACCTCCTGTGAAGGTACGCCGCACGGTGAATCGTGCGGCGTACCTGGGAGTTTGTGTGATGAGAAAAAGCAGCACGAACAGAGAACCTGGGCAGGCATTGATCATACTGGCGGTCGCGCTGCTGGCGTTGATCGCCTTTGCCGGGTTGGCGATTGACGGCGGGCGGTTCTACGCCGAACGCCGCCGGACCCAGAACGCCGCCGACGCCGTTGCGCTCGCCGGCGCCCGGGAGCTGGCCGAGTTCATCTCTACATGCGCCAGCGCCGATACCGTGAACGATAACCGCATTGCCGCCGCGATGGTTGACATGGCGCGCTACAATGGCATTGATCACTTCTCGCCCAACGGCCACATTGAGGCCTGGTACGTCAACGCCGACGCCGAACCGCTCAGCCACATCGGGTGGAATCAAGGCATCCCCAATGGCGCCACTGGCATCAAGACCACTCTGACATTCAGCGACACAGCGACCTTCATGCGGCTGCTGGGGCGTCCCTACCTGGTGATGACGGGAGAGGCCCTGGCGATGGTGGGGCCGGTCGTGCAAATGGAGCAAGGCGTCCTGCCCATCGCCGTGCCCGAAACGGTCGTCGCGGAGTTCAAAGACAAGACAGAATTCACCGTCTTCGACGACGGCCTTTTCTGCAACGCCAAGAAACCGGGTTCCTGTGTACTTCCGCCCAAGGAAAAGAGCATCACCGACACAACGAAATTGAGCGCGAACGCCTTCTACGGCTGGCTGAACTTGGGTCACATTTACAACAATACCTACTGGAACGGCGGGGAGCTGGACCGCGCCTTCACCAAAAGCCTGGGGGCGGGTGAATGTCGCTACAACCCCAATGGAACTGTCAACGTGAAGGCCACCGGTCTGAAGGGCTGGTTGAGCAAAACGTGTCCCTACCCTTATCCTATGTTTGCTGGAGAGTCGGGTGAGAAAGAGGGCGACTTCATCTACGGCCTCTCGGGGACCCGTACTTCAGCGCTGCTTGAGTTGGCGGTCAACTACAGCAAAGGGGATACCCTCTACTGGCTGATCTTCGACAGAACGTATACCGCCAAAGAAATGGAAAAGGCATTTCCCGGTCAGGCGCCGGCTGTCGGTTGGATGACGGCAGGGGGGAAAACGCAAGGGGCCTACTATCACATCGTCGGTTTTGTGGCAGTTGAACTTATCGCCGTCAACACAAAAGGGGACGACAAGTCCTTCACCGGCATCTTCCAGAACGTCGTAATCGGTGAAGGGTTGATTGATCCGGGCGACGGTATGGGCAGCCATGGCCCGGGGACGTGTGGGTTCCCGACGTTGATCAGCGTCAAATTGTGGGAATAATACGTAGAGCGCAAAGCGTAACACACAAAACGTGAAACGTAATTTTTCTTTACGTTTCACGTTTTACGTTTTATAATGGGAAGTCCAACGCCAACGTGAGGATTGTAACTGTGGCTCGCCACCGGAAACGTAAAAGCGTCATTTTTGAGAACATCATCACGACCATATCAACAAACTTTATCAATCTCCAACCCGACGAGATTGATGCGGAGATGAACCGCGCCCTGCGCACCATCAGCCAGGTGACGCGCGTGGAACGTAGCTGTGTGGCGCTTTTTTCTGACGATAAACGACAATTGACCTGTACCCATACCTGGAGCGCGCCGGAAATCGTGGCGCAGAATCGCCCACTTCTGGCGCTCTCGCCAGCGGCGTGGCCGTGGTTGACGGCGCGTATCACGCGCGGCGAGATCGTGAATGTGCCGCTCGCCTCGGCGCTCCCGCCCGAAGCCGACGCCGAAAGACGTATGTGCCGCGCGCAGGGCATCCAATCGTTCGCCGCGATCCCAATGACCTATCGCGGCGCTGTGGTCGGTCTCCTCAAATTCGACGCTATCCGCGCGCAGAAAACCTGGTCAGAACACACCATCATCCTGCTCAAGACCGTCGGTGAGATATTCGTCAATGCCCTGGAACACAAACGCGCTCAGGAAGCCCTCCAACTCGCCAACCAGACCCTGGAGCAGCGCGTCAGAGCGCGCACCCAGGAGATTGAGCGGCGGCAGCGGGTTGCCGAAGGGCTGCGCGACATCCTCGTCGTGCTCAACTCCGACCGCCCGGTCGGCGAAATCCTGAATTATCTCGTGGCGCAGGCCTGCTCGCTGCTGGGATCGAGCGCCTGCGTACTCTATCGCGTGAGCCAGGAAGAGCGGCGCATCATCATCGAAGCCAGTTTTGGTCTGCCGGAAGTATTTCTGCCCATCAAAACCCTGCCCCTGCACGCCTGGAGTGTCTTGGGACACGGCGAACTGGGTGGCACACACTTCGACCGGCAGCCCTTCGCCATCCCGGACGTGACGACGTCCCCGATCGCCGCCGCCGTGAGCGATGCCGCCTTGCCCGCCGACGTGCGCGATTGGTGCCGGGCCGCGGTCAAGCACTACCACGCTTTTCTCACCGTGCCGTTGGTGATCAAAGAGGAATTTTACGGCAACCTGGGGTTCTACTACGCCGGTTCTCGCCAGTTCTCGGACGAGGACATCCGCCTGGGAATGAGCTTCGGGAATCACGCCGCCCTTGCTATTGAGAACGCCCGCCTGCGCGTCCAGGCAGAACAGGCCGCCATCCTCCAGGAACGCAGCCGGCTCGCCCGCGACCTGCACGACTCCGTGACCCAACTGCTCTATAGCCTCACGCTGCTCGCGGAAGCCGGGCGACGATTGGCGCAAGCCGGCGACCTGCAACGGGTGGACGAGGCCATGGTGCGGCTCGGTGAAATCGGGCAGCAAGCGTTCAAAGAAATGCGGCTGCTGGTTTACGAACTGCGACCATTGGCCCTGGAAAACGTAGGATTAGTACGCGCCTTGCAACAGCGGCTGGATACGGTGGAAAGGCGGGCCGGCGTGGATGCCGCGCTGACCGTGACGGGCGAAGTATGCCTTCCCGCTCCTCTGGAAGAAGAACTCTACCACATCACACAGGAAGCGCTCAACAACGCCCTGAAGCACGCCGCGGCGACCTCGATCGCCGTGCGCATCGCCGCGGACGAAAAACACATTGCCATTGACATTAGCGACGATGGCAAAGGACTCAACCTCGACGCTATCGGCGGCGAAGGTGGAATTGGCCTGAGCAGTATGCGCGAGCGCGCTGCGAAATTGGGCGGCGCACTGAACATCGTCTCCCTACCCGGCAAAGGGACCAACGTCAACGTTACAGTCAACCTGGATCATGCCTAAGCGAAACACAAGATGCAAAAAACTTTACGTTTTACGCTTTACGTTTTACGTTTTACGATACCCGTACAAAATGAGGCGTTACCATGGCCGAAACGATTCACATTCTCGTTGCCGACGACCACGCCATTGTGCGTGAAGGTCTGCGCTGGTTGATTGCCACCGAACCAGGGATGGAGCTAGTCGGCGAGGCTGCCGACGGCGTCGAAGCCGTAGCGCAGGCGCAGAAGTTGCGCCCCGACATCATCCTGATGGACCTGGTCATGCCGCGCAAGGGCGGCATTGAGGCGATCAGCGAGATCAAACTGGCGTTTCCCGACGCGCGCATCCTGGTGCTCACCAGCTTCGCCGAAGATGATAAGGTTTTCCCGGCGATCAAAGCCGGCGCATCCGGCTATCTGCTCAAAGACACCGCGCCTCAAGACCTGCTGCGGGCCATCCGCGACGTGTACCAGGGATTGCCCACCATGCATCCCGCCATCGCCCGCAAAGTGATGCAGGAAATTCAGCGTCCCTCCGACCTGCCCCCCACCGCCGAGCCGCTGACCGAGCGCGAAGCCGACGTGCTCAAGCTGGTGGCGCGCGGTCTGGCGAATGAAGAAATCGCCAAGACGCTGTTCATCAGTGAGCGCACCGCCCGCACCCACGTCAGCAACATCCTGCGCAAACTCCATCTAGCCAACCGCACCCAGGCCACGCTCTACGCTCTGCGGGAGGGGCTGGTGAATCTGGGGTAACTTTTATCTACGTCATTTGACGTACCCCGCGCCACACACAAATCCGTCTTTTGTCTCGAAAAAGACTGGTCTTATGACCGATGCGTATTTGACGAAATCGGGTATGATAGAGTCGAAATTGAGACGCAACAAGGTGCTCAGGTGCAACGCCCTTCTTTATCGAACACAAGCGCGTTGCACCTGATTGTGTGAATAAGGGATAGAGCGAATGGATGCACGAACGTCGGTCCTGGTCGTGGCGAAACCTGGTCCGCTACGGGATAGCCTGGTGGCGCTTTTGAAGTCACTCCCGCAGGTAGCTACTGTGGAGCAGACCAACACCGCCACCTCGGCGCTGCGGACGATTGAGGTCAAACGGCCGGCGCTGGTCGTGGTGGATTCCAATCTGCCCGGCGGGGAGACGTGGAATATGCTGAACCAGGTGAAAGCCAGGTCGCCACACACGCGCTGTGTCGTGCTATCTGATACCGTGCAGCACTATCGCCAGGCAGAAGCCGCCGGAGCAAGCCGTGTCCTGCTGACCGGCGTGCCGGCGCCCAAACTCTCGTTGACGCTCGAAGGTCTGTTAAGTTAAGGCAATGCGATAAACAGACCGAAGACAATCTGATGATTTAAGGAGAAATAAAGGATGGAAGAACTAGAGTTGAATCGTGAATTGGAAGAGCCTCCTGGTCCAGGAAGCCAGCGTCGTTATTGGCAAACTGTTCCCCCTGAACAGTGGAACGACTGGCGTTGGCAACTCGCCCACCGCCTGAGCACAGTAGAAGATTTTTCCCGCATCTTGCAGTTAACTCCCGACGAGATCGCTGGCCTTTCTGCGCCTGGCCGCTTTCACGTTGACGTGACGCCTTATTTCGCCAGCCTGATGGACCCGGACGACCCCAACTGTCCCATCCGGCGGCAAGTGATTCCGACCGCGCAAGAGCTGGTTCCGTTCGACGCGGAAATGGCCGACTCGCTCGGCGAGGATGCCCATTCCCCGGTCGCCGGGTTGGTGCACCGCTATCCCGACCGCGTGCTGATGCTGCTGACGACGCAGTGCGCCAGCTATTGCCGCTTCTGCACGCGCAGCCGCCTGGTCGGCGATAGCCACGTGATGTTCAACTCCGCCTCCTACGAGCAGCAGTTGGACTATATCGCCGCCACGCCCGAAATCCGCGACGTGCTGCTCTCCGGCGGCGATCCGCTGACGCTGCCACAGAACGTGCTGGAGCGCATCCTGTTCCGCCTGCGCGCCATCCCGCACGTCGAAGTCATCCGCATCGGCTCGCGCGTGCCCGTCTTCCTGCCGCAGCGTATCACCCCGGAGCTGACCGCGATGCTGGCAAAGTACCATCCCGTGTGGATGAACATTCACTTCAACCATCCAAAGGAAATCACGCCGGAAGTCGAGCTGGCATTGGCGCGACTGGCGAACGCGGGCATCCCCCTCGGCAGCCAGACCGTGCTGCTCGCCGGAATCAACGACTGCCCGAACATCATCATGTCGCTCACCCACAAGCTGGTGAAAAACCGCGTGCGCCCCTACTACCTCTACCAGTGCGATCTCGTCCACGGCGCGGGGCACTTCCGCACGCCAGTGTCGAAGGGCTTGGAGATTATGGAATCGCTGCGCGGGCACACGTCCGGCTTCGCCATCCCCACCTACGTGATTGACGCGCCGGAGGGCGGCGGCAAAGTGCCGATCCTGCCCAACTACATGCTGAGCATGTCCGACAGCAAGGTGATCGTCCGCAACTACGAGGGCTTCATCACCGCCTACACGCAGCCGACCGATTACCAGGGCCACAATCCGGCGACCTGCCCCTACTGTCAGAGCCGCCGCAACGAGGCCGGGCAAGAGGGCGTGGCGGGCCTGCTGTCGGGTCAGCGCCGTGAGATTGCGCCGCAGGGTTGGCAGCAGACACACGCCCGTCTGCCGCAAGTTCCCTCGCCCTTCGTCGTGCAGCGCGAGATGGTGGAGCGTTAAGATGGGATTGCGCATCGCTGTCGTCGCCAATCGCAAACACAGCGTCAAAGTCGAGGCCAGCGCGCCGCCTGACGCGCTGGCTGAGTACGATGCCGAAGAGACGGTCGAGGGCATCCAAAACGCGCTACGCCAGCTCGGTCACGAGGCATTCTTTCTGGAGGCGGACGAGACCTTCATGGATACGGTGCGCGCCGCCCGGCCCGACATGTGCTTCAACATCGCCGAGGGACTGCGCGGGGATTCCCGTGAATCGCACGTGCCGGCGGTGTTGGAGATGCTGTCTATCCCCTACACCGGCTCGAAGGTGCTCACGCACGCCGTCTCGCTCGACAAAGTGATGACCAAACGGATTTGGCGCGACGCGGGACTCCCCACCGCGCCGTTCCAGAGCTTTCGCCACGTCGCCGTTCCGCTAGATGAGCGCTTGACCTTCCCGCTGTTCGTCAAACCGGCGCGGGAGGGATCGGGGATGGGCATCAATGCCCATTCCATCGTCCACAACGAGGCGGAATTGCGCGCGCAGGTGGAATGGGTCATCCACACCTACCGCCAACCGGCGCTGGTCGAAACGTACTTGCCGGGCCGCGAGTTCACTGTGGGGCTGATCGGCAACCGCTATCTGCCGGGCGATCCGCCGCGCTCCGCCTTCTACGACGCCGACGGCTACCACGTTTTTCCGATTGAGGAAATTGATATGTCGCGGTCGGCCATCCCAGACGTATACAACACCGAGGCCAAAGGCTTTGCGCCGGAGAACGTGGGCGGGCCGCAGTTCCATTGCCCGGCGGACTTGCCGGAGGATGTGGCGGCGGAGATCAGACGTTTGACCATCCGCGCCTTCGAGACGCTCAACGCGCTGGACGTTTCGCGCGTGGATTTCCGTCTGGATGCCGATGGCGCGCCGCAACTGGTGGAAATCAACACCTTGCCCGGCCTGCGCCCGCACTTCAGCGACATGTGGATTCTCGCCAACGCCGAAGGTGTGAGCTACCAGACGCTCATCGCGGAAATCCTCGGATTGGCATTGGAGCGTTACGGTCTTCATTAAAAACGTTGGAACGTTCGAACGTTTGAACGTTCCAACATTGTCTCTGGGATTGTTATGCGCATTATCTACACCGACCGCCATCACGGGCACGCCACGGCGAACCTCGTCATCAACGGGCAGGCCATCGAATACCGTGAGACGCCGGCCCGCGCGGAAGCGATCCTCGCTGCTGTGCGGGCCGCGCAGCTTGGCCCCATCCTCTCGCCGACCGACCACGGCCTCGCGCCGATCCTGGCAGCGCACGCTGCGGACTTTGTAACCTACTTGCAGACCGCCTATGCGCAGAGCGCCGCCTATTTCGGCGCAGCCCGTCCGGTGATTGCCGCCCGCGACGACGTAACCTTCGAACGCGCCCCGTCTTGCCCGGAGGATTTCCCCGGCAAGCGCGACTACTACACCTACGACTACGAGGACCCCATCCTTGAGTTAACGTGGGATGCCGCCTACTGGGCCGCGCAGTGCGCGCTCACGGCCGCGGATGTCGCCCGCAACGGGGAGCGCGCGGCCTACGCCCTCTGCCGCCCGCCGGGTCATCATGCAATGCCCGATCAATACGGCGGCTTCTGCTACCTCAACAACGTCGCCATTGCCGCGCGTTACCTGCAAGCGGACGGCCCCGTCGCCATCCTCGACCTCGACTACCACCACGGCAACGGCACGCAGGCCATCTTCTACGACGACCCGGCGGCGCTGTTCTGCTCGCTGCACGCTGACCCGGATCTGGTTTATCCGTTCAACTGGGGCCGCGCCGACGAGCGCGGCGCGGGGGCGGGTCTGGGGCTGAACTACAACTGGCCGCTACCGCTGCACATCAGCGAGGCGGCCTATCTCACAGTGGTGGATGAGGCACTCGGCGTCATTGCGGACTTCGCGCCGCGCTACCTGCTCGTCTCATTGGGATTGGATGCGGCGGAAGGCGATCTCATCGGCAAATTCCACATCACCGCATGGGGATTCAATGAAATCGGACGGCGGATTGCGGCGCTCGGCCTCCCCACCGTCATCGTCCAGGAAGGCGGCTACCGTATCAAGACACTCGGTAAAAATGCGGTGGAGTTCTTGGGAGCGTTTACACGTCAGCACGTTTGAACGTTCAAACGTGTCAACGTTCCAACGTTCAACCATCCAGCTCTTGCATCATCGCCCAGGCAAAACGGGCAGCTTTTTCCAGGCCGGCCGGGACGAGGTTTTTCACATTGTCGCTGGTTTGATGCCAATTTTCGAGCCAACCATCCGCGCCAAAGCCGGAGAGGCATATTCCGCGATAGCCGCGCACGCGCAGTGCGCCGACTTCCTCGCCGATGACCATGTCGCGTCCCCGGATGCCCATTTCGGGATGTTGGCGGCTAACCCGTTCAGCCCGCGCCAGCGATTCGGCGTCTGGACGATAGGCCGAAATCAACGAAAACCCTGTGTGTCGCGTGACGTAGGCGATCTGCTCCGTCCCCACCATCTCCAAATCGAGGAACCAGGCGTCGCGCAATTTGTCGCCATAGGCGTCGAGTAGCGCGTGCGTGCCCAGACAGCCCACCTCTTCCGCGCCGGTGAACGTGAGCCAGACTTCGGTGTGGCGCAACGGCTGCTCCCGCAATTGCGCCGCCAATCCCAGGACGCAGGCCACCGCGCTGGCATTGTCGCTCGCGCCGGGGACGTAGGGGCCGGTCTCGTCGTACAGCGCAATGAGCAGGCTGGCGACGACCGCCCATAGGCTGGCTTTACGGAACCTCGCCGCGCCCGGACTGCCGGTCAGCGCTTCAGCCATTTGCGCCACGCCGTTGCTCGCTATCGCGGCCAGTCCCGCCGTCGTCAAGCCCAAGAGATACTTTTTGAGCTGCGGCGAGAATGACGGGCGGTGTTTGTTGCTGTCGGTGTGCGCCAGGAGCACCAGGATGCGGCGCGGTTCGGCGGTGGGCGGCACGCGCGCGATCAATGTGGCGCTGTGGCGGCGCGGGGAGAGCGCGGCGAGCGGCTGTTTGTCAATGCGCGTGGAACGCCAAAGCGTGTATGCACAGGCAAGAGCCAGCGCGCCGCCCAACACCCGTCCCACACGGCTGCGCGTTCCCAACAGGTTGCTCGCCAGGGTCAACGCGAGGGGATTGCCGAGCGCGTACCCCCAGGTATCCGGCGTGAGAAACGGCAGCGTCTCGATTTCATCGTAGCCGAGTTCGCAGAGCACCTGGCGAATGTATTGCCGTGCGCGCATCTCCGCCGGATGTCCCGCCGGGCGCGGCCCAATTTCTTCCGCGAGTTTGCGGACGTGGAGTAGCAGCGTATCGGATAAAAGTACTTCGGTCATAGATTGTTCCTCCCAAAAATCATGATCGTCAAATGACTATTTTTATCCGCGCATCCTAAAACTGGAAAGGTATGGTATTATAAGCATAGCAGACAAAATGGAGGCAAAGCCATGACGCAACTATACGCGCGTAGCGCGCCCGTGGAACAGCTTGCCCGGTTGATCCGCCGGCTCGACCGTCGCCAGAAAGCGGCGCTACTCCGCTTGGTGCCAGAATTGCAGACCATCCGCCCGGATGAACTGGCGATCCCCGCCGAGCAGAATGATTTGCTGGCCTATTTCGACGCCAAAATCGCCACGCCGTCTGAAGTACGCCCGTTGCGTGACAGCGATCCCTTCCTGGGTGGATTGACTGTCGCCGAGTTTTTTGCTGCGCCAGAGGCCGAACAAGCGCGCATTTGGGATACCGCGCATACGGAATCGCTCCAAACACTAAATGACTATGAACACCCCATCCGCCCCGATGCGGTGTCTGCTCGATAAAAACCTTGTCCGCTACATCCTAACCGGGTTGCATGACGGACGGGTGCGCCCCTTGACGCCCCTGGAAACTGACGCGCTCTCGCTCTGGCGAGCCGCCGAAGAACACGGTATAACACTTTTTATCAGCCGTTACACTTTTAACGTGCTTCAACGTCTACAACCATATCCACTTGCACAAATTGTGCTCAACGCGATGGCAACCTTGTCGCCTACCCGGTATCATCCACGTTGGGCGCGACGCATCCGGGAGAGCACTGGATTGTCCCGCGAGGATGCAGCGATGATAGCACTCGCCAGCTTTGGCAGCAATGACGCTGGCGAGATTTTGGGCGTCCATTGGTTGGCCACCCGTGATCAGCCCTTGCTCAATGGGTATCGCGCCACATTGCCGGCTCTGGAACGACGTTTTCGCGCGATGACTGCACAGTTGCCCGCGCCATTTTGTGACGCTGCGTTACCTCGCTTGATGTCACCAGATGACTTGCAAGTGCGTTGGCAAATGTAGATACCCCGATTATTGCAGATACCGCCGCCACGCCACTCCCCATTACCCGTTACCAATCCCTGCTTACCAACTCCCCATCACCCGGATGTTCTCCGCGCCGACGAGACCAGCAACCTGCTCTTTGAGATGCGGGGTGAAGCGCGTGCGTTCGTTGGGGAAGGAGAGTTCCACGCGCTTGCCGCGGTCGTTTTCGAGATAGACGACGAAGTTATCCTGTCCCGACTCCGCCTTGAACAGGTTGTGCAATTGCGCTAACCGGGCGAAATCGCGGGAAGGATCGCCGGTGCGTGGCAGCGTGACGTAGACCGTCGCAGGAGGCGCAGGCGGCTCTTCCGGCGGAGGTGGTATGACATGGCGCTCACCGTTGCCGCCAGTGGAAAGCGGGGCGGTGGGCGGCTTCGGCTTAGGCGACGGCGGTGTCGGCGGCGCAACAGGCGCTGCGACGCGCGTCTGCGTCGTTGCGCCGTTGCCGTTGCCATTCGGCGCAAAGCCATTTGGCGCGTTGACTGGCGGGACATCGTCAGGGAAATCCGGTTCTGTTCCATAGAACTCCGCAGCTTCGGCAATAAACGGCGGCGCAGTGTAGCCTATCGCGGCATATCCACCGTCTTCAACTGGCCGCAGCAACTCGTGCGGCTCCTTGAACCAGTCCGCCAGCAGCGAATGTTCCTCACGATCCTGACGGTTATCCAACTTGCCGCTGACGACGACCACACTCTCGACCACCAGCTTGTCTTTGAAACGCTCGTAGACGCGCGGGAAGACGGTCACGTCCACCGCGCCGCCGGAACCTTCCAGGGTCACAAAGGCCATCGTGTCACCCTTCTTCGTGGCGATGCGGCGCACGCGCTGGATTGCCCCCACCAGCGTCAATTGTTGTCCCAGCGCCTCTGTCGCCAGGCGATCTACCGTCGTGTTGACCAAATCCTGCCGCAACAACTCGTTCTCCTGCTGCGCCAGGGGATGGCGCGAAAGGTACGTGCCAAGCAATTCTTTCTCCCATTCCAAGAGCCGCCGCTCCGGGATCGCCGGGACAAAAGAAGGCGGCTTGATGGTCTGTGTCGCGCCGGGCATGGCGTCGAAGAGCGAGAACTGGCCTACGTCGCGGGCGCTGTGCACCTGCCCGCTCGCGCCGATGAGCGCGTCAATCAACGTGAGCAGCGCAGGACGCGCCCCAAAGTCGTCCAGCGCCCCCGTCTGGATCAAACATTCGAGCGCCTTGCGGTTGAGCTTGCGCAAGTCCACACGGTCGGCGAAGTCGTCCAGCGTCTTGAAAGGGCCGCGCGCGCGGCGGGCATCCACGACCAGCCGCATCATCTCATCGCCCACATTTTTGATCGCGCCCAGGCCGATGCGGATGGCACGCCCTTCCGGGGTATGCTCGATGGTGAATTCCACTTCGGAGCGGTTGATGCAGGGGCGCAGCACCTCCAAACCGCTGCGGCGCGCCTCGGCGATGAGAAAACCGAGTTTTTCGGTGTTGTGACGCTCGGTCGTCATTAAGGCAGTCATAAATTCCAGCGGATAGTGCGCCTTGAGATAGGCCGTCTGTGCGGTGATGACGGCGTAGTCGGTGGCGTGCGCGCGGTTGAAGCCGTAGCGAGCGAAGAACTCGATGTCGGCCCAGACCTTCTCAGAGACTTCCTCCGGGATGCCTTTCTTGAGCGCGCCTTCGAGGAACATCTGCTTGTGCTTGTCCATCAAGTAGCGGACTTTCTTCGCCACCGCCTTGCGGATGCCGTCGGCCTCGCCAGGTTTGTAGCCGGCCATTGCAACAGCAATTTGCATGATCTGTTCTTGATAGACTATAATTCCGTATGTATCGTCTAGTATATTTTGCAAAATAGAATGATGGAATTGTATCTCCTCTTCCCCGTGCATCCGGCGGATATAGGAGGGGATGTTTTCCATCGGGCCGGGGCGGTAGAGCGCGAGCACGGCGATGATCTGCTGGAATTGGTCCGGGCGCATGTCGCGCAAGATGCGCCGCATCCCCGCCCCTTCTACCTGGAAGATGCCGGTCGTTTCGCCGCTGGTGAGCAGCTCGTACAGCTTCATCACGTCGGCGTCCTGCTCCGGGTCGTCGGGGACGCGCTCGTAGGGGATGGTATTCATCGTCAGCACGCGCCCGTGCTCGCGCTCGATCCACTCGCACGTCTTGCGCACGTGGGTGAGCGTCCGCAGCCCCAGGAAATCCACCTTGAGCATCCCTAGCATATCCACAATTTCCATCGGCCATTGGGAGACAATGCCGATGGGACCTTCGCCCTCGCCCTTGGTGGGACGGTGTAGCGGCATATACTCCACCAGCGGCCGGTCGGAGATGAGGATGCCGGCGGCATGGGTGCTGGCATGCCGCGTGACGCCTTCGACTTCGCGCGCCGTATCGAGCAGCTTTTTGACGTAGGGGATGGTGTCGTACATTTCTTTGAGATCGGAGACTTCCTCGAGCGCCTGGGCGATGGAGACCGGTTTGCCGGGCACGTTGGGGATCAAGCGCGCCGCGCGATCCACTTCGTTGAGTGGGATGTCGAGCGCCCGGCCTACATCGCGGATGGCAGCGCGCGCGCCAAGCGTCCCAAAGGTGATGATGGCGGCGACGCGGTCCGCGCCGTAACGTTCGGCGGTGTAGGTGATCAATTCCTCGCGACGGTCGTCGGGATAGTCCAGGTCAATGTCAGGCATGGAGATACGGTCGGGGTTGAGGAACCGCTCGAACAACAGGCGGTTCTTGAACGGGTCAACGCTGGTGATGCCCAGGCTGTAGGCGACGACGCTGCCCGCGCCGGAACCACGCACATTCCACCAGATGTCACGCTCCTTCGCCGCTTCGCACAAGTCCCACACGATGAGAAAGTAGTCGTCGAAGCCCATCGTGTGGATGATGCCTAACTCGTATTCCAGCCGCTCGATGACTTCTGGCTCCTGCGCGCGCGCCTCGCCATAACGCCGGACGAGACCCTTGTAGCATAAGTCGCGCAGGAATGTCTCCGAATCGCCGCGTCCTTCGGGCACGGGGAACTTGGGCAGGTGATACGGCGGCGCGAATTTGATCTCGACGTTGCACTGCTCGGCGATCTTGACGGTGTTCTCCAGCGCTTCGGGCAAGTGAGCATAGAGCCGCGCCATCTCCTCCGGTGAGCGCATGTAGTATGAAGGATCGGTCATCCGCATCCGGTTCGACTCGTTGACCGTCTTGCCCGTGCCGATACAGAGCAGGACGTCGTGCGCGTCGGCCTGCTCGCGTTTGGCGTAGTGGATGTCGTTGGTGGCGACGAGCGGCACACCCATCTCGCGGCCTAATTCCACCATCTGCCGGTAGACGGGATCGAATTCGGGAATCAGATGGCTTTGCAACTCGAAGTAGAAACGGTCGGGGAACTGCGTTTGGTACCAGCGAACCGCCGCGCGGGCCTGGTCAATTTGCCCCTGGAAGAGCAGTTGCGGGATTTCGCCCTGCGCGCACGCCGTGAGCGCGATCAAGCCCTCGCTGTGCTGCGCGAGGACGTCTTTGTCAATGCGCGGCTTGTAGTAGAAGCCTTCTAGTTGCGCGATGCTGGCGAGCTTGAGCAAATTCTGGTAGCCGGCCTGGTTTTGCGCCAACAGGACGATATGATAGGGTTTTTCATTGTGGTCGCGGTCGTAACGCGAATTTTGCGCGATGTAGGCTTCCACGCCGATGATGGGCTTGATCCCGGCGGATTTGCACGCCTTGTAGAAGTCCACTACGCCGAACATCGCGCCGTGATCGGTGATTGCCAGTGCGGACATGCCCAATTCCGCCGCATACGTCGCCAACGCCTGCACGCTGCTCAAGCCATCCAGCAGTGAAAATTCCGTGTGTGTGTGCAAATGCACAAAATCCGCCATCCCCATCCTCCGACAGTACAACATTGCAGGTCGCACGTTCAACGTTGCAACGTGCGTCAGATAAAGCTCTTCGATATTTCGTTGTGAAGCTGAACACGTGACGAGGTCAAACACGTTCGAGAGTGGTTACCACCAACCCTTACCTTGATTATAAACCATCAAGGGAAGAGTACAAGGAGAAACCGGCGCGAGCGACGCTACCTCGTTGCGAACCTCTTGCAAAGCATAGTTTTGACGGTAGAATGAAGATAGCAACTGAGATGAGACATACTGCGGAATTCCGCAAAGCGGTAGCATACGAGGGCGGCTAATCCGCCCTCCACAGTTCAAGTTATGATTTCGCAACACAAGGAGTCATTATGCCAAACCAAGAAGTGATTGAGCTGCGGAGTCGGATCATCGGGGCGTTGCTCCAAAACGTGCGCGACCGGTCGCGCCTTTCACAAAAGGAATGTGCTGCCATCCTGGGTGTGCCCGTCGAGACGTTGGCGGCCTACGAAGAGGGCAGCAAAGCCATCTCATTGCCCGAACTGGAACTGCTGACGCGGTTCCTCAATGTGCCCTTAAGTGCGATCCGCACCGCCGACACGCTGAACGAGATGCAGGCCGACAAAAAGACGCCCAATCCCAGCATGTACTTGCTCTTGCGCCACCGCATCGTTGGAGCGCGGCTGCGCCAACTGCGCACTGAGGGCAATCGCACCCAGCAAGACCTGGCAGATATGCTCGAATGTCCACTGGCGACCATCGCCGAATATGAGTTCGGCAAACGCCCGATCCCCGTCGCTGAACTGGAAGTTGTCTGTCGCGCACTCAACGTTCCACTCAGCTATTTCCTCGATAAAGACAGCGACATTGGCAAATGGCATTTGTTACAGGATCAGTTTGAACTTTTCAAGAACATGGCGCCCGACCTGCGCGAATTCGTCCTTAAACCGATCAACAAAAGTTATCTGGAACTGGCGATGAAGCTGGCGCAGATGCCAGCCGGCGCACTGCGCGCCATTGCCGAGGGTCTGTTGGAAATTACCTTTTAGGAGACTCAATGAACGCACCCACAGCCGAAGAACTGCAAAAGGAAGGACTGCGCCTCTTCCAGGAAGGGTTATATGATGAAGCCGCGCGGCGCTTTGGCGAGGCTCTGGAACACTTCGCTGAAGAAGGGCTGGAGACCGAAGCTGGTGAGATGCTCAACAACATCGGCATCATTCGCCGCAAGCAAAGTCGCTGGGACGACGCGCTCGCGTCCATCGAAGAAGCGCATCGCATCTTCGAGCGGGCGGGCGATAAGTCACGCGCGGCGCAGGCTCTCGGCAACATGGCCAGCATCTATGCTGCGCTCAAGCGGCAGGACGAGGCCATCGAAGCCTGGCGCGCGGCAGCCATGATTTTTGAAGAAATCGGGGATCGGCAGAAACAGGGTGATACATTGATGGCATTGGGCCTGTCGCTCTTCAAATCTGGCCGCCGGCAAGAAGGGTTGGCGGCTTACCACGCTGGACTGCAAATCGTGGAGAAACCCACGGCCTCCCAAAAACTGCACCGGACCCTGCTGGCCGTGCAAGCGCGTGTGTTAGGATAGAGAAAAAAGCGTTGGGACGCCGTGGTGACGCGGCGTCCCAACAAACGGAAACCGATGGACCTGGAGGGACTCGAACCCTCGACCCCTTGAATGCCATTCAAGTGCGCTCCCAACTGCGCTACAGGCCCAGAACTGCCTTTAACTTTGTATTAGAACAACATCAGGCCCCACTGAGGCCCTGATGGAGCTGAGGGGATTCGAACCCCTGACCCCTACAGTGCGATTGTAGTGCTCTCCCAGCTGAGCTACAGCCCCGCAAGGTGAAGGGGGCTGTCGTGACGTTCAGCCCCCATCTTCGCAACGCCGAAAGTTTACCACAAGTGAGGCGATTGTCAAACGCGGCTCTTACGAATTGCCCCCGTCGTTATCGAACAGGTCGCGCAGGCCCCGCGTCCACATATCGCCGAGCGGGACGAACCGCTTCTCGGTGAAATCTTCGGCGAGCGTCTCGATGTATTCTCTGATTTGCAGGCCTGGCGTCTGTTCTTCCAACTTGTCAATCTCGGCTTCGATAGACAGCAGCAGTTGCCCGCTCTCCGCTTCAAGGTCCGACAGGTCCAGCGTGAGATTAAACATGTGGTTGAACCTTTTGACCAGATCGTACCAGGCTTTGAAGTCATTCTCGATGCTGAAACCCTGCACCGAGGTGGACATCTGCGAGAAGTCATACGCCGGGACGAAGCCATAGAAGGCCAAAAACTCGATCCCGCGCTGCTCGGCCTGATCCGCGAGATACGTGCAGATAGTCGTCCCGCCCTCATAGTCGGAAAAGCGGAGGGCGTAGCGGCTCAATTCATCCTTCATGGTTTTAAGACTGTACACGCACGAAACTTCCCGGTCTTTGTTGTAGGGCACAGCCCCATAAACCCCACCAACCGCCGCAACTCTTTTCACACCCAGCGTCCGCACCATATCGAAGAAAGCGTCGGCATACTGCTCAACACGCAGATGAGGCTCATCGCCCAGAAAGATCACCAGCCCCTTTTCGTCGTCGCCGGCGTAGAAAAACTCGTTGTTGTGGGTGGACATGGACAGCCGGTAGCCTTCTTCAAGCTTGACCTGGGGCCGCAAAAAGTGGTGCGTCCCTGGAATCTGGAACAGATAATAATCCTCCGAATTCAGTTCCCCAATTTGGCGCGCATTTGTCTTTTCGATGAGATATTGCGGCAATCCTGACGAAATCGAACCGGCGTCGGCCCATTGGCGCCACCCGGCGATCATATATTTCTCTTTGGCCCTGGGAGTTTCCCATAACTCGAATAAATCTTGCATCATCTTCACCTCCCCACATCCCTGAAAACGCGACTAAAGTCGCTACTACGCGCTCTACATCACGATAATGCGGTGGTCAGGCCATCTCGCCAAACCGTTTGCTAAACCGCAAGAAAAACCAGTATCCGAAAACCAACATCACCAGCGCCGTCACCGCCGTGCGGGCGAGGAAGTCCAGCCGCGTCAGCGCGCCGTTGTAAAGAATGTCCTGGTACGTGTTGATGATGGATGCCATCGGATTGAGCCGGAACAGCCAGAGCTGCGGATTGAACGTCACGCCCAGCAATGTGACCTTCTCCGGCAGATCGCGGAATGTGTACACAATCGGCGTGAGAAAGAACCACGCCTGCATCCCCACATCCATCATCATGTGCGTGTCCCGGTAAAACACCTCCAGCGTCGCAAGAAACAGCACAATCCCAATTGAAAAAGTCACCTGGATCAGAATCGGAACCGGCAGGAGCAAGAGCCAGCCCGTCAACGGGACGCCAGAAATGAGAATCAAAATCAGCAGCACCGGCAATGAGATCAGGAAGTTGACCAGATTGGAGAGCACCACCGAGATGGGCAGCGTTTCTCTGGGAAAGTAAACCTTTTTGACCAGATGGCTATTCCCCACAATGCTCGGAATCCCCCCCAGCACTGAACCGGTGAAGAAGTTCCACGGCAGCAGTGCGCTCAGGAAGAGGATATGTGGATTGTCAATGGTGCGGTTGCGCCACATATAGCCGAACACAAACGTGAAGATCAGCATCATCAGCAGCGGGTTCAACCACGACCAGAAGACTCCGAGCAACGAATTTTTGTAACGCACTTTAAGATCGCGCACCACCAGGTTGTAAACCAGGTCGCGGTACGCCCACAGTTCTTTGAGATGTTCACCCATGATTCAGCAAGCCCTTTGTTAGATTACGGCCCGTTTCATCCGCCGCGCCTACGATTATACTATACCTTTTTATTTATTCGCTCACTGCCCCCTTCGCTCACTGCCCCCGTCTCGGGGGCAGGTGATCCCCGTCCTTACTTCTTGCTCCCCGCCCCCGTCTCGGGGGCAGGTGATGAAAGTTTGTGAGATACCCTGTTAACAGTATAATGCCTCCTTGATGAAACGCTACATTACTTTTGCTATGCTGATCGTGCTGTTGGTCGCCGCTGCGCTGCGGGTGATGGCGCTACCTGAGTTGCCGGTGGGCCTGCACTACGACGAGGCCGCCAACGTCATCCTCACGCGCCAGATTGCCGCCGGTACCTATCGCCCGATCTTCATCCGCGCATACACCGGCAAGGAAGTACTCTTCTTCTATATTGGCGCGTTCTGGGTCTGGGCGACGGGCGGCGCGCCGTGGGGCCTGCGCCTGAACGCAGCGATGTTCGGTGTGCTCACCGTCGCGGCGACATACGCCGTGACCTGTGCGCTGTTGGGGTCGGGACGGCGCGCGCGGTGGATCGCGCTGCTGGCAGCAGGCTGGATGGCAGTGCTCTTCCCACACGTGCTGCTGAGCCGCTATGGATTCCGCGCCATTGCACAACCCTTGCTCCAGGCGTTGACGGCGACCGCGCTCTGGCGCGGCTTGCGCAGCGACAAACGGCGTTGGTTCGCCGTGGGCGGGGCGTTTCTCGGCCTCACCGGATACACGTATCTGGCGGCGCGCCTGTTCCCGCTGCCGCTAGCCTTGGCGCTTGGCTGGCTGCTCCTCCGCACGCGGCGCGAGGAGCGTCTGCGGCGGATGGGCCAGTTTGCCCTGGCGCTGCTGGTGGCGCTGATCATCTTTGCCCCGCTGGGCCTCTACTTTCTACGTAATCCCGCCGCCTTCACCACGCGCATTGCCCAGGTCGCCGCGCCGACGTGGCAAGATGCGCTGCACGGGCTGTGGCTGTGTGTCCGCGCGCTGGCATGGCCCGGCGGCGGCGACACATACATCCGCTTCAACATTCCCGGCAGGCCGATTTTAGACGTGTTCTCGGCGGCGCTGGCGCTCGTCGGGCTGGCAAGCCTGCTTTTCGGGACGCGCAAAGATGCCCTGGACGGCGTTGCGCGGCTTTTCATCGTCGCGGCGCTGGCAACGATGCTGCTGCCCAGCGCCCTGGCAACCTCAGAGATGACGCCGAGCAACCTGCGGCTGGTTGGCTTGTTCCCCTTCATCGCCATTTTGCCCGCATACGGGGTCGTTTCACTCGTCGGCGCGCTCACAGGCGATTTACCAAATCGCTCTACAAATACAAAAAGCTCTTTCTTCCCTCTTGCTTCGTGCCTCTTGCTTCTTTTAGTGCTCGGCGGGGCAACGACCGCCCGCGCTTATCGCCGGTGGGCCACATCCACCGCGTTGTTTTATACCGTAGATGGCGAGATGGTGCTGGCGGCAAAGGTGTTGGAGGCGACCGACCTGTCACACACCACCGTCTACATCGCCAGCGAGCACTACCGCCACCCCACGGTCGCGGCGTTGGCGCGCCAGTATCCGCAGGCCAAATGGCTCACCGGCGGCGCGACGCTCGTGCTGCCGCCCACCGGCGACGCTCTCTACCTGCTGCCGCGCTCCCTTACGCCGCCGTCACCCTGGCCCGACGCCATCACGCAGCAGTGGCGCTCCACCGTCCTCACCGATCCCGCCGGGGAGCCGGCGTTGTGGGCGCAGCGCCTCACGGCGGCGCAGATCGCGGCGCTGCGCCCGGCGGCGTCGCCATACGCCGATTTCGCGCACGTGCTCCAGGTCTATGCAGCGCGGGCGGTCGGCCCCTGCCGCGTGGCGGTAGCGTGCCCTGTCCTGGTCACGTGGTCGGCCAGCGCGCCGTACACCACGCTCCAGCCGGTGCTACGCCTGCTGCACCCGGCGACCGGCGAGTGGGCGCGGGCGACCGCCTTCCACTATCCGCCAGAGCAGTGGATGGTGGGCGACTTCGTCTTCGACCAATTCACGCTCGTTCCGCCGGTGGGCATCCCGCCCGTAGAAGGTTACGAGATCGGCGTGGGTTTCTTCAATCCCGACAGCGGCGCGGCGCTGCCGCGTTTGCACAATGAACGGTTCGCCGGGTTGGACGCGCGTTTCCCGCTGACGGCGACATTGCTGCCGCTGGCATCCGCGCCAGACGCCGCGCAGACCGCCGAAGCCTGCTTCGGGATTCTGCGCGACGCGAGTGTGACACACGCGGGACTGTCGCTGCTAGGCTACACGGCCTTACCGAAGGCGCTGCGGCCCGGCGAAACCGCGTTGCTCAGGCTGTGCTGGCAAGCGACAGGCGCTCCGCTGCCCGAGGCCAACGTCACCCTGACCCTGAGCGGCCCGGAGCAGCACACGCTCTACACCGGCGCGCCGGCGAGCGGCTACGGCTTCGCGCAGTGGCGGGCGGGCGACGTCGTCGAGGATCGTTACACGTTGCGCCTCCCACGGGACATCGCCGCCGGGCGGTATACGTTGGTCTTGTCCGTGGGGGAAACACGGCTCAGCGCGCTGGGAGATCTTGAAGTTCCGGCGGTAGCGCGCAATTTCACTCTGCCGAATATGCAACATCCTTTCGCGGCGGATTTTGGCGGGAGCGTCCGTCTGCTTGGCTACGATGTGGGCGCGCTCCAGGCGGGGCAACCGCTGGATGTGACCCTGTACTGGCAAACCGTGGCGGAGATGGCGGAGGACTACCTCGTCTTCGTGCACGTGCTCGATGTGACGAGTGGGCGCATCGTCGCGCAGGTAGACGAAGCGCCGCAGAACAACGGCTATCCCACATCGCTGTGGGTTGCGGATGAAATTGTGGCTGACCGGCACACCTTGAACATTCCCGCCGACTTGCCGGCCGGCGACTACCGCCTGCGTGTGGGGCTCTATCGGCAAGAAAACGGGGACTACCTCACAGTCAACGGCGACGCGAGCCTGCTTCTGCCGCTCACCAAACCATAATAAAACGTAAAGCGTAAAACGTAAAAGTTCCCCTTACGTTTTACGCTTTACGTTTCACGTTTTACGTCACAACCCTCACCTCATCCGCGCGGAAGCGGAAGCGCTCACGTTCGACGCGCGGACCGTCGGGAGGAATTTCGACGACAATTTCAGCTTTGAGGATGTCCAGGTCAATCACCCGCCCGATGCCTTTCTCGGTCTGCACGCGCGCCTTGATCTTGGGCAAACTCTTGGCTTCCTCTTTGTAGACCTCATGCTCATAAGCCAGGCAGCAACGCAGTCGCCCGCACATACCGGTGATGTCGGTGGGGGCCATCGAAATGGCCTGATCCTTCGCCATCTTGATAGAGACGGCCTGGAACTCGGTGAGGAAACGGCAGCAGCAACGCGGTTCCCCGCAGACGCCATAGCCGCACAGCGTTTTAGCGTGGTCGCGCGGGCCGACTGTTCTGATCTCCACCCGGCAGTTCATACGGGTGGCAAGACGACGGCGGAAATTGGTGAGGTCTTTCTTGTTCGAGTTGCCCGTGCCAAGCACAATGGCGCTGTTCCCATCGAGCGAGAACTCCGCCGAGAAAATTTTCATATCCAGCTTTTGCGCCTTAACCTCTTCTTTGGCGACCTCGACCATGCGCTCGGCGCGCTCGCGCATCAACTGGAAGCGCGCCATATCGAGGGCCGTGGCCTGCCGCACTACCGGTTTGAGGCGCTTGGGGGAGATGCCTTCGGGCAGTTTCGCGTCTGTCTCACCGACTTGACCAGCTTGCTCGCCGTACACCGTCTCGACGACGACCCAATCGTTCTTTTTCAGGCCCATCTCGACCGGCGCGACGAAATGATAGATTTTGCCCGCCGGTTGAAAACGAACCCCAATAGGCGTCACCGGGCCGTGGAACTCAGGCCGTTTTGACGAAGCCTCGACAGACGAGAGTTCCATCTCATCCAATGCTTCATCAACCTCAAGAAGTTCCTCTTGAACTTCATCAAGCCATGTTTCAATCTCATCCGACCATGCTTCGGCTTCTTCGTCCGGCATAGTTACATTCTCTTCTTCCATACATCCTGCTTTCTGTGCGCTAAACGTTGACGTCTCCGCACTCTCGGCTCACGCGCATCCCGCGCTCACGGGTTAACTATACCTTACAAGGGCATTTTGGCAACCGGCGCGGCGATTTTTGACAGCCTTGCCAGTATGGCTACAATAACCTTATGCAACACATTTACTGGATCCTCGACAGAATTTTGGCTGGACGACCTGGCCCGGTTCGCGCTCCCTGGCGACCGGCGGAGTTCTACGCGGGCGGGATTCGCGCGGTGGTCTCCCTGGCTGCCGAAGAGCCGGTCGAAGATTTGCGCGAGTATGGTTTGGAGCATTTCAAGGCTGAGTTCCCGCCTGTCTTCCTCTTTTCGGTGGGGATGCGCAAGGCATTCATTCACGAGGCGCTGCCCGTGTGGAATTTCATTCACCCGCGCTTGGAAGCCGGAACGCCGGTACTGGTGCATTGCCACGCCGGCTGCGACCGGACAGGGCTGATCCTGGCCGGTTATCTCGTTATCTACCGCCATCTCTTGCCCGAAGCGGCCATTGCCCAGGTGCGCGCGGCCAATTCCTGTGCGCTGGGCGCGCCAGGATACGCGGAAGCCGTCGCTCTCCTGCGCCCAGGGCAAATCCCTGATCCCAAAACGCTATTATAGACGCAGCACTTTCTTCTGCAGGATGCGTTCTAGCGTTGTCACACCTTCCTGGAGCGTGGTTCCCAAAAAAAGGCCGTGAACTTTCGTTCGCAGCTCAGGCCGTTCGTTAAAAACTGGTCCGCCGTAACAGACAATCGGCTCCCCCGTTTGGGCAGCTTCAGGAAGCCAGACAGGCCATTCAACCAGCGCCAGCGCCGGTTCTTCAGTGATCGCGGTCAGCACTACAGCAGGGGGATGCGTCTCATGGACAAATTTCGCCACCTCCGACAACGGAATGGACTGTCCCAGGTACGCGATGGGCCAACGTCTGCGCCGCAACAGCGCGCCGAACATGAGCAGGCTGCCCTCGTGCCATTCGCCGGGGGCGCACGCCAGCACGATGGGCGCGACAGGATAGGGCGGCGGCCCGGTGCGCATCCACATGAGCAGGTGTTGTCGCAGGTAGTGCGTCGCCAGGTGCTCGGTCGCAATATCAATGGTTCCGCGTTCCCACCCCAGACCGATATCGCGCAATGTCGGGCCGATCAGTGCCGTGATCAAATCTTCCGGCGTGTAGAGCACGAATGCTTCATTGAAAATAAGGTCCGCCTGCCCGGTATCGTGGGCGAGCAAGGTATCAAGCAGTCTTTTGCGTAGTGCGTTCATGTGAACGTTGGAGACGCCCTCCGACCCAGTGTTCATACCGGGTTGCGTGATGGCCGACGCCGCTGCTGTGATCACTGCGCCTGCTCCCGCTTCCGCTGCTCGCAAAGCGCGCACGGCTTGCCGGACCTGCATCCCTTCGTCTATTCGCGCTTTGACCCACCGCAACCGCTGTACTTCTTTCTCGGCATAGAGCCGATGTTTCCCCTCGGTGCGGGCGGCTTCAGGGAAATTGTAGCGGCGTTCCCAGATGCGCAACGTGGCTGATGGGATGTCGGTCATCCGCGCGACAACGCCAATGTTATAGATTGGTTCTTCAGTGCTCATCGTATTCGTCCTTAATTCAATAGTCCAAACATCATTGTTCGACCTCTGAATGATAACCTTATCTTACCATAAACGGCTTGTATTGTCAAATATATATAAACAAAATGATTTCAATATATTGACAAAGCTCCTGTTCGTGGTATTATTCCTGTAATAAACATAAGCGAAGTGAGGATAAAACGGATGACAATGATGGAAACACAAGAAGGAGCGGCAGCATAATGGGCGCATTGGAGGGCAAAGTCGCTGTCATCACCGGCGGCACGCGCGGTCTGGGCTTGGCGATAGCGCGCGCCTATCTGCGTGAGGGCGCGGCAGTTGTGGCAGCCTCGCGCTCAGCGGAGGCGGTGACGGCCACCGTCGCGCAGCTTCAAACACCAACGGCGCGTATCGCCGGGATCGCGTGTGACGTTGGCGACCTCGCGCAGGTGCAGGCGCTCAAAGCGTATGCCCTGGCGACGTTCGGCGGTCTCGACATCTGGATCAACAATGCCGGTATCGCGGGGCCTTATGGCGCTACCGCGCACATCGCGCCGGACATGTTCACTGCCGTCCTGCAAACCAATATCGTCGGCACATATAACGGCTCGTGGGCAGCGATGCAGCACTTTCTGCCGCGCCATCAGGGCAAGCTCATCAACATCCTGGGGGCAGGGGCGCGCCGTCCAATGCCGATGCAGAACGCCTACACGTCCAGCAAAGGCTGGATGAAAAATTTCACCCTGACCCTGGCGCAGGAATACCGCGAGAGCGGTGTAGGGGTCTATACCTTTAATCCGGGCATGATGATCACGGACCTGCTGACGCGCATCGAAGCCGTTGCAGGTTACGAAAACCGGCTGAAGTCGTTCGACGCTGTCATCCGGATGTTTGGCAAGCCGCCGGAGATTCCCGCCGAGAAGGTAGTGTGGCTTGGCAGCCACGCCACAGATGGGAAAACCGGACTGCTGGTCGAACAATCAACGGTGTTTTCGCTGCTTGGCGGGGTTTTGAAAGAGCTGTGGCGGCGTCTGCGTGGTCATCCTGCTCCGCCGCTCGATCTCAACATTCACACAATTCCTGCCGCACTCGTAGAAGCGCCGGCATAAGCAGCCCGGGAGGTAACGAAATGCGCATACTTGTCACCGGAGGAACCGGCTTGATAGGCCGGGCGCTCGTGGCCGATGTGCGCCGTGATGCGCACGAAGTCGTCGTGCTCAGCCGCAATCCGGCGCGCGCGCCTGATCTGGCTCCCGGCGTCGAAGTGCAGCCGTGGGATGGCCGTACAGTCGCCGGATGGGGGCCGCTGGTGAACGGCGTGGATGCCGTCGTCAACCTGGCCGGCGAGAACATCTCGTCCGGGCGGTGGACCGCCGCGCACAAGGCTCGCATCGTGCAAAGCCGCCTGGATGCCGGGCGCGCGCTCGTGCAAGCCATCGCCGCCGCGACGTACAAGCCGCGCGTGCTGATCCAGGCGTCGGCGGTGGGCTACTACGGGCCGCGCGGCGCCGAGGCGCTCACCGAAGACGCGCCGCCCGGCGAGGACTGGCTCGCGCAGTTAGCCGTGGAGTGGGAAGCTGTCACCCGTCCCGTCGAGGATGTCGGCGTGCGCCGGGCCGTCATCCGCACCGGCGTCGTGTTGACGCGTGCGGGCGGCGCATTGCCCAAAATGGCGCTGCCGTTCCGCTTTTTCGTCGGCGGGCCGGTGGGCAGTGGGCGACAAATTCTGCCGTGGATTCACCATGCGGATGTGGTCGCCGCCATCCGCTTTTTGATTGACCACGCTGACGCGCGCGGCCCGTTCAACCTCACCGCGCCAGAAGCACCGACCAATGCCGAGTTCGGGCGCGCGTTGGGTCGCGCCATGCGCCGTCCCGCGTGGCTGCCGGTCCCCGGCTTCGCGCTGCGCCTGCTGTTTGGGGAGATGGCGACCGTGCTCCTCACCGGGCAGCGCGCCGTCCCGGCGAAATTGCAGCAGCTGGGCTTCACCTTCCGCTTCCCCATGCTCGACGCCGCCTTAGCCGACATCTTCAACAATAACGTTCCAACGTCCTGACGTTGAAACGTTCCAACGCTTTTTCTCAACAGGAGGTACACGATGAACTGGATCAAGGTTTTACCCGCAGCCGAACTGCCCGAAGGGGGGCGCCAGGTCGTGAAAGTGCAGGAGCACTCTATCCTGCTCATCCACGAGAACGGCAAAATCTACGCGATGCTCAGCGCGTGCCCGCACATGCGGCTACCGCTCAAGGGCGGCAAAATCACGGCAGACGAAGCCATCGTCTGCCCCTTCCACCGCAGCGCGTTTGATCTCAACACGGGCGACGTGAAGGCGTGGTCGCCGTGGCCGCCGGGCGTGGGCAAGATGCTCGGCGCCGTCGCCCGCGAGAAAGCCCTGCGCGTCTTCCCCGCCCGCATCGCCGAAGACACCGTCTGGATCGGCCTGGATTAAACAAGCTCCTGGTCGCCAGTCCAGCCAACTTTCGACCTTTGACTTTCGACTTTTCTTGGAGGAATTATGACACAACCAACCACCGAACGAGTTATGCTCGGCAGCACCGACATCGCCATCTCCCCCATGGGCATCGGCACGTGGGCCTGGGGCGACCGCTTTATGTGGAACTACGGCAAAACGCACACCGACGCCGACATCCGCGCCGCCTTCGACGCCACCCTGACGACAGGCATCAATTTCTTCGACACGGCGGAGGTGTACGGGCTAGGCCGCTCGGAACAACTGCTCGGCCAGTTCATCCGCGAGACCGGGGCGTCCGTCGTGACCGCGAGCAAGTTTATGCCGTTTCCCTTCTGGCTGACGAAGAACGCGCTGCGCCGCGCGCTGCGCAATAGCCTCAAACGCCTGGGAATGGCGCGCGTTGACCTCTACCAGATGCATTTCCCTCTCCCGCCCGTGCCGGTCGAGACGTGGATGGACGCGATGGCCGAGGCTGTCGAAGGCGGCCTTGTCCGCGCCGTCGGCGTCTCCAACTACGACCAGGCCCAGATGGGGCGGGCGCACAACGCCTTGCTGAAGCGCGGCATCCGGCTGGCCTCCAACCAGGTCTTCTACAGTCTGCTGCACCGCGAGCCGGAGTTCAACGGCGTGGCGCAGCTCTGCAAGGACCTCAACGTCACGCTGATCGCCTACAGCCCGCTGGAAAAAGGCATCCTCACCGGCAAATATACGCCCGACAATCCGCCGCCCGGTATGCGTCAACGCCTTTACACGCGCGAATACCTGCAGAAAGTGCAACCGCTGTTGGAGACACTGCGCGAGTGCGGTGCGGCGCACGGCGGCAAAACTGAGGCGCAAGTTGCCCTCAATTGGCTGATCTGCAAGGGCGCAGTGCCCATCCCCGGCGCGAAGAACACCCGCCAAGCCCTCTCCAACGCGGGCGCGCTCGGCTGGCGGCTCACCGATGATGAAGTCGCCGTCCTCGATGAACTGAGTCTGGCCGTCACCAAATGACAGCGCGTCGTAACGACTTCAGTCGTTACACAAGAAGCGACTGAAGTCGCTACTACGCGAGGGGACGCGGGGGGACACGGATGGGTACTGCGATTTGGTGGATACGGCGCGACCTGCGCCTGAGCGATAACCAGGCGTTGCACGCGGCGCTGGATAGCGCGGCGCGTGTCCTGCCCGTGTTCATCCTCGATCCAGCCTTGTGGAATTCGCCGTATACCGGCGAAAAGCGGCGCGCCTTTCTGCTCGGCGGACTGCGCGCCCTGGACGCCGACCTGCGCGCGCGCGGCAGCCGCCTGATCGTGCGCCAGGGTCGCCCGGACGAAGAGCTGGCGCGTTTGCGCGACGAAACCGGCGCCGAGGCCATTTTCGCAGAAGCCGATGTCTCACCCTACGCGCGCCGCCGCGATGCGCGAGTTGCCGCGCATTTGCCGTTGCGCTTAATCGGCGGGTTAACCGTCCGCCCGCCGGAAGCGGTGCGCAAGCAGGATGGCGGCGTCTACACCGTGTACACGCCATACAGCCGGGTGTGGCGCGCCTTGCCACTGCCCGACGCGCGCGAGCTGCTTCCCACGCCGGAACACATCCCCACGCCGCCGGATGTCCACAGCCTCGCGTTGCCCGACGCGCCGGTTTTGCCGGAGGGCGCGCTGTTCATCCCCGGCGAAGCCGAGGCGCAGCGCCGGTTGCAAGCTTTTGTGGCCGACAGGATTGCCAGTTACGCCACAGGGCGCGATATGCTGGCGCTGGCGGGGACGTCGGGGCTTTCGCCGTACCTGCGCTTCGGGATGCTCTCGGCGCGGCAGGCGGCGGTTGCGGCATTGACGGCGCGTGATGACACATACGCCGGCGCAGACATCTGGCTCAGTGAGTTGATCTGGCGCGAATTCTACATGAGCGTGCTCTACCACTTCCCCAACGTCCACCGCGAGAGCTTTCGGGAAGACCTGCGCAGCATCGCATGGGACAACAACGTGGACGCCTTTGCCGCCTGGCAGGCAGGCCGCACCGGCTACCCCGTCGTGGATGCGGCGATGCGCCAACTGCTGGCGACCGGCTGGATGCACAATCGCGCGCGGATGATCGTCGCCTCGTTCCTCGCCAAGCACCTGCTCATTGATTGGCGCTGGGGCGAGCGGCACTTTATGCGGCACCTCATTGACGGCGATCCCGCCGCGAACAACGGCGGCTGGCAGTGGAGCGTCGGCACTGGCACCGATGCTGCACCGTACTTCCGCATCTTCAACCCGGTGCTGCAAGGTGAAAAGTACGATCCCCACGGCGACTACGTCCGCCGCTGGGTACCCGAATTGGCGCGCGCGCCTCTCGCCCACCTGCACCACCCGTGGACGATGCCTGCCGACGTGCAGCGCGTGGCCGGTTGCATCATCGGCGTGGACTACCCCGCGCCCATCGTCGAACACGCCTGGGCGCGGCAACGGGCATTGCGCGTCTACAAAAACGCGAAACGTGAAGCGTAAAACGTAAGACGTGAAACGTAAATTGCCGTCTGACACATTTTACGTCTTACGCTTTACGTCTTACTCTTGGTTCGCTCATTTTTTAAACGGTTTTTGGAATTGTCGAAACGGTTTTCTGCGCTTCATATATGCACACAAATTTGAATTTTGCATCTAAAAACTACATATATGCATATATAATAGCTTATCTTTTGTATTGAAACTCATTTGTATGAAAGCTCGCTTTTGAGTTTGAGAAATTAGCACAAAAATGGGTGCTTCAAGCTTGTTCTGAGTTCATTTGTACATTTTTGTAGACAATCTATGCTTGTCTGTGCTATAAGTTTTGATTACGAGACTGAATTTCGGAAACTCACTGGAAAATAAGCGAACCAAGAGGTCTTACGCTTTATTTACAGGAGGAGATGGAGACAATGGATAAAGATGTTAAACGTCGTTTGGGACTGATTTTCGGTTTTGTGCTGATTGACTTACTGGGGTACAGCTTGATCTTGCCCTTGCTGCCCTACTACGCGGAAACGTTCGGCGCGACATTGACGCTGGTGGGGCTTTTGGGGACGGTGAACGCGCTCGCGCAGTTGATCGCTGCGCCGACCATTGGCCGCCTTTCCGACCGGTATGGACGCCGCCCGCTGCTCATCGTCAGCATCGTGGGGACGGTGGTGAGCTTCATCTTGCTTGGCACGGCGCGCTCGCTGTTCGTCATTTTCCTCAGCCGTCTTCTCGACGGTTTAGTGGGCGGCAACATTTCGCTGGCGCGCGCCTACATCACCGACGTGACCGACGAGAAAAACCGCGCGCGCGGTCTAGGCATCATCGGCGCGGCGTTCGGCCTGGGCTTCATCGTCGGCCCGGCAATGGGCGGGTTCTTGAGCCGGTTCGGCTACAACGTCCCGGCGCTTGTGGCGGCGGGACTCTCGGCGCTCAATCTGCTCGCGGTGGCGCTGTGGCTGCCGGAATCGCTTTCGCCAGAACGGCGCGCCGAGGCGCGCAAGCATCCGGGCACGCGCTTCTCCTTCCGGTTGCTCGGCGAGGCGTTGCAGCGCCCCTGTGTCGGGCCGCTGCTGCATATCAGCTTGCTCTACAGTCTGGCCTTCACGCTGTTCCAGTCGAATTTCGCGCTCTACGCCAAGACACGTCTGGGCCTGGATGTCCAGGCCACCAGCTTCGTGTTGACGTTTGTGGGGATATTGTCCGTTTTCGTCCAGGGATTCGCCATCGGCAGACTGACCGCGCGATTCCGCGAGCGCCAGTTGATTTTTGCCGGAACCATCATCCTGGCCCTTGCGCTCCTGGGATGGGCGTTTGCGCCCAACGTCTGGCTGCTGCTGATCGTGTTGGCCCCCACCGCGCTGGCGGCCGGCGTGTTGAACACCGTGCTATCCAGCCAGTTGACGAAGGTCGTGCGCCGCGAAGAGGTGGGCGGCACGTTGGGCCTGTCCGCCTCACTGCAAACGTTTGCCCAGATCGTCTCGCCGGGCCTGGGCGGCGTGCTACTGGAGAATGTCGGTACGTGGTCGGTCGGTGTGCTCGCCGCGTTGATTATGGCCTGGACGATCTCCTTCACGCGACGTCGGCTGCTCACCCAACCGGACGAGACCGACGCGAGTTGCCGCCCAGGAGATGCCGGGGTCGCCATCGCCTGATGCAGGGCTTGGCAGCGCACCGGATTGGGGTTACAATCCAGGCACGGCTTGATGGGAGGCGATTATGATTCCGTTGGGTGATAACATACCGTCCAGACGTTTTCCGGTGGTCACGTTCACGCTGATCGTGATCAACAGCGTCATCTTCCTGTTCGAGGCGCTCTTCGAACCGGCGGCTAACCAGATGGCGCAGATGTTCGGGGCGACGCCGGTCAACATTATGACCGGGTGGACCAACCCGCTCACGCTGCTCACCCTGGTCACGGCGATGTACCTGCACGGCGGTTGGGCGCACTTGATCGGCAACATGATCTACTTGTGGATTTTCGGCGACAACGTGGAAGATCGTATGGGACGCGGGCGGTTCTTCATCTTCTATACGCTGTGCGGCGTGTTGTCGGGGCTGGCGCAAGTGCTGGCGATGCCCACCTCGCGCGTCCCGGCGATTGGGGCAAGCGGCGCGATTGCGGGCGTGCTGGGCGCGTATCTGGTACTTTTTCCACGCGCGCGGGTGCGCACGCTGGTGCCGTTGATCTTCATCTACACTACCGTGCATTTACCGGCGATCATCGTGCTAGGCGGGTGGTTCCTGGTGCAATTTCTCAACGGGCTGGCGTCGCTCAACGTCAACGTACAGATGGGCGGCGTAGCGTGGTGGGCGCACATCGGCGGATTCGTCGTCGGTATGATCCTCATGCCGCTCTTCCGCCGCAAAGAGCCGCCTTCGCCGTTCTACGAATATGATGGCCGCCGCTATTGGTCGGATGATCAATGGTAAGTGATCCCTTGAGCGCCATCGTGAAGAGCCTGGAGCGGACGCGCGCGCGCATCGTCGAGGCGGCCCTGCGTGTGGGGCGCGATCCGGTTGATGTGCGCCTGGTCGCTGTGACCAAAACCTTCCCCGTAGACGCCATCCTCGCTGCGTGGGATGCCGGGCAGCGCGATTTCGGCGAAAACCGGCCTGAAGAAGGCGTACCGAAGGTGTTGGAATTGGCGGCGCGGCTCGCGACAGCGGATGCGAAGCCAGTCTGGCACATGATCGGGCACATTCAACGGCGGAAAGCGTCGCTGGTCGTGGATCACTTTGCTATGGTCCATGCAATTGACCGTCTGGCGCTGGCGCAGAAGTTGAGCGCGCTGGCGGTGGAAGCCGGGCGCGAGCTGCCCGTGCTGCTGGAGTGCAACGTCTCCGGCGAGGCGAGCAAGTATGGCTATCAAGCCGCCGGTTGGGAGCGCGACGCCGCTCTCCGCGAGCGCCTGTACGCCGAAGTTGCCGCCGTTCTGGCGCTCCCCGGTCTGCGCCTGGAGGGGGTGATGACGATGGCGCCGCTCGCCGAGGAGGCCGAGGCCGCGCGCCCGGTTTTCGCCTCGCTGCGTGGCCTGCGGGACGCGCTCCGCGAACATTTTCCCGGCGCGCCGCTGCCGCACCTTTCGATGGGCATGACCGACGATTTTGAAGTCGCCATCGAAGAAGGCGCGACGCTCGTGCGCATCGGGCGGGCCATCTTTGGCCCGTATCAGGCATAATCTGCCGTAGGGCGAATTGGCAATTCGCCCTACAAAACGCGATCTTCGGGAGGGAGTATGGTTATCAATGCAATCATCCAGGTCTTGAACATCATCTTGGGTGTGGTAGGACTGATCCTGATCCTGCGCATCGTGTTGCAACTGTTCAACGTCTCGTCGCAGAATCCGGTAATGCGCGCGCTCACGTTCGTCACCGACCCGATGCTTGAGTTAGTCAGCAAAATTCTCGGCATCCCCTCCTACAGGCGTTACGATCTCTCCACCATCGCGGCGTTGGCTGCGGCGGTGATCGTCATCTGGGTCGGGCGGACGGTGATTGTGGCGGCGTTGCAATTCATCCTCTACATCCCAGGCTGGGTCAGAAACCCGGTTGGGAGTCTCTACAGCATCCTGGTTTTTATCCTGAGCCTGGCTTTCGAACTGTACGGCATGGCTTTGCTGGTGCGCATCCTCTTTGAATGGCTGCGCATCCCCTATTCCAGCCGGGTAATGCGCTTCTTGTGGGACATCACCGAGCCGCTACTCGCGCCCATTCGTCGCGCCTTGCCTACCTTCGGCGGCCTGGACTTCTCGCCGCTGATCGCCTTTTTCCTGCTGAATTTGTTGGAGCGGCTGGTGTTTACGATGTTGGGCTGGATCTTTTGACCAAAGAAAATTTTGATTCCATTCCCCGCTTGACCTTAGGATTTTCTTGCCCTATAATAGAATAAATACGAGATTTCAATCTTCTATTCCTGGTGCATCGCCGTCCGTTTATAAACGTATTCAACTGCAACGCATATAAGGAGGTTCTCTATGTGGTCCAAGAAGATGCTATGCGCCATCGTGGTGGCGTTATGCGCGTTGAGTGTGTTCTCCGCCGCCGTGCGCGCCGAATACGGCCCGAATGAAGGAACGATCCGTGGCGCGGCTTTCATTGATAGCAATCGCAACGGCAAAATGGATGCCAACGAGAAGGGCCTGGGTTGGGTCTACTTTACCATCTCCAACGGCAGTTACAGCCACACCTACTTCTCGGAATGGCAAACCACGGATTCAGTCGGCAACACCTATGCCACGGGCACGTTCGGGCCGACGCCGCTGGCGAAGGGCGGCTGGAAGGTGACGTTCCACGTCCCGCAGGGCTATGTCGCCACGACGCCGACCGAGCGCGTGGTCTACGTGCCCGGCGCGGAAGGCGGCCATGTCGCCTACGTGTATATGGGCTTCTATCCGAAGGCTGGCGCTGCCGGCGGGAGCGGCGGTATCTTGCCGGCGAGCGGTCTGGCGAACAACAACGCGCTGTTTTGGGCGTTGGGCTGCTTCGCAGTCGGCTCGGTGATTTCCGTGACCCTGGGACTGTCGCGGCGGCGCGCATAACTCCTCTTCGTATCGGCTTGATCTTTGCGGCGGCGTGTGGATTCCACACGCCGCCGTGCTATGCTCCCTGCCCCCGTCCCGGGGGCAGGGAGCGGGGGCGTCTTTACGTGATGCCGGTCTGTGCTATGATACAGCTACTTGACTAACGACAATCTGACGACTTTTGAGGAACGTGTATGCAGGTGTATATCGTCCATTTTGGCGAGTTGGGACTGAAAGGGCGCAACCGGATTTTCTTTGCGCGGCATTTGGTCGAGAACATCCACGCCGTTTTTGCGGATGCGCCGGGAACGACGGTGAAGTTTTTTCACAGTCACATCCTCGTCAAAGTATTCGCGCAGATGCCGGCGGCGACCATCGAAGCGCGCCTCAGCAAGGTTTTCGGCATCGCTTATTACGCGCCGGCGACGATTGTGTCCGCGGATTTCGAGGCGATCAGCCAGGCCGCGCTGCGTCTGGTCGAGGGGGTGGTCACGCCGGCAACGACTTTCAAGGTGGATACCACGCGGGGCGACAAGCGCTTCCCGATCACGTCGCAGGGCGTTGACCGCGAAATCGGCGCGCGGATCGTGGAGATGACCGGCGCGCCGGTCAAACTCAAGGACCCCGATGTCACGTTGACTATCCAGATTTACGAAGACGCGACGTATCTTTTCGTGCGCCGACTTCCGGGAGCAGGCGGTTTGCCGGTGGGCGTCAGCGGGCGCGTGCTCACGCTATTTTCCGGCGGGATTGATTCGCCCGTGGCGGCGCACATGATGTTGAAGCGCGGCTGCACGCTCGATCTGCTGCACTTCCATCTGCTGCCCAACGTGGAACAGGCGCGCGCGTCGAAAATCGTGGCGATGGCGCGCGCCGTGCTGGAGCCACATCGCCTCGCGGCGCCCCTCTATTTGATTTCCGCCGCGCCCTTCGAGACGGCGATGGCTGACGTGAACACGCGCGTTTCGACGGTGGTCTTCCGCCGCTTCATCATGCGCGTGGCCGAGCGCATCGCGGAACAGCGTCAATGTCTCGCATTGGTGACGGGCGAAAGCGTCGGGCAGGTGGCTTCGCAGACGCTGCAAAACATCAGCATGATCAGCCGCGCGACGGCGCTCCCCATCCTGCGCCCGCTCATTGCCTTCGACAAGGCGGAAATCGTCGCCGCCGCGCAACGCCTCGGCACCTACGATCTCTCCATCCAGCCGTACCGCGACCCGTGTTCGATCCACGCGCGCAACCCGGCGACCAGCGCCGACCTGGGCGAAGTCGAGCGCGTCGAAACCGAGATCGGCATCGCCGACCTGCTCGAAACCACCCTGCACAATTATGTAGATAAAGTGTGGATTAACTAACGTTCAAACGGTTAAAACGTTCGAACGTTCAAACGTTTTAACGTTTTCATAGGGAGGTAAAACATGAACACCGTGAATCGCATTGTCATTGTCATTGTGTTGTTGGCGCTGATGGCAGCATTAACGGCTGTCTTCGTCCTACCCCACGTTTTGCTCATCAACATCGGCAACTGGATAGTGCAGTCGGGCCAGTATTTCAATCAGATGCAGCCGGCATGGCGGCTGGTTGGCGGCCTTTTCCTCGCGCTGATCGCTGATCTGCTGATCCTGCTTCTGATCTTCCTGGAAGTGCGACCAGGTCGCAAGCGGTTCATCCGCGTGCAACAGGTGACCGGCGGGATGGCAGCTATCAGCGGGGAGAGCATCGTGCAGCAGCTCGTCTACAAACTCGATCCGTTGCCGGATGTCATCAAGGTCACGCCCAAAGTCCACGCAAAACGCGATAAAGTACAGGCTATCGTGGATGTGGACGTAGAGGCGGGCGCCGATGTGCCTGGCCTGGCAACGCAGTTGATGGGCGTGGTGAAAACCGTTCTATCCGATGACCTGGGCTTGCAGGTTTACGGGCAACCGGAAGTGCGCATTAAAGTCGCTCCCGCGCCCACAACCGTCGTGAAGAAGAGCCGCCCGGCTGCGGAAGAGCCGCTGCCGCCCCAACCGGTCGTCCCGACGGAGAAGCCGCAGGAGTTGGCCGGGCCGCCACCCTTGCCCGTTGAAGAGGACCGCTAAACGTGAGCGAAGCGCCCACGCTATCCGCCGACGCGCTTATCGAGGCGTTGCTCTTCGTCGCGCCGCAACCCCTGACGCCGGAATCCCTGGCCGAGGTCACGGGCCTGTCGCTTGACGAGACAGAGGCCGCCCTTTCCACGTTGGAGACGCGCCTGGCGACTTCGGGCCTGCGGCTCCAGCGCAACAAAAAGCGCCTTCAAATCGTCTCTGCGCCCGAAGCCGCGCCCTTCGTCGAGAAACTTTTGGGCCTGGAAGTCAACCTGCACCTTTCGCAGGCGGCGATGGAGACGCTGGCGATTGTAGGCTACGCGCAGCCGGTCACCCGCCCGCAGATCGAGGCCATTCGCGGCGTCGGCTCCGACAGCGTCCTACGCACCCTGCTCTCTGCCGGCCTGATCGAGGAGGTCGGGCGCGCCGAAACTGTCGGCCGCCCCATCCTCTACGGGACGACGTTCGAGTTCCTCCAACAATTCGGCCTGCAGAAGCCAGAAGACCTGCCGCCCCTGGAACGACCGGGGCAAACGCCGCCCGAACCTGCTGCGCCGGCGGCCGGCGATGCAAAATCGTGAGAGCCTGACGCAAGGTGCGCGCCCACTCGCGCCAAAATGGCTGAAAAAGTGGGCGGCCTTCTGTCTCGCGTTGCTGGTCGCCGTCAGCGGAGGCGCCGCCGTCCTGGCGCAGACCGCCATCACGCCCGTCGGCGTCTATTACCTGGGCGCTGAGGATGCCATCGCCGAGGCCATCAACCTCGCTACGCCTTACATCGTGCGCGTTGACCAGCCTGAACTGGCGCAGGTTTTGGTGCTGAACAATTTCTTTCCGCGCCAGGAAGAGACGGCGCGCCTTTTCGCCGCGCTGGTGCAACGGGGCGACGTGGGCCTGGTGCTGTTCTGCGGGCCGCAGTTCCCCCAGACCGTCGAAGATTTGAGCGCCGTGTTTGGCATCAGCGTCTTTGGCATAGCGCGCGTTGACCGCGCACTGTCCATCCAAGTCGGGCGGGAGGTGGATGCGCTGCAACGCGCGATCACGTGGGATTCCGCCCCGCCGATTCAGGCGCGCACCGTCATCTCCAACCCCAACCTGCTCCTGCCCATTGTGACCACAACGACGCGCGAGCCGGTCATCCAGCGCGTGCGGGGACGCGAAAGAGCGCAGGTGTTTATCATCGGGGGCTGGCTCGGCGCGTCGTCGAACGGCGAATGGCAGAATTGGCCCTATTTCCGCTATCTCATCTACCGGCTGATTGTCGAGGCCGCGAACTTGTCGCGCGTGCTGCCCTTCGCCAGCTATCCCCTTTCGCCCGTGCCGCAGGGAGCAACGCGCCTGGCGCTCATCGGCGCCGGCGGGGCTGCTATCTTCGGCGCGGCGTGGGCGCTCTACCTCGCCCGGCGGCGTCTGTTCATGCACCCGGAAATCTGGGAGAAGTTGCGCGCCACGCCGGCGGCTCACCCCCAGCAAAGTTTGTGGGAGACCGTCGGCTTTCACCGGCCCTTGGCGGGGCTGCTGACGCTGCTGCTGCCCTACTGCCTGGCGCTCGTCCTGCTCATCGCCTATCAGGTCAATTATCTGCCGCGCGTCCTGATCCCGTGGCCGCACACGCTGCGCCTTTGGGAGATCACCGGTCTGGGCTTTGGCGCGCTAGGGCTGCTTTTTGACTTGGGCGCCGGCGTCGCGGCGGTGTACTACTTTGCGACGTTGCGCATCCGCTATCCTCACGAAGCGTTCCGCTATTTCCAGTTCTACGTGTGGTGGCAGGCGCTCAGCGGAGCTGTGCAATTTGGGATGGCGATGTTCGTGGCGACTTTCATCCTGCCTGGTATGCCGCTCGCGTACCTGGCGTTCTATTTCGTCGCGCACGCGCTGATCCAGTTCCCCGGCTTCTTCCAGGGCTTCCGCTTTTTCTTCCGCGCCGTGCAGCGGCTGGATTACGAGCAATATCTCACCTTGTGGTCGCTGGTTGGGTCTATCATTCTCCAGGGGGCTGCCGTGCTGTCGCTGCGACGATGGGGCGCGGAAGTTCCCATCATCGGCGAGACGTTGGGCGGCATCCTGGGCCTAGGGATTGGGCTTTACGTGACCGAAGCTGTAGGTTTCGTCGTCGGGGCGCTGCTCTACAAACGCCTGGGATATTCGCTGCGCGCTTTCTTGCTCCCGGCGTTTGACCGGCGGGTGATCGCTCAGATGTTGAGCTTTGGCGGGCGGCTCACGTTCGGCGCCATCTTTGTGCCGTTGGGTGCGCTGGCGCAGATTTATCTCCTCCCGCGCTTCCTGCCCACCTACAGCGATGTCGAAAGCCACTGGACGCTGGCGGTTTCTTTCGCTGCCGCTTATGACGTGCTGGCGCTCAGTCTCTACAGCGGGCTGTTGCCGGCGATGGCGGAGACGTACATCCAGGGGTACAAGACGCTGATGCGCTATTACATCAGCCAGGGCTTGCACTACGGGATGTGGTTCAGCCTGTTTCTATTCGCGGCGCTGAGCGCGGTGGGCAATCGCGTTGTCGTGGGCATCGCGGGCGCGGCTTTTGTGGACGTGACGGTCTGGCTTCTGCCGGTTTTGTTTTGGGGCGCGTTGCAGTGGGGCGCGTGGTTTACGAATCAGGTGTTGCTCGCCACAGACCATCCGGCGCTCATCTCGTGGCTGACCATCGGCGAGCAAGCGGTGCGCGCCGGGCTGACGGTGGTGTTCGTGCTCGCGCGGGGAATCGCGGGGCTGCCGGCGGCCTTCGCCATCGCATTGCTGCTGCGCGTGATGGTGGCGTGGGTCATCGTTCATCGCCGCGCCGGGCGGCTGCACATCTATATGTGGCGGACGGTCATCGCGCCCGCCGTGGCGGCCTGGGCGGTCTACGTCGCGCTGCGCGTCGCGGGGAACTGGGGGTGGACGCCCACGGTATCCGCCAGTGTGGTTTTACTCATCGTTGCGCTGGCGCCGGCGCTGGCACTGTACGGGTTTCTCACCGCCTTGCTCGGCGGATGGGACGACGGCAGCCTGGCCGAGTTGCAGCGCGCGACGTGCCTCAGCGGCATCGGCTTCCCGCTGGCGGCGCTGCTGACGTTCGGCGTGCGCCTGGGCGCCCGGCTTTCCCCGCTGCACGGACGCTTCCCGGTGGTCTTACGGGAACTGGCGGAAGAGGAAGCGCAGGCGTTAACGATAGGCCGGACTACACTGGAATAGGTCACGCGAACGTCACGTGTAGCCCGTCCTCAGCGAAGGTGTAATGGCCGAAAACCACCGGCCCGGCTTCCAAAACGCGGGGCAACAGCTCCGGCAAATCCTCAACGAGGGGCAGCGTCCCAATCTCCGATCGTTTGCCCCAGACCGGCACGCCTTCCGGGGAAGAGCGCAGCTCTCCGGCGGGCGCTTCCCCGACGAAAACGAAGAACAGCACACCGGGCGGCTGTGGCAGCGTCACGTGGATAACGGCGCGCAGCGTCAAATCGTCAACGACCAAACCGGCTTCCTCGTACACCTCGCGCATTGCGGTCTGGCGCGGCGTCTCGCCTGGCTCGATGTGCCCGCCCAGGCCGTTATACTTACCGGCCCACAATTTCTTGTCCGGCGCGCCGCGCAGCAGCAACACCTCGTCCGCCTGGGTCAAAAACACCAGCACGCGCGGGATGACCGTGTAACGGACGCCAGCGTTCAGTTGATCCTCAGGACGCATAGATGTCGTCTCCATAGGTCAACGTCAGGGTGTGGATAGCCTCAAAGGTCAGCCAACGGCTCGGCTGGTGAATGCGTTCCTCCGATAGCGCAGGTGTTGGACGGCTTTTGATCCAGCGTCCTTCGGTGTTCTGCACCGCTACCATGCGATGCAGCAATTCCTGAAAACGCGGGTGTGTCCGATAAGGCGTCTGCGCCAGGACGCGGCACAATTCCACGAGATCGGAGCGATAATACCGGGGAAAACTTGGCTGGAGCCACTCTGCATCGTGTCGCCCAAAGTCGTAGGAGTAGTTGAGGAGGCGTTCGCTCAACACCGCGATGGCTTGCTCTTCGTTGGACTCGCGCTGTTCAGCCGGCATGCTCAGCAAGCCAGCGAGCGCCTTGACCAGGCCGTGGTGACAGCCGCCATCAGCAAGCGGACACTCCAGCATTTCTGGGCGCAGTAAGACGGTCTGCAATAAAGCCACCCACGCAGAACGCACCCGCAGGTCGTTCCCATAGCCAAAATGCCCCATGATCTGCAGCGCCATGCCGGTGTAACACAGCCAGGGCGCAGCGCGGGGACCTTCCAGCACAAAGCGTCCGTCGTCGCCGCGTCCTCTGTTGAGCAGATTCTCACACGCCGGTTCGACTTCTGGAAAGAGCGGCACGCCCATCTGGCTGAAGAGATAGAGTGTGCCGAAGTTGCCCATCGCCCCGCCGAAGTAGGGATCTGCCTCGCGCCCCCAGAAGTTGACGCGGTTCCAGTGTTCCCGCAATAGCGTGATGGGCCTCCACGCCAAAAGACGGGCGCGTTCCTCTGCGAGGCTGGCCTCCGGTTTCTTGAAGATGTGGCGGAGCGTCAACAGCCGCGCAGAGGGATTTTCGGGATCCAACAACCAGGGGACGGGATCCCGTTTGACCAGCTCTAACCAACGCATAGAAGGCTACCCGCGCGTGATGAGCGTACCTACAGCTTATAGCCGATCATCCGCAGGAAACCCTTGCGCCAGGCGATGTCTTCCTCGCCTTCGATGCCTTTCGTCAGCTCCCCGTCAATCACACCCAGGATACCCCGGCCCTGTTCGGTTTCGGCGACGATGACCTGCGTGGGATTGGCCGTCGCGCAGAAGATGCGCGCCACCTCCGGCACCATTTTGACGGTGTTGAGAACGTTGACGGGGTAGAAGCCTTCGCCCAGGAAAACGATGAAGCTGTGCCCCGCGCTCAACGCCAACGCGTTTTTGCGGGCCAGCTCGATCAGCGCCTCATCCGTGCCCGACCAGCGCACCAGCGATTTGCCCGACGCTTCACAGAAGGCGATCCCGAACTTGATGCCGGGCACGGCTGTGACCAGCGCCTCGTGCAGGTCTTCCACGGTTTTGATGAAGTGCGATTGCCCCAAAATGAAATTCAGGGACTCCGGTTTCTCAATTGGGACGACTTTCAGGATTAAGGACATACTTGACCTCCATTGAAAAACGTTGGAACGTTCAAACGTTGAAACGTTTTAACCACCTAAATTTCGCCCAAAGTAACGGCGATATGCTTATGAGTAAGCAAGGCTGACA